>Ga0265314_10000159_pt1 | contig 102733 bp, 88 predicted proteins | sample 4126metaG_FD_203106 | JGI IMG/M metagenome (GOLD analysis project Ga0265314, IMG submission 203106) | Rhizosphere microbial communities from Carex aquatilis grown in University of Washington, Seatle, WA, United States - 4-1-26 metaG | ecosystem: Host-associated > Plants > Roots > Rhizosphere >... | reverse complement strand
GCCGCACCCGCTCGCGGGAGAGGTTGAACGACTTCCCGACCTCTTCGAGCGTATGGCCCGGCCCGCCATCCATGCCGAAGCGCAGCCGCAAGAGCTGCTGCTCGCGAGGCGTCAAGAGGTGAAGGAGCGCCCGAGTCTGCTCCTGCATGCGCTCGCGCGCCAGCTGCTCGTCAGGAGCCGGTGACCGAGGATCGGCCACGAGATCGACCAGCCGCCCGCCATCGCCTTCGTCGCCCAGAGGCGCCTCGAGACGTAGCGGCTCGCGCACCAGGCCGACGATGGTCCTCACTTTGTCGAGCGGCAGACCGCTCTCGCGCGCGAGCTCTTCGTCGGTCGGCTCGCGCTGCCCTTGCTGGGCCATCGCCCGGCGCACCCGCTCGAGCTTGTGACGGCTCTCGAGGAGGTGGACCGGCACGCGGATCGTGCGGCTCTGGTCCGCGATCGCGCGCGCCATGGCCTGGCGCACCCACCACGCGGCGTATGTGGAGAATCGAAGCCCCCGCCGCCAATCGAATTTCTCGACCGCGCGGATGAGCCCGAGCTGCCCTTCTTGCACGAGATCGTGCATGTCGAGGCCCTGCCCGATGAAGCGACGGGCATACGTGACCACGAGCCCGAAGTTCGCGGCGACGAACTCGTGCAGCGCTCGCGAAGCCTCGGCCAACCCGCGCGAGAACGCACGCCGGGTGCGGTCGTCGGCACCCGAAGTCCGCAGATCCCGGGCCAGCCGGGTGAAGAAATGCCGCTCGAACCGAGCGTCGGCGAGCTCGGATGCGATTCGCGCCCTTCGACGGCGACGGCGTTCGCGCGTCGCCGCGTCGCGGGCGGGCCGGCCCAGGGCAGTCGCCGCGCTCGCGGCACGCTCCAGGAGACGCGCCAGACGCTCGGCGAGCGCCTCGTCGTCCGCACCTTCTTCGGCATTGCGGAGCAAGGCAGACGGTTGCATTTGCCCCGCGCGCAGTTCGACCGCAATCGCTCGGATGGCCGCCACAGTGGTCCGCGTGCCGAGGAGCGCGTGAAAGGCGTCGCACTCGCCCGCCTCGATGCGGCGAGCGAGCTCTACCTCTTCGTCGTGCGAGAGAACGCGCCGGCGCTGGGCGCGGGGAGGCGCCAGGGCGGCGACGGCGGTCGCGTCGTTCGCGGCTGTGCTGGGAAGCGGCTCGAGCTCGAGCGGGTCTTGCCGGGGTTCCTCCCGCCGGGGGACGAGGGCTGTGCTGGGTGCGTTCACGATCTTCGGGGGGTGGGATGCCTGAAAGGCGTATGGCGTCGCTGCCGGACCTTGGGAACAACACCCGCCGATGCCCGGGCCTTCCCACGGAGAGCGTTACATTAAGCACCCCGGGGCGTTTCGCCATGCCTTTTTCTAGGTCGCCTCAGGGTCGCCAGCAGCCGCGGACGCCGCGAAAGCCCCGCTCGCCGGGGGAAATAGCCGGTGCCCGGCGCCCGGAGCCCGGGTTGCCAGGCCCCTCGTCCCGGTCTGAGCCCGGTCTGAGGCGCCAATCTGAGCCGCGCCCACCCCGACCTGTGCGGCCCCCTTACATGCGCCTCGTCACAATGAGATGCCCGTGGCCGTCCTTGTCCGGATACCCGTAGCGAAAGGAGAGGTCGCGAGCGGGCTGGGATGCGAAGAGCTTCTTGACGTCGGCGGCGTCGCGGGCGTCGAGCAAGCCGAAGGGCGCCGGGCCGTTGAACGTCCCGTAGGTGTCTTGGGTGAATCCGGCTGGCGACGCGAAGCGCGGAGGGATGCCGGTCGAGTCGGAGATCATCCAGTCGGTGTGATCCAAGAGCCACGTGCGAACCGTCGCGAAATGGTCGCTCCACAAGAGGTGGCTGGCGGCTTTGGTCATGGCCGCGACCTTTCCCTTCGCGCTCAAGTGCGCGAGCAGGCTCGGGTCGGCAATCACGTGCGCGTCCTCGAGGTCGAAGCTGATGTGACGGAGGACCTGCTCGGGCGCGTCTGCGCCAGCCCTGCGGAAGCGCAGCTCGGCGTTGGCGAAGAGAGCGCGCCGTTCGGTGGAGGTCTTCGCCCCGTCGATGTCGGCCTGGGAGACGTAGGCGATCGATCCATCCGGGCGGAGCCGGAAATACCGAAGGGAAACCGGCTCCTGCCCGTGCACCACCAGGGCCGCCAGATCGAAGAGAATCTCGCCCGGGAGCTCGGTCTTCGATTCTTTCTCGAGGTTGTCGGTGCGCGAATGGGCTTTTTCGAAGAGGCGCTCGAGATGCGCGCGGTGGACTTGCAGCTCGTGGGCGAGGCGGTCGGCAGGCAGCGTATCCATGGGCCGAACGTCCCCTGCGGGCTCGAGCGAGATGGTCGTGATCTCGGTCGCGCTGGGGAACGTGGTGAGCGCGCTCGCGAGGTCGCCGCCGCCGAACGGGTAGACCACGACGCCGGGGAGGTCCTTCGGCTCGAGGGCGGCGATGAATGGCTTGGCGACATCGACCCAGGTCTTCTGGTAATCGCCGTAGGCGCGCCCGAGCTCTTCACAATGGCGGGCCACCGTGGCCGCGTCGAACCGAGCAGGAACATCGCCGCTGGGGCCGCACGCCCCGACCCGGAAGAGGGTTCGCGCCTGCGCAATGAAGTCTTTGCCCACGAGCTGGGGCGGCGCTCCCAGCTCCGGCGGTGCGCCGTCGGCGCTCGGCGCAGACGCCGCCACGCTGGCGGGCGAAGGCTCGGCCGACGTCGGCGAGGCCGCATCCCCGGGGACCGCGCTCGCACCCGTCGATGCCGGCGGGGCGGCGGCGGTCGCGCTCGGCGCGACGTCGGATGGAGTTGTGCCGCTGGCGGGCGGCGCGGGGGCGCGCGCGCAAGACGACGCGAGGACGAGCAGCGCGAGCAATCGAGGAATCATCCGGCAGTCTCCTTGGGTCGCCCGAGCGCCCTGAACGCGGCGTACGCGGGAATGCCGCTGGCGACGATCCCGAGCCCGATACGCGCCTCACTCGCGCCGCCGGCAAGGACACTCCAGAGCACCCACCCGTTGACGGCGACGAAGAGCGAAGGAAGTAGCACGCCGGCCGGAACCCGGAACGCCCGGTGCGCCGCGGGCTTGCGCACGCGCAGCACGACCACGGCCGCGACGGTGAGCGCCGAGAAGCCCACGATCGCGAACGTCGCGAACCGGAGCAGCTGGTCGAAGCTCCCGCTCGCGAGCTCGGCGAGCGCCACCGCCGACTGGGCGACGAGCGCGACGACGGGAGTCCTCGTCTTCGGGTTCAGCCGCCCGAAGGGCGCGAAGAAGAGGCCATCGACGGCCATCGCGCGATAGATGCGCGGGCCGACGAGGACCGACGCCTGCATCGAGCTCAGCACGCAGATCGCGACGAGAGGCGAAAGAACCGACGCCACCGCATCGCCCCCGAGCCGCGTCGCGGCCAAGCGCGCCGGCTGCTCGGTGTGCATGAGCACTTCGAGGGGCATCGCGCGCAAGTAAACCGCGTTGACGAGGAGATAGAGCACGACGCAGAGTCCTGTGCCGAGCGCGAGCGCGCGCCCGAGCGAGCGAGTCGGGTCGCGCATCTCGCCCGAGACGTATGTCGCCGCGTTCCAACCGCTGTAGGCGAACATCACGGGCACCAACGCCATGCCGATGCCGCGAGCGCTGTCGCCCGGGGCGAAGAACGGTGTCAACCCGCTCGAAATGCCGTGATGGGGGACCAGGAGCCCGAGGACGAGCAGCGCGGCGAACACCGCGAGCTTGGTCACGGAGAGCGCGTTCTGCGTCCATTTGCCGGAGCGGAGCCCGAACGCGTTGATCCCGGTCAACGCGGCGATGGCGACCCCCCCGAGGGCGCTCGGTGCGTGCGCGCTCGTCCACCCGATCATCGTCGCGACGGTCGCGCCGAAGCCCGCGGCGAGCGCGGCGATCGATCCGGGAAACGCGATCCAGAAGCTCATCCACCCGCTGAGAAACCCGAACGCGGGGCCGTATGCCTCACGCAAGTAGACGTACTCCCCGCCCGACTGCGGAAATAGCCCGCCGAGCTCGCCGTTGCTGAGCGCCCCCGCCAGGGCGACCGCGCCACCGATCAGCCACGTGCCCAGAAACGCGGCGGGCGAGCGCACGTCCTGCGCGACGAACGGGCTCACGAGAAAGATCCCGGCGCCCACGATGCTGCCCACGACGATGAGCGACGCGTCGACGACCCCGAGACCGCGCGAGCGGGAGGTCATGGGTTGCAAGCCACGGGTCAGGGTGCACTCGATGTAGAGCACCCCTCGCCTTTCGTCTAGGATCCCGGCCGTGCCGTCGCGCCTCCGCCCCTTCGCTCTCGCCGCGTTCACCTTCTTCGTTGTCGCCAGCCTGCTCGGATGCCGGCCGAAAGCCGGGCAAGAGTGCAGCGACACCCCCGGGAGCTGCATCGACAAATCTTCGCACGCCGTGTGTGTCAACAAGGCGTACGTGATCGAGACGTGCAAAGGGAAAGACGGCTGCAACGACGACGGCAAAGCGCTCGTCTGCGACAACACGAAAGCCGACCTCGGCGACGGTTGCGCGCACGAAGGCGCGCGCGCGTGCAGCAACGACGGCAAGTACGAGCTCCGGTGTCGCGACACGAAGTTCGCGATCGAGTGGAGCTGTCGCGGGGGCTGCGCGCTCGATGCGAACAGCAACCCGAAGTGCACGCCGACGGGCGAGGTCGGCGACGTGTGCCGTCCGGACTCGATCGTGTGCGACGGCGCGCAGAAGACGGAGCTCAATTGCGTCGACGGCAAACTAGCAGTCCACCGCACCTGCCACGGCGAGCGCGCATGCCAGACGCTCTCGGGCGGCGGCGTAGGGTGCGATCGGTCGATCGCGCTCGAGGGCGAAGAGTGCCAGGAGGAAGGAACGGGCGCCTGCGATACAACTCGCAAGAACGTGCTCGTGTGCACAGGCGGGCATTTCAAGACGCAGCTCCACTGCCTCGGTCCGCTCGGCTGCGAGCTGCCCGGCAACTACAGCACACGGTGCGACAAGAGCATCGTGAAGGAGGGCGAGGCATGCGACGAGGAGATGGCCCCGTCGTGCTCGACCGAAGGCAAGCAAGTCCAATGCAAGGACGGGCAGTTCGTCGTCGACAAGAAGTGGAAGCCGAAGAAGGGGGAGACGTGCAACAACCGCTACCGCATCAGCAAAGAGGTGGCGAAGTTCGAGGCGCGATAGTGGGCCGGGGGGCGCGCGGCGCGCGTCGCCTTCGACAGATACTCGACCGCGCGCACACCTCCTCGTAATCTCGTCGGTTGAAGGGAGACAGCATGGCCAAGGGAATTGAAAAGTCGAAGAAGGACAACAAGCCGAAGCTCTCGACCAAAGAGAAGCAAAAGAAGAAGAAGGAAAAGAAGGCCGCCAAGGCGTAAGCGCTACGGCCGGCAGGGGGCGCCGTGCCTAAAGGCGGCTGGGGGGAGCCGCCCAAAGCTGTCGCTACGCCTGTGGCGCCGGGGGGAAGCCGCCGCGGAGGCTGTGGCTACGGCTGGGGGCCGGGGGGGAGCGGCCGCGCTCCCCCGTGTGCAGTTCGTTTCAATCGCGTCAGCCGGAGCGGAGCCCCGAAGTGGGCCGCGGCGGAGCGGAGGCTGCACGAGACAAAACGAGACTAATGATCTTTCACCCACTCGCACGCGTAGCCGTTGCCCAGGCGACACCCGCGGTTCATCGCCTCTAGGCTTTTGTCGGTGTCGCGGGCCAGGTCGTCCGGGCCATCCTCGAAGATGACGCCGACGAACGCGCAGGCGCGCGCATCTGCGGCGGCGCAGGCTCGCCGCCAGTGCGCCAGCGCGCGCAGTGGGTCGCGCGGGGCTCCCGCGTCCTCGGCGGCGAGCATCTCCCCGTGCAGACACCCGTAAATCTCGCCGCTCGCGCACGCCTCGCGAAACATGTCGCGAGCCCGAGCGCGGTCGCGCACGACGCCCTCGCCCCGCTCGAACATGTGCCCGAGGTTCGCGCAGCCCAGCTCTTCGCCGAGGTGACAGGCCCGCTCGAACATCGACGCCGAGCGAGCGACGTCGCGCTCCACCCCTTCCCCGTACGCAAGCGCGTCGCCCAGGTTGTTGCACGCGCGCGAATCGCCGGCGTTGCATCCCCGCTCGTACGCCCGCGCGGCCAGGACCCTGTCACGAGGAAACGAGTCGCGACCGAAATAGAAGCACCTGCCCGCCTCGTAGCACGCCTCCCCCGGCTCGCCGACGAGGCATGCTCGCTCGATCTCGAGGCGCGCGCGCAGCCCGAGCGGGTCTTTGAGGAAGTGCGCGTGCGCCGGGTCGTCGAGCCAGCGCACCGCGACGGCGCACGCGAGCGCGACTCCGGCGTCGCAGGCATGCACGAGCATCTCGACGCCTCGATCGACGTCGGATGCTACGCCGCGCCCGTCGATCCACATCCGACCCGAGAAGGCGCAGGCTTGCGGATCGCCGAGCCCGCAGGCTTCCTCGAGCATTCGCGCAACGCACGCGATCGCGCGGTCGTCTCGCGCTCCACTCCATGCCTTCAGCGCCCGACCGGTGCAGTCGCTGGCAGGCGCGCCGCCGCACGGAGATTCTCCGGCGGCGCGGCAGTCCCCCGGTGGAGACACGGGTACGGCGGCCGCGGAGTCGACCGCACATCCGCCAATCGTGCACGCTGGCGGCGGCGGTGGCAGCGGAGTCAAGGCGAGTGGGGCGCTCGAGCAGGAAATGGCCCCGAGCCCCCACCCGAACGCGAGAATGGTTTCCAGAAGACGCCAAGACGTCCAGTGTTTGTAGCAGGCCACGGGCAAGCCGTGATCCTCGTGTCGTGATCTCAATTCACCATCGGTCCAACGACACCGCATTCGGGCGAAAAGACGCAAGGTCACGCCGCCAGATGCGGCATGGCCCTTGCTGCTTTCCGCTTCCGCAGTGCGGTCGGTTGCCGTTGGTCGTTCGATACTCGCCGCGTGCGCCACGGCTCTTCTCTCCCCTGCGAACGCACTCGCCTCGGGCGATGAGCACCCAATGGCGCTGCTAGCCAGCCTAGCGGTCGGCGTGAGCCGTACCAGTGAAACACCAGGGCTGGCCACACGTTACGGACTGGCGGGCGCTTACTGGTTGACCTCTGCGCTCGGCGCGGGCTTCGAGGCAACTGGCTTCTCGAATATCTCATCGTTCGCTACCGACAACATTGGTTGCCAGTCCCCACGACCTTGCTACTCCGGCGATCCGCGGAACCGTTCGGGGTGGCTCCTCGAGCCGCGCTTCTTGCTCGGAAGGCGCGTTTCGATCGTCCGCTTTTACGCTGCGTTCGGCCTTGGCCTCGCTCGCGAAGACGTGCCGTCGATTCCCAGCCGAAGCTACTTCGCCATCGGTGGATCGCTCGAGGGAGCGGCGAGCGTGGACTTGGGGCGTTTCTCCTTTGTCCCGACACTTCGCATCGACGCAATGGACGGTGCGGCGGCCGCCCTTCTAAAGCTGAGTGTCGGCGTGAACCTCTAACGCCATGCGCTCTCTAGTGACCGCCTTCTTTGAGCTCGCCGATCATCGCGAGCAGCGTCTTCTTCGCGTCGCCGAGGACCATCATCGTGTTTTGCTGAAAGAAGAGCTCGTTCTCCACGCCACTGAAGCCCGGGTTCATGCTGCGCTTGAGCACGATGACGCTGCGCGACAGCTCTACGTGGAATACGGGCATCCCGTAGATGGGACTCGACGAATCCTTCTTCGCGGCCGGGTTGACGACGTCGTTCGCCCCGACGACGACGACCGCGTCGGTGCGCGCGAAATCGTCGTTGATGTCATCGAGGTCGAACAGCTTGTCGTAGGAGACGTTCGCCTCGGCCAGAAGAACGTTCATGTGCCCCGGCATGCGTCCCGCGACCGGGTGGATCGCGTACTTCACTTCGACGCCGCGCCGCTCGAGCGCCGCCGCCAGATCGCGCACGGCGTGCTGCGCCTGGCTCACGGCCATGCCGTATCCAGGCACGACGATGACCGTTTGCGACGCCTTCAGCACCGCCCCCGCATCCTCGACCGTCGCTTCGTTGTACGACCTACCGAGCTGCGGCACCGCGGACGTGGGCTCGAGCGCCGTACCAAACGCGCCGAAGAGGACGTTCGCGAAGCTGCGGTTCATCGCCTTGCTCATGAGCATCGACAAGAGCAAGCCCGAGGACCCGTCGAGAGCGCCGCAGATGATGAGGATCTGGCTGTTGAGCGCGAAGCCGGTCGCGCAGGCGGCGAGGCCCGCGTACGAGTTGAGCAGCGAGATGACCACCGGCATGTCGGCGCCGCCGATAGGGAGAACCGCCATCACGCCCACCGCCAGCCCGCTGCCCGCGATCGCGAGGAAGACCCCCTGCATCTCGGGGTGTACGACCAGAAGGCCGATCGCCGCGAGCGAGCCGACGAAGAGCCCCACATTGAGGACGTTCTGGCCCTTCCACGTGATCGGCGCCCCCCGGATGAAGCCCTGGAGCTTGCCGAAGGCCATGATGCTGCCGGTGAACGTGAGAAAGCCCAAGAACGTCTCGAAGCCGAGGGCAGCCATCTTGAACTCGGTGAGCTGCGAAGCTTCGCGCTCGTACTCGGCGACGCCGACCAGCGCGGTCGCCAGACCGCCGAACGAATGCGAGAGCGCGATCCGCTCCGGCATCTTGGTCATCGGGATCCATGCGCTGATGGCCAGACCGATCACGCTCCCCAGAAGGAGCCCGGCGAGGATCCAGTCGTAACGGACGATGTCGCGGTGCAGCAGCGTGCCCACGACCGCGATGAGCATCCCGACTTGGCCCAGCACCAGCCCGCGGCGGGCGGACTCCGGTCCGGAAAGACCGCGCAAGCAAAGGATGAAGAGGACCGCGGCGAGGACGTACGAGAGGTTGAACACCACTTCGGTCGGCGTCACGACGTTTGCGCCTTTCGCACGGGCGCCGTTGCCTCGGAGACCGCCGGCTTCTTGCGGAACATCCGCAGCATGCGGTCGGTGATGAGAAACCCGCCGACCACGTTGATGCTCGCGCACGTCACTGCGACAAAGCCGAGAATCTGGCTCAGCTGGTGGTGCGAGCCGGCGGCGATCAGCGATGCGACGAGGGAGATGCCGCTAATCGCGTTGGTGCCGCTCATCAGCGGTGTGTGCAAGAGCGGAGGCACGCGCGCGATCACCTGGTAGCCGACGAACGTCGCCAGGACGAACACGTACAGGTTGAACACCCACTCGCCGCTCATTGCCCCGCCCCCGCCGCGCGGACTTCGACCGCCGCCCCCGCCGAGGCCCGGAGCTTCGGGTGGACGATCTCGCCAGCGTGCGTAACTACACTGCCGGCGACGATCTCGTCGTTGAAATCGAGCTTCCACACGCCGTCTTTGGCTACGTACAGCAAGAGCTTCTCCATGTTTCTCGAGTACATCTGGCTTGCGTGCGCGCACATCCGGCTGGTCAAGTCGGTCGCGCCGATGATCGTGACGCCGTGCTCGACCACGGTCTCGTCCGGACGGCACAGCTCGCAGTTGCCCTGTTGCTCGGCCGCGAGATCGACGATGACACTGCCCGCGCGCATCGATCGCACCATGTCGGCGGTCACCAAGGTCGGCGCGCGCCGCCCGGGGATGAGCGCGGTGCAGATGACGACGTCCGCCTTCGCCACGTGTCGCGCAATGGCCTCGGCCTGCGCTCGTTTTCCCTCCTCGCTCAGCTCCCGCGCGTACCCGCCGGCGGTCTGCGCGTCCTCCTGCGTCCCGACCTCGACGAACTTCGCCCCCAGGCTCTCGACCTGCTCTTTGACCACTTTTCGAACATCGAACGCCTCGACCACTGCGCCCAGGCGCCGCGCCGTGCCGATCGCCTGGAGGCCGGCCACGCCCGCGCCGAGCACGAGCACGCGCGCCGGCGCGATCGTCCCGGCCGCCGTCATGAGCATCGGGAAGAACCGCGGCAGCGCCGCCGCCGCGATCAGCACCGCCTCGTAGCCGGCGGCGGTCGCCTGCGACGACAGGACGTCCATCATCTGCGCAACGGTCGTGCGCGGGATCATGTCGACGGCGATCGCCGTGATCTTGCGATGCGCCAGCGCCCGAACGAGATCGCCGTTCGAGAGCGGGTAGAGAAGCGACACGAGACCGCTTCCCTCTTTCAGGTGGCGGATGTCGTCGACGCTCGGCTGCCGGATCTGCACCACAACGTCGGCGTCGGCGAGGAGCGCCTCGGGCGACGCGTCCACGCGCGCCCCCATGGCCGCATACTCCTCGTCGCTCGCGTAGGCGCGCGATCCGGCTCCCGCCTCGACCGATACGTCGATCCGTTTTGCCGCCAGCCGCTTCACCGAGTCGGGGACGATCGCCACACGGCGCTCGCCCGCCGGCCTCTCCTTACGAACTGCAATCCTCATCGGGCGGCGCAATAGAGCTTGCTCACCCGAACGGGTCAAGACTGATCAAAATCAGCAGGGCCCGCTACGCGGCCAATCCGTCACGAATCAAAACCCGTACAGCACGCCAATCTCGGGCCCGAACGTGGGCATCAGCCCATTTCCGCCGATGACGACGTTCAGCCGCAGCGCACCGGTCAGAGCCGCGCGCGGCGAGAACTGGTAGCGGGCGCCGCCGCCAAGCACGATGAAGAATGGCGCGTCGGTCAACCAGACATCGACCGTTTGCGGCAGCGCGTTGGTGAACTTCACGGCCGACGACTCGTGGCCGTCGAACTCGGACAACCCGAGGCCGGCGAAGCCCATCGGCGCGAGACCGGAATGGGTGAGTGGGGCGGGTCCGAGCAAATACGTGGCGCGCGCTTCGATGTGGAGCGGCGCGAGGAACGCGTGCCCCTGGTTGACCGCGCTCTTGCCGGGGTACGAGTTCGCCACGTACCCGAGGCGCCCGCCGAGAAGCAGGCTCGGGTTCATCGCGTAGTCGAACGCGAGAAGGACGCGGATGTCGCCCGCCTCGAGCGCGTCCGAGGTCGTTCCGGAAAGGCCCTTGGCAAAGGCAGCGTTGACGACTTTGGTCGGGAAATCGGCGCCCGCGACCGAGTCGTAGCAATAATAGCCCGCCGAGTTCGCCGGGCTCCCGGTGTTCGGGTCCCGCCTGCAAACGTCGGCGGTACCCGGAAGGAAAACGAAGTCGATCGCGAACGACAGGCCGAACCACAGGCGCGCGTAGCCAGGGCCGGCCTTCGCCGGCTTCTTGGCGTCGCTGGCCTCTGTTTCGTCCGTCCCGGCGCCTCCCTCGGGCGTCGCGTCGCCGGGCCCGACCGCTCCTTTTCTCTTGCATCCGGGCAAGCCCGGCGGGCAGTCGGTCTCTTCGCAGGAACGAGGCGCTTCTTTGCCGGGGAGACGCGGCGGCTCGCTCGTGATCTTGTCGCGAATCGCGACGTAAAAGGGGTGCTTCGGGTCGCCGGTCGCCGCGGCCGGGTCGCCGGTCTTGTCGAAGCCCTGAATCCAGTAACGCATCATGCCGCGCGTGACGTCGGCGCACGGAATGAGCCCCTCGTAGTTGTTGCCCCCGACGTTCTTGAGCTCGACGCGCGCCCAGTCGCGCATCTGCGCTCCCTTGTACTTGATCACGACCTGCGCGAGCTTCGCGTTGCCCCCGTACTCGACGTGAATCGGTAACGGGGTGTCCTCTTTTTGTTCGATCGCCGGGTCGTGGTCGAAGTCGCCGCCCGACGGTTGGTCGGCGGGCGGGACGGGAGGCAGCGCAGGGCCCGGAGGCGGAGCGGGGGCGGCGGCGGGCCCCGCGTTAGCCGCCACAGGAGCAGCAGCGTGGGCGGCTCCCCCTGCCGGGGGAGGAGCCGATGCGGCCGCCCCACCCGGCGGCGGTTTCGTGGAAACCGGGCCTGCCGGAAGCCCGGCGGCGGCTCTCGCGTCCTCCCACGCGGCGCCCACATCCGACGCGTCGTAGGCCGGATTCAGCGTCAGCGTCGAATCGATCGCGAGCGCGTCGTTCCACGACTTGCCGGCGGAGTCTTTGTCTCCGGAGCGAAACTCCATCGCACCCAGGTCGCGAAGAAGCGCCCCCCTCGTCTGCGCCCGGCAGTTCTTTGCCCCGCACGCTTGCACCGCCTTTTTCAGCTCGGCGGCCGCGCTGGCGTAGCTCGCGGCCGCGTAGTCGCTCGCCGCCTTGTCCATGGCCTCTTTGGCCACGCCCTCGGTGTGCGGGTCGGCCCACGCGGCGCGGGGGGTGAGCCACACCGCGAACAGCAAGGCAAGGGCGCCCGCGATCTTGGCGGATCGGCTCATTCGGTGGACGCGTCCCTCTGTCGCTGCCCGAAGGCTTCGATCAATTGTTCAGCGCTCCAGCGGCGACCCACTCGATAAGTGCGCATCTTGCCGCGGCACTGATGCCGCTTCCGTTCGGGGGCATACTGCCGCCGAAGATCATCAGGGGCGAAGACCCATCGACGGCGATGGTGGACTGGGTGCCGTTGATGATGACGCCCTTTTGCTGCCCCTTGAGCCACGTGTATCCGGCCGAGGCGCTGCTCGCAGAGCCATGGCAGCCGTGGCAAGTCGTCGAAAAACCGTCCTTGGTCCAGATCGAAGACCACGTCGGCGCCGCGCCCACAAGGGGCGGGCAGCTCATCGTCCCGCCGCTTCCGCTGCCGGACGACGACCCGCCGCTGCTGCTGGAGCTTCCGCTGCTGGAGCTTCCGCCGCGCATGCCGGAGCTGCTCCCGCCACTCGAGCTCGAGCTGCTACTGCTGCTCCCGCCGCTCGAGCTGCTACTGCCGAAAGCCGCAATTCCCGAGCTCGATCCGCCGCTCGAACTCGAGCTGCTGTTGCTCCCGAAGCCATTGCCCCCCTGGTTGCTCAGGAGATCGCTGCCGCTCGAACCGCCGCTGCTCGAGCTCGAGCCACTCGGTTCGATGCCGCTGTCGTCGGCGCTGGGGTCGATCGCGCCGCCATCCCACGGGCCCACGTAGTCCCAGGGCGAGCTGCATCCGGAACCGATCCCCACGAGAAGGGCTACCCCAGCCAAGTACGAGGAAACATGAAGCCGCATCGACGCTCCTACGGTCACTCCCCCACTTCGGTTGAGTTAACATGGCGCAAACGGTCGAGCGAGCGAATTTCGCCGCTGAGTCATCCCATTGAAATTGTCCAATTGCAGCGGCATGCCGGGTCTTGACCGCGGGCGCCCGGCACGGGAAACGATTCACCGGTGCGCACGGGGCAAGACATGTCGCTTCTGGAAACGCCGAGGCTCAAGCTCGTATCGCTCACGCTCGGGATCGTCGAGGCGGTGATCGACGGTCGCCGCGAGGACGCCGAGGCGCTCGTCGGCGCCCGCATGCCGGAGCGGTGGCCCAACCGCGAGCTCGTCGAGCGCGCGTTCAGCGCTTCGCTCCATGCGATACGCGCGAACCCCGACGCATGCCTCTGGGGAGGTCGTGTGCTCATCGCGCGGGGCGAGCGGGGCGAGCGGGACTCACGCGTGCTCGGCAGCGTCATCTTTCACGGCAAGCCCGGCGACGACGGAATCGCCGAAATCGCGTACGGAGTGGAAGAGGCTTCGCAGGGGCAAGGCTACGCGACGGAAGCCGTGGCGGCGTGCGTCCGGTGGGCCCTCTCGCAGGCCGACGTGCGAGCGGTGCAGGCCGTTACGTTCGGTTGGCATCGCGCCTCACTCCGGGTCATCGAGAAAGTGGGAATGCGCAGAGTCGGCGTGCGGGAGCACGAGACGATGGGCCCGCTACTCGTCTTCGAGCGGCGCGCGTAGAGGGACGGGCCGCGGGCGAGGCGCAATCCGTTCACCGTTCGTGTGGGGCCGACGCGGGTGGGGGCCGATCTCCATGCAGCGCTTGCTCGCCTGGCGTTGTAGATTGGGCTTTCCTGCGGAGAGCGTGAAATGGCGAGATGGTCGCGGGCTTGGACATGGATAGGCGCGTTGGGCCTCGTCGCCGCGTGCGGGGGAAACGCCTTCGTTCTGGGCGGCGGCCCGACGCCGGACGCCGCGCTGGACGTCGGGCAGGAAAGCGGGCCCGGCGCGCCGGACGGCCCCGTGATGACGAGCACTGTCTTTTGCGGGCCTGCGATGAAGTGCGACACCAAGCCGATCTGCTGCACGGGCGTCAACACGGGGATTTCGTGCGCCGACAGCCCAGGAGGGTGCGGCTGCGTAACGCGGCTCGCTTGCGCCAGCGATGGCAACTGCCCCGCGGCCCAGCCCGTCTGCTGCATCCGTTCCGTGGCCGATCCCATGTGCGGCGGTTCGGTTTTTCTCGCGACCTGCAACACCGCGTGCGCCGTGGGCACGCGCTTGTGCGATCCGGCCGCCCCCGCGTGCCCGGGCAACAAAGCGTGCTCGACGGACAGCGGAAAGCTCCAAGACGTCGGCCTTCCACAGGGTCAGGGCTTCGGGGTGTGCGGCAACTAGAGTGGAGCCTCCCGGCACGCGCGGGTCGGCCTGGACGCTACTCGACCAGCCGTAGGCCAGGGGGTAGAGCGTCGCCGAAGAACGCGGCGCGCTCCCGCTCGTCCACCGCCACGACCTCGCGCACGGCGCGCACCCATGCCTCGTCGGCGCCCAGGGCGACCAGCCGCCGCTCCACTTCACCCCGCACGGCATCGGCGACGTCACGCGCGCGATCGCCCGTTCTGCGCGCGAGCCGCATCGCGGCCTGCGGTGCGGTCGGCACGGCCTCCCACTTCTCGCGCAGCAGGTGATCCAACCACCGCTCGGCCGCGTGAGGCGCGACCACGTAGTGCACGCTGGCAAACGCCGGGACTCGCGCCCCGATGCGACCGATCGCCGACCAGAGACGCGGGTCGCGGTCGGTCCACGTGCAATCGAGCACCCACCCGCCGAGCTCCACCCGGCGGGACGGTTCGACGCGCTCGAGCGAAGATGCCATGTCGAGGGCATCGTCGAGCGATAGCGCGGGCTTCTTCGGGCGCTTGCGCCCGGCCTGCGGCGGCGCCAGATACACGTCGACCATATCGCGGATTCGGGTGTGCGTCGCCTCGTCGAGCCCGCCCGCCGCCCGGCGCCACGCGATCCAGAACTGCTGCCAACCCCTCGCCTCGCCCGGGAATGCGAGGCGCTCGTCGATGAGGTGCGCGAGAGCGGCGACCCGCGCAGGGTCGAGCGGGTCCCCGAAGCCCGGGCGGACGCACCACCCCGCGAGCAGCCAGAAGGCGCGCTCGTGATCGAGCGACCGACGGCGCGCACGAGCCTCCGGGAGGAGGGCGTCGAAGAGCGCGCGGTTGGTCTCCGTCGTCCACTGGGCGCGCTCTCCGATGGTTCGCTCGAGGTCGCGCAACAGATCTTTGGCCTCGCGGCCGCTCGCGTCCGCGCGGGCCTTGCCGAAGGCGCGACCGATGAGGTCGAGCGCCCGGTCGAGGCGTCGCGGCGAGAGAGACGCGGGGCGACTCGGCACGACTGCGGGCGCGGCTCCTTCCCGGAGCTGAAAGGCGAGCCGGAACCGCCGCGCGGGCGACCCGTCCACTTCGACGCACGCGAGGTCGAGCGTTCCGACCGGGGTGAGCTCCCCTTCGAGAGAAACCCGGACGTCGCCCTCCGGGACCGCCGACGACGTTCCCTCGCGCCGCGCGGCGATCGTCGCGGCGAGGGGCGGCAGGCGCTCGAAGCGCTCTTCGTCGACGTCCACCACGTCGCCGGCGCGTTCGTCGGCGGCGTCGCTCGCCAAGAGGTCGAAGCGCACGGGCCGGTCGACGGCGAGCGCAAACGTCCTCCCTCGTGCGACGTAGGCCGTGCCTTCCTCGGCCCCGCGCGGCACCACGCAGACGGCCCGCGCCCGCTCGTCTCCCGCGATCCGGACGAAGTAGCCGCGGCTCGTGCCCCCCCCGATGCGAACGCCCTGCCCGCGGCGTGCGAGCGCGTACGCGACGGCGCCCCGGGCTACCGCGAGATCGGGGTCCGCGTCGGCCAGGCGATGCACCGGACCACCCAGGCCGCCACGCCACTCCGTGAGCGCCGCGATCAAACGCTCGGCGATGCGTGCGGCGCGGAACACGCCGCCGTTGAGCAACGCGGCGTTCGGCGTGGTGCCCGCCGGCAGGTGCCTCGCGAGAAACGCCGCGACGTGGCGCGTGATCGCCACATCGCGCTCGTAGGGCAAGCCGAAGGCGACGAGGCCGCCGCGCGCGCGTTGCGGCTTTGCGTCGGTGGGGACCATCGGCAAAAACCCCTCGAGCACGATGCGCTCGGTCTCTTCGCGCGTCAGGCGCGTCGCACGCGCCGCCCCGACGAGGCTCGCACCGCTTCCAAGGACCGTGACAGGCGCGTCATCGGGCGGCGAGCCGCCGAGGAGCACTTCTTTCGCGCCCCGGCACGCCGCCACGAGCTGTGCGAAGCGCGCCGCGTCGAGCTTGTGGCCGGGGTCCACCAGCCTCGGCTCGCACGCGTGAGCGAGCGCCAGGTCCATGTTGTCTCCGCCGAGGAGCACGTGTGGACCGACCGCCACGCGGTCGACGCGATCGACGCTCGACACGCGCATCAGCGACAGATCCGTCGTTCCGCCACCCACGTCCACCACGAGGACGAGCGCCTCGCCCCCGACCGCGTCGAGAAGACGAGAAAGCTCGTCCCGGCCGGAGAGCCAGTCGTAGAACGCCGCCTGCGGCTCTTCGAGGAGCTTGGGCGCGATCCCGGCGCGACGCGCGGCATCGACCGTCAGCTCGCGGGCGACCTCGTCGAACGACGCGGGCACAGTCAGGACGATCTCTTGCTCGGCGAGCGGCGCGGCCGCGTGCTCCGCGTCCCATGAGCGGCGGATGTGGGCGATGAGTCGCGCCGCGGCCGCGACCGGCGAGAGCTTGGGCACGTCGTCGCTGGCCCCCCAAGGCAGGATCGGCGCGGTGCGATCCACGTCCGCGTGAACGAGCCAGCTCTTGCTCGAGGCGACCAGTCGTCCCGGCACCTCGGCTCCGCGACGCCGGGCGTGCTCGCCGAGGATCCATGGTGCGTCGCCGAACGGGTCCTGAAGGAGCTCTTGCTCGAGCGGCGCGTAAAGGGCCGACGGAAAGAGCGCCCGCTTGCCCACTTCGCCCTGGGCGACGAGCTGCGGCACGTCGAAGACGCGCGCCTTCGCGGCGGAGCGATCGTGCGCGCCGCCCGCTTCGCCGTCGATCGGCGCCCACGCGACCACCGTGTTCGTCGTGCCGAGGTCGATGCCGACGGCGAAACGCGCGGCCATGGTGTGCGGGGTCGCTTAGCACGCCGGGGCGAGTATCATCGCGCGGCCAAACGGTAGAAACGCGGAGACCCACGCGCCATGAAGAAGCCACCGGCGAGCGTCGCGATCATCACGGCCGAGTTCAACGCACCGCTCATCGACGCGATGCTCCGGGCCGCGGTCGACGAGGCGGCACGGTCGGGCGCATCCGTGGCGTGCGTCGAGCGTGTTCCCGGCTGCTACGAAGTGCCTCTGGTGGCCAAGCGGCTCATCGCTCGTGGCGACGTCCACGCCGTCGTCGTCCTCGGATACATCGAAAAAGGAGAGACGCTTCACGGGGTGGTGATGGGCCACGTCGTGCACAGCGCTCTCATGGATCTCTCGCTGGCGCACGACAAGCCCATCGGCCTCGGGATCATCGGCCCGGGTGCGACCGCGGAGCAGGCAGAGCACCGCAAGGACGGATACGCGCGGGCCGCGGTGAGGGCGGCGTTGGCATCGCTCGGGGCCGGTCGCTGATCTCGCCTCCTGCCCGTGCCGATCAGGCCTCCCCACCCCCCAGAAGCTGGTGATTTTCGTCGAGACCAAGCGATGGGTTCGGCGGCCGCGCGACGAATACTGCCGTATTTTGAGCGCGGCCGACGAAGCCAGCGCGCCGGTATCGGCGAAAAGCACCAGGCTTCTACGACCCCTCCGCCGATTCTCCCTCGCTCTGCCCCCGCACGCTGAGCTCGACGCGCCAGCGCTCGCCTTGCTTCAGCGGGCGAATCGGCTCCGCCTCGAGCAGAAGCGTGCCCACTTCGGTGATCTGCGACCGCAGCTTCACGGGCACCACGTCCCCGTCGCTGCGGCCCTCGGCCGGCAACGTCAGCTCCATCGGCGGCAGCTCGTCGAGCTGGTTGCGATTCCAGTCTTCGAGCACGACGCCCGCCACGTCGTCGCGCCGCACCGTCGAGCCGTAGAACCGGAACGAGACCGGCTCGCCGACCACGACCCCGAACTCGTGCGGCGGAAGCTCCGCCTCCGTTCCCTCTTCCATGCCGAACGGCGCGACGCACATCGCGCTCACGGGAGGCTCGATCCCCGGGACGGCCGGCACCGAGCTCTCGATGCCGACGTAGTACGCGCGCGCCGTGCCGCCACGGATGCGGAGCCCCTTGCCGCGGCGCACGAGCGCGTACGTGCAGGCCCCCCGCGCGACGGCGAGATCGAGATCCGCCCCCTCGAGCACCCGAACCGGCTCGCCCCCGTCGGTGCCCAGCCAGACGTTGAGCGTGTCGACCAGGCGCGCCCGGAGCTTGTCCGCCTTCATCACGCCGCCGTTGAAGAGGACCGCGGTGGGATGGAGCAGCCGGGGCACACGCGCACCCGGCGGCGGCGCACCTTGCAGCTTCGCGAGAGCGCCCGCCTGACGCGCCAAGAACGAGGCGAGGTGGCGGGTCACGGCGGCGTCGGACGCATATGGCAATCCGAGCTCCGTCAGCGCCGCACGCGGCCGGCTGGTCGGGCGCGAGTCGACCGCGACGATCGGGAAGAAACCGTCGACCACGACGCGCGTCACTTCGTCGCGCGTCAGCTCCGTGCGAAGCGTGGAGCCGAGCAGGGTCGACCCGCGCGACGCGATCGCGATCGGCGCGGCGTCGAGCGACGGATCGCCGAAGAGGCGCTCTTTGGCCGCGCGGCACGCGTGCACCAGGCTCGCGTGCTGGCTGCGGTCGACGGGCTTGCCCTCGCCCTCCAGCTTGTGACGCAGCAGGTGCGCCAGCGCGAGATCCATGTTGTCGCCGCCGAGCAAGATGTGATCGCCCACGGCGACGCGCACGAGCTCGAGCGAGCCATCGCGTTCGACCGCCGCGATCGCGCTGAAGTCGGTCGTTCCGCCCCCGACGTCGACGACGAGCACCACGTCTCCGGGCCGCACCTCTTTTCTCCACGCGTCGCCCCGCGCGAGCGTCCACGCGTAAAGCGCGGCTTGGGGCTCCTCGAGCAAGGTCAGCTTCTCGATCCCCGCCGCGATCGCGGCTTCGACCGTGAGCTCGCGCGCCGACGCGTCGAACGAAGCCGGGACGGTGAGCACGACCTCTTGGTTGGCGAGCGCCGACTCCCCGCCGCCGAAGCGCGCGTCGAACGCTTCGGTGAGGTGCTCGAGGTAGCGCCACGAGGCCTCGACCGGCGAGATCTTTTCGATGTCCTCCGGAGCGCCGATGGGCAGGATGCCGGCGCGGCGGTCGATCGTCGGATGCGAAAGCCAGCTCTTGGCGCTCCCGATGACCCGCGCCGGCGCGTCGACGCCGCGCGCGCGCGCATACTCGCCGACCGCGAAGCGTCGCTCGGCCTCCCACGGAAGCGCCTGCGGCCCCTCGCTCTCGTGCGCGAAGTAAAGAAACGAGGGGAGGAGCGGGCGCGCTTCCAGCTCTCCGGGCGCCACGATCTGGGGCACATCCATGATCTCCGGACGCTCGCCCTCGCCTTCGAGCGGGGCGAAAGCGAGCGCCGTGTGCGTAGTGCCGAGATCGATCCCGACCGCGTAGCGCGTCATCCGAGCTCCACTTCGGCCGGCGCCAGGACGTGCGCGTCGTGCCCGCCGGCAAGGAGCGGGAGCTCCAGCCGGGTCGCCCGCCAGCCGCGGTGGCGCAGGACGCCAGCGTACGGCGGCTGACCCCGGACGTCACCGACGAGCTTCACTTCGTCGGCGTCGAATCCCGCGGCGAGCTCCACGCGGGCGCCTTCCGCTTGCCGGAGCACCGGCTCGATCGCGGCGTGCGCGCGGAGCGCCTTGCGGCAGCCTTCGTGGACGACCCGCGCGGCGGCGCCGATGTCCGCATCCGCGAACGTCGTGATGTCTTGCTGCAAGAAATCGACGAGGCGTCCTTCGCGCTGGAGCAACGACAGGAGTTGAAGAGCGGACGACGTCGGAGATGCGGTGAACGACGCGGGCGCCGGGGCAAGGCGCGGTGCCTCGCGCGCAGCGCTCACCCGTGCGGCGAATGTCCCGTCGATGAGGACGCGAAAGAAGCAGAGCCATGCGAGCCACAGGCGCGTGACCAAGGGCAGAGGAGCGTCGTCGGGGGGGGCGTTCACGTCGCCGAGAGTAGCGCCGGCGCGGTGCAGCACCAGTGGACCGCGCCGATGCCGGCGGCCCTGACCGTTGGTCCTCGGGCAGGTCGCGTCCCCACCGCGCGCGGTCCAGGGTACGCTCGTGTCCATGAGAGGCCCATACTACGCGGCCGTGCTTCTGGCTCTCGCCGGATGCGGCGTATCGCGTGCGGAGTACGACACGAAAGCGCAGGAAGCCGAGGCCGCGAAGAAGCAAGCGCAGACCGAGGAGGTGCAGCTCAAGCAACTGCAGCAGCAGGTCGATCAGCTCAAGGGCGCAGTGGGGATTGCGCAATCGCAAGCGATCACCGAGGAGCAGAAGGCGCAGCTCGAAGAAGCGAAGCGCGCGATGCAAGACGCGCAAGAGCGGGGCAAGCTCCTCGATGAGCTGCAGTCGAAGCTCAAGGCGATGATCGACGCGGGGCATCTGAAAGTGACCACCCGGCGGGGGCGGATCGTGCTCCAGCTGCACAACGACGTGCTCTTCGCCATCGGCGAGGCGGACTTGAAACCGGACGGCAAGCAGGCGATCACCGAGGTGGCGTCGACATTGAAACAGGTCGGCTCGAAGCGATTCCAGGTGGCCGGCCACACGGACAACGCGCCGATCACGACCGAGAAGAAGAAGGAGTTTCCGACCAACTGGGAGCTGTCGGCCGCCCGAGCCATCTCGGTGGTCAAGCTGCTCGTGGCCCAAGGCGTGGACCCCGGCATGATCTCCGCGGCGGGATACGGCCCTTACGATCCCGTCGCCTCGAACGCGACTCCCGACGGGCAAGCGAAGAACCGGCGCATCGAGATCACCCTCGTGCCGCACGTCGCCGAGCTCGTGGCATCCGCCCCCAGCGAGAAGAAGTAGCGCTACGGGCTGCCCGGGTCGGTCGGATCCACGATGTGGCCCAGAAACAGCACCGCGCCGGTCGTATCGACAATGGCCACGACGTACGGCCGATTGACGATCATCGGAACGGGGGTCGGCGGGGTCACCGGAGCCGACGACTCGCTCACCAGAACAGCCGTCGCCGCCGCGGCCTCGACGCCGGTCTCTTGCATCGCGATCATCGCCTTCTGAAGCACGTCGGACAGGCTCAACCCGCGCGGGCCCATGCCCGAGAAGTCCGCGGTGCTCGCGTCAAAAGCCTGCACCATTCCCATGGCTTCGAGCGCTGTCCTCAGCGAGAACGTCTTCGACGTGAACGTCGCCTTCGGCAGGGACAGCGCGACGAGCGCGCTCGACTGCGGCTGGGCGATCGCCGCCGAGGCCGGCGCGAGCGACGCCTCGTACGTCGCGAGGTCCACGCCGGCGTGCGGAAGCGCGATGACGACCGAGACCTGGCGGTTCGACAGCGCAAGCCACGCGATCTGGGCTTGGCCGTCGTCCACGTAGGCTACCTCCGCCGTCTGATGCATGAAGCTCGGCGAGACCGTGGTCCCGTCGGAGCGGGTGAACGTGCCTGGCGCGGTGGCGGAAGCGTCGAACGGGGTCGCCCACGGGAGCTTCAAGTGGATGGCGTTGACGAGGACCATCCGGGTCGAGGAGTCGATCGACATCGGCGGGAGCAGATCGTTGATCTTGTCCTTGGTCTGCGAGCTCACCCAGCCGTTGATCGCGAGGCGCGCCGGCTCCGGCTGACCGATGAAGTCTCGCAGGTACACACCCGCGCCATAGCTCGTCGCCAGGGTGTTCAAGAACGGCGCCGCCCAGGTCTCGGTCTTCTCTCCCCAAACCGAATTGACGACGTGCAAGTCGTAGTCGCTCGCGGACGGCGCGGATTGGTTGGCCTCCTGATTGAGCTGCTGCACGGCGGCGAGCGCGGCGGCCCCGCGCGATTCGATCGCCTGGCTCAGCGCGTTCTGCCCGTCGAAGATAGCCTGCCCCGCCGGCGCGCCGAGGTGCAGGGCGGACGCCATCTCGGTCGCCGTACGGCCCGCGGCCCCCGCGTACGTCATGGTCAGCGCCAGCGACGCGCTCACGGGCGAAGTCAACAGGTTGCTCGTGGCCGAATCCGCGCGGAGCCGCGAATAGAGGTCGAGCGCGAACGCGTTGTTGGCCGCCATTGCCGCGCCGACGGAAGCGGTGGAGATCGACGACGCGGGAGCACGCGCGACGTTCGCGCGCGCCAAGCCGGTCGCCGCGTCTTTCGCCGGCGCCCCGCCGCCGCAAGCGGCGACGGCGAAGGCGGCAACACAGGACGACAGGAGAGCGACGGCCTTTTCCATGGGAGCTCCCTTCAGCATCGCACGTGCCAGGGAACGTGCCGGTGCGGCCTTCCGAATCGCCGGTCTTCGGGGCCGGCCGGTGGGCCAGCATGTGCCAGAGGGTGATCGGCCGATCCGTGTGGCAATGCGAAAAGAGGTGAGAGAGCCCGCGCCTTCGTCGGTATTGCCCTCGGCAGCGACGGAATGCGGGCGTTTGGACTCGGCGGATGCAGAAGGCGGGCCGGGCGGCGAACGCAGGGCATGAGCCTGCGGTTGTTCTCTACGTTCTCGATCTAGAGTACAACCATCTTGCGCTTGCGATTGCCCGCGGCTCCTCTCTTCTCTCGCCACTCGCCGGTCCTGCAAACCTCGTTCTCGGAGGTCAAACGCCAGGCGGTCGAGCAGCCGTTCGTTCTCGTCGGCACACCCGGGTCGCTCGGCGTTCGCAAAGTGAAAGGCCGCGACTTCTACTACCGGCAGTTCTACGACGCGCAGGGAAAGAAGGCGGCCGACTACGTCGGACCCGCCGGCGACACGGCCGCCCAGGAGCGTGCGGACGCCATTCGGGATCAAATCGCGACCGCGAACGCCATCTCGAACGAGGTGCGCATCCTCGCCCAGCGCGGTTACGTCCGGGCGGATTCTCGGACCACGGCCGTCCTCGCCGCACTGTCCAACCGCGGCATCTTCCGGGGCGGCGCGGTTCTCGTCGGCTCCCATGCCTACGGCGCGCTCCTCAACGAGCTGGGCGTGCGCGCCGCCGCCTTCTTCACCGAAGACGTCGACGTGGCTCGAAGCGACCCGCTCGAAGTCGCACCCGACGCGGACCTTGAGAAGATCCTCGCGGAGTCGACAGTTCCGCTGGTGCCCGTGCCGAGCTTCGAGCGGAGCGCGCCGTCCACGTCCTACAAGACGGCCGGGCGAGACCGACTCCGCGTGGACCTGGTGGCGCCGGCGCGGGGTACCGCGGTCACGAGCCGTCCCGTCCCGGAGCTGCGAGCGCATGCGACCGCCTTGCCCTACCTGGGTTACCTGCTGAACGCAGCGATCGATGCCATCGTTCTCGGCCGCGAGAGCGTCGTCCCGGTGAACGTGCCGCGACCGGAGCTCTTTGCGTGGCACAAGATGCTGGTCTCGCAGCTTCGGACGTCCACGAGCGAAAAGAGAGGAAAGGATCTGCTGCAGGCAAGCGTGATCTTCGCGGTGCTCGCCGAAGATGCGCCGGAGGATCTTCGGGCGGCGTTCGCAGCGCTTCCGCGGACCGCAAAAGGAAAAGTGCGGACGGCGGCGGCGCTCGTGCTGACGCGACTGGAGGCGAGCGGCCACCAGAGAGGAGCCGATCGCATGAGAGAGATTATCTGAGCGCATGGTGTCGGCCGAGCGCGATTCCTCCCCTCCCCCGCCTCAATCTCCTCGCGACATGGGCGCGGATGTTGAGCCGCGCCCCCGGACGAGAGCGACTACAATCCGGCAGACGCGTCCACGACGGGGGAACCTTCGGAGGTCCAGTGCTCAAGCCGTTTCACACGCTTCCTTGCGTTCTCGTCGGTCTTCTCGGTCTCGCCGCTTGTGCCACATCGGCGAACCCCGGAGACATGTCCTCCAGCGCAGATGGCGGCGGCGGCTCGAGCAGCAGCGGAGGGGGATCGTCCACCGGGGGCAGCAGCGGCTCGAGCGGCAGCGGAAGCGGATCCAGCAGCGGCGACACCAGCTCGAGCGGAGGATCCAGCAGCAGCTCGGGTGCCGGTTCCAGCGGTGGCTCGTCGAGCGGCTCGAGCAGCAGCTCCAGCGGAGGCGGCGACAACTGGCTCACGACGCCGACACCCGCCAACGCGATGGGGAAGTACCCCTTCCCGCAGGACCGAAAGAGCGCGAACTGCACGTATCCGACCGCCATCTCCCACCTCAAAATCAAGACGGCCTACCAAGACTGGATGGCGGCGATGGTCACCTCGTCGGGAGCCCCCGCTGGCGCGCTGCGCGTCCAAGATCCGATGACGTCCAACCAGACGTCCTCCGAGGCGATGGGCTACGGGATGCTGATCGCCGTCTACATGTCCGACCAGAAGACGTTCGACTCGTTCTGGGCCTACGTGCAAGCGCACATGCAAAACGGCCTGATGAGCTGGCAGGTGACCTCCGGCGGCACGTCGACCGGGGGGCAAGCGAACTCCGCCACCGACGCCGACGAAGACATGGCCTGGGCGCTCATCATGGCCGACAGGCAGTGGCCGGGAGGCAGCTATCTCACCGCGGCCAAATCGCTCCTGACGAACATCAAGTCGCAGGAGGTCGCGTCATCGAACAAGCTGAAAGACGGAAACTTCGCCAACGCCCCGTCCACGTATCCCGACTACGCGGCGCCTGACTATTACAAGGTCTTCGCGACCGTGAGCGGCGACTCGAGCTGGAACTCGGTGTACACGGCCGAGTACGCGCAGCTCTCCGCTGCACAGAACTCGACGAGCGGCCTCATCCCCGACACGATTGGCGGGAGCACGTTCGGCTACGACGCGTGCCGCGCGCCGTGGCGCGAGGGCCTCGACTACTGCTGGTCGGCCTCGGCGAGCGCGAAGACCTTCCTCACGCCGATGGTCACCTACTTCGTCCAGTACGCGTCGCAGAACGGCGGCCCGAAGAGCATCAAGATCCCCATCACGTCGCTGAGCGGCGGTGCGGGACAGAACGTATCCGGTGCCATCAGCGGTCCGATTGCCATCGCGGCGATGATGAGCGCGAGCAACCAAAGCTTCGTCGACTCGTCGTGGACGTACCTTTACTCGGTGATCACGAACGACACCACCAACGCTCCCAACTACTTCAGCAGCACGATCGGCCTCATCTCGATGCTGGCGATCAGCGGGAACTTCGTCGACTTCACCAGTCTACCGTAGGGAGAGGATTCACATGAAGATCGGGCAAGATCAGGAAGGGACCTGCCCCTTCCTGATCGCCTGACCTTTCGGATTCACATCCCGCTCGACGGCTACTTGGTAAAGTAGATGTCGTCGATCCAGAAGTCGGCGTTGACCGCGGCGGATGCGTCCATGATCGAGGGACCGCTCACCTGGAACGTGATGCCGTAGACCTTCGTCGGATCGAAGTTCGCCGCCTCGTAGCCGAAGTTCTGGGTCGTCAACTGACCGTTCATCGGCGCATACGCGACCGTCACCTGCGTCCAGGTACTCGTCACCATGGACGCGGGGATCTCGTAGCTCCAGCTGTCGTAGCACCCGCCCGCGTCTCCGACGCCGCAACGGTTGCCGCGCGGGTCCGAATCGACGTCCGGGAAGAGGACGCGGACCCCGGTGGTGCTCATGTTCGAGCCCGCCATGATCCAAAACGTGATTCCCGTGTAGCCGCTCGCGTCGAACGCGACCGTGGTCCGCGGCGTGGGGCCACCGGAATCGGAAGCGCCGGCGTCGGCCGAGTTGACCTGCGCAAACTCGAACGCCTGCTGACAGTATCCGTATTGCGGCCAGATAGCGCAGGCGACGTGAGCGCCGTGCGCGCTCGTGATGCCCGTCATCGTCGTGTGGGGCGCGGGGAGCGGCGAGTACGTGAACGCGTTGGCAGGGGGCGTGATCGTGTTTCGCGGATCGGTTGGCCCGACCCCGTTGTACCAGTACCCAGCGAACTCCCCGGTCGGAAGCCCGGTAAGCTCGATCGGCCCGTTCGTCGATCCGCCGTCAGGGCCTCCCATTGTTTCCATGTCGTCGATCTTCACGAAGGTGCCGCCGCCGCCCGAATCCTTGTTCCCGCCGGAGCCACTGCTGCTCCCTGCACCGCTGCTGCTGCTGCTCGCACCGCTGCTTCCGCCCCCGCTGCTTCCGCCGCTGCTGCTTCCGCCGCCGCTGCTCGACGAAGAACCGCCGGACGGGCCGCTGCTCGCGGGGGTGCTCGAGCACGCCGCCGCCCACGCGAGGGCGGTCCCCGACAGAATCGAGAGTGCTACTGGGATAAGTTTCCTGGACATGAGCATTCACCTTTCCGGGAGTCTGGGCTCTTTCGGCGGCGAACCATAGCCAAAAAATGCCGCCACGGCGGCCAAAACGACACACGCTCCGGACCCTGTGCCTGACGCACCACAGCATGGCTTCCGCCCATGACACCGGCGCCATACCGTTTCGTTCCCAGGGCATCGATTGCGATCGAATCGATGCCCGTCGAGAGCGTCCCACATCGAGTCAAACCACCGGAAGAGCGAGGGAAGTCGCGATGCCCCCCGCAGAAGTCGGCACGCACCTTCCCGTCGCTTCGATGGACTCGAGGTGCTAGGTCGAGCGCGGCATGCCACCGCTCATCGCCGTTTTGCTCGGGATCGTCGAAGGGTTGACCGAGTATTTGCCCGTATCGTCGACCGGCCACCTCGTTCTCGCGGGACACTGGCTGGGCCTGGCGGACGACGACCCGGCGACCTCCTCGTTCGAGATCGTCGTCCAGCTCGGCGCCATCCTCGCGGTCGTCGTGCACTACCGAGCGCTCCTCGCGGAGCGGGCGCGCGGGCTGTTCTCGCGCGACCCGAGGGCGCTCCGGTTGCTCTCGGCGATCGCGATCGCGTTCGCCCCCGCGGCCGCAGCGGGACTTCTCCTGCGAAAGACGATCAAAGCGCACCTCTTCGGCCCGCTTCCGGTGGCGCTCGCCCTCGCGATCGGGGGCGTCGCGATGATCGCGGTCGAGCGCATCTTGCGCGCGCGAAGACCCGGTCCGGGCAGCGTGCCGGCAGGCGCCGAGGGGCTGGAGCAGGTCACGCCCGCGCGCGCCCTCGCCATCGGCCTCGGGCAGTGCCTGTCGCTCTGGCCCGGCGCGTCGCGGGCGATGTGCACGATCGTGGCGGGGCAGCTCGCGGGGCTGTCGACGGCGACCGCGGCGGAGTTCTCGTTTCTCCTGGCGCTGCCGACCCTGGGCGCGGCGACGATCTACGAAGCGTCCAAGGCGCGGCACGTTCTCGCGGCGCACGTCGGCGGCGCGAGCATGACCATCGGCCTGCTCGTTTCGTTCTTCGTCGCGTGGGGGGTGATCGCGAGCTTCCTCAAGTACCTGCGAACGCGCGGGCTCGAGCCGTTCGGGTGGTACCGGATCGTCCTCGGGGCGGTCGTGCTCTGGAGCCTCTACCGATGAACCCACCCGGTTCCCCGCTTCGATCCGACCTGCCCCGCGGCCGCCTCAAGCAATCCCCCGAAGATTTCGTCGTCGAAGAGATCCCGGCTTACGCACCGAGCGGCACGGGCGAGCACGTCTTCGTTCGCTTCACGAAGCGAGACGCGACGACCCTCGACGCCACACGCGCGTTTGCCCGCGCCCTCGGGTGCAATCCGCGCGACGTCGGCTTTGCGGGAATGAAAGACAAGCGCGCCGTCGCCACCCAGACGATCTCGCTCCAGGCGCCCCGCGGCGTCGACCCCAAAGTGCTCGCGGAGCGCGCCCTCGCGCTCTCCCTCGATGGCATTGCCGTCCACGAAGCCTCGCCGCACGGCAACAAGCTCAAACCGGGACACCTCGAGGGCAACCGCTTCGCCGTGACGGTGCGCGACGTGGCCCGCGACCGCCTCGGTGACGTGACGGCCGCACTCGACCGCGTCGCGCGCGTCGGCGTGCCGAACGCGTTCGGGGCGCAACGATTCGGCAACGCGGGGGACAACGCGGTTCGCGCCCTCGCGTGGCTGCGCGGCGAAGAGAAGGGTCCCCGCGAGCCGCGGATGCGCCGGCTCCTGTGGTCGTCGGTGCAGTCGGCCGTCTTCAATGAGGTGCTCGACGCCCGCATTCAGGACGCGACGTGGACGACCCCCCTCGCCGGGGACTTATTAAAACTTCGTTCGTCCGGGGGGCTCTTCGCATGCGAAGACGTTCCGACGGACGTGGAGCGCGCCGCCCGGGGCGAAGTGTCCCCCACGGGGCCCATCGTCGGCGCACGCATGCGCTGGCCGGATGGCGCCCCCGGGGAGCTCGAGCGGCGGATCGCGGGCGAAAGACTGGGAGAAGGGTTCGACCTAGCGAGCACGCGCCCCCTCGGCGAAGGAAGCCGCCGGGCGCTGCGCCTGTGGGTCGAAGGCATGCGCTGGGAGATTGTCGACGACGATCCCGGGCATGGAGCGGCCTGCATGCGGGTTTACTTCGTGCTACCGAAGGGGGGGTATGCGACGACCGTCCTCGGGGCCGCCCTGACCGTGGACGAAACCGATGAGCCGCTCGCGGCATCGTCACTCTCACCGGACGAATCCATATGAATTCTCTCATCGAACGCGTCAAGAGCGCGATGGTCGGAACGGGGACAGGGTGGATCCTCCTTCTGATGCTGTTTCTCAGCGTCGTCTCGCTCGCGATCATGCTCGAACGGGCGTGGCTGTACTGGTCGCTCCGCGACAACATCGACGAGCTGATGCGCGACCTTGGGAAGCTCCTTCGAGGCGGCGACATGGACGGGGCGCGGCGGCGGCTCGAAGAGTCGCGAAGCGCCGAGGCCGCGGTGGTGATCGCCGGGCTGGTCGAGGCCGATCGCGGGGTCGCGTCGGCCGAAGAGGCGATGGATGGCGCGAGCGCGCTTCAGCGCATGAAGCTCGAGAAGCGCCTCGCGTTCCTCGGAACGCTCGGAAACAACGCGCCGTTCATCGGCCTCCTCGGGACGGTCATCGGCATCGTCGCGGCGTTCGACGAGCTGAGCAAAGTGAAGATGGCGTCGGCCGCGGGGTCGACGCAGCTCGCTCCCGAAGCGGTCATGGCGCGCATCTCCGAAGCGCTGGTCGCCACCGCGATCGGCATCTTGATCGCGATTCCTGCGGTTGCGGCCTACAACGCGTTCCAACGCGTGGTCCGCGGCACGATCGCCAACACCGAGGCGCTCGGGCACGTGCTCTTGGCCCACCTCAAAGCCGCGCCCCTCGCGGCCGGTGCGGGCGAGCCGTCCAAGGGGGAGCGCGCCAGCGATTCGCCCGGATCGGCGCGAGGCAGGGGGGGAGAGAAGTCCGAAACGTCGGAGAGGAACTGAGATGGCGGGCGGCGCGCAAGATGCCGACGAGGCGATCACCGGAATCAACGTCACTCCGCTGGTCGACATCACTCTCGTCCTCCTCATCATCTTCATGGTCACGACGAAGATCGTCCTCAATCAGACCGTTCCGCTCGACCTGCCCAAGGCGGCAACGGGCACGAGCGACGTGCAGGTCGTCTTCAGCATCATCCTCGCGGTCGACGGGCGCGCGGTCGTCGACGGAACGACGATCGCGAACGACGACGCCATCTTGCCGCTCGCGCGCGACGCGCAGGCGCAGCATCCGGACTTGCGGGTGGTCATCAAGGCCGACTCCGCGGTGACCCACGGGCGCGTGATTCATGTCCTCGACCTGCTGAAGCAAGCGCACGTGAGCAAGATCGCCTTCGGCGTCACGCCGGCGCCGGCCGCGCCGCAGCATTGAAAGACCATCGCGATGCCCAGCACGAGCGAGAGGCAGTCGTCGAAGAACGGCGGGGCGCCCGCGTCGCCGTTCGCGACCGCGGGAGGAGCCCTCGCGCTCTACGACGATCCGATGAGCCGGGTGCTCGGTCTCGACGCGAAGACGTCGACCTGGGGCGCATGGTTCGGCTTCACGTCGGGGTCGACGGCAATGCTCGTCGGGCTGATGGCGCTGACGAGCGTGGCCGCCTGGTACCACTCGATGCACGGAGAGCTCGCCGCGTCCTCGCCCGAAGAGATCGACGTGGTGAAGGAGGAGGCGCCGCCCCCACCGCCGCCCGAGCCCGAGGTCAAGCCGGAGCCGGCCGTGGCCCCGCCGCCGCGGCCGCGTGAGGCGTCCCCCCCGCCGCCCGCACCGGCGCAAGCGGCCAAAGTGCTCGCGCGGGAACCCGATCCCAACGAGCCCGTCGACTTGACCGGCAACACGATCGTGCAGGGCAGCGCCGACTCGTACGCGGGCGGGTTCACCTCCGCGACGGGCACCAACGGCAACGCGGTCCACAACATTGCGGCGCCCACGGGCGTGCCCGGTGGCACCGGGCCGGTGCGACCCGCGCCGCAAGTGGCCGGCCCCGACCTCGCGCGACCCGCGTCGGTCGGAAACACCGACTGGAATCGGTGCCCGTTCCCGACCGAGGCGGACACGGCGCAGATCGACGACGCGTACGTCACGCTCCAGATCGATATCCGCGCGGATGGCACCCCGGCCGCGGTGCGCGTGCTGAGCGATCCTGGCAACGGCTTCGGGCGCGAGGCGCGGCAATACGCGTTGCGACAAGTCTACGTAGCTGCCCGCGACCACGATGGGACCCCAATCGCCGGCACGACCAAGGTGAAGGTTCACTTCTCGCGCTGAGCGTCGTAAAGCAGTCGTGATGGTCGACGATCCGCGAGCCGAGCTGGCTGGCTTGGCAGCTTCGCTGCGCGCGTACCTCGAGTGGCAGCAGGACTCGGGAGCGACGGGACTGCCGCGGCGGCAGGGCCCGAAGGCGGGTGCAGCCGCGACTGCAGCCACGACACCGATCGCGGCTCCGGCCCCGATCGCGGCACCGTCCACGTCCTCGTCCACGTCCGCGACCGCGAGCAACGACCGCCATGTCCGCCTCCCCGAGCTCGCGGCCGAAGTGGCGGGATGCCAGAAATGCGTCCTCGGCTCGACCCGAACGCAAACCGTCTTTGCACGCGGCAATCCCGGCGCGCAGCTGTGCTTCGTGGGCGAGGCACCCGGCGCCGACGAAGACGCGCAAGGGCTGCCGTTCGTCGGCCGCGCAGGGCAGCTGCTCGATCGAATGATCGGCGCGATGGGCCTCTCGCCCGAGCGGGACGTCTACGTCTGCAACATCATCAAATGCCGCCCACCGGACAACCGCCGGCCGGAGCCCGACGAGATCGCGTCGTGCATTCCTTACTTGCACGAGCAGCTCGCCCTCGTTCAGCCGCGGGTCATCGTCGCGCTCGGCAACACGTCCGTTGCGGCCCTGCTCGACGTGAAGCTCGGGATCACCCGAGTGCGCGGCCAGTGGAAGCTCTATCGGGGGCGAACGCTCGTCATGCCGACCTACCACCCGTCGTATCTGCTGCGCCCAGGCCCCCAGCAGATCGAAGCGAAGCGCCAGGCGTGGGACGACCTTCGGCTCGTGATGAAAGAGCTCGGACTGAGCTTGCCGGCCAAGGGGACCTGACCTCCTAACCGCCGGCGGCGGCTCCTCATCGCCGGGCGGCGGCTCCTCATCGCCGGGCGGCGCCTCCTCATCGCCGGACGGCCACTCCTCATCGCGGGGCGGCGGCTCCTCATCGCGGGGCGGCGGCTCCTCATCATGCGGCGGTGCCTCCTCATCATGCGGCGGTGCCTCCTCATCATGCGGCGGCGGCGCCGGATGCGGGGGCGTGGCCGCCTCGTGACGAGGCGACGTCGCCGAAGCGTCAGAAACCGCCTTCTCACGAGGAGAAGGCGCCGCTTCGACGAGATCGGCCGCTTTCTGGCGTCGGGGCGCCGCGTTCCTGTGTCGAGGCGCCGCCGCCTCATGATGAGGAGGCGCCGCCTCATGATGAGGAGCCACCGCCACGGCCTGAGGGAGCCGTCTCTCGCGACGAGAAATCAATGCCTTACGGGAAATCGACGGCAGCCACGTCGATTTTTCGCCCGCCAGCGCGGAATGGGGCCGCCCCCGCTCTAGCTCTGGCCTTCTTGCGCGAAGTTCATTCCGGTTTGCACGGCGGGGCGCGCGGCCATTCGGTTCATCCACTGTCGAACGGCGGTCGCTCCGTCGAGGACGTGGGGTTGGCGATCGGCGACCTCGGCAAACCACGGGTAGTTGATGATGTCGGCGATCGAGTACGCCCCGGCGACCCACTCGCGGTCGCGCAGGCGCGCGTCGAGAACGCCGACGAGGCGCTTGGACTCCCGCACGAACTTCTCGAACGCCTCCGCGTTTCGTGGCTCGTGCGCACCGAATGCGAGCATCTGTCCGAAGAACGGCCCCGGCCCGCCCACTTGCCAATACACCCACGACAGGACTTCGGCGCGGCCCGGCTCCTCGGTCGGCAGGAGCTTTCCCGCTTTGGTCGCGAGGTACTGCAGGATCGCACCCGACTCGAACACGACCACGATCTCTGCGTTGGCCCCTTCCGTGTCGACGAGCGCGGGAATCTTCCCATTCGGGTTGATCGCGAGGAATTCGGGCTTCTTCTGGTCGTTCAGCGCGAGGTTCACCAGGTGAAGCTCGTACGACCAGCCGAGCTCGGCGAGCAAGATGGGGACTTTCTTTCCGTTCGGCGTGCGCCACGTGTAGAGGTCGAGCATCGCGATGTTTGATGTATAGCGGCGGCCCGACGTCTCGCCCACCCGCACACCCGCCTCGCGCTCTCACCCACAATGCCCACGAAGCGCACACAATTGATCGCGCGCGGGCGCTGTTTCTCTCGCATCGCGAGCACGATCGGCCGACAATGATACGGGGGCGTTCGCGCTACGTGCTGAAGGCGCGCACGGTAATCCTCTCCGCATGGTCCACATGATCGAAGACCTGGTCCAACGCTGGAAGCAGAACCCCAGCTCCACGACGACCGTCGCGCTCTGCGAGGCGCTGCGCGCCAATCCGCGCGGCTCGCTCGTGCAGCAAGTGGGGGAGTTCGCCAAGGAGCGGCTCGCGGGGGACGTGTCGGTGCTCATCTCGGTCGCGCGCATGTACATCGAGGCCAGCCGCTTCCTCGATGCGCAGGCGGTGCTCGTCGGCGCGGGCAAGACAGCGCCGCGCGATGGAAGGGTGTATCGCTGGCTCGGCGAAGTCCTTCTGCGACGGGGCGACGCCGATCGCGCCGAGAAAGTGCTCGAGCGCTCGATTCAGCTCGGGGCGGGCGATCCGGACGCGAAGAAGTGGCTCGAGCGGGCGCGATCGTACCGCGCGCTGCAAGCGGCCTCCGGCGCGAAAGCCGTGGCGGAAGACGTGGCCCGCGCGGTGGGGGGCGCGGCCGCGGAGCGGTCGCTCCCGAGATTCTCGTCCGAAGCCGACGGGGAAGAGACCCTCGTGTTCGAGAGCGAGGACACCGGCGAAGTCGACACCGCCATCCCGGGGCCCGTGCCCACCGCCCCGCCGATCCCGAAGCAAATGGCGGCGTCGTTCGCCCCTCCGTCGAAGCCGCCCCTTCGGAACGGCATCGCCGCGGCGGCGCGCCCTGCCCTCGCCGGCCACCAGGCGAGGGCCAGCGGCCAGGTCTTGGTGCCGCATCCGCGCGACGTGCTCGACGCCCTCACCCTCGCCGGAGTCTTCGAGCCGCCGGTCGCCGGAGCGGGCACGACCGCCGTCTGGGACAACGCCGCGCGCGGCCCCAAGCGCAAAGGCGCACCGACTTTGATCGCAGGGATGGTTCTCTTCCTCGCGGCGAGCGTCGGCATCTACTTCTTTTATAGGCACAAGCGCGAGCTGGAGCACGTGCAGGCAGAGGCCCTCCTGGTCACGGTCGAAGCCCAGCTCCATGCCGCCAAGCCCGATTCGCTTTCCGAGATGGAGAAAACGCTGGCGCAAGCGCTCCAGCTCGAATCGCGCAGCCCGCGAGCGGCCCTCGACTGGGCGCGCGAACGCGCGGTCACGGGTCTGGTCAAGAGCGGCGCGGACCTCGCGTTCGAAGACGCGATGGCGCGCGCGAAGGAGGTCGGCGTCCCCGAAGAGAAGTACGCGTTCGCGCACGTCGCCTCGTTCCTCTTTCAGGGGGACACGGCGGGAGCCGCCGCGGCAGTGGCGCGCTGGGAACAACCGGCAAGGGAAGACGCCTGGTACCAGCTGGTGGCCGGAGCAGCGCTCGAGCGCGCCGGCGACGGGCGGGCGCGCGATCGCTACGCGACCGCATCGAAGCTCGATCCCGATCTGGTGCCCGCGAAGACCGCCCTCGCGCGATCGACGGCGATCGACGGCGACACCCAAGAAGCGATGCGTCTGGCGCGGGCCCTGCGCGTGGCGATGCCCGAGCGCGCCGAGCCCGTCGCGCTCGTGGCGCTCGCATGGGGGCGGGATCCGAAGCGAGAAGACAACGGCCGGCCCCCGGAGGTCGACGACGTGGCGAAGCGCGAAGGAGAGCTCCCCGCCGGGTTGAGGTTCATTCCGCACGCGATGGGTGCGCTGGCGGCGCTCGATAAGCGGGGAGGCGGGGACGCCCGCGCCGAGGTGCAGAGCGGGCTTGCGGTCGCGGAGTCGCCCGGGGCGGCGGTCTGGCTCGGCACGATCGCGCTTTCTCTGGGCGACGAGGGGATCGCGCGCAAGGCGGCTCTCCTCGCGCTGCAACTCTCGGCGGCCTACGAGCCGGCGCGCGCCCTGGCCGCGCGCGTCGCGCTGCTCGGTGGCCGGCTGGACGAGGCGCTCAAGGCGACCGAAGATCTCGACCCGACGTCGCCCGACGTGGCGGTGGTTCGCGCCGCCTCCGCCTACGAACGGGCGGACGCCGACGGCGTCCAGCGCGCGCTCGATGCGCTCCCCGCGGACACACGCAGACTGCCCTTCTTCGCGGCGTTGGCCCTCGCCGACAGCGCGCTGTCCGGGCGGCTGCACCTGGACGGCACGCAGCTCCTTCTCTTGGCCGACGACGACGCCCCGTGGGGGGACCTCGTGGCGATGGACGTCGCCCTCGACCAGGGGGACCTCGCTTCCGCGGACAAGATCGCGTCCCGATGGGGGAAGGACGGCGAATCGCAGCCGCTTCGGGCGGTTCGCCTCGCTCGCCTCGCCCGCTACGAAGGGCGGCTCGATGCGGCCGACCCGCTCTTGCAAACGGCGCTGGTCCGCGGCACCGTGACGCCGCGCGTTCTCTGGGAGCGTGTGTACGCGCTGGTGGCGAGGGGCCGAAGCGCCGACGTCGGGTCCCAGCTGGCGCGCTACCCGCTCGTACTCGGGCCGCTCGCGACCTGGCTCAGCGGGTACGCGGCCGCGTCCGGCGGCAACACGGAGGCGGCCAGAGCAAGGACGTCGGCGATTGATCCGCCGCCGCAGGGGGCGCCGCTCGAAGCGCGCATCGTGGCCGCATCGGCGCTCGGGGCGATGAAAGACAAGAGGCGCGGGAGCGAATACGTGAAGGACATCCTCACGTCCGGGGACCTCGAGCCTGACCTCGTGGCCGCGGCCGTGTCGCTCGGCTTCCGAAGGGTGGAGCACGGCAAGCGCGCCCCGACGTACGAATAAGGCCGACGCTCGCGAATGGCGGGGGACGTCCCGCCCGTCACGCGTGGAGGCAGCACGTCAACGATGGCTCGGTCATCGCCCGCTCCGGGCCGTACGCGCTCGGGAGATAGAGCAAGAACGTCGTCCCTTGCCCCGGATAACTGTGGACCGAGACGCATCCGCCGCTCTCGGCGACGAATCGCTGCACCATCGACAATCCGAGGCCGCTGCCCCGGTTCGCGCTCTTGGTCGTGTAGAAGCGATCGAATATCCGAGCCCTGACTTCGCGCGACATCCCGATGCCCGTGTCGGACACGGCAATCGCCGCATATGCCCGGTCCGGCCCCGCCGACTCGTCCTCGCCGAGCCGCACCGCGTGGGTACCAATCGTCAGACGCCCTCCCCGCGGCATCGCGTCACGGGCGTTGGCGGCGAGATTCAAGAGCGCGCGCTCCAACGCATCGCGGTCGGCCGTCGCTTCGCCGACGTCTACGCCCAACGCAAGCGACAGCTCCACGTTCGGACCGACGGTCCGCTCGAGGAGAGGCCGGACCTCGGCGATCGCGTCGTTGACCTTCACGTACTGCGGGGCGCGCGCTTGGGGGGGCTCCGGAGAGAGCATCTGCCGGACGATCTTTGCCGCCCGACCCGCGGCCGACTGGATCTCGTCCAGGATCTCGAGGGAAGGGACACGGTCGCCGATTTCGTTCGCAAGTGCGGCGCTCGAGCAGGCGATGATCGTAAGCAGATTGTTGAAGTCGTGGACCAGGCTGGCCACCAAGTACCCCGCCGACTCCCCGCGCCGCAGGCGGAGGAGCTCGTCGTTCAGCAGGTCGCGCTCGGTGGTGTCGCGGACGACGACGACCGACCAGCGGCCCGCGCGTCTCCCCTCGAGCTCGACGTGACGGCCGCGCCCTTCGGTCTCGGTCAGACGCAGGTGCAGGGTGGCCCGCCCGTGCCGCCTCACCTCGTCGTAGAAACTGGTGGCGGCGGTGCGATCCTGGATCAGGGCGGCGAGGTCGGCTAGCGGGAACTCGCGCGCCGCGCGGTTCATTCGGGCCGCTCGACCGTCCTCGGCGACTATGACCGCGGCCTCGAACGAGTCTTCGAAGAACGATTCGTACAGGGCATCGTCGTGCATACGGCGGATCGTGCGGCTGGGGCCGGTCGCGCGCCGTCGGCCGGTCGCGCGTTCGCGCGTCGGACGTCGCGCCATGGCGTGTCAGACGGGACCGCGCGGCTCGTCGGACCCGATGACGCTCTGCAAGACCCGCGAGAAATCGAATGCCTTGTCGAAGAAGAAGTCCGCGCCCATGGAAAGGCATTTCCGGCGGTGGGCCTCCGTCGGTTGCCAGGTGAGCACGACCACCACCGGCGGCGGGGACATCGCCTTGAGGTCCGCGATGACCGCGAGGCCGCTCCTGCCGGGCATGTGGAAATCCAGAAGGACGACGTCGGGCCGGCCGCGGCTGGCGATCGCGAGCGCCTCGTCGGCGCCGGTGGCCTGCATCAGTTCGATACCCGGTCGCTCGCCGACCGCCGATGCCAGTCGGTCACGAACGATCGCGGAGTCGTCCACGATGAGCACCCTCACGCAGCCATCGTAGCGGCGACGGTCGCCCCGGGTCATCGGCGGGACGCCGATTCGTGTGTAGGACCGTGCGGCGGTACCCCCCGGTCGATCGTCCTACTCGACCAAGCCGTGGCGCATGGCGTAGTGCATGAGCTCCGCGTTCGTTCGCATCTCCATCTTCTTGAGGATGCGCGTCCTGTGCGTGCTCACGGTCTTGACGCTCAGAGATAGCTCTAGCGCGGCTTCGGAGACGGTCTTTCCCGACGCGAGAATCTTCAGGATTTCGAACTCCCGATCCGAAAGCCGCTCGTGGACCGCTCCCCCCTTCTCGCCGGCGAGCACGGACGCCAAGGTCTCGGCCAGCTCGGCGCTCACGTAGCGCCCGCCGCCGGCCACCTTTCGCACGGCCTCGACGAGCTTGTCCGGCGCGCTCTCTTTCGTGAGAAACCCAGCCGCTCCCGCTTTGATCGCCCGAATCGCGTATTGGTCCTCGGAGTAGACGGTCAAAATGAGGATGGGCAGCTCGGGGCGCTCCCGCCGTATCTCGCCGAGGAGCTCGAGCCCGCTGCCTCCCGGCAAGCTGATGTCGAGCACGACGGCATTGAAGCGCTCTTCGCGCACCGAGCGGCGCACCTCCTCGGCCGTCGCTGCCTCCGCTCCGACGAGGATGTCGGGGGTCTCGGCGAGGATCTGGCGCAAGCCGCGTCGAACGACGGCGTGATCGTCGGCGACCAGGACTTTGATCACGTCGGCTCCGATCGTTCGCGGGCCTCCACGGGCAGATCGAGCGACACGATCGTGCCCTGCGGGCTCGCGCCGCGAAAGCTCGCCGCCCCTCCGAGCCGGCGCGCTCGCTCGCGGATCCCGAGCAAGCCGAGCGAGCCGGGACTCCGCAAGGATTCGGGCGAGATGCCCTTTCCGTCGTCGGTGACCTCGAGTCGTACGTTGCGGTCGCCGCGATGAAGCCGTACGTCGACTCGACTCGCCTCCGCGTGTCGCGCCACGTTGGTGAGCGCCTCCTGGAAGATTCGGAACACGGCCGTCGACAGGTCGCGGGCGAGCCTCAGATCGTCCACGTTGGACGTGACGGCGCACGTCGTGCCCGTCCGCTTTTCGAACTCCTGGGCCTGCCACTCGATCGCCGCGAGCAGACCGAGGTCGTCGAGAACGCCGGGCCGCAGCTCGGCCGAAATGCGACGAACCTGACGAATGATGTCATCGGTCATGTCCGACATGGCGCGTAGCTTTTGCACCAGGCCCTCGGGCGAGGCGCCGGATTCGCTCGACAGGCGCCGGCCGACCCACGCGAGATCGAGCTTCAGGGCGGTGAGGCTCTGACCAAGCTCGTCGTGGATCTCGCGCGCGATCCCCGTGCGCTCGTCTTCGCGAACCGACTCGACCCGCGCCGAGAGCGCACGCAGCTGCTCGTCGAACTGCGTGCGCTCGATCGCGATCCCCGCGAGGTGGGTCGCGCGCTCGATGAGCTCGCGATCGGCGTCCGTCGGAACGCGCGGTTCGCGGTAGTAGAGGGCGAAGGTGCCGAGCACGCGACCGTCCGTGGCGACGATGGGCGTCGACGAGCACGCGCGCAGGCCCGCCGCAAGAGCGACATCACGGTACGAAGCCCACAGCGGATCGGTCGCGATGTCCTCCACGAAGACCGGGCGCCGGAGGAACGCCGCCGTGCCGCACGAACCCGCCGCCGGACCGATGGGCGAGCCGTCGATCGCGCGGCAATACGCCTCGGGGAGGTGCGGCGCGGCGATGTGGCGCACGCGGGCTCCCTGGGCGTCGAGCAGCAGCGCCGACGCGATGGCGGGCCGGGCGTTTTCTTCGATCGCGAGGACGAGGGTCTCCAGAATGCCAGGCAGCGGCGCACCCGTGACGATCATCTCGAGCACCCGCTTCTCGGCATCTTGCAGGCGGCGCGCCTGGGTCTCGACGGTGATGTCGTCCACGGCCATGCCGACGCGGATTCCAGGCAGCGGGAACGCCCTCATCGCGAGCGCGCGCGTCGGGTAGTCCGGATTGCGTGACTGGCGCACGACCGCCTCCCTCACCTGCCCGTCGCGTGCGACGTCGACGAGCAATTGCTCGAACGTTGCGCCAGCCGCGTAGGGGAAGAGGTCTCGAAAGGCGCTTCCGACGAACCCCTGGAGCGGTCGGAGCGCAGTGCGCTCCGCCGCCGGATTGAACGCGACGAGCCGCACGGTGCTCCGGTCGTCGGGCCGGCCGACCTCCCAGACGCTCAATGATATCTGCGCATAGTGAACGATGTCGGCGTAGAGCCGGGTCGTCTCGTCGCGCTCGAGCTCGTCGGTCACGTCCCGGCAAGCGCCGATGAGGCCCACGACGCGTCCCTCTTCGTCGCGGTCGGCCTCGCCCACGGTCTGGAGGTGCCGTATCGAGCCGTCCGGGCGAACGATCCGCTCACCGTAGCCGAATCGCCCGCCCCTCTCGAGCGCTGCGGTGACCTCCCCGACGACGCGCTGCCGATCGGCCGGATGAACCCGCTCGAGAAACGATTCGAATGTGATGTCGACGGACTGAGGCTTCAGGCCGTAGATGCGATAGAGCTCGTCGGACCACTCTACGGCCTTGGTGCGGGCGTTCCACCCCCAACTGCCGATATGGGTGATTTGCTGCGCCATCGCGAGCTGTCGCTCGACGCGCGCCGGACCGCCGTTCTTGGGTTGCCCCCGCAAGACGCTTTCCTTCCTCCGAAGAGAAAGAAGGTACACCATCCGGCAGTGGGTGGAGAAAACCGCAGATCGCCGCTTTCGCGATAGATGTAGGGATCGGAGTCGTGACCTCACGCAAGTCTCTTTCTTCCGAGCCGTCGGCGCTCTTGGGTGAGGCGAAGCGGCACTTGGCCGCCGGGCGTGCAGCGCAGGCGGCGGTCGCGTGTCTGGCATTGCTCGAGCGCTCGCCCGACCGACCGGAGGGCTGGATGGTCTCCGGCGAGGTGCAGATGGCGCTCCAGCGTTGGGACGACGCGGAGCGGCTGCTCCTTCACGGGTGCGCGATGCACCCCGGCCACGCCGGCCTGCACGCGGCGCTCGGGCGGCTGTACTTGCAGCTCCAACGGTTCGGCGACGCGATGGGACCCTTCGAGAGCTGCGTCCTGCTCGACCCCGCAGCGGCGGCGCATCGCGCGACCTTGGTCGCCATCTATCAGACGCGCGCCTTCACGAGCCCCAGCGAGCGATCGACCCTTGCGATGACCGCGTGCCTCGCGGACCCCTCGCTGACCCACACTCTGATGCACCGCGCGTGGCTCAGCCTTCTCCGCCTCGACCCCGGGGTCGCCGACATCCGTGAGCTCCTGATCGCCCCCGACTACGCGTCGTTCTGTGCGCTGGTGACGAGCGACCGCCTCGCTGCCTGGCAAAGCAGCGAATTCGTCAACGGCGGACTCCGTCGGTTCTTGGTTGCCGACGCCGTCTTCGAGCGCGGGCTCACGTTTGCGCGTCGCTGGTTCTACGAGAATCGCGACGCCGCAGACCGCTTCCTTCCCCTCTTGTGCACGCTCGCGCGCCAGTGCTTCTTGAGCGAGTACGCGTTCGCGTGCGGCGAGGACGTCGCCCGCTTGCCCGATCGGCCTGCGACGGCGGGCGAAGTGGCCCTGCGGGCCTGCTATCGGCCCCTGGCGAGCCACCCCGATGCCGACACGTTCCTCGCGCTTTCGGGAGAGACGTCGTACCGCGAGCTCGTCCGGATGACCGTCGACGAGCCACGGAAAGAGCACGCCCTGGTCCCTTCGATCCCCACCCTCTCGCCGCCGAGCGACGACGTGTCGCGCGCGGTCCAAGCGCAATACGAGGAGAATCCGTACCCGCGCTGGACGACCGTCGGCGGTGGTCCGCCCGCACCCGCCGGCTTGGCGACGCTCGCTCGCGGCCGGAACATCCTCGTCGCCGGCTGCGGTACCGGCCGCGAAGCGATCGACGTCGCGCTGATCTTCCCGGCGGCACGCGTAGACGCCATCGACCTCAGCCGCGCCAGCTTGGCCTACGCGAGCCGCAAGGCGAGCGAGATGCGGATCGAGAACGTGCACTTCCAGCAAGCCGACATCCTGGACATCGCGCGCATCGGCAGGAGCTTCGACCTCATCGTTTCGTCGGGTGTGCTGCACCACATGCGCGACCCCACGGCCGGGCTCCGGGCGCTGTTGGGCGCTCTTCGCCCCCGCGGAGCGCTCAAGATCGCCCTCTACAGCACGATGGCGCGGGCGGCGTTCACCGAGGCGCGCGCATGGGCGCGGTCGATGGGGTTCTCGCCGACCGAAGAGGGAATCCGAGCCTTTCGTGCTGCGATCTTCGCCCGCGACGAGGACGACCCAATGAGGCAGCGCCTCACTGGTTCGTACGATTTCTACTCGATCTCGACGTGCAGGGATCTCGCGTTCCACGTCGAAGAGCACTCGTTCACGTTGCCCGACCTCGCGGACATGGTTCGGGAGCTCGGGCTTCGGGTCGTGCAGGTGGAGGCCCGCGGCCTCGGCGACATGCAGGCGTATCGAAGGAGGTTCCCGAACGATCCGGCGGCCACGAGTCTCGCCAACTGGCACTCGCTCGAGCTGGAGAGCCCGACGATGTTTTCGAGGATGTACGTTCTGTGGCTGGCGCGCGAGGGCCAGGGAACGAAAAACGACCTGGAGTGGATCCGCCGAACTGGTCGGATGTGAGCAGCCTCCCGCGAACCCGCTCAGCGCTTCGCCGGCACGGGGGGCGGCGCCTGGCTCGACGCCATCTGCATCGCCGAGCGGCCCTCCATCATCATTCGCAGCTCTTCGGTCTCGAGCGATCGTCCCATCGCCTCTTCGTACGATATGAGCCTTCGCTGATGGAGCGAATACAGGCTCTGATTCAGAGTCTGCATTCCGAACTTGTCTTGCCCGACCTGCATCTGCGAATAGATCTGGTGAACCTTGTCTTCGCGGATGAGATTTCGGATCGCCTGGTTCGGCACGAGAACTTCGAGGGCCAGCACCCGGCCCGGCGCCCCCATGCGCGGCAAGAGCTGCTGCGAGATGACCCCCTGCAGCACGAACGAGAGCTTCGACCGAACTTGCTGCTGCTGATGCGGCGGGAAAACGTCGATGATCCGATTGATCGTCGAGACCGCGCTGTTCGTGTGGAGCGTGGCGAACACCAGGTGACCGGTCTCGCTGATGGTCAGCGCCGCTTCGATCGTCTCGAAATCGCGCATCTCGCCGACGAGCACGACGTCCGGGTCCTGCCGCAAGACGTACTTCAGTGCGCTCTTGAACCCATCGGTGTCCGTCCCGACTTCGCGCTGGTTGACGATCGACAGCTTGTGCGGGTGAAGGTACTCGATCGGATCTTCGACGGTGATGATGTGGAGTCGCTGCTCGGTGTTGACCTTGTCGATGATCGCGGCCAGCGTCGTCGACTTGCCCGACCCCGTAGGCCCGGTCACGAGGACGAGACCGCTCGGCTTGTTGGCAAAGTCCGAGACGATCGGGGGCAGGCCCAGCTCGTCGGAGGTGAGGATCTTGAACGGGATGGTGCGGAACGCCCCTGCGACGGCGCCGCGCTGCATGTAAACGTTCGCGCGGAAGCGCGAAAGCCCCTTCACGCCGAACGACAGATCGAGCTCGCTGTGCTTCTCGAAGTGCGCGCGCTGCTCTTCGGTGAGCACGGAGAAACAGAGCTGCTTGGTCTCGACGGGGCCGAGGGGCGGTAGCTTCAGCGGGACGATGCTCCCGTCGATGCGCAGGAGGGGCGGCGTCCCCGTCGTCACGTGCATGTCGCTCGCCCCCTTCTCAATCATCGTCTTGAGAAGCTGGTGCAGGTTGACCTTGAACTCGGACGGCTGCGTCATGCGTGTCTCTGCTAATCGGCCATGGTCACCCGCATGACCTCCTCGGGGGTAGTCACGCCGTCGATGACTTTCTTGATGCCGCTCGCGCGCAGCGAGCTCATTCCATTCTTGATGGCACCGAGCTTGAGCTCCGCGGTCGATGCGCCTTGCAGAACCATCTCCTTCAGATTGTCGCTGAAGCGCATTACTTCGTAAAAGGCGATACGGCCTTTGTAGCCGCTGCCATTGCAAGTGCGGCACCCCGCGCCCTTGACGAGCTTCGCCGTGGCGATTTGCTCGGGGGAGAAGCCGCAATCCTCGAGGATCGTTCGCTCGTAGCGCACCTGCTGGCGGCAGTCGGAGCAGATCTTGCGGGCGAGTCGCTGGGCGAGCACCAGGTTCACGCTCGCCGTGATGAGAAAGGGCTCGACTCCCATGTTGAGCAGGCGCGATATCGTCGCCGGCGCGTCGTTCGTGTGCAGAGTCGACAAGACGAGGTGCCCGGTGAGCGCCGCCTTGACCGCGATCTCGGCGGTTTCGAAGTCCCGGATCTCCCCCACCATGATGATGTCCGGGTCCTGGCGGAGAAACGCACGGAGGGCCATGGCGAAATTGAGGCCGATCTCGTCGTGCATCTGCACCTGGTTGATGCCGTGCAGGTTGTATTCGACCGGATCCTCGGCCGTGCTGATGTTGTGCGCGACCTTGTTGAGCTCGGTCAGCGCGGAATAGAGTGTCGTCGTTTTGCCCGATCCGGTCGGGCCGGTGACCAGGACCATCCCCCACGGCTGATTGATCGCCCACTTGAAGTCGTCGAGGGGCTTGTTGTCGAAGCCGAGCTTGGTCATGTCGAGCTGGAGGTTGCCCTTGTCGAGCAACCGCATCACGACCTTCTCGCCCCAAATCGTCGGGAGAACCGAGATGCGGAAGTCCATCTCGCGGCCCTTGCCGAGCTTGAGCTTGATGCGCCCGTCTTGCGGCAGCCGCCTCTCGGCGATGTCGAGAGAGGACATGATCTTGATACGGCTGGTGATGGCGTTCTTGAGCTTGAGCGGCGGCGTCATCTCCTCGGCGAGGACCCCGTCGATGCGGTAGCGGACCCGGAGCTTCTTTTCGTACGGCTCGATGTGGATGTCGCTCGCCCCCTTCTTGATGGCGTTGAGCAGCATCATGTTCACGAGGCGCACGACCGGGGCGTCTTCGCTCGCCTTCTCGAGCTCGAGGAGGTTCACATCCTGCTCGTCGCCGGTGAACTCGATCTCGCGCTCGTCGAAGCCGGCCATCACCTCGTCGTACGAGGGGCCGGCGTTGTAGTACTTCTCGATCGCGTTGTGGATCGCCGTCTCGCTGGAGATCACCGGCTCGATGTTGTAGCCCGTCAGAAACTTCAGATCGTCGATCGCGTTGAGGTTGGTCGGGTCCGCCATCGCGACGATCAACGAGTTGCCGGTCCGCGAAACGGGCACGACCTTGTGCCGCTCGCACGGCTCCTTCGGCACGAGCTTCAAGATGTCGGCGTCGATTTCGTACTCTTCGAGGTTGACCGTCGGAACTCGATACTGCTGGGAAAGAAAGCTCGTGATCTCGTCGTCGCTCACGTAGCCGAGCTTGGCGAGGGTATAGCCGAGGTTGTTACCAGACTTCTGCTGCTCCTCTTGCGCATGCCGGAGCTGCGCCAGCGAGATAAGCTTCTCTCGAACGAGCAGCTCACCGAGCCGATTGTTGTTGGCCATCTTCCGTCAGAGTAACAGGCTTTACAGTAGGCATGGCGCGCATCTTCGGAACCTTGCTCGGAAAAGGCCGACCTCTTGCAAAGGCTCGGGCCGCCGAGCTCCGGGGCGAGCTCGCTCAAGCCGCCGCCCTCTTCGCGAGCGCCGGCCGGCCCGATGAAGCGGCTCGGGTGATGGTGTTGCGCGGCGACGCGGAGCCAGACCCGGAGCAGCGCCTTCGACACTACGGGCTGGCCCTCGCGACCGCTCCGGAGGGCAGTGGCGTGCACGCCCACGCGCGGCGCAAACACTCGTCCGCCGTCATCGCGATGGCCGCGGGCGCGCCGGTGACGGCCGCCGTGAGGCGCGATCTGGCGCGCGCCGCGTCCGAGCTCGAAGCGATCGGCGACCACGGACCCGCGGCAGGGGCCTACGCGCGCGCGGGCGACGTCGAGCGACAGGCGCGGGCACTGGCGCGCGCGGGCGACGTGGACGCGCTCGACGAGCTCCTCGCCGAGGAGCAGCGGCGCGATCGAGAAGCCATCGCACGGCGCAAGGCTCACGACGACATAGCCCTACTCGTCGCCAGTGGCCGGCGACGGGATGCCGCTGCCCTGGCACGGCAGTGCGCCGACGAGGGGGTCCGCGAACGCGGGCGATCCATCGAACGAAAGCGCATCGCGGGGAGCACGGTGAACGTTCGCGTGCGCGGCAAGGACATGGCGATCGTTCTGGGCGACGAAATCGTGATCGGGCGCGCGCCGGAGCACCCCGCGCCGGCGACGAGCGGACCGCAACGTTCTGCGGGCGGCATCGCGGTAGTCGCAGCCACCGTCAGTCGCAGGCATGTGGCCATCGGCAGGCGCGACGGACAGGTCGTCGTTCGCGATCTCGGAAGCCGCAACGCGACGACTCTGCGCGGAGTGGCCCTCGCCGGAGAGGCGCTCGTGGGCGACGGCGTCGAGCTGCTGCTGGGGCGCGATGTGCCCCTGGTCGTGCGACCGGCGAGCGAGATCGCCGGGGCAGCGGCCATCGAAGTGGCTGGCCGCCGATGGATCGCTCCGCTGGGACCCGCGATGCTGGGGGTCGGGCGCTGGCGCCTGAATCGCGGCGAGGACGGATGGATCGAGCTCGGCACGTCCGATGATCCGCCCGCGTTCGCGGGGACGCTTCGACTAGAGCGGTCGGTCACGCTTCTGGCGGGAGACGCCATCTCCGTGGAGCGTGCGGGAGAGCCCGTTCTGGAGGTGCGGCCCGCGTGATGGTGGATCGAACGAACGCGCCCGACCTCGAACGCCTCGCGGCCTTCGGCACGCCGGGCGGCCCCGCCCTCGACGAAGCCCTGGGACTGTTCGCTCGCTTGCGGACGACACCCGCCGAGGCCCGCGCGGTCGATCGGCTGCTCGCCCGCGCAGCGATCGCCGCGCTGCCCGAGCCGCTGCTCGTCGCCGTCGCGTGCGCGCTGGTCGACCGCGGCGAGAAGAAGCTCGCCGCGCGCTTGGTCGCCCGAGCGAGCTCCGCGCCGGCGCTCATGATCCGCGCCGGTCTGCTGGCCGATGAGGGCGACCTGGCAGCAGCCGTGGCTCTCGTCGAGCGCGTCCTGTCGCGCGACATCGACTGGCCTGGGGCGCGGGAACGGCACGCGCGCTGGGTGCGCGAGCTTGGGGTGGCGCGGCCGGAGCCCGAGGCCGGAGCCTGGGATGCGGCCATGGCGATCGCGCCGGAGGCGCCCTTCGAGCTCCTCCGAGAGGTCGGACGTGGAGGCGCGGGCACGGTGCGCGAGGCCCGCGACCGGGCGCTCGGACGCCACGTGGCGCTCAAGATGTACCATCGGCCCGATCGCGACCGCGCGCAGCTGTTGCACGAAGCGCGCGTGGCGGTCGCTCTGGCAGGTTCGGGGATCGTCCGCGTCTTCGACGTGGACCCGGACCACGGATGGCTCGCGATGGAGTGGGCCCAGGTCGGGGCCTTGAGGGCCGTTCTTCGCGCCTGCGACCTCGGCTCGCTCTTGCCCATCGCGCGGTGGGCCATCCCGCTCGCGGCCGCGCTCGCCCGCATTCACGCCGCGCGGTGGGTGCACCACGACATCAAGCCCGCCAACGTGCTCCTGACCGCCTCGGGGGTGCCGTTGATCAGCGACTTTGGAACCGCTCGCCGCATCGGCGAGCCGAGCCCGCCCGGGAGCCTGGGCTACGTCTCGCCCGAGCGGCTTGCTGGACGCGCGAGCGACCCACGCGACGACATTTACGGCTTCGGACGGCTGCTCGAAGACGCGCTCGAGGTGACACCGCCCGAGGTGACGGGCGGCGAGGGCCGCAAGGGCTGGCCGGGGTTGGCCGCGGCCTGCACCGGGGGCGACGAGGCTCGTCCGAACGATGGGGGGAAGCTCCTGGCGAGGGCGCTGGAGGCGGGCGATGGTTAATGCTTAAAGCCTGCGTCATCCAGGACGGGCGACAAGAAGGCGCCCGCCTGCATCCAACCAAACTGACACCCCGCCACAGCGCCATGCCCACAACCTATACAGACCTCATCGCCGACATTCGGAAGCGCACCAAGCAAGTCCCGCTCGAAGAGATCAAGCGGCGCATCGACGCGCGGGAAAAGGTTACCCTCGTCGACGTCCGCGAGAAGGACGAGTGGCGCGCCGGCTACATCCCCGGCGCGCTTTCCATCCCACGCGGGTTTCTCGAGATCCAGGCGGAGCAAAAGCTCCCGGACAAAGGTGCGCGCATCGTCGCGTATTGCGCCGGTGGCACGCGTTCGGCCCTCGCCGCAGCGACGTTGCAGGACCTCGGCTATACGAACGTCGAGACGGCCAACCCGGGGTTCGTCCGCTGGAAGGATCTCGGCTTCCCCGTCGAAGCGCCGCCGCAGTTGACCGATAGCCAGCGCGATCGCTACTCGCGGCACATCCTTCTGCCCGAGGTGGGGGAGATCGGTCAGGCAAAGCTCCTTCAGAGCAAGGTGCTCCTGCTCGGCGCCGGGGGGCTCGGCTCGCCGGCTGCGTTGTACCTGGCGGCGGCGGGCGTGGGAACGCTTGGGATCGTCGACGCCGACGTGGTCGACGCCTCGAACTTGCAGCGGCAGATCGTCCACTCGACGAGCCGCGTCGGAACCGCGAAGGTCGACAGCGCGGCCGAGGCGATCGCAGAGCTCAACCCGGACGTGCGGGTGGTCGGGCACAAGGAGCGAATGACGAGCGCGAACGTCGAGCGGCTCTTCGGCGACTACGAAGTGGTGATCGACGGCACCGACAACTTCCCCACGCGCTACCTCGTCAACGACGCGAGCGTATTCATGGGCAAGCCGGTCGTGCACGGCAGCATCTTCCGCTTCGACGGTCAGGTGACGACTTTCATCCCGGAGAAGGCGGCGAAGAAGTTGGGAATGGCGGAGCCCAGCCCCTGCTACCGGTGCCTCTACCCCGAGCCGCCGCCGCCGCACCTGGCGCCGAGCTGCCAGGAAGCGGGCGTCCTCGGCATCTTGTGCGGGATTATCGGCACCTTGCAGGCGACTGAGGCCATCAAGATCCTCCTCGGCAAAGGCACGACGCTGGCGGGGCGACTGCTCACCTACGACAGCCTGAAGATGAAGTTCCGCGAGCTCCGGCTGCGGCGCGACCCCCAGTGCCCGGTGTGCGGGCCGAAGCCGACCATCACGAGCTACATCGACTACGAGGGGTTTTGCGCCACGGGATGATGCCTACAGCGCGTGGACGCCCTCGTCCTTGCCTGTTGTGAGCGTCTCGTCTTCCGGCCTTGCGTCCGTGCCGCGCGCCGGAAGCGAGGGGAGCGTGGCCCGCGCGGAAGAATCGTTGTCCGTCACGTACCGCGGCGGCTGACCTGGGCGGCTCACGTCGGTCCACGCGACGTGGCCCGTGCCGGCGTCGCGAACGTCCATGTGGACGAAGCCGCCGTTGGGGTAATAGCCGCACCCCGTATCGGGGAGCGTCTTGCAAAAGGCAACGAGCGCGTCGTCTGCGACGCCGTCGATCCGAAAGTCGAGCGCTCGACCCGTCGAGTGGTAGCTACCGGCGCTACGCGGACGGTAACCGGATACGAGGACGAGGCGCGCCGCCTCGGTCCCTTTGCGAAAGTGATCGACGACGAGCTCCAGCCTCTCGACGAGCTTCGCGTCGAGCCGGCGAGCGCCGGGGGCCCGCGCCAATGTCGAGAGCTGGTCGACTCCCGCGGGCGTGGCCGCGCCGTCGCACTTGGCGAGCGAGAGCTTTGCCGATGCGGCACCGGAGACGACCTCGACGGGTGCCTTGACGCACTCGCGCAGCTTCGCCTCTTTGAGGGCCCGCGCTTCTCGGTGGTGGTGCGCCCGGACGCCTGCCTTGTGGAGCTTGGCGTCGATGCGGGGAGTCGCGCCGGCGATCGCGGGGGCGAGGGCGAGGGCAAGGGTGAGAACGGATTGGATTCGGATGGGGGCGGCCATTGGAGGTGTCCCACATTGGTACACAACCAGGCGGACGGCCAAGAAAGTGACGACCGGCCTCGTTCCGGCGCTTGACCACGGCGCCCGGAATCGCGAACCCTTCGCGCCATTATGAACGGTGCGGAGTTCGAAGCGGCGTTGCGCACACTCCTGACGAGGGCCGAGCGCGCGAGCGAGAACGCCTCATGCCTCGCGTGCGACAAGTGCGAGCGCTGTAGCGAGTGCACCTTCTGCGTTTCATCGAAGGGACTCTCGCGATGCCACTACTGCACCGAATGCTCGGATTGCACCGACTGCGCGCATTGCGTCCGTTCGTCGGGCTGCCTCGCGTGCCAGCACTGCGTCGAGACCTCGCGGAGCACGGGCAGCGCGTACCTCGTGCGCTCCGTCGGATGCAACGGATGCACGTACTGCTTCGGATGCGTCGGTCTGGCCAGGCGCGACTTTCACATTCTGAACGAGCCGTACGACCGGGCGACCTACTTCGATCTCACCCGCCGGCTTGCGCGCGATCTGCGCCTCGTTCTGCCATGAGGGCCGTCGTGCAGCGCGTGTCGAGCGCGAGGGTCGAAGTGGGCGGCGAGGTCGTCGGCGCGATCGACGAAGGACTTCTCGCGTACATCGGGTTCGGACGTCACGATACCGACGGCGACCGTGCGTGGGTGCTGGCGAAGATCGTCGGAGTGCGCGTGTTCGCGGACGAGGCGGGCAAGATGAGCCGCAGCGTCGCCGACGTCCAGGGCGCGATCTTGCTCGTAAGCCAGTTCACCCTCTATGGCGATCTACGTCGCGGCCGGCGCCCGAGCTTCGACGAGGCGATGGCCCCAGATCGAGCGGAGGCGTTCTACGAAGCGGCCGTCCGCGAGACGCGCGCCATGGGCCTGCACGTGGAAACGGGCCGATTTCGCGCGGGCATGCGGGTGTTCTCGGTGAACGAAGGCCCGGTGACGATCGCGATCGATTCCGCCGTCCGCGGTCTCGTTCCACCCCGGACAGCGGCGCCCTCGTGAACGAACCGGGCGACGATCGAGCGAGCGATCGGGTGCTCGATGCGCTCTGGACGCGAGCCCTCGATGCGTGGAGCGACGACGCGACCCACACGGCGCTGCTCGACCACGCGCTCCGCGCCCACGCGCTGCCCGAGCTCGCGGGCCGGTACCGCGCGCTCGTCGATGATCCCGACAAGGGGCCACTCGCGAAGAGAAAGCTCGACGGAGTCGTGGTCGCCGCAACGCAGATGCTGATGTCGATGAAGACGCCGACGCCTGGCAAAGTGCCCTTGCCCATCACCCTCACCGCTTTTGCGATCTGCGTGCTGATGCTGGGGTGGCTGGCATTGGCGCTGCGGCACCGGTAGCGCTCTGCCGCCCATTCGGGCCGATGCGCAGAGACGGCATACGCCGCGCATCGAGCTTCGACTCATGCGGCTGGACGCTCGTGCGCGCCGATGGGCCGCGCTGGTCATCGCGCTCGTCATCATCCCATGGTGCCGCACTGTGCGCGCCGATGGGGCCGATCGACCTGCCGCGGGCGACGGTCGAACCTCTGCCGAAGGCGCCCCCGCAGAGCCCGCGCCCGACCCGCTGCGCATCGGCGCCATCGGCGGAGTCGGCTTTCCGCAGCCGCTGGCGATCGAAGGCATCGTCGTGCTGAGCGGCGTCGTCGCGCTCGGCGTGGAATACGGGGCACTGCCGAGCACGACCATCAGCGGAGTCGAGGCGAGCCTGTGGTCGCTCTCGGGCGACGCGCGGGTGTTTCCGTTTCGCGGGGCATTTTTCATCGGCCTGCGCGCCGGCCACCAGCACGTGGCCGCATCGACGCGGATCGTCCTGGGATCGATCATCTCGATCCCCGAGGCGCTGACCATCGACTCATGGTTCGTGAACCCGCGCCTGGGCTTCCTTTGGACGTCACGGCTGGGGCTCGCGTTCGGTGTGGACGCCGGCGTCGAGATCCCCATGAGCACGGCCATCTCGAGCACCTTGCCGCTGGCGCTGCTTCCTCCGGCGCAGGACACGGTTAACGCGATCGCCAACGCGGTCGTCCCCACAGTCGATATTCTTCGAATCGGGCTGATCCTCTGAAGCGCCTATGGCGCTATCTCCTCTCCCGTCGAGGACGGTCGGATAGTCATTGTCGACGACAGTGGTCGCGTTCTCGATGTCGCGGCCAATCGCTGCAAGAGGAACCGTCAGGCGAGCAGGCGGGAGAGCGTCGCAGCCTCAATCGATGAAAAGCGTCGCCATCAGGCGCGCCGTGAAAGGATAGGCGGGGGTGAAGCTCACTCCCTCGCACCCGCCGAACCCACCCGTCGCCGGATCGATCGCCAGACGGCCGTTGGTTCCACAAAGATTGGCCGGGACCTGGCTGAGCGGCGTTCCCACGGCCGGATCACTGCGCAGGCGGCTGACCGTGTCGAACTGCGCGGACCGGTAGTTCCCGTTGAACAGGTTTTCGACGTCGAGCGCCACGTCCCACCTTCGCATGCGGTAGCCCACGTGCACATCGAACTGCGTGAAGCCCGGAGCGACGATCACGCCATCGTCCGACGCGGGGCGATCGCCTATGCCGTAGAAGCGCAAGCCCGCGCGCCCGATGCCGTTACCGATGTCGTGGCGAGCCGAGATCCCCCCCGACCACGTCTGTTTCGGTGCGAGGGCAAGCCCGCCGCCGTTCTCCTTGTCGGTGCTGAACTGCGAGTGCGTCAATGTCACGGCGCCGTCGGCAGCGAGCCATGGAAAGAGCTCGTAGCGGCCCTCGAGCTCGACGCCGTAACGCCGGGTCGCCCCGCTCACCGACGTCGTGCCGTCGTCGCCGTTCCACACAGTCTCGCTGCCCAGATCGAGCGCCCATAGGGCGGTGGCGAAGTCGAGTTTGTCGAAGAGATGCGTGCGGGCGCCGACTTCTTCACCGACGGCACGTGTGAGCGGCGTGACCGAGGGGGTCGTGAACACCCCGCGCACGTCATTCGAATGAAGCCCGTGGCCCCAGTTCACGTAGAGGTCGAGCTGCGCGTCTTTCTTCTGCAACGGAGACACGATGAGGCTCGCCTTGGGACTCAGCTGCTGCGCTGCATCGACACCGCTGTGCGGGTTCTGCGGGTCGGTGCTGCCCGGAAGGTTGTTGTCGACCGAGAACGCCAGCAAATCCGCGCGTCCCCCGAGGACGACCCGGGCCCAAGCGACCGGCGCGATTTCCTCGCTCACGAACGCGCTCACCATCGTCTCGCGCACGTTGTTGTTGCGGACAGGCGCGAGCTGAACGCGGTTCAACGTGTTCCAGATCATCTCGTGGATGTCATCGGCCCGCACGTCGCCCCCGATCGTCGTATCGAAGCGCACGCCGGCGACTTCGTGCGCGATTCGATAGCTCACTTTGGTGCCGTAAAACGTGCGGCGATCCTGCTGTTCGATCTCGTCGCCGTTCTCCGGATCACGCAGGTAGAGCGTGAAGTTGGAGAACAGGTTGAACGTGTAGGTACCGACGTAGCCGAGCGCTCGCACTTCGCTGTTGTCCGTGGGCCGGAGCTTGTACTGGACGTAGACTTGGTGGCGCATGGTGTCGCCCCCCTCGTTCGGATCGAGGGACCCGAACCGCGTGATGAGCCCCTGTTCGACCGCGCGTGCTGGAATCTGCCCAGAGCCGTGCCAGTTTCCCCCGTAGCTCATTTCGCCAATCGACAGTGTCGACGTCGGCGTGAGCTTGAATGTGAGCTTGTTGAAGAGCTTGTACTTGGTCCAGTTCTCCGGATTGTCGAAAGGCCCATTCTGACGGCCGATCTCCGCGGCGAACGTCGCGGACGCGACGTCCCACTTGGGGCTAGCGATCAGAAGCCCTCGGTACCCAGGGGCCCCGTGCCCCGGCGACCCGCTCAGCCCGAAGCCCACCGAGCTATGCTCGAAGTCGTCGCGCGTGACGAGGTTCACGGCACCAGCGGTCGCGAAGTCACCCTGGTTCGCGAAGTAGGGGCCCTTGGTGATCTCCACCCGCTGGACCGCCTCGGGGATGATGAAGTTCGTGTCGCTGAAACCTTGGCCATGTGCGTGGCTCACCATGTTGATGGGGACGCCGTCGATAGCGAACGCGATGTCGGTGCCGTGGTCGGCGTCGAAGCCGCGCAGAAAGTACTGGTTTGCCTTGCCGCCCCCGGAGTGCTGAACCATCACAAGCCCAGGAGTCACGCGCAGGATGTCCTGCACACTCCCGATGGGCCGAAGCTGAAACTCGCGATCCTGAACGGAGTACGAAGAGGCAGCGCTCATCGGCCGCTGCGCCAGGACGAGCGTCGACTGGTCGGGGCCGGCCTGCGTCGCGGTTGCCGGCAACGTCGGCGGCGCGGGGGGTGGAGATGCCGAGGGGCCCTGCGGGGTCGCCGGCGGCAGTTGAAACTCGTAGGAAAGCTGGATCGTCGCCCGAATGGGCACACCCCCCTGCTTCGCTGGCTCGAACTCGAACCGCCTGGCGGCTGTGAGCGCGGCTTCGTCGAAGCCTTGCCCGGCGGCCCGGACCACGCGTGCGCCGGTGACGGCCCCATTTTCGTTGACCTCGAGCTCGAGGCCCACCGTCGCCTCGATGCGATTCTTGAGCGCGTCCGGCGGATACGTCGCCTCTGCGCGCGTTTTCAGCGACGGAGGGGTGAGCGCAGCGTTCGCGATGGGCGGGCTGGGGGCGTCGCGGCCCGTGGGGTCCTGCGCGAACGCGAAGGGCCCGGGGGAAAGGCCGACGAGCGCGGTTGCGCCGAAGAGGCATGCGCTTCGGAGGTTCGAGGGCATCCGTGTCTGGTTTCAGAGGGGTGGAAGGCCTTCCGAACGCGGCGTAACACGATTCTAGGAATTCGTGTTATGCACTCGGTGCACTGAAGCCGTCCGGTGCGCTCGCCCGTAGGTTGGTCCGTGGCCTATCTTTCCCTCAGAGCTTCCACGCTGGGTCTGTCCGCCGGCGCGCATGCGATGATTGCGTTCGCGGCCTTCGGGCCACCCGGGCAAGGAACTGTCTCTACGGTCGACCCGCTCGTGCCCGTCGACGCCGTGACCGTAGAGGAAGCTTCTCTACCCGAACCACCCGAGGCGGTTGCTGCGGGGGCGCGAAGGATGACCCCGGCCGGTCACACGCACTCGCATCCAATCGAGCCCGGTCACGACACGCGTCCCCGCGAATCGTCCCTCGTGCATCCGTCGGTGCCTGCACAGGCCGTCGCGGGCGCTTCACTGCCGATCTCCGAGGCGCCGGCCGCCATCGCCCCTCGCTTTTCGATGCGCGTTGGCACCAACGATGACCCAACGGAAAGCGGCCACGCCCTCGCCGGGTCATCCGGCGGTGACGCGACGCTCGACCCGAACGGGACGCCGTTTCCGGAGGCCGGCGTTTCGGTCCCGGCGCGCCTACTCGGGTCTGGATCGCCTGCGTATCCGGCCGCGGCTCGTTTGGCTGAGGTCGAAGCAGACGTCGCTCTCGAAATCGTGGTTTCGGACGATGGCCGTGTCCTCGATGCTCGTGTGGTTCGGCGCACGGGCTACGGCTTCGACGAGGAGGCACTTCGGTTCGTGCACGCGGCGCGATTCTCTCCTGCGTTGCGAGGCGGGCGTCGCGCTGCCGTCCGAATGCGCTGGCTGGTTTCTTTTCGCCTGCGCTAGGCGTCGCGCGTGCCTCGACGGCCATGGTCGTGGTCGTGGTCGTGCTCCTGCTTGGAGCCGGCGCCGCCGGTCGCTGCCACGATCTCGATCGAGCCTTGCAGCACACCCCGCGTGCCAAAAAGCTTCTCGGCAGCGCTCTGAAGCCTGTCGGCACGGCCACGCATCACGATGAGCTCGAGACATCGATCGTGATCGAGATGCACGTGCATCGTCGAGCGAACCTGGTCCCCGAGCTCGTGCTGCATATCCATCAGACGCTCGGCGAGGTCCCGAACGTGGTGGTTGTAGACCAAGGTCACGCTCGCATACGCATCGACCCGCTTGCGGGAGAGCGATCGGAGCACTTCGGCCCGTGCAAGGTCGCGGAGCAACTCGGATCGCGTGCTACCGCGCTCCTGCGCGAGCTCATCGAGCTGCGCGAGGAGCGACGTCTCCATCGCAACGCCAAAGCGGGTCAGGTCCGACATGAGAGGCGTAGCTTACCGGGACACCCTTGAAAAGGCGCCTCCCATGGAGGCACCTGGCCGACCGAACGGCTCTCATCGCACAACGAGAGCGTCGGCTCGTCGGAGGACTTCTTTGGCCGTCGCGTGGTCCCTGCTCCGAATCGTGATGGCGAAATCATCTCCGTCCGGTGCGACCATGGCCGTGATTCCATCGAGCGCAAGGGGGTCCCAGCCCGCGTCCGCGCTAGAGGCCCTGGTGCTCAAGTGGTCGTCGACGAGGCTCTGCAGCCACTCCGCTGTGACGCCCGGAACCGCGGCCACCTTGACGGTCGCGCCCGCGAGCTCCGTGCGACGTCTCTTGTCGATGGTGGTGGTCCGGTCGGGAACGACCTCGGTGACGTATCCGGGATGAGCGAAAGGGCTTACGTCGCGATTGCCGAATGGACCTGCGCAGCTGCAAGCGCTGGAGCTCATCGTGTCTGCCAGCGCAATGGAACCGGTGGCCAAAGCTGCAACGAGCGCGAGCGCGGGGATGACGGGACGGACCATGGCCGACCTCCTTGGTGCTTCTTGTTGGTGAGCGTCGCCCGGATATACGGGCGCGCACGCAACAACGTGGGCAACGAGGGGGCCGCCAGCAAGTGCCAAGTCGCATCGATGAGCTTCACGATCAGCCTACCCGACGAGCTTCACCGCTAGCCCGATCGCCGCCTTCATCCCGCGGACGTCCGCGGTCCAAGTCCCGGCGCGGTCATAGGCCGTACCGTGATCCACGCTCGTGCGCACGATGGGAAGCCCGAGCGATACGTTCACGGCGTCGCCGAATCCGGTGAGCTTCATCGGGATGGTCGCTTGGTCGTGATACATCGCCACGACGCCGTCCCATTGACCCGCCAGCGCCAGCCGAAACGCGCTCTCCGCGGGTACCGGACCGTCGATCGCCGCAGCGATACGCGCCGCGCGCAGCCGAGCTCGAGCGCGGACGATTCCGGGCGCGATGCGCGTGCGCTCCTCCTTGCCCAGGAGGCCCCCCTCCCCCGCGTGCGGGTTGAGCCCCGCAACGGCCACGCGCGGTGTCGTTCGCGAGATCCGCGCGAGGAGCCACGCCAGCCAGTAGATCGCTCGCGCCACGGCCGGCGGCGTGACGGCACGGGGCACGCGTGCGAGCGGCAGGTGCGTCGTGACCAGCGACGTCACCAGAGTGGGCGACCAGAACGCCATGACGACCTCGCGCGCTCGCAGGCGACGTTGCAAGTGCTCCGTGTGCCCCAGGAAGGACACCGCCCCGGAGCGAACGATGGCCTCCTTGCTCGCCGGTCCCGTCACGAGAGCATCCGCGTCGCCGCGCGCCACGGCGTCGCACGCCGCGTCGATCCACGCGAGCTGCGCCGCTCCCGACGCGGGAGTCGGCGCACCGGGCCTTCGATCCCGTGGTCGCAAGTCCCCCGCCGGCTGCCACACCGCGATCCGCCCGCGCGGCAGGGACCACGCTCCGCTCGGATCCGATACGCGTACGACTCGCCGCCCATCCACCCCTGTGCCCTTCGCGGCCAGCTCGATCGTTCGAGCGTCGCCCACGAGAAGAATGCGGGCGCCGCGCTCCGCCGCCGCCGCCGCGACACTGACTTCAGGACCTACGCCACAAGGGCAACCGACGGAGAGCGCGATCCGCGCCCTCATCGAGTCTTTCCGGCTTCGCTCGGAGCCCGCAGCTTGTAGCCCGCTCCCCGCAACGTCTCGAGCGGAAGCGCATCGCCGACCTTCGCCCGCAGCCGGCGCACGTGGATGTCGACCGTGCGCGCGCCCCCTTCGTAGCGGCTCCCCCACACGCGCGCGAGGAGCGTCTCGCGAGAGAAGACGCGACCCCGGTTCGCCGCCAAGAACGCGAGCAGCGCGAACTCTTTCGCGGTCAGTGTCACGCGCCGTCCTTCGACGCTCACTTCGTGCGCGGCCCTGTCGACGACCAGCGCTCCGACCTTCAGCCGCTCTTCGGTCGCGAACTCGCTCCGCTTCCACTCGAGCGCGCGGATGCGAGCGTAGAGCTCGGCGGGCACACAGGGAAGAATGATGAAGTCGTCGAAGCCGCTCGACGGATCGAACGACGTGATCTGCCGAGGCGGCAACGCGATGATCGTCGCAGTCTCGGAGAGCTCGCTCACTTTGCGGGCCGCACGCAGCGCTGCCGCCGCGAGATCGGGACGCTCGCCGGCCTCGAACACCATCGCGCGCACGCCGCTGCCCGCGCGCGTTTGGTCGACCACATCGGTGAAGTCGTCCCACAGGTCGAGGGTACGCACCTCCGACCCGAGCGTCCGCAGCATCGCGGCGACCCCGTCGGTGCTTTCGACTTGCGGGCGATGACCGACGACCAGAACGAACGACCCGGGCTTGCCTGTGGTGCCGGCCACGACAGTTTGCATATCCTGATTGCCGCTTCGCGTCGAGCGGCTATCGAGCGCGTTATTCGGAGGCGCTTGCATCGGAGGCGTCCTTCAAGGCTTCTACCGGGGCCTCGCTTGTGGCGTCGGCGCTGCCTGCGTCGACGGTGGCGTCGTCCGGAGGCGCGCCTCCGTCGTCCGCCGAGCCCTCCTGGTCGGCGGCTTCGATCGCCCCGCTGTCGTCCCCACCTCCCTCATCGGCCGGGATCGGGGCTTGGGAGCTCGCGTACGCCTGAAGTCCGGCCTTGATGACCACCCCCTGCACCGACGGGGTCCCGCTCCAATCGAGGATCAGCGAGGGGAAGGAGCAGCCCTGGGGATCGCCGGGGCTCGTCGCCGGAAACCAGGCCCAAGCCGTCCAAGACATCTTGTTGTGCTTGCCCGCGAACGAAAGGAGCTGCTGGTCGTAGTCCCCGGTGCACTGCCCCTTTCTCCCGTCGCCGAACTCCGTCGCGATGACGGGGGCAAAATCGGTCGTCTCGAGGTGCCCGAAGCTGCCCTCCCACCCGCTCGGTGCAGCGCCCGATGTCAGGTACGGGTGAGTGGCATACATGACGTTGTAGCCGTGGACGTACGCGCCGCTCGGTGCCACCCCGGAGAGATCGTATGCCCAGTCAAGCCCCCCCGCGATGACGACGTTGTTCGCTCCCGTTCCGCGAACGGCGTCGTAGAGCTGCTGCATTCCGGCAGCCGTGTAGCGGCCCGCCTGACCGCCGTTCAGCCAGACGTCCCACCCGATGCCGTGCGGCTCGTTGTACAGCTCGAAAAGGACATGCCCGTCCCCCTTGTACGCATCGGCGACTTCTCTCCAAAACTGGACCGAGTTGAGGTCGGCCATCTGTTGCTGACTGCTGTTGCCCGGCCCTTGGGCGGCCGTCGACGTGACCGTGAGATCGCCCGCGTCCGACCAGTGCAGATCCAAGATCACGTCGAGCTGGGCGGCCTCTGCCCAGCGCACCGCCTGATCGACGGTGCTCCGGTAGGTCGAATCGTAGAGCGCGGCGTCCGTGAGCCAGAAATCTTGGTTGAGCGCGATTCGCACGACGTTCGCCCCCCAGCCCGCCATCGTTCGGAAGTCATCGACCGAAATGTTGTCCCCGCCCGACGCCCACTCCAAGGATGGCCGGTCGACGCCGACGAATTGGTGGGGCATTCCGCCGATCGTGCAGACCGTGGCGCCGCTCGTGTAGTAGCCCCTGACCGGCGTGGTCGGCGGCGGGCCCCCGTCGACCTGGCAGCCTTTGGGCGTGACGGGAGCGTCGCTACTGCTGGCGGAGGGACTGCCGAGGCATCCGGACCCCGCGACGCAAACGGTGATGCAGGACGCGATCGGCAGGTGAAAAGCGAAGGATCCAGGCAAGGGCATGAACGACCATATCTACCATTTCTGGAGGGCGCAGCCGAGCGCCTCGGACCATGCGACACGAGGACTGCCGCCGCGCAAAAGATCGTCAATCGCGTTCTTGAGATAGGGCGTCGCGCCCGCACGAAGGTGCGTCTTGTCCGAGTCGATGCCCCCGGCGTAACGGACCCGCCCACCGGGGTCGAGAACGACCGAATAGGTCGCGTACTCGGCGGAGACGGAGCTCGCGAGGCGTGCGGCGCGGTCGACGAGAATGGGAAAGGGAAAGTGCCGCCGGCGGGCCTCGGCGGCGTCGCGCTCGACCGAGGTGGAGACCTCCGAGTCGATCAGGAGGAACCGGACTCCCTGGGGACGGTACTCTTCGTCGAGCGCACGAAGACGCGCTTCGTGCGCATCGAGGCAGTGACAGCTCGCAGCGAAGAAGACGAGCACCGTCAGCTTTGCGGAGCGCACCGCCTTCATGAGATCGATCGACTCGCCGCTGGCCGCCACGAGCTCGACGTTTGGCGCCATCCCCAGGTTTCGCGGAGGAGAGGCGCTCGACGAACAGGCGACGATGACCGCGAGGGGAAGGGTTCTCAAGACCATGAACGGATCAGCGTGAGCGTGAAGCCGCCGGTGGCGGGCTGGTTACTACCCGCCGCGTCGAGCGGCGGAGCCAAGAAGGCGGCGCCCACCAGGCGCCACTCGTCCCCGATCGGCCAGAGAGCCGAGACCGTCACGATGGTCGCTCGCTTGGAGCTGTCGGGAACGTCTGTACCGTCGCCCGCGAGGGCGTCGCCTTCGAAGGCGTACGACGCGCTGAGCGCGAACGCCGCGTCGTTGCGGAGCGTATACGCCGCGGCCGCGAGGAGGGTCACCTGCATTCCCGGCGTTTGACCGAAGCGAGCCGTCCGCTCCGCGACGATCGCTGTCGCGTTGGCCAGCCAGGGCCCGAAAGTCTGTTCGAGCGCCAGCGCGACGGTTCCCTGAAACGCCCCCGCGCCCGTCGCGTCGACGGCGAGCGGCGAGGTCGGCACCGACTCGACGGCAGCCCCCGTGGGCAATGTGACCCCCGCCGAGATGGCCACGCCGGGGAAGAATCGCGCCTCGCCGGCGCGGACGAAGTCGTAGCGCGCGCTCACGTTCAGGTCGCCGATGCCGCCACCGAAGTGCGACCCGTCTTGGGGCGTCGCCCGCATCGTTTGGACGAGCGGCACGAGGAGCGCGACTTGACCGCGACGAAGCACGCGGACGGCGCCGAACAGGTCCTGTTCGAAGTCGTCCTCCGGATCGGCCGACGGCGACGGGACGTACCGACCTTGCGCCGTATAATGGCCCAGCACGGCGGCCGCCCGGAGCTCAAGGCCGGCGAGAGCCGCCTCGTGCAGCTCGAGGCGCCCCGGCGTGACCGCGCTCGCCCCCGCGCAACACGCCTGCGCCCACGCGCGCGCCGGAGAAGCCGTGGCGCCCAGCAAGACCGAGACGGCAACGATCCGGATCACGGAACGTCGAAGGCGGGCGCAGCATGGTCCGTGACCGGCCCGGAGAAGGTCGTCCGCAACTCCCAACGCCCCGGCATGAAGAGATCGACGCCAGTGACGAGATACTTTCCGCTTCCCTCGGAAGTCACGACAGGCGCTATCGACGCGCCGTGGTTGTCCTGCGGCATCCACGGAAGCACCTGGATTAGGAGGCCGTCACGGGGTGACGCGTCGGCGACGCCGGTCACGGTGAGCTCGACGGCAATCGTGCCGCGCTGCGGAGGCTGAGGGGAGGTGCGCACTTCGACGGCCAGCGTGCCGGGGGCTCCCGAGTCGGTCGTCGTCGTGACCGTCAAATACGAGACGGCCTGGAAAGTTGGCTCCGGCACGGCCTGGGCTCGCGGGCTCGAGCAACCGAATGACGCCTCCGCAAGCGGCAAGAAGAACACCGCCGGACAAACGACAAGAGCGACCGACCGCGCCATCATGCCGACGAGCCTCGTTGTACGCGCGCCGGACCCGATCGGCAAGGTGCGGTCGCGGTCGCTCCGGCGGGATTGGCGCAGCGTCGGCGGTTCAGTTCGACCGGCGGCTCGAGGGAGGCGGGCTCGCCCGGTTCGTGCTTGTCCAGCCGTCGATGACAACGGCGAAAGGCGTCGAGCGCCAATCGGGCATCGTGGCGATGTCGGCATACGCGCTCGGCTCAATGGCGCTCGGCTACCTCGTCCCGCACTTCAATGACAAATGGATGCCGTGGCTCGCCGTCCCGCTCGCGATGGATCAGGTGATCGCGTTTCTCTCCTCGCTTTCGTCGGGGATGATGGCCTTCACGGGCATCGTCTTCTCGCTCTTGCTCGTCCTGCTTCAGTTCGGCACGACCGCGTACACGCCGCGCATCGTCGGCGTCTGGGTGCGCAACCGGTCGCTCTCCAACGCCGCTGGCGTGTTCGTCGGCACCTTCCTCTATTCTCTCATGGCGCTACGGGGAGCGGGGAGCTTGCACGGCAATGCGTCGAGCGCGCTGACGCTGTGGGTGGCCTTCGCTTGGCTTCTCGCCAGCGTATTCATGCTGATTCGACTCATTCAGATTTTCGGCGCGCTTTCGCACACGAATGTGCTCTACGACCTGGGCGATGCCGGCCAAATAGCCGTCGATCGACTCGGGGCCTCTTGCACGGCCCACCCAGGGGTGCCGAGTGGCGGGAGCAGCAAACGCGTGGCCGCAGACTCTCTGGGCGCCCCGGCCCAGGTGCTCCTGCATACGGGAAGACCTCTCTACCTTCGGGCTCTCGACGTCGCGCGACTCGTCGCCCTGGCCGAAGACGGCGGCGTTGTCATCCACGTTCCGTACGCGGTGGGCGATTCGATCACGGGCGGAGCGCCGCTCGCGTTGGTGCACGGTTCGAGCGCCGTGATTCCGGAGGAACCGCTGCGCGACGCCATTTCGCTCGGCCGGGAGCGGCTTCTCGAACATGACCCGAAGTATGCGCTCCGGCTGCTGGTCGACATCGCCATCCGTGCGCTGTCGCCCGCGATATGCGATCCGACGACCGCCGTGCAGGCCCTCGATCAGATCGAGGCGCTGCTGAAGAGCATCGGCAACGCACTCGTCGACTTCGGCGAGGCGTGCGACTCGTCGGGTGCGCTCCGGCTCGTGTTCGAAGCCACGAGTTGGCAGGAGTACCTCGAGCTCGGCGTGGCCGAGATCCAACAATACGGAGCAGATTCGCTCCAGGTCGAACGCCGACTCGCCGCGCTGTGCGGCTTTCTGCGCGCGCACGTTCCCGAGAGCCGAAGAGCGGCCATCGACCAACTTGCGGAGCAGCGCGTCGCCACGGTGCACGCGGCATTCGCGGCTGTCGTCCCGCGAGCCTGCGCCGAAGGCAGCGACCGCCAAGGGCTGGGCCATACCCGCATAGACCGACCGCCCATCGACGAGCTCGCGCCTCCCGACCGCCGGCCCCTCGACGTCGTCCACCGAGGGGGCCAGGCGGCCTGGAGTCGCTGACCATCTCCTATCTCCTCAGGACGGGTGCTGCTCGCTGTGACCGTTACCCGGGCGCGATGCCCAACCGCCTTCGCTCAGCGAGCTGCGAACCGCTTCGCCCACGCGTTCCCGAACTTCGTCGGCGATTCGCTCGCGGAGCCCGTCAGCCACCCGCGCGCGCACCATCTCGGCAAGGCGATCCGAGTCGAAGCCGCGACCGCCGCCTGCCTGGGAGAACCCCCCGTGCTGCGACAAAGCCCTTCGAACCGCTTCGCCGAGCCTTTCCCGGACCACCTCTCCAATCCGTTCCCGGACGCCGTCGGCGACCCGGTCGCGCACCGTCTCTGCGAGGCGATCGACGTCGACGCCGCGTCCCTCCGCGTGTTGCTGCAGCGCGCATCGGACGGCCTCGCCGATCCGCTCCCGGACGGCGTCGGCGATCCGCTCGCGCAGAGAATCGCCCATGCGTTCCCGCACGAGCCGGGAGATGTGCTCCGTGTCCAGGCCGCGGACCGAACCGCCCGAGGCCGCCTGCGACAGCGCGCTCCGCAGCGAATCGCCGATGCGTTCGCGCACCGCGTCGCGGATGCGCTCCCGAACCGCGTCGCCGATGCGATCACGGACCGTGTCCGCGACCCGCTCGACGTCGACGCCACCGGCGGCAGGCCCTACGTTGCGCAGAGCCTCGACAACGCGATCCCGTACCTCGCTGATGACCCGCTCTCGCAACGGGTCGCCGATGGACTCGCGTACGGCGTATCCGACGAGCTCGATATCCAGTCCCGCGCCGGCGAATCCCGCGCCTGCGTAGCTCGAGCGGCCGCCAGAGGCACTGCCCAGGTGGTGGGACAGTGACTGGCGCACCGCCTCCCCGACGCGCTCGCGCAAGACACCGCGCAACCGATCCGAGATGCGCTCCACGGCTCGATCGCGCACCCGCTCGACGACCCGGTCGAGGTCGATATTCCGGTAGCCGCCGAGCTGCTGCTGCAGCGACGCGCGCACCGATTCTCCAATGCGCTCGCGAAGAGCTTCGGCGATCCGCCTCTGAAGAGGATCGGTCACCCGCTCGCGCACACGGTCCGCGATCCGTTCGACGTCCACGCCTCCGCCCATGCGCTCGGACAGCGCGCTTCGCAGCGCTTCGCCGACCCGCTCTCGCACGGCCTCGCTGAGCCGCTCGCGGAGTCTCTCGGAGACCCGCTCGCGCACTTCGTCGCCGATCCAGTCGGCGTCGACGCTGACGCCGGCGCCGCCGGCCTGCCAAATGGCGCTGCGAATTTCGTCCGCCACGTGCTCGCGGATCGCCTCGCCCAGTCGATCGTGCAGCGCGTCGATCAGATGATGACGAACCGATTCTGCGAGCCGCTCCACGTCGAAGCCGCCGCTCGTCCGTACGCTGCCTATTTCATTTCGCGCCCCGCCAGCGTGCCGAATGGCGTCGCCCAGCCGTTCGCGAATCGCGTCGCGCAATTGCTGTCGCATCGCATCGATCACGCGCTCGCGCACGGAATCGGCGATGAGATCGAGATCGAGACCTTCCCCAGAACTACCCGTTTGCTGCCACTCCATTCGTTCCATCCCGAACCTCCTGGTTGACGTTACGGCTCAGCTCAGCCGCGCGGGTGCGGGCCCGTGCGAAAGTCGTTCCGGTCCGGGAATGCACCTCGGCTCGCAAACGCGCAGACTCGGCGTGCATTGTTTCCGGCAGGGGTCATGTCGGTTCGTCGTGGCGCTCGCTGCCGGCCTTCCGTGCCATCCCGCCACACCGGGGCGATGGTGCAGCCCTCGGCGCCCTCATGTCGCCGTCGCCGACGCGGCACCGGCCGGCGGCGATGTCCTCGCGCTCTTGCGCCGGCCCCAGGCCACGGCGACGAGAACCGACGCCGGGATCGACAAGACGGCGTAGGCGACCACGGCTGGCAGGGCCGCCGTGCCTCCGAAGCTCGTCGAGGCGATGACCATGGCGACGCCGACGTTGCGCAGCGACGTGGTCTCGGCCACCGCCGAGCGGCTATCCGTGCGCGCGTCGCCCGCCAGCCACCCGAAGAGCATGCTGAACGACCACAGGATCAACATTCCAACGAAGCCGCCCAGCTTGATCTCGGCCAGAGTCCGGTATTGAGCGGCGACGACGAGCGCGAGCGCGAGCAAGCCGAAGACCCTGGTGGCGGCGTCGAACCCCTTTTTCCAACGGGCCGCGGGGCCCGGCCGCCAGTGCCGCAGGACGAGCCCCGCGACCAGGGGCAGCAGCTGACTCACCAGGAGCGTCGCGACGACGCGGACCACGTCGACGCGAAGCGCCCCGCTGCCTGTCACGCGCGGGAGAAGCAGCTGCAGCAGCGCAGGCGCGACGACGACCGACGAGGTGGCCAAGATCGCCATCAGACCGACCGACACGACGACATTGCCCTTGGCAATCGCCGTGACCGGCGGACCGAACGGAGCGCCCGGGCAAACGGCCAGGATGAGAATGCCCGCCGCCACCATCGGCCGCGCGTGAAAGAGCACGAGCAGCACGACCGCGGCGGCGGGAAAGAGTACGTAGTTGGCGAGGATCGCTCGTGCGACGAGTCGCCAGTTCTTGGCGGCGCCAGCGATGGCAGCGAGGGACACACCCAGTCCGACGGACACCATCATGCAAACGAGTGTGACCGTCACCAGGACATTCAGAAACTGGGGAGTCGTCATGGGCTGACGCGCTGGACGCTTACGTCGCCGGAGTGGCCGCCGGCTGCTTGCCGCCGTTGACCCGGGAGCGCGGGGTCAATTCGGCGTTCGAAAGGACGCTCGCCGAGTGCACCAGCGCCAGATGCGAGAAAGCCTGCGGGAAGTTTCCGATCAGACGGCCCGATCGCGGCTCGTACTCTTCGGACAGGAGGCCGAGGTCGTTTCGCAGCGAGAGAAGCCTCTCGAACAGCGCCTCGGCCTCTTTGCGGCGGCCCGAATACGCGTACGCGTCGACGAGCCAGAAGCTGCACGCCAGAAACGCGCCCTCGGAACCCGGAAGGCCGTCCCCGGTGTGCTCCGGCTTGTACCGGAGCACGAAGCCGTCCTGCATGAGGTTCTTCTCGATCGCCCGAATCGTTCCTTGCACGCGCGGATCGGTTGCGGGCAGAAACCCGAGCGACGGCATCAGGAGAACCCCGGCGTCGAGGGCCGGGCTGTTGTACGCCTGGGTGAACGCGTTCTGGCTCTTGTCGAAGCCATGCTCGCAGACGTCGCGGTGAATACGGTCGCGAAGAGACCGATAACGAGGCAGCAGTTTGCGCGCCTCGTCGTCCGGCGCGGTGAACTCTTCGGCAATCCGGATGGTGCGGTCGACCGCCACCCAGGCCATCATTTTCGAGTGGACGAAATGGCGCCGACCGCCGCGCACCTCCCATATTCCGTCGTCCGGCTTCTGCCACGCCGTCTCGAGAAACTCGATCAATCGGCGGGCGGGCGAGCGCACGAATCGCGCCTCGGCGACTCCCAGGCGCCGTGCCTCGTAGAGCGCCTGGATGACCTCTCCATAGACATCGAGCTGGAACTGTTCGCTCGCGGCGTTTCCGATGCGAACCGGACTCGATTGCTCGTAACCGGGCAGCCACGTGGCCTCGAACTCGGTCAGGCGGCGTTCGCCCTCGATCCCGTACATGATCTGCAGCTCGTCAGGAGCGCCTGCGATCGCATTGAGCAGCCATGTGCGCCACGCCACGGCCTCGTCGACATAGCCCCCGAGCATGAAGGCATCGAGCGTCAGCGTCGCGTCCCGCAGCCAACAGTAGCGGTAGTCCCAGTTGCGGACCCCACCGATCTCTTCGGGCAGACCCGCTGTGGGGGCGGCGACGATGCCGCCACTGGGCGCGTAGATCATGCCCTTGAGCGCAATCAGCGACCGGTTGACGGCATCCGCGTAGTCGCCCTTGTACTTCGACCGCCCCGACCACTCCCGCGACTGGCGCTCGGTCTCGGCGAGAGCTGCGCCCACGTCGAGCGGGGGCGGGGGCGACGCTTGCGATGGGTGCCACGTCAGCTCGAACGAAATACGCTCGCCCTTTTTGACGGTGATGAGACCGCGCCCGTCTTTTTCGTCCCAGTCGATCGAAGCGTTCGTTCGAAGAACGACCGCGTTGGGCGCGGCGATCATCTCGATGTCCCCATCGGGCTTCGTGATCCACGGGCGGTAGGCCCCGTAGCCGAAGCGGACGGAGAGGAGGACGTCGACCGGAACCGTGCCTTCGAGCCCGTCAACGATGCGAACCAGCGAATGCCGCCCGGGCTCGATCGGCATGAAGTCGGTGAGCCGGATGGCGCCGCCATCGCAGTGGTAGTCCGTCTCGAGGATCAGTGTGCCTGGGCGGTAGCGCCGCTCGACGCGGCGCACCGGCGCGCCAGGATACACATACCAGCACCCGTGCTCGTCGCGGCCGAGCAGAGCCGCCATGCACGCGTCCGAGTCGAACCGCGGAAAGCAGAGCCAGTCCACCGAACCGTCGCGCGACACGAGGGCGGAGCCGTTCAGATTGCTGATAAACCCATAGTTTTCGATTTGTGATGCCATGCGGGCACGGGCTGCAGACCATGTGCCTGCTTCATCGCCTCATGCGCTCCCCCTCGCGCGCCGCATGAACAGGATCGCGAGCCCCACGGCCATGGCGGTCAGCAGGCGCCAGGACAGGCGCGCCGAAGCGCCAGAAGCTGCGGCCGTGCAACCCCCGGCCTGGGCCGCGGCCGCTTGCACGACCGGTTGCTCGTTCACCCACGCGGGGGCCGTGTACCCTCCAGCCGAGGCGGCGCGTTTGGCCGCATCGATGAGGAATTGTCCCCACGCATCGAAGCGCTCGTACACGGGCTCGATGCACGTCTTGCCGTCCAGGCTCAACCCGCCGCGCGACAGAACGCCGAAGCTCACCCATCTGCCCGCGTCGAAGTTGCTCTGCTCGAACGCGCTCGAGCCGGAGTCGCCTTCGCATGTGCTCGCAACCCCCGATTCGAACTCACTGGCCGCGAAGATCATCGCGTTGCCCCCGCTCAAGCAGTGGGCGAACGTGCCGTCGTTGGGGACGCATTGCAGAGCGACGTTTTCCAAGATTCGACGAACCCCGGCGGTGGCGCCCGCGTCGTCGCCGGGGTTGTCGACCCCGTAGCCGATCGTCGTGACCTTGGTCGAGTACGTCGCGTCGGTCATCGGCGGGCTGATCGTGGGCGTTACGTACTGAGGCAGGTTGATGTTCCGGTCGAGGATCAAGAGCGCGATGTCGTTGCCGCAGACCGCGGTTTGATCGGCGCCGGACGGCTCGACGATCTGTCGGACGTTGGCGAAATCGCTCGTGGGCGTGATCCGTTCATCGGTGGTCACCCGCACATCCGATGGGGGCAACGCCTTGCCGAAGGCGGAAGACGCGCACTCGATCCGGGGCGAGGCGAGCTCGACGACGCAATGGCGGGCGGTCGCCACGAGGTTGGGCGCCAGAAGGGCCCCGGAGCAGAAGACCACCTGGTGCTGCTGGAGCTCGCTCAGCTGGGCGATCCCGACCGCAAATGTGTGGGTCGTGTCCACCGCGCCGCCCTGGATGGCGCTGGAGACAGACCCGGCCGGGTCCCCCCCGTTCGGCCCGCTTCCACAGCCGACGACCCACGCCACGACGAGCGCGCCAGGACCGAACGATCTCTTCATCTTGGTCACCTGGTGCCCTCGGGCCCACGGCGCAAGGCGGACCCTACTTCGGCGCGGGGATGACGACCCGTCGCTCGCCGATTCGCAACAAGTCGACGCGATCGCTCATCCCGCGGGCGCGCGCCTGCAGGGCGAGGAGCTCGCGCGCCTCCCCGGGCGCGTCCGTGCCGGCGACCAGTGTGTCGAAGTGCATCGGGATCATCGTGCGAGCGCCGAGGTCGCTCAGCGCGTCGAGGGCTTCGTCCGGGTCCATGTGCAACGTGCGCATGTGAGCGCGCGGGTGCATCGGCGCGATCGGCAGCAGCGCGAGGTCGAGGTGCGGAAAAAGAACGCGGGTCCGCTGGAAGTCGCGTCGATCGTAAGCGGTGTCGCCGCCGAAGAAGACGCTTAGGCCGTGGTACTCGACGACGTATCCGGTAAAGCTCTTGGTCATCCACGCGGAGTCGATCCCGTAGCGCCCGCCGACGTGATCGACTGGCACGGCCGTGATGCGCAGCCCGCTTTCTTCGAACGATCGCCATGTCCGCAACTCGCGAGCGTCGAAGGCGAAGTCCGTCACGTACACCAGACCACCCTCCGGGACGAACAGCCGCCGCACTTTGCGCTCGATCCGCTCCAGCGACCCCAGCGACAAGTGGTCGGGATGCATATGCGAGATCAGTACGGCGTCGAGAGCCGGGAGCCGCTTGGCGTCGAGCCCCACGGGCGATACGCGGCGCTGGATCTGTCCCATGGTATCGACGAGAAACGGATCCGTCAGAATCCATTTGTCGTCCATCTGGATGAGCATGGTCGCGTGACCGAGCCACAGCACGGAAAGCCGCGAGCCGGCGGCGACCGGCCCGTCATGCGCGGGCGGCTCGAAGAACGGCTGGGCCGTGGCGATCGACGGCGATCCCAGCCGGGTGCAGCCGGCGACCGCCACAGCGCCAGCGCCGAGGACGACGGATCGACATGATTTCCGGAAAGCTACTTTCAAAAATACCTCAGGCGGAGCGTCGCGATCGTCTGCGCAGGGCCACTTCTTGGCGACCACGTGATCTGCGCGCCGACGATTCCGAACAACACGTAGGCTCCAATCTCGAAGGAGGCTCCCGCGCGCCCGGCGAAGTCATAGCAGGAGGCGCCCAGCGAGGCCGACAGATAGTCGCCACGTTCGATCAGGGGAAGGTAGGTGCGCACGCCTGCCCGCCAAAGCCAGCCGTCCCAGAACGTAGGGCCGCGGACGAAGTATTCGGGGCTGAGGAAGAGCTCGACGGATCCGCTCTGGCGTACGAGGGGCTCGACGATCGCGACGCGCCAGGGCGAGAGACGCCGGTGGATCCCGAACGAGTAGAGGAGCGGCGTCAGCTGCCAGCGCAGCCCGAAACGAAAGACGGTATTTCCGTATGCAATTTCGGGACTGGGAGCGAGTTGCGCGACCAACCACAGCGCCGTCGGCCGGACGGCCGGTTCGGTGACCTCGTCGTCACCGCGGGCAACAGGTGCTCCGAGCGAGAGCGAGAGCGCGACGGCGGCCGCAACCCCGCGATGATGAAACGGCACGAGCGAGTGTACGAACAGCGGAGTGCCCGTCAAATCAACGGCGGACGAGCACATCAAAGTTCGGGGGGGCACGGGCGCGGGGCGTGCATCGAGACATCAATTCGGGAGAATGCGCACCGGCATCGTCGCGATCGCAGTCGTCGCGCTGGTTGGCGCGGCGGCGTCCTCCACACGGGCCCGCGCGCAGGGGAACTTGCGCGCGTCGCCGACGGGTGGACGATCCGTGTTGATGGGCGGCACTGGTGTCGCGCTGGGTCGCGACGCAGCGGCGCCATTTCTCAACCCGGCGACGGTCGCTCGCATCGATGACTCCGGCATCGCCTTCAGTTCGAATTTCTATACGTTCACGTCGACTCAGTTCACCGGGTTTCATCAGCCCGGACCGGTCGACACCGCGCAGTTCGGCGCGCTGAACCTGCCGCAGGCGGACCTCTCGCGCGGCCGCATCGACGGACTCCCCGCGACCCTCTGCCTCTTCCTGAAACTCGGGCGCCGCACGGCGCCCCTCCTGGAGGGAGAGAGTCGAGCGGGTCGCCAGAAGCTCTCGGCCTGCCTGGGCAACGTCGAACGACAGTTGTTCGACGCCACCGGCCAGGGCTACACGGGCGCTTCAGGGGGATTGCACACGACGCAGGCTCTTTCGATCGCGCGCCGCTGGAATCGCCTTTACGTCGGCCCGAGTTACAGCATCTATGTCACCGACAGACTCGCCATCGGCGCTTCGCTCGACGGCATCAGCACGACCGCTGCGTCCACGTGGAGCGTCGAGACGCTGTCGTACGGGGGCCCAGGGCCCGCGACGGCATCCAGCTTCGACACGTCGTACAACGCCTATTCGATCGATCTCGGCGCTCTCTTCGGTCTCGTCTATCACATCGACGCCCACCAGATCGTCGGCCTCAGCGTGTCGACGCCCACGCTGCATGTCCTCGGAAACTACAAGTCGACGGCGACGATCGGGCAGCTCGCGCCGAATCCGTTCGTAACCATCTCGACAGCCTCGGGCGGGTTCATATCCGCGCCCCCGCTGCGGTTCAGCGCGGGCCTCGGCGCCGAGCTCGGACGCCTGCGCATCGAGGCGGACGCGACGTTGTGGGTGCCCGTGCAACCGTTCGCGCGAGCCGAGATACAGGTATCGCAGACGGCGCTCGTCGGGAATGTCGCCACGGCGCGCAGCTACAACGAAGTCGACGACGTAGACGCGCAGCCGATCGTCGATACCGGCCTGGGCCTCGAATGGTACCTCAACCCGTCCTTGAGCTTGCTCGGAGGCGCGAGCACCGATTGGTCGGCGCTCGACGCACTACCCTCTGAGCCACGGCCCAGCACGGTCGCCGAGACGCGGCTCCACCGCGTGACCACCTCTTTCGGGATTGGGATGCACGGCGTGGCCACGGAGTTGCTCGTCGGCACCGAGCTGTCCTACGGCTGGGGCCGGAGTATTGCCGTCGACCCGTACGTCGATCCGCCGCGGCTGGCTCTCGTCGACGAGCACGCGTTCGGCGTGATGCTGGTCATCGCCGGGCGGACGAGCCTCGCGGTAGTCCGCGAGACTCTGTCGAGGGTCATCGGAGCGCAGCCGTGAACCAAATTCACGGACGACGCGGGACGCCTCAGGAAAGCAACGTCCTTGTGGTCGAGTCTCCGACGCTCAGGCGGCTTGGCACCCGCCCATGATGCCGTCGAGTGCCGTCCACATCGCCTTGCAGGTGCGCTCGCACGCGCCCTTCGCGCGCGCGTAGTCGCGCCCCGGCAACGTGGCGGCGAGCCCGCGAAGGTGCTCCCGCTCCCCGTAGTCGTCCGCGTGGATGCGGAAGTACGCGGTGGCCTCATCGGCGACGGCGTAGTGCTCGCGCAACCCGTCGAGCTTGCTCCGTGCCGTCGAAGGCTGTTGGCACTCGAAGGCGTAGAGGGCCCCCAGCGCCTCGACCGGATCCCTGAAGGCTTCGCGCGCGGTGGCGACGAGCGACTGGGCTTCGGGACAGGACGATTCGGTCGCGGGTCCGAGCGCTGCGCGGAACCGCTCCCAGAGCTGAGCGTGCGCCCGCTCCGCGGCGGCGTGATCGTGCTCGCCCAGCGAGCGCCATCCGCCCTCGATCGCCTGAATGAAGGGGGCGTACTCCGACGCGTACGCGACCAGCCTGGACATCGGTAGGGTGCCGGCGCGCCAGGCACGGTAAAAGGGGTGCTCGTTGAGGTCGTACCGGGCGACGACGGCGTCGAAGTCGTTGGCGTTCATCGGGGCGCTACGCTAGGCGGGCGAGCGCACGAGGTCAACGCGCGCGCGGGCTCTCGGCGCCTGGCGCGGCCAAAAGCTGGCGCGCTTTTAGACGGAGATTGACGTCCGAACGCGTGCCGGCGAGGTTACGGAAACCGTGCCCAACTTACTCGCGATGTCCTTCGAAGGAGAGCTCGCACCTTCGTTCGATCTACGTTGCCTTCGGGCGGGGCAGACCCTGCCCGACGGTTGGGGCCTCGGCTACTATCCGGCGGGCGAACCATCCGCGTCGGTGCTCAAAGAGCCGGCGCCGTCGCAGGGCAGCATCCGCGGCGAGCTCGTCAAGGCGTGGGAGCATCTCGAGTCTTCGCTGTTCGTGCTGCATGTCCGCACCGCGACGTGGGGCTCGAACACGGACGCGAACACGCAGCCGTTCGTGCGCAGCTGGGGCGGCCGCGAATGGATGATCGGGCACGCGGGCACGCTCGCCCACGCGCTCGAGCCGGGAGCGGATTCGCGGTTCGAGCCTGTCGGAGCGACCGACACCGAACGCGTGTTCTGCACTCTTCTCGAGCGCATCGCCGCGCGCGGATGGAGGTCGCTGTCCGAGGCCGACTTGAAGGTCGTGCAAGGGTGGCTCACCGAGCTCAACACGCGCGGTTCGCTCGACCTTGTCCTCTGCGACGGCCGCGATCTCCTTGCGTATGCCGATCGATTCGGCCCCGAGACGCTTCATCTCGGCGAGCTGCTCCCCCCTTATACGAAGCTCGTGATCGGCGACGACGACGTGCAGATCGATCTCACGAGCCGCGGCAAGAGCGAGCGCAAGGGGATCATCGTGTCGTCCTCGGCGCTCCGGAGCGCGGGCTCCGCGCACCGCCTTTCGTGGCGGCGGCTTCAAGCCGGCGAGCTCGTCGTCGTGCGGCAGGGGGCGATCGTCGACTCGCTTCCTTTGCCGAAGCCGGCGGCATCGGAGAGCAAGCCCGACGTGGAGGCCATGCATTCGCGCGCCCACCGCCGCCAGGCTGCCATGGCCGCGCCGATGCGCCTCTCGATTCTGCACCGCACCGTGTATTCGTACGGCAACCCCGTTGAGCGCAGCACACATCTGCTCCGGCTGGTTCCTGCGCACGACCGCCTGCAATCGCTCCTCCGGTCGGAGGTCGAAGTCTCGGTCGGAGGGCGCGTGCGCGACTTCGACGACGTATTCGGCAACCGCGTGCGCCGCCTGGCGATCGACAGCCCGTACCGCGAGCTCTCGATCGTCGCTCGGTCCGAGGTCGAGCTCCTTGACACCAACCCTTTGGGTTTCGATCTGCGACGCACGCGCACGACGATCCCGCTCGTGTGGATGCCCTGGCAGCGAAACATGCTCGAACCGTTTCTCCTGCCGCCGGAGCTGCCCGAGAGTCACCTGGACGAGCTCGTCGACTACGCGATGCGCTTCGTCGTGCGAAACGACGGCGACTTGCTGGACACGCTGCTCGACTTGAACGACGCCATCCATCGCGAGTACGTCTACACTCGCGGGGCGACAACGCTCGGGACCACCGCATTCGACGTCTACGTGACGCGGCGCGGGGTCTGTCAGGATTTTGCGAACCTGTTCATCTGCCTTGCGCGGCTCATGGGTGTCCCGGCGCGTTATGTCTGCGGCTACCTGTTCACCGGCCCGAAGGACCCCAACCGGCAGCAGGCGGAGGCATCGCACGCTTGGGTGCAGGTGTACCTGCCGGAGGTGGGCTGGCGCGGTCTCGACCCGACCAACGGCGTCGTGACGCGCACCGGGCACGTACGCGTTGCCGTCGGCCGCAATTACGTCGACGCCACGCCCACGTCGGGCACCATTTACGTCGGTGGCGGTGCGGAGACGCTCGACGTCGCCGTGCATGTGAAAGAAGGGGGCGGTTAGCGAATGCGCGTGTCGACGTTTGCCCTGGTCATCGCGGCGACGACCGGGGTCGTGGGGCCGGCGTACGGGCAGGAGAGCCGCGAGGCCGCGCCGGAGCCGCTGTATACGCTGGAGGATCATTTTCTGCAGGTCACCCAGAGTGGGACGAGCGCGACCGTCGATCTCGGCTGCGTGGGCCGGTCCGCGCTGAGGACGGGGGTCAAGCTTTACGTCGCGTGCGGAGCGGCCGGAGTCGTCCAGCTCGACCTCTCCGACCCGCTCGCCCCGCGGCGAGACGGAGTGATGCCCGTCGACGGCAACGCGACCAGTCTCTTTCTTCACGATGGGCTTCCTTGGGTCGAGGTCGCCCATGTCGACGCACGCCCGGTGCGCGTCGGTCCCGTGGAGAGCCAGACTGCGGCCCCACCGCAGAGCGTCTACGTCGCGAGAGCCCCCGAAGCGCAGGCTCCTCACGGTGGTCCCGCCAAAGAGCCCGAGAGCGTCGTCGCCCCGGACCGGCACGGCGGCCTCTGGGAGCTTTCGCTTCTCACGGGCGCCTTCATCACCTTTGGCAGCCTGGGCGCGGGACTGCTGGGCTCCGCGTCCGTCGCCTATCGCTTCGAGGCTCCGGTCATGGTGCGGGCGGCGATCGCTCCATTCGGCGTCGCGGGGCCATCGACGACGACGTCTTGCTGCATGGGCCCCTTCGGGCAAACGACCACCAGCAACCAAGGAGCGGTCACTGTCTTCGCCGCCAACCTTCTCCTGGCCCTCGACACGCAGTTCGTCGAAGTCGGCCTCGGTTTGGGCGGCGCCACCGTCAACGTGAACAACACACTCAGCTTCGGCGGCGGAACACCGCAGACCGGCGCCGTGCAAATCGTCGAATCAGCGCGAATCGGTGCTCGGGACGGTCTCGCGCTCAACATGGAGAGCAGCGCGATCGCGGTCGATAACCAGTTCAATCTCGGGTATTTCGTGATGAGCGTTCAGATCCCGGTTTCGGCGAAGGCCATGCTCATCGCTCGCGGAGGAGGGGGCAACGTGGGCTTCGCGTACGGCGATCTCGGAGTGCGGGTGCTCGTGCGGGGCACCGGCGGCAAGGGCACCGTCGCCCTCACCGGCTTTGCGGGCGGCGCATCGATCGAGGAGAACCTTTGCAGCTCCAACCCCGATCCACCGAACACCACCGTCTGCAACTCTGCGACGCTCGTGGGCCCGTCGCTGGGAGCTGGTGTCGAGTGGAGGCGATAGCCGTACCTCAGAGCGAGTTCATATAGGCCACGAGGTCGTCGACTTCACCCGCGGTGAGATTCTGCGTTTGGCCGTGGGCACTGCTGGCGCACACGGTGAAGCGCTCCGTCAGCGTTTTCGCGCATCCGGCGTGCATGAACGGAGCGCGGGCTCCGACGCCGACCAGCGGCGGAACCTGGAGCGCCAGACCAGTACCGACGTCGACCGTCGCATTGTTCGTGAACGAGGGGCCTGAATGACAGCGTGCGCAGTCCGCTTTGCCTTGGAAAAGCAGCTGACCCCGCGCCTTCGCCGCGGGATCGACCGCCGGACGCTTCGGCGCCGGCAATTGCTCGAGCCAATTCTGAAGGGCAGACACCTGATCGTGCGCGAGCACCCGCCCCGACATGCGCCGGGTGTAGACCTCGTGCGAGAGCGCCTCCAGGTCGGGGAAGTCGGCGTCCCAGTGATACGGAGCCGTGCCCTTCACGGTGCCCAGGAGCGACGGCGTTCGCCGCGGCTTGGTGCCGCCGAAATTCCAGGTCTGGGCGTCGTCGCCGCCTTCGCCGTGGCACGACGCGCACGCGACCGAGCCGCCGGCGTTCGTGTGGAAGATCGTGTGCCCGGTGTCCGCGCGGCTGACGTCGGAAAGGCCAATCGTCGTCAGAATTTGATCGGGCTGACCCGATGTGTCGGCCTTCACGACGAACAGCCGGGCAGGCTCGCGGCTCTGGAGAACGATGGTCCCATCCTGGCGAATTTCGGTCGCGATGATCTGCCCGTCGACCGCGGCGGGCGAGCCGTTCGCGCCGAAGCTACCGATAGGCAGCTTGGCGTACGCATTCGTGACCTTGGACTTCCAATTCCCCGCAGCGACCAGGACCGAGGGGCTGCCGGTCATCGCGAGCGACGGCGGCGGAAGCGCGAGATCGACCGGCAAGACGTTTCCGTCCACGCCGCCAACCGAGGACAGGGACAGGTCCACCGCGGAAAGAGTCGCGACGGCGGTGCCCACGATGCCGGAGCCGGCAAAGAAGAAGGAGCCGCCGTCGACGCCGTTGACAGTGCCCCCGACAGGGACCGAAAAGCCCGGGCCCCCGGGCGAGCTACCGAGCGAGCCACCGGACGGGCCCGCGAACCCCGACCCGGCATTTCCATAGCCGCCGGGAGTCGTAGGAACGAAGGTCGTCGAGTCGACCTGGTAGGCGATGCTCAGGGTATGGTCAGGCGTCAGGCGCATCCGCCACGCCATGGCGGGAAAGCTTCCAGGATTCGCTGGAAGCGACGTGCGATTCAGAATGGCACCGCTTCCGTCGACCTGAAGGACCTCCGCAGTACGGAACTTGCTCACGAAGATCGACTCGGAATCGGGGTCGATGACTACGTCGCGCAGATCGGGCTCGACCGTGACCACTTGCAGCGCCGGGCCGGATGCCGCCGGGAGCGTCACGAGCTCGCCGGTCGCACACGCCACGATGACCCGGTCGAGCGTGCTGTCATACGCCAAACCGCGCGGCTGCGCGCATAGATCGCGGCGCTCGATCAGCTCCCCCGTGGCAACCGAGATTGTGGCCAATTGGCCGGAGCCACGAAGCGCGACGTGCACGCGGCCGCCCTTGTCTTCCACGAGGCGCCCCGGCTCGTCGTGGGGCGACAGGTCCGTTCGAGCGCGGACGGTGCCCAGCGTCAGATCCACGAAGCTCACGAAGTCCCGATCCGGATCGGAGGCGATCGCCGTCCGGCCGTCCTGGGACAAGAGCATCGTTCCCCCGGAGATCGGAGGAGGCGAGAGGGCTTGGGTCGTGGTGGCGCCCAGATCGGGGGCTTGGAAGGGTACGGGGTTGTCCGGAACGGGCGGAGCCGCGTTGCACCCGGCGAGCAGAACCCCAGCCACCACATACCGACTTCGCCCCATGGCAAGACTCCCTCAAGCGCGGGCCCCCAGGGCGGTACGCTTGTGCTCTTGCTGAACCGTAGGCCCCGACCGGGCCCCACGCAAGGAAATCGCCCGGCGTAGTCCCCCCCCGGCATGCGCACAGCCGCGCGCTTCGAGACCAAGGTCCACCGCTCGACAGCGGTGCAGTCACCACACGCCCGCGATCGCCAGGCCCCGCGAGGACGGCCCGAGGATGGGGACGAGCGACACGCTCGGCGCCGTCTCGGAGCGGGCGCGCGCACGGAACGCACGGCCGATCGACCAGCCGACGGACTGGCCGAGGACGACCCCGGCGAGCAAATCCGACGCCCAATGCTCGTCTCCGGAAAGCATCCCCAAGCCGATCGCAGCCGCGACCGGATAGCCGACGAGCGGAATCCACAGTTCGTCGGCCCCGTAGTAGGCGCTCAGCGCGGCGACCACGGAGAACGCGGACGACGTGTGCCCGGAGGGCCAGGCGGGAAACGGCCAGGACCAGCTTTGAAAAGGACGGAACGTGTGCGCGTCTTCGGGCGGGTACGCACGCCCGAGGGTGATCTTGAGGACGGCGGCTGTAACGGCGGTAACCGCGAGTGCTTGCACGGCCGCGCTTCCAGCGCCGGTCGCCGCGCGATCTCCGACCAAGAGCCCCGTCAGCCACACTCCGGGTGCCAACGCGACCGGCAACACGTAGCCGGTGAGGGTCGCTGCGTTGCCGTAGATGCTCGACCCGAGGTGTTGCTGCACAGCGACGCGAATCGACGAGTCGGCGCCGCTGAAGGCCATGGCCGCGCTGCCAGCAACGGCTCCCGTGTAAAAGAGGAGGCTTTTGCCACCGAAGGCGTCAGCGAGATCCGCGCCGAGGGCGTCGATCGGCGTCGGCATCGCGGGGGCGGTCGCCGTCGAAGGCGAAATGCACGCCGGAGGGTCCGACGGCAAACAAGACTGCATCGGCTACTGATGCCAGCATCGGCGGCGTCGTGACAGGCCGCGCGAAGCGGACCGGTACCGGCGCGTCCAATCGCGTGAGGAGGGCGGTGTATTTCGGTCGAGACCGAGCGAGGCCGGCGCCGGGGCGAGGAGCCGTACTCATGTACGGCGACGACCCCCGACGCCGGGATCGCGAAGGGACCGCCCGAAAGACGCCGCCCTCCTAGGGAATGTGGCCCCACTGGGACTGCGCCTGGGTGCCGGTGGCTGGTCGCTCCGGCGACTCGGCGCTCTGCGGCCGAACCGCGAAGAACGTCTGGTAGATCGCCGCGCCGACGTCGTTGAGATTCGACTGCAGGCGATCGAGGTGGTTGTGCAGCCCTTCGGACAGGATCTCTCCGACCGACGCGTACTCGTACTCCGCGCTGAGCCGGCCAAGGCGGCGCTCGGGCAACGAGTCACCCGCGTCGGGCGGCGTACCCGTGATCGCGTGGAGCGAACGCGCGCCCTCGTTGAGACAGTAGCGGACGGAGCGCGGGAACCCCTTCTCGAGCAGAAGAAACCCGATCACCGTCGGAAACGCGATCATTCCGTGGCGCTTCCGGTACATCTCGAGGGCGCTCACCGAGCGGAGCAGCGCAGAGAGATTGACCCCGTCGAGGCTCGCCCCGAGCTCGCTCGGACGAGCGAGGAGGAGAGCCTGTTTGGCGTCGACGATGCGGCTCGTCTGGTCGGCGCGCTCGAGGAGCCTGCCGATTCGGCCGAAGTTCCACCCCTCCCCGTGCGTCATCGTGAGCGCCGCAATCCCCACGAACAAGTGGGAGGCTTGCTTGACCTCGGTCAAGAAATCGTGCGGGTCCTCCAGCACGGAATCGCTCGCGGCGGCATCGCGCACCAGGAGATACCACTTGTTGATCTGCTCCCACATCTCGGACGAGATCACTTCGCGCACGGAGCGCGCGTTCTCGCGCGCGTTTCGCAAGCACGAGACGATCGAGTTGGGCGAACCGGTGTCGAAGGTTAGAAACCGCACGACGTCGTCGCGCGTCGCTACCCCGTAGCTCTTGGCGTAGAGAGCCTCGTCGCCGGTCGCATTCACGACGCCCGCCCACGGATCACCGACGGGGTCGGGCAAATCGAGCATCACCTGGAAGCTGACGTCCAGGAAGCGGGCGACGTTCTCCGCCCGCTCTGCGTAGCGGCTCATCCAGTAGATCGCTTCGGCCACGCGGCTGAGCATCGTCAGTCTCCTACGCTCGAGCCGTTCGAAGCGAGCACCCAGGTGTCTTTGCTTCCGCCGCCCTGCGACGAATTGACCACGAACGACCCCTTCTTCAATGCGACGCGCGTCAGGCCACCGGGCAAGACGAAGATGTCTTCCCCGTGCAGAATGTAGGGACGCAGATCGACGTGGCGGCCTTCGACGGCGCCTTCAATCAGCGTCGGCGCGCGGGAGAGGCCGAGGAGCGGCTGGGCGATGTAGTTCCGCGGGTTCGCTCGGATGCGGTCGGCGAACATCGCGCGCTCCGACGCGGACGCCTGCGGCCCCATGAGCATGCCGTACCCGCCCGACTCGTTGGCCGCCTTGACGACGAGCTTGTCCAGGTTGGCGAGGACGTGCTCGCGCTGCTTTTCGTCGAAGCAGACGAATGTGTGCACGTTGGGCAGGATGGCCTCTTCCCCCAGGTAGTACCGGATGATGGCCGGGACGTAGGCGTAGATCACCTTGTCGTCGGCGATGCCGGTTCCCGGGGCGTTGGCCAAGGTCACGCGGCCGGCTCGAACGACATCCATCAACCCGGGAACTCCGAGCATCGAGTCGCGCCGGAAGGTCAGAGGATCGAGGAACGTGTCGTCGAGACGACGGTAGATCACGTCGACTCGCGAAAGACCGCGGGTCGTCTGCATCCAAACGAATCCGTCCCGCACGGCGAGGTCTCGCCCCTCGACCAGCTCGATCCCCATCTGCTGGGCGAGAAACGAGTGCTCGAAGTAGGCGGAATTGTAGACGCCGGGCGTGAGGAGAACGACGGTCGGGGAAGCGACGTCGCGAGGGCGGACGTGCTGCAGCATCTGCAAGAGCTGGCTCGGGTACGAGTCGACCGGGCGCACGCGCGACGCCTCGAACACGCGGGGGAAGGTTCGCTTCATCACCCGCCGATTCTGGAGCACGTACGAGACGCCCGAGGGGCAGCGCAGGTTGTCTTCGAGCACGTAGTAACGGCCGTCGCTGTCGCGCACGAGGTCCGTTCCGCTGACGTGGCACCAGACTCCGCGCGGCGGGTCGAGCCCTCGACACGCGGGCAGATAGGTCGTCGCGGTCTCCACCAGCTCGCGTGGGACAATCCCGTCTGCGAGGATGCGCTGGGCGTGGTAAACGTCGTCGATGAAGAGGTCGAGCGCGCGTGCGCGCTGCTTGAGCCCCACCTCGAGCTGCCGCCACTCCGACGCGGGAATGATGCGCGGGATCATGTCGAAGGGGAGGATCTTCTCGACGCCGTCTTCATGGCCATACACGTTGAAGGTGCTGCCCATGTGGAGGAGCGCCCGCTCGGCCGCCCGCTGGCGCCGGAGCACCTCGCCATCGGGGATGGCCGCGAGCGTGCGAACGACGAGCGCGCACCCGTGGCGCGGCTGGCCTGCCGCATCGAACATTTCGTCGTAAAACGAGCTGGATTCGTAACGTTCAAACTGCATGCGGTCTCTCGATCGGAGTGCGGCATTTTACCGGTCCGCAAGTTTCCGAGAAGTTTCCCGTGATGCCGCGGCCAGCTGGAGCTTCGGGCAGCCTCCGGATGAGCATTCATTCGCGCGGCGTCCTTGCCGCGGAGCTCCCAGGTGGGAGTTTGCCCGTGGGAGCATTCAACGATTGGTCACCTGTTGTGCTGCGTGATGAAGCCGGCAACACAGTCGCCAGGTTCAGTACTGTGACCGTCAGGGAGCGTCAGGTGTAATGCGTCCGATCGCGTGGGGGCCGACGTGAAAAGGGGATAATTCTCCTCTGCACCCATTCAGGTTCATTTTTTCTCGTTTCGACAATCCCATTCCAACGGCGATCTCGTGATTATACAAATTGCCCGTGGCACTGTCGGCGCCCGTTTCGCATTTGCGAGCCGCACGTTGGATTGCCGCAGCAAAGGTCGTAGCATCTCTACGGATGACGACGCGCCATGAGCCGGCAACCCACTCGTCGGATCGGCTTCGACGTGGCCGCCGCACGATGACCCTCGGTCTCGTGTCGGCGCTCGTCGTCCTCGCGGCTCCGCGTCTCGCGCGGTCCGAAGAAGAGGGCGCTCTCCTGCTCACCGCCAAGTTGGTCGAGATCCCTTCCAAGCTCCCGCCGGACGATCTGTACGACTACGCGTACGTCATGCGTTATGAGGTCATCGGCGGGCCGCTCGACAAGTCCTCCATCCTCGTCGCTCACTACAAGCCGCGCCAGGCCCGCGCCAAGATCAAAGACAAGATGAAGGATTATGTCGGCGGCAAGCTCCGCAGCTTCACCGTGGGGGACGTCCATAAGATGAAGCTCTCGGCCGACTTGAAGAAAATTTGGAAAGGGCCGCTCGTCGACGAGTTCGCGGCAACCGATCGAAAGAGCGTGCGCTACTGGTGCCTGGAAGTCGACCCCGCCTGAGGAGAGAATGCGAGCCAGCCGTGCTACGCCGCGTACGTTCGAGCTTCGCCAATGTGTTTCGTGGGGGATGGCAAGCGTTCTCGTGGGGCTCATCGGCTATCCGCTGATTGAAGCGCGCGTTGGGGCGAGCCAGGCGGCCGCTCGCCTCGCGAAGCTCGAGGCGAATCCGGATCGATTGACCGGCGACGGCGAATGGATGGATTCGAACCTGTCGCTGCGGGTGCAGCGCCTGGGCCCTCTCCTCGCGAGCTGGGAGACGATCGGCGGGTGCGGCGCCGGCGGCACGGGCGGCAGCGTGGGCGTCAAATGGATCGGGCACAACACCACGGGTGGCCTCTTTCACTCGCAGCTGATGCTCGATTATCTGTCTTTCCCCAATGGCTACAACGTCACTGCCCTGGCGCAAATCGACCGCGACATCGATCAAAAGCAGAAGTGGAACGTCGGCGTCGTCGTGCCCGTTCTGTATAAATATTACAGCAACTATCTGCAGATCAGGCCGCCGGTCGCCATTTCGAACTCCGGCTTGGGCGACATCAACGCGTACCTCACGCGCCGCCTCGGCCCCATCAACGCCACCGCGATCACCGCGTCGATCGGATTTCCCACGGGCACCAACAACGCGACGTACAAATTCGACCCTTTGAGCCAAGACAAGCAGCTCGGCCTCGGCAAGTTCACGGGGTCGTTGATGATCGACCACACGCTCGACGAGAGCTGGGGCCTCATCGTCCTCGGCGCGCTCGGGGCGTACCGCGGCGGAACGAACGAGTTTGGGAGCTACCGAGCTCCGACGGGCAGCCTGTACGCCTATGCGGGCTACTTCTTGGGGCCCTTCGTCCCCTCGCTCGGCGTCACGGCGACGGGCTTCACCGACAAGGATCAAGACCGAGGGATCCCTCAAGATCTGCCCCTTTTCATCATGGCGGGCAACGCGTCCATCGAATGGTCCACCGATTGGGTGGCCGTCCTTCTGGGCGCCTCGTTTCCGTTTTCGACGGACCTCCAACTCCAGCCCTGGATCGTCGCGCTAGGCGTGTCGGTTTCGCCGTTCTAGGAGAGGGATGAGGCCCGCGTCGCTCCTCCGCAATGCGTGGCGCTCGGCCCGCTCGCGCGCGACCGCGGCGGCGCTCTTCACCGGCGCGTTCGTCGTCGGCCTCGCTCCGCCGACGGACGGCGACGTGTGGTGGCACCTCGCGGCCGGACGGGAGATCCTTCGCACCGGATCGCTGCTGCGGGTGGATCCCTTCTCGGTCAGCGCGGGAGGGCGCCCTTGGGTCGACGTGCACTGGCTCTTTCAAATCGCGGCGTACGCCGTGTTTTGGGTCGGTGGGGTGACCGCGCTCGTCCTGGCGAAATGCTTGCTCGTTGCGGCCGGCGCCCTCTTGCTCCGGAAGGCGGTGGAGCGGGAGGCGGGGGCCCGGGCGGCGCTGTGGTTTGCGACCGTGTTCCTCGCTGCCCTCTTCGCGGCCCGTTCGCTCTTGCTGCTGAGGCCCGTCTTGGTCACGCTCGCATTGCTCGCTCTCTTCTTCGTGCAGCTCGAGCGGTTTCGACGCGAAGGGCGATGGTCGGCGCTCCTTCCGCTTCCGTTGCTTCAGGTGGCGTGGGCGAATTGCCAAGGCCTCTTCGCATTGGGGCCGGCGTTCGTCGGCGCCTACCTGCTCGGCAGCTGGGCGGCGGCCCGTTCCGACAGACGCTCGCCAACGGCTTCCGCCGACCGGAGCCCCGCACAGCCGCCTCTAGGCGTGCATCGTCACCGGGGCCGGGCGCTCGCCGTCACGCTGGCGCTGTGCATCGTTGCATGCTGTGCGACGCCCTACGGCCTTCGTTCCGCGTGGCTGCCCCTCGAGCTCTTCGGCCGCCTCCTGCCCGGACATGGAAACGTCTATGCGGCCAACGTCGTCGAGAACGCACCGCCGCTGGCGCACTCCATGGCGGCACCAGTTTGGCATCTCAAGTGGTTCTTTGCATTCCTGGTCGTCAGCTTCGCCCTCGCCGGACGACGCGTCGTCTTGGCGCACGCGCTGCTCGCAGCCGCGCTCGTTTTTCTGGCGCTCCTGGGCAATCGCAACGTCCTCTTGCTTTATTGGATCGCCACCCCCATTGCCGTGATGAATTCGTGGCGCGGGGCCCAGCGGCTGACGGCCCTTGCGCGCCGGCGGCGCGGCGCGAGGATTGTGGCGCGCTGGGGACCGGGGGCGGCATGTGCGGCGCTGCTGGTGCTCTTGTTCGGAACGGCCTGGAACGAGCCGGCGCTGGGTCGCCCCGCCCCGTTCCGCGCTCCGACCGAGAGCGCGCGCATTCTCCGAGAGCGGCCCGGCACAGGAACGATCTTCGCTGCGGACGAATACGGCGGGTACCTCATTTGGAACCTTTATCCGAGGTACCGACCTTACATGGATACGCGCCTGGTGCTGCGCACGGCCTCCGAGTTTGCAGAGTACCTCGATATGGCAGATCACCCCGACCGGTTCGATGATTTCCAGCGGACGCACGATTTCGCCTACGTCATCCTGCCGGTGGCGTACCCCGATCGGTATTTGGGTCTCATCGCGCACCTGTACTCCAGCCCTCGATGGAAGCTCGTGTTCACCGACGGCGCGGAGACCCTCTTCGCGAAGAGCGACGACACAGGGCTCGACGGGTACGACATGGGGGCGCCGGCCAACACCGACCGTGTGCTCCGTGCGCTGGACCGACAGTTCGGCGACTCGGCCCGCCTGCGCGATGCGGGGCGCCTGGGGCTCGCCACGCTCGACATTACTCTTCGCGAGTTCGGCGAGGCAGAGCGGGTCTTGGCGCCGCTCGCGTCACCCGAAGCGCGCGCCCTTCGGGCTCGAGGCCGCCTCGCCGCCGGGGATTTGCTCGGAGCCCGCGGCCTTGGCGAGCTGGCGCTGAAAGAGGATCAACGCGACGTCCGGAGCTTGAATCTGCTGGCTCTCGTATCGCTGCGTCAAGGAGAGCCCGGGTCCGCGCTGACGTACTTGCGCCGCTCGCTGGCAGCCGATCCATTCGATGTCGAAGCGGAGAGAATCCTCTCCAGTTTGGAGGAACATGCCGACGCACACTGAGAATCACCGCGCGAACCATCAACCCACGGCGGCTCGCACGACGGCCCGGAACACGGTGCTCCGCGCATGCCTCGCGGGGCTCGTCGCCGCGGCCGGCTGCGGCGTGACCGAGTACAAGAGCCCCCCGCCTGACATCAATACGAACGCGAACAACCCATCGGGGTCGAGCGGCGGCTCCGGCGCGACCGCGGGATCGAGCTCCGGCTCGGGCGCAATGTCGGGATCGAGCTCCGGCTCCCAGCCGGCTCCGACGTCGACTGGCACGCCATCATCGGGCTCCTCGGGCGGCTCCGGCCCACCGCCGGTGGCCACTGCGGACGGCGGAGCGGGAGCGCCTACGCAAGACGGCGGTGCCCCCCCCGCGAGTGGCGACGCAGGGGCCCCGACACCCCTCTCGGGCATCACCGTGAACATCAACGGCGTCACGGTGCCGAAAGAAAAGGTGATCGCCTTCATTCACTTCGGTCATTCGAACATGGCGGGGCGGGCCGACGTGCCCCTCCCCCTTCGCCCCTGGTTCTTCACGAACGCCGACCCTCACGGATGGATCTACTCGGCCAACGGCACATTTTCCCCATGCCTAGAGCCGAATACGGCGGGCGACGGCACCAACAACATGGGAGCACCGGGCCAGGTGACACCGCTCGGCGGGCCGGGCACCGCGCTCATCAAGCAAGCGATCGCGATGGCGCCCGACTACTACTTCGTGTCCCTGGGATTCGGCCAGAGCTCTGCGTACTGCTCGCAGTTCCTCCCGGGCCATCTTTACTACGATTCGTTGATCGCGGCGGCGAAGGCGATCAAAGGCAAAGTGACGTTCGGCGCAATCGTCGTGATGCTCGGCATCACGGAGCGCCACGGCACCGCGGCCGACATCACAGGCTACCCCAACTGCATCAACTCGCTCGTCACGCAGATTCGAACGGACGTGGGCGAGCCCAACCTGCCCCTTCTGCTCACCGACTATGAAATGACCGCGACTGGAATGCTGGCGCCCACCCAGCCCTTTGCGCTGTCGATCATTCCTCAGATTCACATGGTGCCGACCGTCGTCTCGAACTCGGCCCTGGTTCCTACCGACGGTCTCGCTCTGATCGACGACCATCACTTCAATCTCCAGTCCCACCAGACATGGACGCAGCGGGCTCTCGACATCATGAAGTCCAAGGGCTGGTTTCCCTGGAACTGATTGATCGGTTCACTCGGCCCGGCTGCCGGCGCGTCTAGAACGAACGAGAAGCAGGCGATGGTCTTTTCGAGCCACATCTTCCTCTTCTATTTTCTGCCTCTCGTTCTCTGCCTCTACTACCTCACGCCCCTGCGAGCGCGGACCGCGCTGATCGCCGTCAGCAGCTACGTGTTCTACGGATGGGCCAATCCCATCTGGGCGGTCATCATGTTCTTCGGTTCCAGCGTGGACTACTTTTGCGGCCTCGCGCTGCTGAGGCTCTCCGGCCTGCACGACGAGGGAGGGCTTCCGCCGATCATCGGACCCGAAGTGCGACGCACGCGCGGCATGAAGGCGGTGCTCGCGATCTCGATCGTGACGAACATGGGACTGCTCGCCACGTTTAAGTACACGGGCTTCGTCGCCGAGAACGTGAACGCGATGGGACGCGCTCTCGGGCACGACGGCGCGCTGCTCCCGGTGTTGCACCTCGTTCTGCCGGTCGGGATATCGTTCTACACGTTCAAGGCGATGAGCTATGCCATCGACGTGTACCGGGGAGACGCGCGCCCGATGCGCCGCTTTACCGACTACATGTGCTTCGAGGCCTTCTTTCCGGACCTCGTGGCGGGGCCGATCATCCGCTACGCGGCCCTCGAAGAGCAGATGCGAGTTCGCGAGCACACCGTCGAGAAATTCGCCCGGGGAGTCGTCTTTTTTGCCTTCGGAATGGCGAAGAAAATTCTCGTCGCCAACGCGATGGCGCACATCGCCGACGCCGCTTTTGCAGCCGGCCCGCTGCGCGTCTACGACGCGTGGTTCGGGGTGTTTGCTTACGCCTTCCAGATCTACTTCGATTTTTCCGGGTACTCCGACATGGCCGTGGGACTCGCTCTCATGATGGGCTTCGTCCTCGTGCAGAATTTCGATTCGCCGTACAAGGCCGACAGCATCACGGATTTTTGGCGGCGCTGGCACATCAGCCTGTCGACTTGGCTACGCGACTATCTTTACATTCCGCTGGGCGGCAACCGGAAGGGGGCTTCGAGAACGTACGTGAATCTGATGACGGTTATGCTGCTCGGAGGCCTCTGGCATGGTGCAAGCTGGAACTTCGTGCTCTGGGGCGGCATTCACGGAGGGATGCTCGCGGCGGAGCGCGCGAGAGGCAAGGACAGTTGGTACCGCCGCCTACCGCGGGGGATTCGCGTTGCCCTCACATTCGGCACGGTGTGCCTTTCGTGGGTATTCTTTCGCGCGAAGACACTCGGCGAGGCGCTCGCGTACCTGCGGTCGCTGTCCGGGCTGGCGACGCCGACGGCTGCGGCCGACTCGATCGCCGGCATCATCTACACGCCGTACCATAGCGCGCTCTTCGTCGTGGCGGCGGTCGTCGTCTGGGCGATGCCGAACACGTGGGCGTTCACCGAGCGCCTTTCGGTGGGGCGCGCCGCCGGAGGTATGGCGCTCTTGCTTCTGGCTGTCTTGATGATGTGGACGCAGACGACCAACCCCTTCTTGTACTTCCAGTTCTGAAGTCAGGTCTCGCCCACGGCTTGCGTTTGCTCCCCTGCTCCTGTTCGCACCTTGCGCGCGCGATATGAACCGCACCCTACCCACTGCCCCGCTCGAGGGAACGCGACCGGATGCCGCGCCGCGCCGAGGCGGACCCACCGACCCGTCGCACGACGCCCAGCTCAGGCGCGGCATCATCAAAACCAGCGCCTCGCGCGGTGTTACGGTGGGAGTCACCGTGTGCTTTCTGGCGCTCGTTTATGCGGTACCCATCGGCCAAGCCTGGCTGGAGAGAATCCGCGGCGATGAGTCGCCGCTCCTCGACGTATTTCGGCACGCTCCCACGTCCGAGCGACTGCGCCGCTTCGAGGACGACGTGGAGCAAGCGTCGTACGCGAAGGACTTCGTGCAGCCTCGCCTGCAAGCCCTCTTGACTCGCTTCGGGCGCGTGGGCAACAAGAGAGCCGTCGTGGGACTCGGCGGCTGGCTTTACTACGCGCCCGGAGTCGCGCATCTGGGCGGCCCGGGGTTTCTCGACGAAGACACGATTCGCGTTCGCGAGCGCGCGGCGCTCGACAGCGGCGAGCCCGCCGTGCACGCCGACCCGCGGCCGGCCATCCTCGACTTTCAGGCGGCGCTGCGCAAACGCGGCATCCGCCTGATTCTGTTTCCTGTCCCCGACAAGGCGATGCTGCAGCCGAACGAGCTGCATGGGCGTGCTGCCAGCGGCGCGCTCGAGATGCCCGTCCCGCGAAATCCGGACTGGGGCCGTTTCGTTGGCGAGATGCGCAAGGCAGGGGTTCTGGTCTTCGAGCCCGCGCCGCACGTGTTGCGCCGCGGCGAGGCGCCGCGCTTCTTGGTGCAGGACACCCACTGGACGCCGGCTTGGATGGAGGACGTCGCGGTCCAGCTCTCCACGTTCGTCAGAGAGGGCGCGGAGCTCTCTCCGCGCAGTACGCCACCGCCGTTCTCCACGGTAGACACCGCGGCGGAGTCCCTGGGCGACGTCGCCACCATGCTGAAGCTACCCGACAATCAGACGGTCTTCGCGCCCCAGCGCGTGACGCTTCACGAAGTGCTCGACGCGACCGGCGCTCCCTGGGAGCCCGACGAACGCGGGGAGGTGCTTCTTCTCGGCGATAGCTTCACGAACGTTTTTTCGATGGAGCCGATGGGCTGGGGAACGGCCGCCGGCCTCGGCGCACAGCTCGCGCGGGCTCTCGGTCAGCCCGTCGACGTGATTGGGCAGAACGACTCGGGAGCGTTCGCGACGCGCGAGGCCCTCGCGCGTGCGCTCCAGGGGGGAGAAGACCGCCTCGCCGGCAAGAAGGCCGTCGTCTGGGAGTTTGCTTCACGCGAGTTGTCCGTGGGCGACTGGAAGCCCATCGACTGGAACGTCGCCCCCGCGCGGGAGGCGCCCTGACGTGCAAAAAGGCCATGTCCTGGTGACCGGCGCGGCCGGCGTGATGGGATCGCTCCTCGTGCGCCGCCTCATCGAAGAGGGATTCAGGGTCCGGGGCCTGGTCTTGCCGGGAGACCCGTTGCGCGCTCGTCTTGAAGGGATTGGCTGCGAAACGCGAGAGGGAGACGTCTCGCTCCCAGAGTCCTTGGACCACCTTTGTGACGGCATCGACACCGTGTACCACCTGGCGGCGGTCATCCTGTCGCACGACCCTTCGGTGTTTCGCCGGGTCAATCTCGGGGGTACCGCCAACATGGCCACCTCGGCGGCGTCGGCAAACGTGCGTCACTTCATCTACGTCTCGTCCGCGTCGGTCACTTACCCGAGCCGCACTCCGTACGCCGAGTCGAAGCTCGCAGCCGAGCAGATCGTGCGCGGCACGCGTGCCTTTCAGAACACCATCGTGAGGCCCACGCTCGCGTACGACGAGTCGGGTGGACTCGAAGTGCGCATGTTTCTGGAGTACTTGCAAAGATTCCCTGTGGTTCCGTTCATCGGCACCGGCCGAGCCATCAAGCGGCCGGTGTGGACCGGGGACATCGTCGACGGGCTGCTTCGCCTCGCGGGCAATCCGGTCGGCTACGGGAAGACCTACAATTTCAGCGGTGCCGAGCCGATCGCGATCGCCGATCTCGCCCACTTGATGCTGCGCCATCATGGCGGCGACAAGCTTTTTCTCCCGATCCCCGTACCTGTGTGCCGAGCCGTTGCGCGCCTCTTGAGGCTCTTCATGCGCCGACCGCCGCTCACGAGCAACGCAATCGCCGGGGTGATCCACGACGCGGACCTCGACCCCGCCGATGCGACGCGTGATCTTGGGTATCGACCCATCGGCGTTCACGAAGGGTTTCGCCGCTGCTTTCCAATGGCGCGAACCCCGCGCCTACCTCAAAACGAGAACTCTGCGGCCGAACCGGCTTTGCACGGCGAAGGATCCCTCCGATGAAAACGCGCTCCGCAATCCTCACGAAATATGTCGCGGCCCTTGCCCTGACCGTCGGCGCCGTGTCGTGCGCCAGCTTGACGGGCGCACCCCCGAAGGGCTCCGAAGACGCCCCTTCCGAAGAGGCCGCAGCCGCAATGAAGGCCATGGGCCAGAAGCTGGATGCGACCATCGTCTGGTCGAGCTCGCGCCTCGGCAATCACAAGCTCTTCACGATGCGGCCTGACGGCACCGACGTGAAGCCCATCACCCAGGGGGACAGCGTCGACTGGTTCCCGCGCTTCTCGCCCGACGGGGCGAAGATCCTCTTCTGCCGGAGCAAGAAGGGCTGGGTCAGCGAACGAGATGCGAACGACAGCGACAAGTGGGACCTCTTCACGGTCGGCCCGGACGGATCCAACGCGACCCGCGTCGTCGAGAGCGGCAGCTGGGGCAACTGGCTGGGCCGCGACGAGATCATCTTCGTGCGAGGAAAGAAGATATTTCGCACGAAGCTCGGCTCGGGAAAAGAGACCGAGGTCATGGACAGCACGGGGGTCGATGCCCTCGACGGAGCGCTGCTTCAACAGCCCGAAATGTCTCGCGACGGCAAATACGTCGCGATCACCCTCCGCGGCTCGAAGCGCGAAACGGGAATCTGGGACATCGCCAACAAGAGCTGGACGAAGACGGGCGACGGCTGCCAGATCAACTGGCTCCCCGACGGAAGCGGCATTTACTGGGTCAATCCGACGGGCAACGGGGGAAGCGAAATCGTCCACATGCCCATCAAAGACGGAAAGCCCGCCAAGGATCTGTCGGACGACGAACGCCGGCTGATGGACATGCCGGGGCGGCGCTCCCACGAGTACTTTCCCGAGATCTCGGCAAACGGAAAGTGGATGGTCTGGGGCATCACGCAGCGGGGGCATGACCACGACACGGCCGACTACGAGATCTACTTGTGGGAGGTGGGAGCTCCCGCGGAGAGTGCCGTGCGGCTCACCTACCATTCGTCGAACGATCGCTGGCCCGACATCTTCATCCCTTCGGGCGCCGCCACCCGATAACCGCCATGCCGGGTACCGTTGATCTTTCTCCCAAGCAGCCCGACTGGCGACGGATCGGGGTCCTCGGGGCCGGCGGCTTTCTCGGCTCGCATCTCGTGCCGGCCTTGCTCGAGCGCACGCGTTGCGAGATCGACGCCGTCGACATCCAGTTCGGCAAGCTCGAGACGTTCGATCCGCGCGTACGGCGGCGCGCGATGCGTGTCGAGGACCCGAAGGCCATCGCCGAGACGGTCGAACGCTGCGACGTGGTTCTCTCGCTGACTGCCCTGTGCAACCCGGCGCTCTATACGACGAGGCCGCTCGACGTCATCGACGCGAGCTACACGGACCTGGTCCCACTCGTCAGAGCTTGCGCCGCCCGAGGAAGGCGCCTCGTCCATTTCTCCACGTGCGAAGTGTACGGCCGCACCGCGCTGGACTCCGAAGCCAAGCCCATGACCGAAATGAGCGAAGACCACACGGGGTTCTTCTTGGGTCCGGTGGATCGAGAGCGGTGGACGTACGCGTGCGCCAAGCAACTCCTCGAGCGGGTCATCTGGGCGCACGGGCGCCACGGCGATCTCGATTTCACCATCATCCGACCTTTCAACGTCATCGGCGCGCGCATGGACTTCCTGCCGGGGGTCGACGGCGACGGCGTCCCGCGCGTTCTGGCCTCGTTCATGAACGCGCTCTTGCGCGGCGAGGAGCTCTGCCTGGTGGGGGGCGGCAGCCACCGCAGGTCGTTCATCTCCGTCGAAGACTTCGTCGACGCCATCGTCCGGGTACTCGAGCGTCCGGCCGCGTGCCGTCGAGAAATCATCAACGTGGGCAATCCCGCCAACGACGTCTCGATTCGAGAGCTCGGCGAGCAGCTTGCGCGCGTCTTTGCGTTTCGAGTGCCAGGCGCGCCGTCCGCGCGCTTCCGAGATGTCACCGCCGCGGAGCTGTACGGCGCAGGCTACGACGACACCCCCGAGCGGATTCCCGATATCCGCAAAGCCTGTTCCCTTCTCGACTGGCATCCCCGCACGACCATGGCAGAGATGCTCCCGGCGATCGTCGACGACTACGTCGTCCGGTATGCCCACATCGTAAATTCGCCCGGCGCCCGTGTCGGCGGGTTGGGCGACCGATGAGGCTGTTCGTCGTCGTCCCCGCGTACAACGCCGCGCGGCACATCCGCTCGGTCATCGAACGGGTCTGCGCGACGACGCTGCCGGGGCTCGAGCGAATCGTCGTCGTCAACGACGGGAGCACCGACTGTACGCTCGCGGAGGTGGCGGGACTCGGCGCCGTCTCGTGTCCGATCGATGTCATCGACCGAAGCCGCAACGGCGGATACGGCGCCGCGATGAAAGACGGCCTCGAGCGCGCGCTCTCTCGAGAAGCGGAGATTGTGGCGTGCATTCACTCCGACGGCCAGTATAGCCCCGAGGTCTTGCCCGGCCTCTTGGCGGAAATGACAGCGCGGAGAGTCGATCTGCTCCAGGGCTCGCGCATTGCATCCGGCACGGCGCTCTCCGGGGGAATGCCGCTCTACAAATATCTGGCGAACGCCGTCTTGAATCGCATCGAGAACTACACGCTCGACCTCGGAATGACCGACTATCACAGCGGATATCTTCTTTACGGCCGGCGCGCCTTGGCCCTGCCTTTTCGCCAATTTTCCGACAGCTTCGATTTCGATCTGGAGGTCATCGCTTCTGCGCGCGCTCACGGGCTGTCGATCGCAGAGGCCGGAATCCCCACACACTACGGGGACGAAGTCTCGCATTTGCGTCCGCTTTCGTACGGGCTCAGGGTGCTTCGCGTCATGTGGAACTATAGGAGGGGTCGATATGCCCCGGTTTGAGCGCTCGAGACGACTGCGACGGACGGAAGGGAGAGTCGGCAAGACGCTCCTCTTTTCCGCCGGCTGGTTTTTCGCCGCGTGTCAGGCAGGGCCGGCCCGATTCCCGTGGCCCGTCAGCGGCGTACGCGTTCCGGCGGAGCATGCGGAGGTCCACACACTGAACGAAACCTACGACCGGACGCGCTCGGGAGCATTGGTGCGCGAGGTCGACCGACCGACCCGGGCCGCGCTGGACTATGCCGCTTATCACGCGAATTTCATGATTGCCGACCTGCCTCCCGAGGCTCCCGCTCTGCCGCCGTCGACATCCGCGCCGGACACGTCGAAGCCGTTCCAAGGCCTCGTCGAGAAGACCACGCTCACGGGCGACGTGAAACGCACCGCGCTCACCGACAGCGAGCGATCCCACCCGGTCGCTTTCGCACCGGCGGTCGAGTTCCTTCACTCTCGGGGCGCAGCGGGGGCGGAAGGGCTCGAAGAGGTCGGGCGGGCCGTGCGCGCGGAGAGCTGGGGGTTGCCCCATGCACCGGAAGCGACCACGCAGAGCCTCACGGAGATGTTCGTTCATGCGCAAGGGCCAGCCGGCCAGGCCGAGCTGTGGGTGAAGATCGAATTCGTCCCATGGTTCAAGGCATTTCGTGATTTGCCGGATCAAGATGGGGACGGATACCCCGAAATATACGGCCGCGTGCGAACCGATATCAGCGCCGCCGCCGCGGCCGCGATCGACGTCCTGCGACACGATTACATGGATCGGGCGCTCGCCCCCGGCGAGATCAAGGCCTGGGCGAACCAGCTCTCGTCGTACTGGTACCCGTCGTTCAACACGGACCTCGTGGCGCCGGGAGCCGAGTGGCCCGACGCGCGGACCGAAGGCGACATCAAGCGAGAGCTCGGAGGCCGCGTCTTCCCAGCGCCGGCGATCGTGCTGCGCGGCAAGCCACAGGGGCGAGCGACCTACGAGGTCTTTCTCGTCAGGCCGGGCGACTGCGGCGGCGGCCCGTGCGGCGCATCGACCGACGGGCGGGGTCCGAATCCATCCGCGGCGCACGGCGCCTTTCATCTGGCGAAGAGCCATCCGACGCCTCAGGTCCAGACAACCGTGGAGACGGTGACGCGCGAGCTGGCAGACCGCGGCGCGGGCTCCTGGACGAAGTGGGTCGAGCGAGTCGCACCCCTGCACGAGTCGATTCGCTCTCGACTGCGATCGACCCCGGCGCAAATCAAGGCATTCGCGGGCGCGGACGGATTTCTGTTCTATCGCAACGGTCTCGACTTCGTGGCGGGCGGCGACCTCGAGAAGCAGCGCGCCGGGAAGAATCCTTTGCCGATCATCCTCGAGTTCAAGAAGGAGCTGGAGTCGCACGACGTCGACTTCTTGTTCGTTCCGGTCCCGACGAAGGAAGAGATTTTTCCCGATGAGTTCGACGCCCGGTACAAGGCGCTGGCCGGGCAGGTCATAAACCCGTTCTTTCGTAAGTTCCTGCTGAGCCTCTCGGAGGCCGGCGTCGAGGTCGTCGACCTACTCCCTCCGTTCTTGGCGGCGCGCGCCGCTGGCGCCGGGGAGCAAGAGGCGCTCTATCAACATCAGGACACGCACTGGAGTGACCTGGGGTTACGGCTGGCCGCCGACATCATCAGCGCGCGCGTCATGAAGTACCCCTGGTACCACGAGCTTCGAGGCGGAACGGGGACCGAGTTCACGAGCCGGGAGACGTCGGTCACACGATTCGGCGATCTGTATTCACGGCTGCCCGACGCGGCAAAGAAGCCCTACCAACCGGAAAGGCTCGTGGCACACCAGGTGTTCACTTCGAGCGGGACGCCGTATGACGACGACCCCGACAGTCCCATCGTCGTCCTGGGGGACAGTTTCACGGGCGTCTACGAGCTCACCGACGCCGAACACTCCGGCGTCTCGGCCCACATCGCCAAGAATCTGTCGGTGCCGGTCGATCTCGTCATGAGCTACGGCGGAGGACCCAACGTCCGTGAAAAGCTTCTTCGCCGGGGCAAGGACGCCCTTGCTGCCAAGAAGCTCGTCGTCTGGATCATGACCGCGCGAGACCTCTACAACTACTGGGATGACTGGACGCCGCTCGAGAAGAAGTGATGCGCGCCGGTCTTTTCGTGCGCGTGGCAACCGGCTCGCGAAGCGCTCACCCTCCATCGCGTGCCACGCGACGGAAGGGCGCCTTGGCGGTGCTCGGCGTTCTTGCGAGCTTGTCTCTCTCCGATTGCCGGGGCCCCGACCCGATGTCGCGAGCACCCGCCGCGCGGTCTTTGCTGGCGCTTGCCGGGAGCGTCCACGAACGCCGCGACGAAGACACGCAGCAGGCCGAGGCCGAGCTGGCGCACATTGCCGCGCTCGTTCGGGAGGCGCTGGGTGAGGCTCGCTCCCGCGACGCGAGCGCGTCGCCGATCGCGGTGCTGAACGGGGTCGTCTTCGGCGCGCTCGGATTCGTGCGAGAGGTAGAAGACACGAGCCTGGACTTCGTTCTCTTGCCTTCGGTCCTCAAAGGCCGACGGGGCAACTGCGTCGGTCTCGGCACGATGTACCTTGCGGTCGGCGAAATGCTCGACTGGCAAGTCGAGGGCGTTCTACGTCCGGGGCACTTCTTCGTACGAATACGCGAGGGGACGATGGCTCGAAACGTGGAGCTCTTGCGAAAGGGCGAAGAGATGCCGGACAGCTGGTACGATGAACGCTTCCCGATTCCAGCCGGAAGCGGGCGGGCGTACGGCCGCGGGCTCTCGATGGCGGAGGTTCGAGGCGTCGTCGAGTACGACGTCGGCAACGAGCGCAGGCGTCAGGGCCGCTTCGCAGAAGCCCGCATCGCGTACGAGCGATCGACTCGCGATTTTCCCGACCTGGGCGAAGCTTACGCGAGCTTGGGCGCAATGCAGCAACTGCTCGGCGCGCTCGACGATGCGGAGGCGAGTTACGGAGCCGCCCGGCGCTCGAACCCGGCGCTTCCGGGGCTCGAGCAGAACGTCGAGCTCTTGAAGCGCGAGCGGGCGGGCGGGCGGTGACGCGCAATTGTCACGTTTGGCCCTGGTTCGCGCCGCGGCGATGGGACCCCGCCGAGCTCGCCCTGAAGAGCGGCGACGAGGCCCTCGCCCGCGAGGCTTCGCTTTCGCCTATGCCTCGAGCACCAGGACATCGCCCGGCTCGAGCCTCGCCACGTCGGTAACGCGATTGCCCGTCAACCGATCGATGCGCCCGCCCGGGCCAATCGCCACGCTTCTTGGAACCAAACCGTGGTTCAGTAGATAGAGGAGCTCCTTGCCGCCGGGCGACACGCGAACCGTCACTTCGACCCCATCGGGCGGGGGCGCGCCCCGGTCGAGCGGCGAGGCGATCCCGCGCTCGGCGCAGATGGCGCGCAAAAGGGAGCTCCACGCGTTTCGCTCGAGCCGAGTAGCCACGTAGTACGCCTTTCCCTCGCCATGGGTGTTGACCGTGACGGCGGGCTGCCCCGCGTAGAAATCGTGGGCATATCGGGCGAGGGGCTTGGCTCCGTGCAGCCAGACCCTCTCGCACAAGAGCGACGCGGGATAGTCCGCGTCGGCTGCAAGCTCGCCGAATGGGTGATCGAACCGCAACGCTTGGCGCGCGCCCTCGGGGAGTGCGTCGAGCTCTTCGACCGTCATGCCGAGCACGTCTCGCAGGGGGCCGGGCGCGCCGCCCTCGTGAATCCGATCGTTGTCGTCGACGACGGCGCTGAAGAACGTGGCCACGAGCGTAGCCCCGGCCCGCGTTCGATCGGCGATGCGCGCAGCCTGATCCGCGCGCATGAGATAAGCAAGAGGCGCGACGATCACGTCGTACCGTGCCAGATCCGCCTCGGGCCCGACGACGTCGGTCTGGATCCCCCCGGAGTGGAGCGCGGCGTAGGCGTTCGTGACCTCGCGGTGGTAGTCGAGATCGCGGCTCGGCCCGCTCGAAGCGTTCAGCGCCCACCAGCACTCCCAGTCGAAGACGACAGCGACGCGAGAGGGGATTCGGCCACCGAGGGTCTCGTCGCCGAGCGAGGCGAGCTCCTTACCGAGGGCGGCGACCTCGCGAAAGACCCGGGCGTCCGTTCGACCGTGGTGCTCGACGACCGCGCCATGCAGTTTCTCGATCCCTCCGCGTGACTTCCGCCACTGGAAATACATCACCGACTCCGCGCCGTGCGCGATGGCCTGATACGACTGGAGGCGCAGTTGCCCCGGCGGCTTCAGACGGCAATAGGGCGCCCAGTTCTGGTGCGACGGCGACTGCTCCATCAAAAGAAACGGCTCTCCGTCGCGCAGCCCACGCATGAGGGCGTGGCTGAACGCAACCTCCGCGAATGGCGTGTCGCTCATCGGATAGCTGTCCCACGAGACCACGTCCACGGACTTCGCCCATTGGCGGTAGTCGAGCGCCTGGAAGGCGCCCATGAGGTTGGTCGTCACCGGAACGCCAGGGGTGATCTGGCGCAAGATGGCCGCCTCGTGCTCGAAACACGACAAATAGCTCGATGATTGGAATCGCCGCCAGTCGATCTTGAGCATTTGAATGCTCCCCTCCCCGTGGGAAAAGGGTGGATCGATCTGACTGAAGCTCGAGTAGGTGTGCCCCCAAAACGCCGTCGACCAAGCCTCGTTGAGCCGAGAGAGGCTTCCGTAGCGCCGCTCGAGATACGACCGGAACCCCTGCGCGCACCGTTCGCAATAGCAGTAGTTCGGCCAAGAGCCGCCGTATTCGTTGTTGACGTGCCAGAGACGAAGGCCCGGATGATTGCCATAACGCGTTGCGATCTCGCGAACGAGCGAGCCGGCGAGCCGGCGATACGACGGCGAGTTGGGACAGAACGCATGGCGATTGCCGTGCGGCCGTTTGCGACCCTGCTCGTCGACCGTGAGGACGTCGGGATATTGCTGGTCGACCCACGCGGGCGTCGACGCGGTGGCGGTCGCGAGGCAAAGATCCACTCCGGCTCCGGTCAGGTGCTCGACGACCCGGTCGAGCCATGCGAACGTGTAGACGCTCTCCGAGGGATTCAGGTGGGCCCAACCGAAGACCGGCAGGGTCGCGATGTTCCAATTCGCGACGCGCATCAAGCGCGCGTCTTCTTCGCGCACGCGCTCGGGCCATTGCTCTGGATTGTAGTCGCCTCCGTAAAGGAGACGGGCGACCCGCGGGCGAGGCGAGGCTGGGCGGATGCTCATCGGCTGTAGGCCAATCCTACATCACGTCGGCGGGCTCGCGCTCGACCGCGCGGCATTCCCTCACGGCTCGTTTGCGCGTACGCTGGCCGCGCCGCAAGCGAAGGCGAGCACGACCAAGAGGGGCCGAAGGATGATCGCGATTGTGCAGACCGAGCGACGAAGCTTCCCGCGACTCGCCGCCGCTTTCGTCGCGGCCATCGCCGCGCCGAGCTGCGGCGGACAGCCAAGCGCAGCGCCGGCGGCGCCGGCTCCTGCCACCGCGCCGCCCCCGGCGGTTCCCACCGCGAGCGCAGCGGCCGCCCCTCTGACGCGTTCGCGGGTCGCCGAGTTGTTGCAGGGCACGCCGATCGCGCCGAGCGTTCACAACCTGATCAAGAATGCAACGTTCGAGGGCGGAAGAAGCCTGCCGTGGATGGCCTCTTTCAGCAAACCCGGCGAGGGCGAGACGTCCGCCACAGGGGGCGCGTACTGCCTGACCATCGCGAACGCGGGGGCGAATCCGTGGGACGTGCAGGTTCGGCACCGCGAAATGACGATCGAAAAGGGACACAAGTACTCGATCCGATTCAAAATCGGATCGACCGCGCCGACGACCGTTCTCGTCAAGATCGGAATGTCCGGACCGCCGTACAAGGCATATTGGCAGCAGCAGATGGAACTCGGCGCCGAACCGAAAATCGTGACATCGGAATTCGCGATGAACGAGGCCGACGACGCGACCGCGGAGCTCGCGTTTCATGCGGGAGGGCACAACGCGTCGAAGCAAGTCCCGTTCGATGTTTGCATTGACGACGTGGTCATCGAAGATCCTCAGTTCACGCCCAGACCCGACACACCGCCACCCCCGATTCCGAACGTTCTCGTGAACCAGGTCGGTTACCTTCCGGGCATCGAGAAGGTCGCCATCGTCAAAAGCGATGCGTCGAGCGCGATCAAGTGGGACCTACTGGACAAGTCGGGGAAGGTCGTCGCCTCGGGCGACACGATCGTGCACGGTCCGGATGCGGCCTCGGGCGACCGCGTGCAACAGGCAGACTTCTCGTCGTACGCGAAGCCGGGCGCCGCCTACACGCTGCGCGCCGGGAGCGACGTCAGCCACCCGTTCGACATCGGGGCGAACGTCTACAACAAGCTCAAGTACGACGCGCTCCACTTCTTTTATCACATGCGGAGCGGCATCCCGATCACGATGCCCTACGCCGGAGACCCCAAGTGGACGCACCCTGCCGGGCACCTCGGCGACAAGAGCGTGCCCTGCTCTCCTGAGGCGCACTGCGACTATTCCCTCGACGTGAGCGGCGGTTGGTATGACGCCGGCGACCACGGCAAATACGTGGTCAACGGGGGCATCGCGTCGTGGACGCTCATGAACCAGTACGAGCGAGCGAAGTACCTCGGCACGTCTGTGGCGGACTTCGGCGACGGCAAGCTGAGCATCCCGGAGAACCACAACGGGGTTCCCGATCTCCTCGACGAAGTGAGGTGGGAGATCGACTTCATGATGAAGATGCAAGTCCCCGAGGGCAAACCCCTCGCGGGGATGGCACACCACAAGATCCACGACAAAGAGTGGACGGCGCTCGCGACGCGCCCCAACGAGGACCCGATCGCCCGGTTCCTCCGGCCCGTGAGCACGGCCGCCACCCTCAATCTCGCGGCAACGGCTGCCCAGTGCGCGCGAATCTGGAAGACGATCGACGTCCCCTTTTCGGCACGATGCCTGAAGGCAGCGGAGCGGGCGTGGGCCGCAGCGGCCGCCAATCCCGCGATGTTGGCCGCAGAGAGCGACTCCGTCGGCGGCGGACCGTACGGAGACGGCGACGTGTCGGACGAGTTCTACTGGGCCGCGTCCGAGCTCTACATCACGACGAAGAAGGACCTGTACAAGGACGCTCTCGCGAAGTCGCCGCATCGAAACGTCGTACCGGCGGGCGAGGGCGGCGCCTCGGCGATGGCGTGGCCGCAGGTCGCGCCGCTCGGGACAATTTCACTCGCCGTCGTTCCGAACGGTCTGTCGCCGAGCGAAGTCGGAGCGGCACGAGCTTCGATCGTGAAGGCGGCAGACGGGTACTCGGGCATCGACCGCGATCAGGGGTACCGCGTCGGGTTCAAGCCGGACGCGGCGGGCGAGTTCCCGTGGGGGTCGAACTCGGCGGTGCTGAACAACGCGATCGTGATGGCGCTCGCATACGACTTCACGAAAGACCCCAAGTACCTGACCGGAGTCGAAGACGCGCTCAGCTACCTCCTCGGTCGCAACCCCATGGATCAGTCGTACGTGACCGGATATGGCTTCCGCCCGCTGGAGAACCCGCACCACCGCTTCTGGGCGCACGAAGCGAACAGCGCGTTTCCGAGCCCTCCCGCCGGGGTCTTGTCCGGTGGCCCCAATTCGGGCCTCCAGGACCCGTATGTCAAGGCCGCGGGACTGAAGGGATGCGCGCCGATGAAATGCTTCGCCGACAACATCGAAGCGTGGTCGGCGAACGAAGAAGCCATCAACTGGAACGCGCCGCTTGCTTGGGTCGCTGCCTTTCTGGACGAGCATCCGAAGGGGGCCATCAGCCCGGCGCCTCAGGCGCCCCAGGCGCAAGCCGGGACGCGTGGCCAGGAGAGCGCCGGGGTGAAGAAGGGCGACGTCGCGTCGAAAGGCGACGGCGCTGGGCATTGACGAGGAGCAGGGGATGAAGCCGCTCGAGACGATTTCAGCGTGGATCCAAGAAGCGCGGGATCGGGGCGTGGCGGAGCCCGAGGCGATGGCCCTCGCGAGCGCGACGCCGACCGGCGTACCCTCCGTGCGAATCGTGCTGTGTCGAGGAATCGACGCGCGGGGCTTGCGCTTCTTCACGAACTACGAAAGTCGAAAAGGGATAGAGCTGCAGCGGAACACGCACGCTGCGGTCGCGTTTCACTGGCCGGTGCTCGCCCGGCAGGTGCGCGTGGAGGGCAACGTCGAGAGGCTCGCGCCCGAGGAGTCCGACGCCTACTTTCAGAGTCGGCCGCGCGGCCATCAACTCTCCGCATGGGCGTCTGCACAGAGCCGTCCCCTCGGCAGCCAAGAGGACCTGCGCCGCCGCATGGCGGAGCTCACCGTTCAATACAACGGTCGGGACGTGCCCCGTCCTTCGTATTGGGGGGGGTTCCTGTTGCGACCGACGGCCGTAGAGCTCTGGACGCAAGGGGCGGATCGCGTCCACGACCGCGTGCGCTACGAGCTTGGCGCGGGCGCCTGGGTCGCAACCCGACTGGGCCCGTAACGTGCAGCGGCTGGCGCCCGGAGAAAGCCAATGCACATCCTCTCGATGCTGCTCATCGGTCTCATTGCCGGCGCTCTGGCCAAGCTCATCATGCCAGGGAAAGATCCGGGGGGAATCCTCGTGACGATGGCCCTCGGCGTAGGCGGATCGTTCATTGCGGGTTTCCTCGGGCGCGCCCTCGGCATGTATCGAACGCCGGGCAGCGGCCCGGGGATAATCGCGTCGATCGTCGGTGCCCTAATCCTCCTGGGCATCTATCGATTGGCGGTCGGTCGCGGGATCGGGCGACACGATCGACGCACCAACCGTCACAGTGTGGCATAGCTGACGAACGGTCGTTCGAAACGAGTTCCTCGTCTCGGGCCGTGGTGATCTATGCTGCGGCTGGACCATGCCCGAGGAACGCCGCAGCGCCCCCCGCGCGCGCATCTCCGGTGCGCGCGTAACCTACGAGAGCGCAACCGGCGACCAAACGGAGACGGATGCGTTGAACCTCGCGAGAGGCGGGCTGTTCGTACGGGCCGCGAAGCCGCTCGCGGTTGGCAAGCGGCTCGCCATCGAGATTCAAATGGCGGGCGAGCTGGTGCCGTGGTCCGCGGTCGGGCGCGTCGTCTGGATTCGGCAGGAGGACGAGGGGGAGCGACGGCCGCCGGGAATGGGGATTAAGCTGATCGACGCGGACGATGCGGTGGTCGCGACGATCGACCGGCTGGTCGCGGAGCGCGCGCACACCGAACCCGGGGTAGGAGAGATCGACCCCTCCAGGGGTGGCGTGGTAGCGACGCCGATCATCGCATCGGGCCCTGCCCGCGAGAGGACGATTTTGGGAGTGGGGTCGGGCTTTCCCGCGCGGCTCGCGCCGCCCGAACGAAGCGCGACGCCGGCGCGGGACGCTGCGCCTCCGCCAGCCGCGCCGGCACGCGAGCCGAGCTTGGCGATCGATCTGGTCCCGCGGGAGAGGCCCTCGGCGCCGCCCTCGCTGACGGACAATCAGCGGACGGAGGATACGCTGCCGATCCGACCACGCCGCGCGACGCCTTCGTCATCGAGACCAGCACCCGCCAAGCCCGGCAACGGTCTCCGCTGGCTGGTCGTCTTGATCGTCCTGGCCATCGCCGCCGCGGCTGCTTATCTGCTCCTGGGCGGCGACCTCGATCGGTTCCTGAGGCCGTCGGAGCCAGCAGCGGCTTCCCCGAAGCTTCCCGCTTCACCGGCATTGCCTCCGCCGGCGGTCATCGCGACCGCGTCCGGAGTCGCATCGACCGCCACGGCGAGCGCCAGCGCGGTCCCGGACCCGGTCTCGATTCCATCGACCACCGCGGCCTCGTCGGCGCAGGTCCCGGCAGCTTCTGCCAGCGCGTCGTCGCGGAAGCCCCCCGTCGCAGCCCCCTTTCCTCCCGCTTCGCATGCCCCGGCAGCGAGGAAGCCCGCGGTTGAGGAGGGCAATCCGTACTAGAAGCTCGGCCCCGAGCTTCCGGGTCTCGCTTCGTGGCGGATGAGAGGCGCCAACGAGCCTCCGACGGGCGATTTGGAGCGCAACGAACGCGGTCGTGAGCGTCGGAACGGCGTTTCAGAGGGTCAGGATCGCGAAGGAGAGCAGATAGGAATCGACCGTGAGCTTCTCGATCGCGACCGATCGCGAATCGGATGGAATCATGACCTTCGTTATCGCGATCCAGAGCGGATGGATCGCGATCCAGAGCGGACGGATCGAGGTCTTGAGCCTCTCCACCGCGTTCCAGAGCGAATAGGTCGAGGTCTTGAGCCTCTCCACCGCGATCCAGAGCGAATAGGTCGAGGTCTTGAGCCTCTCCATCGCGATCCAGAGCGGATGGATCGAGGTCTTCAGCCTCCCCACCGCGACCCAGAG
>Ga0265314_10000158_pt1 | contig 102763 bp, 80 predicted proteins | sample 4126metaG_FD_203106 | JGI IMG/M metagenome (GOLD analysis project Ga0265314, IMG submission 203106) | Rhizosphere microbial communities from Carex aquatilis grown in University of Washington, Seatle, WA, United States - 4-1-26 metaG | ecosystem: Host-associated > Plants > Roots > Rhizosphere >... | reverse complement strand
GCAAACGACTCTAGGCCGTCCCGCGGCGGAAAAGCTGTTGGTGACCGAGAATTGACGGCTTGCCTCCCGCCGCGTACAACTTACACCTTCGAACGCGCCGACGCGGGGCCGATGAGAGGCCCCCGCAATGGGGACCTGTGAACCTGGTCAGGGGAGAAATCCAGCAGCCATAAGCAGTCAGCCCTTTGTGCGGTGGGTCTCTCATCGGCAGCCGCTTCCGGCGCCACGTCACGGTCGGAAGCCCACTCATGTCCGAACCCAGCACCCAGAGCACCTTTCCCGTCGCCTCGCAAGCGCCTCAGCGGCCCGGGGAATACGTCGTCGTGGCGCGGCGTTATCGGCCGCAAACCTTTGCCGAGTTGGTCGGCCAGGAACACGTGGCGCAGGCGTTGGAAGGGGCGATCAACTCACAGCGCGTTGGACACGCATATCTATTCACCGGCGCCCGCGGTGTCGGGAAGACGTCCGCGGCGCGGATCCTCGCCAAAGCGCTGAATTGCGTCCATGGTCCGACCCCCACACCATGCAACCAGTGCGATATCTGCCAGGCGATCAGCGCCGGCAACGACGTTGACGTGCTGGAAATCGACGGTGCAAGCAACCGCGGTATCGACGAGATGCGCGAGCTGCGGCAAAACGTCAGCGTGCGTCCCAGCCGGGCCCGCTTCAAAATCTACATCATCGACGAAGTCCACATGCTCACGAAAGAGGCCTTCAATGCCTTGTTGAAGACACTCGAAGAGCCGCCCGAGCACGTGAAATTCATCTTCTGCACCACCGAGCCGGAAAAAATCCCGTCGACGATTCTTTCTCGCTGCCAGCCGTTCCCATTTGCCGGGATCAAGCTCCCGTCGATCGCCGAGCGGTTGCGGCAAATCGTCGAGGCCGAAGGGGTCGAGGCCGAGCCGGCGGCGTTGGACGCGCTGGCCCGCCGCGCTGCAGGCTCGATGCGGGACAGCCAGTCGCTCCTGGAGCAGTTGCTCTCTTTCAGCGGCCAACGAATCACGCTCGCCGATGTCCAGGCGATGCTGGGGACCGCCGGAGAAAAGCGATTGAGTTTGTTGGCAGGCCACCTCGTCGAGCGTAACGCGGTCGCCGCCTTGTCGGAACTCGATTCAGCGCTGGCGGAAGGGGTCGATATTGGGCCGCTGCTCGACCAGTTGTTGGGTTACTTCCGCGACCTGATGGTGGCTGCCGTCGGGTGCCCGGCTTCGTCACTGATTTACGCATCGCCGAGCGAACACCAGGCCGTGCTGGCCATGGGCCGCAAGCTGGGGCTGGAGACGGTGCTTGCGAGCATGCAAATTCTCGAGCAGTCAATTGCCCGTCTGCGTTACAGCAGTCACGGCCGTATTCTGGCCGAGTTAGCTGTGGTCCGAATCTGCAAACTGGCCGATCTGGATCAACTTGCCGGGTTGGTGAGCCAACTTCGCGATACGTTGTCGACCGCGCCCGGGGCTGCCGTACCCAAGGCCGCTGTTGGCAAGTCAGCGGCCGGCGCCGACACTTCAGTGCCGGCAAAAAAAAAATTCGATAGCCCCGTAGATTTGAAGTCTGGAGGGATCGCTCCTTCATCAGAAACGGCGCAAAGAATGCCGTTGACATCCGAAAGCGTGAACCAGGTATGGGGCCAAGTCCTTACGCAGCTTTCGGATATGTTCGCCGACTCTCTGCGGCACAACCACAGCGTAGCAATTTCCGCGCCAAATCGGCTGGCCGTTGCCTTCCCAGCGCGGTATACTTCCTGCAAGACGTTCTGTGAGCGGGCAGAGCAAGTCACAAAGCTGGAAAAGGCCCTGGAAGCGGTTTGCGGCCAAAAGGTGCGTGTCGAGTTCACCGTGATCGACGGTGGGCCGGGCGAGGGTGGGCCGAACGGCGGTTCAACTGCCATGTCGGCGAAGGCGAAGTTGCCGACCGCTCGTGATCGATTGAACGAGAAGGCGGAACACCCCTTGGTGCGACGGGCGATTGAGCTGTTCGAAGCCCGGCCGGTTCGAGTGGAAGGGCCCGAAACATAACCCCCCGTCAGGCTGGAGCGCAACGTGTTGGGTGCATTGGGAAACTTGGGTTCGTTGATCAAGCAGGCCAAACAGCTTGAAGGCAAGTTGGCCGGAATGACAGACGATTTACGCGGCCGTCGGGCGAACGGCGCGGCCGGCGGTGGGCTTGTAGAGGTAGAGGTCAATGGGCTAGAGGAAGTCTTGCGGTGCCGGATCGATCCTGGCCTGTTCGCACAGGGCGATCGAGAGTTGATTGAAGATTTGGTTTGTGCCGCGGTCAACCAGGCTTTGGAGAAGGCGAAGCAGTTTCACGCCGAGGCGATGCGATCCGTGGCCGGCGGGATGTCATTGCCTGGGCTCGACGAGGCGTTGGCGAAACTCACCGGCGGCGGCCCGCCCTCAGGTGGCCCCACCGCGGCGGAATAAAACGGCGGATTGACGCGGGTGGAGTATCGGGAACTGGCGGTGGGTGAGAGAGCCTGCCGCTAGCCACAGGAGCCCCCAAGCAGTGGCCCTGCTCACGGAATCGGTGACGCGATTGGTGGAGGAATTCGCCAGGTTGCCCGGCATCGGCAAGAAGTCGGCCGAGCGGCTGACGTACCATATTTTGCGCATTCACAAGACGGAGGCGCTGGCCCTGGCCGATGCGATCCGTGATGTGAAGGAAAACGTGCGCTATTGCAAAGTTTGCTTTAACTTGGCGGAAGGTGAGGAATGTGCGATCTGCCGCGATCCGAAACGCGACCGTGGACTGTTGTGCGTGGTCGAGCAACCGCGCGACTTGATGGCGTTGGAGCAGGCCGGCACTTACAAAGGGCTATACCATGTGCTCCTTGGGCGGATCGCGCCCTTGGAAGGAATCGGGCCCGACCAGCTTTCGATCGACGCTCTGCTGACCCGCGTTCGCGGTGGGAGCTTTCGCGAGGTGATCATGGGGACCAATCCGACGCTGGAAGGCGACGGCACGGCGCTGTTCATTGCCAATCAGTTACAGGACGAGTTGGCCGCTGGTGAAGAACCTGTCGCGATCACGCGGCTTGCGCGGGGCATCACCACCGGCAGCGTGCTGGAGTTCGCCAACAAGGAAATCCTGGCCGACGCTCTGGCGGGCCGCCAGAAATTCTGACCATTGACCACTGACAAGTGACCAAACCATGCGTCTCTCATTCGGACAAGAACTGAAGCAGCTTCAGCAGCAGAAGCTGGCGCCGCGGATGATCCAGTCGATGGAGATCCTGCAGTTGCCGATGCTGGCGCTGGAAGAGCGCATCGAACAGGAGATTCAGGAGAACCCCTGCCTGGAAAAGGCGGAAAGCGATCCGGACCTGCCCGACGAGGAGGTCGAACACGAAAACCCCGACGCGCCGACGGCCGAAGAAAAGGAGCTGGTTCTCGATGGGACGAAGGACAGCGCCGACGACTTCGAACGCTTGATGAACCTCGACGAGGATTGGCCTGACGCTTTCGAGGATCGTCCGCGCATGTCGAGCAGCCGGCTGGCTGAGGAGGGGGACCGTAAGCATGATGCCATGGCCAACATGGTCTCGCGCCCGCAGTCGCTGCAAGATTACCTGCGCGACCAGCTCGGTTGGTTCGACCTCGACGAAGCCACGCGGCAAATGGCCGAACGCATCATTTACAGCCTCGACGCCAATGGTTACTTGCCGGGCCGTTTGGAGGATCTGATCGACGCCACGACCGGCGCCGACGGGCTCGCGCTTGCCCGGCGGGCTTTGGCCGTCGTGCAAAAGCTCGATCCGGCGGGCGTGGGCGCGCGCGATGCGAAGGAGTGCCTGCTGCTGCAACTCATGCCCGGCATGCACTGCTACGAACAGTTGCGAACGCTGATTTCAAGCCACCTCGAAGACCTGGAACACAACCGCTTGCCGGTGATCGAGCGCAAGACCGGTTATTCGATGGATTTGATCCAGGAAACTCTGGGGGAGTTGCGAAAGCTGAACCCTCATCCCGGCGCCATGTTCGGCGACGTCCACGCTCCCACGGTCACGCCCGACGTGTTCCTGGAAATGAACGACGATGGGAAGTACAAGGTGGTGCTCGAAGACGGCCGCACGCCAACCCTGTTCATCAGCCCCTACTACCGCAAGCTGCTGATGCAAGGCAACGCGACCGACGCGGAAAAGGAATGGATCAAGCGCAAGATCAACTCGGCCCAGTGGCTGATCGAATCGATCGAGCAGCGGCGCAACACGCTGACCCGCGTGGCGCAGGCGATTGTCGACCACCAGACCGAGTTTTTGAGCCGGGGCCCGGAATATATCGAACCCTTGAAAATGCAGCAGATCGCCGACAAGGTCGGGGTGCATGTGACGACGGTCAGCCGCGCGGTGGACGACAAATGGATTCAGACTCCCCGCGGGATTTTCCCCCTCAAGCGCTTCTTCGGCGGCGGTACGAAAAGCGCCGACGGCGAAGAGGTGGCCTGGGACGCGGTGCGGTTGAAGCTGCAAGAGATCATCGATCACGAGGACAAGCAATCACCGTACAGCGACGACGAGCTGGTCCACCAGCTTGACAAGCACGGACTGACCGTCGCCCGGCGGACGGTGACCAAGTACCGCAAGGCGATGGACATTCCCAGTTCGCGTCAGCGGCGCGACTGGACGTTGGGCGAAGGAAAGAAGCCGCCGGAAGCCGCATCGTAAAGGCGAATCGATAGGTCAATAAACGATGGCTTGTCGTTTGACCTCCGAATTACTCGATCGGCCACTGCCATCCCGACGTGAAGCCGCCGTCCACGTAGATGATCTGCCCGGTGAGAAATGCCGCGGCGGGCGAAGCAAGAAAAATGGCGGCGCCGATCATGTCGTCGGGCCGGCCCATGCGGCGCAGCGGTGTGTTGGCAAGCCCCCACTTGCGCATCCGTTCTTGCGACCAGAGTTTCTCGGTCAGGTCGGTGAGGATGAAGCCCGGCGCGATGGCATTCACGCGCACGCCGCGCGGTCCCCATTCGCAAGCCAGGGCGCGCGTCATCTGGCCCAGCCCGGCTTTGCTGATCGCGTAGGGGGTGACATGCGTCAGCGGCCTTTCGTTATTGAGTGAGGAAACGTTGATCTGGCAGCCCTGGCCGCGCGCCAACATCGCGCGGCCGACGGCCTGGGAAAGGAGGAACGCTCCCTTGAGGTTGATGTCGAGAATGAAGTCGTAGTCGTCAACGGTGAATTCTTCGGCGCGCTTGCGTCGGTTGACGCCCGCCACGTTCACCAGCGTATCGATGCGGCCAAATTCGGCCAACACGGCCGCGACCATTGCGGCAATCGACTCGCTGTCGGCCACGTCGCAGGTGACTGCGCGGACCCGTTTCTTCCCATCCTCCAGTTCCCCGGCCGTCTTCTCCAGCGTGTCGCGCTGGCGGCCGGTGACGATCACCTGCGCATCGCGGGCGGAGAAGCCCTTCGCGATCGCCCGGCCAATGCCGCGGCTGGCGCCCGAGACCAGAACGACCTGGTCGCGCACTGAAAAGAGTTCGTCGGTCATGTGTTTCAAGGCCGCCTTAGGGGTGGGCTCTATTTAACCACGAAATTCACCATCCGCCCCGGCACGACGATCGACTTGACGAGCGTCTTGCCTGCCAGTTGCGAAGCGATCTTCTCGTCGGATCTGGCCGCGGCTTCGAGCGCGGCCTGGTCGGCGCCGGCGGGTACGACAACCCGGCCGCGTACCTTGCCGTTGATCTGAACCGGCACCTCGACCGTGTCCTCCTTGATCGCCGCCTCATCGAACGTCGGCCAGGGCTGGTAGGCCAGCGTTTCGGCGTGGCCCAGCACGCGCCACAACTCCTCGCACAGGTGCGGGGCAAAGGGCGAGAGGACCTGTGTCAACCGTTCCATCGCCACCTTCGGCCGTGGATCGGCCTTGAAAAAGAAGTTCGTGAACTCCATCATCTTGGCGATCGCGGTATTAAAGCTCAGCTTCTCGATGTCCTGTGTCACTTCACGAATCGTGCGGTGCAGCACGCGATTCTGGTCCGCCGTGGGCTCGACTTCCTTGACCGTCGCGTTCAACTCGATCGTCTCGGCCCGCTCATTGACGATCATCCGCCAGACGCGGTCCAGAAAGCCCCGCACGCCATTCACCCCCTCCATGCTCCAGGGCTTGGTCGCCTCCAAAGGGCCCATGAACATTTCGAACAAGCGCAGCGAGTCAGCTCCGTATTCCTTGACCACGTCGTCGGGGTTGATCACGTTGCCGCGGCTCTTCGACATCTTCTGGGCACGGCTCTCGAGTCGAATCGCCGGATCGCTCTTGAGCGTGAACCATTCGCCCTGTTTCTCCGCCGCCAGCGGTTCCACCTTCATCGGCTTGAGTGGTTCGCCCGTTGATTTATGGACGGGCTTTCCCTGGGCATTTGTCGTCGCGTGTTGCGCGCTTGCCCAGCGGCCGTCGACGTGTTGGAACCCAATGAATTCGATCTCTCCCAGGATCATCCCCTGGTTCACTAGCCGCTGGAACGGCTCAGGCGTGCTCACCAGGCCGTGGTCGTAGAGCACCTTGTGCCAGAACCGTGAGTACAGCAGGTGCAGCACGGCGTGCTCGGCTCCGCCGATGTAAATATCGACCGGCATCCAGGCTCGTTCGACATCGGGATCGACAAATGCACGGTCATTTCGCGGGTCCAAGAACCGCAAGTAGTACCAGCAACTGCCGGCCCACTGCGGCATGGTGTTCGTCTCGCGTTTGTATTTCACGCCGTCGATCACAGGGTAGAGCCACTCCCGCGGTGCCTCCTCCAGTGGCGGATCGGGCCGCCCGTGCGGCTTGAAGTGCGGCATATCAGGCAGAAGCACCGGTAGTTCCTCGGCGCGGACTGCGCGGATCAGTCCGGTCGGGTTCCCGCCCGCGTCGAGCTCGTGCAAAATCGGGAACGGCTCGCCCCAGAAGTGCTGCCGGCTGAAGAGCCAATCACGGAGCTTGTAATTCACGGCCTCGCGAGCCACGCCCCGCGCCGCCAGGTCGGCCGTGACCTTGACCTTGAATTCGGCGGTGGTAAGCCCAACATAAGGGCCTGAGTTGATCGCCCTGCCGAGCCCGGTGAACGCCACCCTGCCGGCTAATACATCGTCCCTGGTATCCTCGGCCGTGTCGCCCGGATCGACGACCGCTTTGATCGGCAGTTGGTACTCCAAGGCGAACTCGAAATCGCGCGTGTCGTGAGCCGGCACCGCCATGATCGCGCCCGTCCCATAGCCCATGAGCACGTAGTCGGCGACCCAAATCGGAGTCGGCTCGCCGTTGACCGGATTGAGGGCGTACGAGCCGGTGAACACCCCCGACTTTTCCTTGGCCAGATCGGTGCGGTCGAGATCGCTCTTGCGCGACGCCTTTTCGCAATAGGCCTTGACCTCCGCGGCGCGGTCGGCGGTGGTGAGCCGTTCGACCGCGGAGTGCTCGGGGGCCAATACCATATAGGTGGCGCCAAAGAGCGTGTCGGGCCTCGTGGTGTAAATCCGCAGCACGTCGTCGCTTGCCTTGCGCAGGTAGCCGGTTGCCGTTCGCGATTTCTGCCAATGGGCGAAAGCGTCGGCCGAGGGGCGGTTGCCGTCGAGCTGGTCGGCCTTGCCAATGAAGAAATCGACCTCGGCCCCCGCGCTGCGGCCAATCCAATTCCGCTGCAGAGTCTTGATGCTCTCCGACCAATCGAGCGGATCCAGGTCGCTCTCCAGCCGGTCGGCGTAGGCAGTTATCCGCAGCATCCATTGCCGCAAAGGAATCCGCACCACCGGATGGCTCCCCCGCTCGCTCAGCCCGTCCTTAACTTCCTCGTTGGCCAGCACCGTACCCAGCTTCGGGCACCAGTTCACCGGAGCTTCGAGCTGGTAGGCCAGCCGGTGCTCATCGCGCCAGCGGCAAATGGCCATCTCGCCGGCGGCAGCCACGTCGGCGGGCACGGGCAACTCGGCGATCGGCCGGCCCTTCTGCTGCGATTCGTCGAACCAGGTGTCGAACAGCAGCAAAAAGATCCACTGCGTCCAGCGCAGGTACTCGACGTCGGTCGTGCTTAGCTCGCGGTCCCAATCGTAGGAGAACCCCAGCATTTTCTCCTGGCGTCGAAACGTGGCGATGTTCTTTTCGGTCGTGATCCGCGGCGGAGTGCCGGTCTTGATCGCGTGCTGTTCGGCGGGCAGGCCAAAGGCGTCCCAACCCATCGGGTGCAGCACACACTTGCCGCGCATGCGTTGGTAGCGACAAATGATATCGGTGGCCGTCTGCCCCTCGGGGTGCCCCACGTGCAGCCCGTCACCGCTGGGGTAGGGAAACATGTCGAGCACGTAGAGCTTCTCGCCTTCAGGTAGACGTGGCGTCTTGAAGGTCTTGTTTTGTTCCCAGAAGCTCTGCCACTTGGGTTCGATCGTGGCGGGGTTGTAACGGGGCATGCGCTATTGGCACCGAGGGTGAAAACGCCGATTCTAATCGTCGCGGATGGCCGCCGCTATACCGTTGACGGTGCGCGATTGCTTTGGCGCAAGCAGTACTAGGTGCCGTCGATCTTTTCGTTCTGGCTGAGTAAGATCCGCTCGGCGCGGTACGCCACCTCGGGGTCGGCGCTGTTGAGCACGGTTTTCAAAACGGGCACCGCCAGCCGGCCGAGCTCAGCCAGCCGCTTCTCGGCTTTCTCGCGCTGACTGTAGTCGTCGGCGCCCAGCTCGGCCACCAATCGCTGCACCTCGTCCTTGATTCGCGGGTCGGTGTTGCGGACCACCATCAACGCCACCCGTACCGTTTTTCGCGGGGCGGGATAAGCTACCAGCGGCAGCCGCTCTTCGATCACCGCGGCAGGCAGACGATAGACGATCACCATTTCGTTGGCACCGAAGATTGACTTGGCTGCCATCGACATAAACAGCTCGACCTCTTTGGCGGTCAAACCGCTCTTGCGAAGCCCATCGGCAAACAACTCTTTGATGGCGGCCAGCTCCGCGGAGTCGTCGGCCATTGGTGGCGACATCACAACGTCGATCCCTGGCTCTTCAGTAGGGGGCTTTGCTTCAGATTTCACTTCGCCAGGCTTTTCGTCGGGTTTGATTTCGGTCGTCGTTTCCGGCTTCGTTGCGGCGGGCTTCTCCTCAGGTGTTTCCCCGTCGATTTTCGCCTCGTCGCCGACTGGGGTATCCTTATCGTCTGCCTTCTCTGGCCCTTCTTTCTTCTCTTCAGGCGGCGCTGCCTCGGGCACTGTCGCGGGTGCGGCCGGAGCCGCCGGTGGCGCCGGTGGCGCAACGGCTCCGGGCGGCAAGGCAGGTACGGCCGCGGGTGGGCCTGCGGCTGGTTGCGGTTGAGCTGGACGCGCGGGTGGTTGGGGCTTGCCCGCCGCCAGTGTTTCCAGGCGGCCGATCCGACGCTTATCTCCATCGGGTACGACGATGTAGATATCCGCCAACGGCACGGTGGTCAGGTTCGTCACTTGATAAACGTCGGAGCCGCCTGCCAATTTGACCGCGGCGGTGTACTTCAGTTCGCAATCGTAGGTCAAGAAGCGCTCGCTCCGCGCGCCGTGGCTGATGTTCAAGCCATCAAGTTTCCGGGCCTGGTTGAACCAGTGCTTGGCATCGACATTGGCCTCCTTGGCCGTTTCGACGGGCTCGGTAGTGGTGACCAGCTCGATCCAGCGAAGACGGCCGCTCTTGGATTGGGCGGCCAGCCAGTGCGCCAGAAAGCGGCCGTTTTGCACGCGGAGATCGAGCTCCAAGTCCTTGACGGCCTGGCCGTGGAACGTCAACAGGCTGAAGGGCGTGAGCCGGCCAGGCTGCCCCGTGCGGCTGCGGTCGGTTTCGACCACGCCCGGCATGGCGCTCGGGTAGTGCTGCAAATGGTTCGCAAGCTCCAAGGTTGGGTCCAACCCCCAAAGCGACAACTCGTGGATTTCGTAATCGGCCTCTTCGTCGTCCCCGCGCAGCGCGGAACGCGTTGTAGCCAGGGCACAAAGCGCGCCAAGGATGACGAGGGCAAGGCGATTTGAATGGTTGCGGATCATGGTTTGCATTCGTTTGTTTTGTCGTTGCGTGGGAACGAGCGTCATTTCTTATCCGCCCGGAAGACGCGTGGTTCGGCCCAGATGACGCGGTCGCCGGTATCCTCAGCGGCGCCGAAGTCGATCTCCAACGACAATCGCTTGATGCCCGCAATCTCGATGTCGATTGGTTTCGGCTCGGCGGCGGCCTTAAGGTCGTCCTCGGCAAACAGCTCCTTGCCATCGCCCATGACGCGGCAAACGACTCGGCCACGGCCGCGAGCCGATTCGTCGAATCCAACCAGGCACTTGAACGACTGGTACTCACCCTCCAATGCGTAGGTCAGCACCGAACGTGAGTGGACGGCAAGCCCTTTGGCGACCGGTTTATTCGCCAGCTTCAATGGACCGCCGTCGAGCGCCTGATCGCGCCGGTAGTTCATCAAGCGGCCGAAATAGGCCACCTCCTCGACGGCCTCCGGCTCCAAGTCCGAAAGGTAACTTACCTTGCCGTTGCGAAACGCCACTTTGCCAACCGTCGCGCGGGCCAGCGTGAGCTTGCCACCCCAGGTCGTGTCGAGAAACAACTCGTCGTCGTTCAGTTTGGTCCAGGTACCAGCAAGCACGTCGCCTGACAACAGCGTAACCAACTGATAGGGAGCGGCCTGAGAGCCCTTGCGCGGCTGCGCGGCGAACACCAGTCCGATGAGCCGGGCCTGGTTGATCGAACGGTCTTGCCCCTCGAACGTGAAGCCGAGTTTGCCCGCCGTCAAGGCGTGAGCCGTGCCGGTGACCTGCGAGATCGCCTGGTCGCGTCCCAAGACAACCGCCGTGTCTTCGGCGGCCGGCTCGGCCAGTTTCGCCTCGAACTGTTGACGGCCGGCCGGCGGTCCGACTCCCTCGAATGCCATGCCGCGCACCTCGACCGTTGGGAGCTTAAGCTCCGCGCCCCAACGGCTGGTCAACGTCAGCGTCTCTTCGCCCAACTCGGTTAGCCTGCCGCGGAGCACCGTCTTGTCGCGGCCGTAGATCGTGACCTCCGGTGGCCCGGCGGATTCCGTAGTCGCGGCCGGCGCGGCGTCGCCGGCGACAAGCTTCAGCTCGTTGTTGGTGTGTGTCGTGACTTCGCAACTGGCCTTGGCCGTCGAGCCGTCTTCGTAAGTAACGGTAAGTTCGTGCTGGAAACCGAAATTGTCCATGCCGTTCGGTTCGTAGTAGATTTCGGCGGAGGTGCCGCCGGCGGCCCTGTCGAGCGCAAGCCGCCAATTGGGCGTGCGCGTGGTGTCAAGCCGCCAAATGCCGCGTCCCTGCGACTTTTGCGTGACGACCACGATCTGCTTGATCGTCTTACCAGCAGCCAGACCGTACAGCCGGACGTGGAGGTCCTGAATTCCGTTGCCCCCCGCCGCGCCCCCCACTTGCACCAGGTCGTGATTGTCTTGCCCAACCCATTCGGCCGAGAGCTTGGGTTCGTTCCCCAAATCGACCATCGCCACGTCCTCTATCTCCAACTCGCGGACCGGATCAGTGCCGACGACCAACTTGCCATCCGCCAGCGATTTGATCGGCGCAGCGATTCGCTCATCGTGGATCGTCACCACCGCCGGCCCAGGTGGCACTGCTGGTTGGGCCGGTACAGGCGCAGGACCTCCAGGAACCGGGGGAGCACCCGGTACGCCGGGTGTCGCGGGAGCGGCCTGGTTCGGAACTGCGATGGCCCGGATGACAGGCGCTGGCGCCGCCTGAGTGGTGGCCAAAACAACGAGCAGGATATTGAGCGTCATGGTCTGGATTGTGCCTGTCAGTTGGTAGTTACACCTTACAGGCTGGGGTGGCAAAATGCAAATCTCGCTTCGAGCAGCGCGACTACCCGTGCGACGGCGAATACCCGCACCGCGCCGCCACCTGAACCGTTGCCGCAGCGAAAAATGACGCTAGCACGATGAACGTCGGGATCGAGATTAAGTCCTCCCACCAATCCCAAACGGTCACCGTGGAAGGAAACAAAATAATTCCCCAAAAGTAGCTCTCGCTCAGGTAGACCTGCACGATCATTCCCACCGAACACGACACGATGGCGGCGACGGGCGTGCGGACCCATCTACCCCGCCGGCGCAACGTGGCCCAGATCATCACGAAAACGGCGATTTGCGAGCCTTCGGAGGCCACTAGCAGCGGGCTGACGACGAATGCTTGCTTGAGATATTGCTGGGCCAGCACGATCAGCACGGCAACCAGGCCGGTGAATAAGAGCAATTGACTGACACTGAACTGCCAGCCGCTGTCGTCGTCGGGCACCAGCGGGTCGAACGACCGAAGCGACGTCCGCCGGATGGCCAGTGCCAGGGCCAACGTCAATGCGCCGGGCGCGAGCAGGTACGCGGCCAGGTTCAAGGGCGCTTCGTCGGGATGGCTGACTACGAGCACACACCAACATTCGGCCGAGCCCAGGGCCGCGGCGGCCAGCCGCCAGTTCGACAGCGCGCCGGCCAGTCCCAACCAGGTTGCCAGCAGGCCGAGCTCGCCGAACGCCACGACGCGGACCGCGTTCCTCGCGACCCACCATCCGTGAAAATCGGTGGTTAGCCAACGGAAGATCGCCAAGACGGCCACCGGCAATAGCAGATGGACCAGCACCAACAAACGCAGGACGGCGCGTCGCTTGTTGACTTCCATTGATGGCGACTCGTCGGACCGTCATTGGCATTCCATGTGGCGACGTCCTCCAAGATATCAGATTGACCGACTGTCGTCACGATTGCATCGCCGACCGAGGCGAGCTACTCGTTGAACAACAAGCAGACGACGCCGATAGCGGTCGCGGCCAAGGCGGGATTTCGGATCTGATCGCCCTCGACGCATTCGCGCCAAATGCGCAGCGCGTGCCGCAGGTATTGCTCGCGCGATTCCTCGACCAGCTCAGGGCCGACCTCGGCCAGAACTTCGGGCCAGAGTCGCCGCAACTGCTCGATCGCGCCTGGCTTGCCGGCGATCGCCTCGAAGACGGTATCGTCCAGACGTTCGAGCTTCTCGATTGCCGTCGGACAGGCGGCACCAAGGACCTGTGACGGCTCGGGTGGCCCAACACCTGGCGACGGCTCCGCATTTGGCAATGGAAAGGTTCGTTGAAAGCGCCGGTGCGGCGCGTCGGCACGGCGTAGGTCGTCCAACGGGTCGGTTGCCACGGCGGCCACGGGTTCGACGACCGGCTCGTCGCCGGGGGCCGACTCCGGCCCCAGCGGAACATCGTTTGCCGGCGACCCGGCCGAGGGACGAAGTTCCTCGACGATCTGGCAGCCTTCCTCATTCGCGCATGCCGCTGCCGGGGCAGGACTGTTTGCGATTGAGTTTTCAAGCGCTGCCAGCCCTTCGAGGAGCTCATTCCCCAATTGAGGCAGGTCGGCCAAGGTCAGTTTGGGTCGGGGCTTGGCAAGCTGTTGGCTGAGAAATGAGGTCTTGCCCGTGGCGATCGTGCAGGCGACGAACCCGCTCCAACCGTCAGTGGCCGTGAACCGCTTGGGGGGCTTACCGCTTAGCTCCAAAACCGTCAGGTCGTACTGACGCTCCAAGCGGCGCTGCTCGGCTGGATCGTTGGCGAGGCAGAACAGCCGAAACGGCCGGCGGGGTGAATGCTTCAACCCCGTCGTGAATGAAAACGCCGTCCGGCACTCGATCGGCAGGCAATTGATCAGCCCCGCCACCAACCTTGGCCGAAGGCGGCCGGCAACCAGTGCCAAGGACGTGCTTGACAAGGCCGCCTCGACGACCGCTCCCAGCCAGGTGACGCCCGGCTCGGTGAGCAATTGGCCCAGCAGGGCCTGATCGACGGCGGTGGCCTTGCCCCCCAGGCGAAATGGTTCCAGTGATTCGGGAACTCTGTCGTGGACCCGTAACGATCCCTGGGCGAAGGCCGCCGTGAGCAGCGAGAAGGGATTGTTGCCAAATCGCAACAGCACCTCGGCCGGAACGACCAGGCACTGAGTGTAAATCTTTTCGCCTCGGCCGCTGTATTCCTCCCCGGCGGGTGTCGTTTTCGAGACACAGAAGGCGCCGCTGGGCAGCGGGTGGAAATTGACGCTTAGGGCGTCGGCACCGGTTTCCAACAGCGAGTCGTGCGACGGGCCCCAGTGGGCCAATTCGCGCATGTCGGCGGAGTCGATATTCGCGCTACGCGCAGCAAGCTGGTAGCCGTCGCGGCGGTCGTTTTGGACCGACGTGAAGATTGCTTGTTCGATGAACAACGTATGATCCTCGCGCGTTTCACCCATTGAATTGTTCTTACAACCGCTCAACCGGTTTCACCGGGCGAGCAGCGCCCCTTCGCCGTTTCAGTTCTTGACTTGTTTCAGCAGCCACTCGAACGGCTCGATGATGCCGCGAGGTTCCACCCTCAATGGAACGCGCACGCGGCCGCCGCGTCGAATGCGATACGCGCAGCCACCCGCGACGCCTGCCGCGAAGAAGCGGACGTTGCGAAACTGCTCATGGCACTGCTGCCAAAGGCCCGGCGCGCGTGACTGCGCGAAGCCGGTCGGATCGATGAAGCAGTCTTCGCATTCGTCGGCCTTGGTGAGCACCAGCGCGATCGGCCGGTCGGTCCAGCCTCGCTTCGCTTCGGTGCTCAATTCGGCCAGGTAACTCAAGAGCTTCATCGTGAAGTAGTCCTGGTCGAGCGAGCCGGCTTGCAGCTTGACCGTGTCGATCAGGATCATTACGCCCGCGCACTTTGAGAGCAGCGGATGGATGACTTCGTGAGAGTGCGGATGATCGACTTCCTCGAAAAGCGCCTCACCGGCCATGTCGGGCATGATCAGCTCGATGGGTGCTTTTTGTCCGACATTCCTCACCTGGCAATGGACCCAGTTCCAACGATCGGGTTCGCTGGGCGTTTTCGAAGGAAACTCGCCCCGCGCCAGGGCCGAGGCCGTGGCCTGCTGCAAGTTGATCGAAAAGGCGCCGCGGGCCAGCGCCTGTAAGTGGTTGGGCTGCCGCGAGAGCATGTCCATCAGCATTCCGAGGTAGACCGTCTTGCCGACACCGCTGGCGCCGACCGTGGCAAACATGCGCGGAGGGGTCTTTTGCGTTCGCGCCTGGTGCGCCAGCGCCATGGGGGCGAAGCAGCGGTGGCAGAGCTCGGCGTCGCTGATGTTGTCGGTCGAGCAGATATAACACGGCGACTGCGCGGCGTACTGCGCCAACCGCCACGAATCGAGAGGTAATGCGCCTTCTTTGATCATGCGTGATCTCCTTGGGATACCGCGGCCAATTCGCCCGCGCAGCATTCACCGGTCGAGGGTTCGCCGAAGTTCGCGGCATCCACCGGGGCACTTCGGGCTTCGCTCGTGGCCTGTCCATCGTCGCGGCTAGAGCGCCTCGGGGCCGCGATGTCGCAGAGCCCCAACGCGCAACGGAAGCCAATGTTGTGTTTGCGCGACAGCGGACTTTCGCCGCTCTGAAATTGGCAGGTCGCCTGGTGCTCGAAGTAGGTATCGAAGGCCCCGCCATGGATACTTTTCATCGGGACCGGCAGAGTCAAGTCGCGTCCGGCGCAGTCGCCGGCGCCGAAATTGCCGGTAGTCCATTCCCAGACGTTGCCGATCAACTGATAGGCGCCCCCCACACTGACACCCGAAGAGAATTCGGTGACGGGCACGGTCCGGCCGGTTCCCGAACCCCATAGGTTACAGCGCTGGCGATCCATCGTATCGCCCCAGGGAAACTTGCGCTGCGATTGTTGCGAGTCGGAAATCGGCACCGGCCAGGCCGCGGCCTTGACCCATTCAGCCTCGCTCGGCAACCGCTTGCCAACCCAGCGCGCGTAGGCGGCCGCTTCGTACCAGCTCAGTCCGACCACCGGATGCTCGTCCTCGCCGGTGGCATAACGGCCATTATGCCAGTAGCGCGGGCCGGGGCAACCGGTCGAGTCGACGAACTCGAGCATGGCGGGCCAAATCTGCGGATCCCAGATCGCCATCTGCTCGTACCCACCGCCAGTCAGAAATTGCCGGTACTGGCGGTTGGTGACAGGGTAGCGGTCGAGGAACAGGCCGCCGACGTGCCAAACGACGCTGTGATCCGGATCGTCATCGTCGTCGGCCGATCCCAGCGTGACGTTTCCCTCGGGAACGAGCGACATTCCCTGTTCAAGCGCTTCCCGTGCCGCCTGCGATTGCTCGGGTGTGAGATTTGAAACCAGTTGCCGCCGCAAGAGAAGCGCGTACCGCCCCTGAGCCAACATGCCTTCGACCAGCGAGCCGACATCGGCGTTTGTGGCTTCTTCCGCGACAGTCTCATCGCCTTGGTGCGGCGTGGCGACATCCGCCGCGGCTGATGGACGGGCCGTCGCGGCGCGGAGGCGAAAGCGTCGCAACGCGGCCCAAGTCAACGCGCCGGTACCGAGCAATCCGCCGAGCAAGCCGGCGACGACCTCGAATGATTCGATGTGATTCGTCATTTTCCCTCGCGATGGCCCCCGGTTCTTCGTTGAGCGATTTCCTTCTGTAACATGTTGAACTGCGCCATGACCGATTCGAGCACCGGATCGCCGTCGCCGGGAGCGCCTCGGTATGGGGCCGTGGCGGGGACCGGCGCGGCAATCGGTTCCTGTGCAGGATGCGCGTTGGCCAGCCGATCGAGCGTTTTGCGCCATTGTTTCAGCTCGCCGGCCCAGGCCGCCCGCTCGTCGGCGATTCGCGTTCGATCGGCCGCCGCCGCTTCCGCCAATTCGACCAGACGCCGGCGGACGCCTTCGAGCTCGGTTTCGACGATCGTCCGCTCCTTGCCGAGGTCGTTGAGCTCGTGAACCAGGTCCGATCGTTCCTGTTGAAGCTTGGCATGCGCGTTCTCCTGCGCGGCGCGCTCGCGCTGGAGCGCGGCGACCTCCGCCCGCAAGGCTTCGATCGCGGTCGCGTCGGCTTGTGGTTCGCCTCGCAGGCGCAATTCGCGTTGTGCTTGAGCCAATTCAGTTCGGGCATCGGCCAGCTCGCGCATGGCATTGGCCAAACGGCTGATTTGTCCGTGGGCGTCGCTTAACTCGTTATCCTTCGCCGCGCGCTCGCGCTGGAGCGCCGCGACTTCCACCCGCAAGGCTTCGATTGCGGCCGCGTCGGCTTGCGGTTCGCCGCGCAAGTTCAATTCACGCTGAGCTTGCGCCAATTCGGCCCGCGCGTCGGCAAGTTCGCGCGTGGAATTGGCCAAACGGTTAATCTGATCGCGGGCGTCCCTCAGCTCATTTTCCTGCGATACCCGCTGCCGCTCGAGCGCCTCGACCTGCGTGCGCAAAGCTCCGATCGTGGCCGCGTCGGCTTGCGGTTCGCCTCGCAAGTTCACCTCACGCTGTGCTTGAGCCAATTCAGCCCGCACGTCGGCAAGCTCACGGGTGGTACCGGCTAAACGGCTGATTTGCCCGAGGGCGTTGCTCAGCTCGCTTTCTTTCGCCGCGCGCTCGCGCTGGAGCGCGGCGACCTCCGCCCGCAAGGTTTCGATCGCGGCTGCGTCGACTCGTGGATCATTACGCAAGCTCAGTTCACGCTGCGCCTGGGCAAGTTCGGCCCGCGCGTCGGCAAGCTCGCGAGTGGCACTGGCCAGACGACCAATTTGGCCGCGCGCGTCGCTCAGCTCGGTTTCATGCGCCGCCCGTTGGTGTTCGAGTGCCGCGACCTGAGCGCGTAAGGCTTCGATTGCGGCCGCGTCGGCTTGTGGTTCGCCTCGCGAGCTCAGCTCGCGCTGCGCACGGGCCAGCTCTGCGCGAGCGTCGGCCAACTCGCGCGTCGTATCGGCCAGACGGCCGATTTGTTTGTGGGCGTCACTCAGCTCCAATCGAACCGCTATCAATTCCGCCGAGGTCGTCTCCAAGACGCGAACCTGGTCGTGCGCCGATTTCAACTCCCCTTCGATCGCCGCAAGCTGGCGGAGCACGACATCGTTGGTCGTGGCGGTTTCAGCCGCGCCCGACTCGCGCAGCCGCGCGAGCTCGGCTTGGGTCGCTTCGATCTCGGCCCGTGCCTGCGCCAGTCGCTCAGCTTCTTCTCGAACCTGGTGCGTGTTGTGCTGGAGCGTCCGCCGCGCCCTGCGCAGCTTGCGTCGCGACTGGCAGATTTCTCGTTTCGATTCGGCCAGGCGCCCAGCCCGGGCTTCCAGATCGGCCCGCACCTGTTCAAGTTCGCCCAATTGTTGCGACATGAATTCGGCGAATCCCTCGCCGCTTTCGCGCAACGTCAGCACCGCGGCTTCGACGCCCTCCCAACCAGCCGGTGCTGTCAGCAATTCGACGGACACAGGTTCCTCGCCAGGCAAACCGACCGGCGAGTCGGGAAGGGACTTGGAGCCTATCCCAAAACCGACGGGCCGGCGGGATGCCCGCTCCACAACGGCGGTCGTGGGATAGGCCCTTACTCGCCTTAGCAAACCTAGGTCAGTGACCGCACCTGGGCAAGTAATACGTAGCTTAGGCTTTCCAGCCTGAATGCCCGATTCTTGGCCTTCCGGCGTGGTTCCGGCTGGGTGGTAAGCCTTACCTACGCCGCGGCCGGGGACTATGCGCGGAGCGAGAGATATGTCATCTTTTCCGATTGACACCGGTACGGACGGCCAAGGGGCCGGCGAAAAACGACGTAAAGCCCCTCGTTTGAGTCATTCTCGACGGTCCAGCCATGGCGAAACGGACCAGAAATCGATCGCGGCGGCCGGCTACACGCGAGACCCGGCCGGCCGACATCGCGACGATCGGGTGGATGCTGACGGTTTTCACGGCGATGGTTTGTGAATTGGGATTTGCGATCACACACTGGTTCGCGGCGGCCACGCCCGACGGTCCGCTCGACGTACTCTCGCGGATGCTCTTGTTCGCGGCAGTGGTGATCGGCTTGATCTCGTTGCTCGCGGCGCCGGTGGCGATCAGAACCCGTCGCATACCACCGCCGCGCGGTATCACGGTGTTTGCCCTGCTGGTCGGCGCGGCGCCCCTGGCCATCATGTTAGCGCAGATGATGCGGTAATTCATGCCACCTCCCACGACCGATTACTCGCGTCACGAGCACCACGAGTTCCTTTCAGCGGCCGGCGAGGCGTTGGCCGACGTCAAGCTCCAATCGGCTTTGGCCAAACTCGGCGACACTTTGGGGCAGCGCAACCGCGACGCCTTCGCGGCCATGGCCGAATCGAACCTGTTACGAGAACGTGCACGCGCCATCAAGGACGCGACCCTGGCGGAACTGGACCACCATCTGGAAACGCTCGAAGCCAGCGTGGTGAGGCGCGGCGGGCACGTCCACTTTGCCGACGACGGCGCCGCGGCCTGCCGCATCGTGCTCGACGTGATCCGCGCCGCCGGAGCGAACCGCGTGGTCAAATCGAAGTCGATGACCAATGAGGAAATCCACCTCAACCGGGCATTGGAATCCGCGGCGGTGGAAGTCGTCGAGACCGATTTCGGCGAGTACATTCTGCAGGTCGCCAAGCAACGTCCGTCGCACCTGGTCGCTCCGGCCGTCCACCTTCGGATCGGCGAGGTGGCTGAAATCCTCAGTCGTGACGCCGGCCGGTCGTTGCCGGTCGACGCAGTGGAGCTGGCGGCCTACGCGCGCCAGCGCTTGCGGTCGGCATTCGCCCTGGCCGACGTGGGAATCACCGGCGCCAATTTCGCCGTGGCCGAAACCGGCACGATTGTGCTCGTATCGAACGAGGGAAATATTCGGCTCTCGACCAGCCTGCCTCGCGTGCACATCGCCATCCTGGGAATTGAGAAAGTCATACCCAAGCTGTCGGACTTACCGGTATTCCTCAAGGTGCTCGCCCGCGCAGCCACGGGCCAAAAGCTCTCGGTCTACACTTCGCTGGTCACTGGACCACGTCGCCCCGGCGAGCTCGATGGGCCGGACGAATTTCACGTGGTGCTCTTGGACAACGGCCGTTCGCGGATTCTCGCCGGACCGTTGCGCGAGAGCTTGTTTTGCATTCGCTGCGGCGCCTGCCTGAACGCCTGCCCGATTTTCCGTAACGTCGGCGGCCATGCCTACGGCGGCGTCTATTCCGGGCCGATCGGCGCCGTGCTGACGCCGCTCTACGACGGCCTGGCCGCCAACCACCACTTGCCCCACGCTTCGAGCCTGTGCGGCGCATGTCAGGCCGCCTGCCCGGTGAAGATCGCGATTCCCAACATGCTGATTCAACTGCGCGAGCAGCTTCATGCCGAGCCGGGCGAACTGAGCCGGCTCGAAGCTCTGGCGTATCGCATCTGGGCGAGAGCCGTACGCAGCCCACGGCTCTACCGGATGGGCACCTGGCTGGCGACGCGCACGCTTGGACGATGGTGCCGCGGACGGGGCTGGCTGCGGCGGTTGCCCGGCGCTCTGGGCGGCTGGACTGCGAGCCGCGATTTTCCCGCACCGGCGCCGCGGCGATTTCGTGATTGGTGGCGCGAGCAAGAACAATGAGCCGCCCGCTTCGTAAAACGGAATGGCCTTCTTGTTGCGTAGCAACAAGAAGGCGAAAGAAAAAGCCGACAAGAACGTGTTCTTTACCGACAAGCCAGCGGTCTCGGCCGCTAGGCCGCCTGTCAACACCCCGGGCCTATACATTGGTGTTCGCGTTACCGAAGCGGTACGGGTGGAACGGGACGTCGGATGAAGAACACGTTTTTGTCGGCTTTTTCCGCGGGGATTCAGGATAGCGTGCGAGGCGTCCGTGCCTCAGCCACGCAGCGCGGGAGGACGCCGGCGATAGTGAACGGTTATCAGATATGCTGTGTACAGGAAGGCATAGGGGGAAAAGAACACAATGAGTCGCGAGAGTTTCCTTTCCCGCGTTCGAGAATCGGCAGCCGCCGGCCGCGCCTACAGAGTCCACGTGCGCGACGATCTGCCGGCGAATACCGGATACTGCGGCGCCGGCGCCGATCCACCGCTACGGCTTGCGGAGGAAATCCGGGCCGTGGGCGGCCAGGCGCACCTTGTCATTGATCGGGACGCGGCCCGCACCTTGCTTGCCCAATTGCTGGAGCAACATTCGGTCCGCTCGGCATTGTGTTGGCAACACCCGGTCTTGGATCGCTTGGGATTAAGCGAGCTCCTCTCCGAGCGCGGGATCACGAGTCTTAGCCACGCCACCCTGGGCGATCTCAATTTGCCAGAGCAGCGGCGGACAATGCTTGCGGCCGACGCCGGCATTTCGAGCGTGAGCTTCGCAGTGGCCGAGACGGGCACGTTGGCCTTGGCCAGCGCCCCAGGCCAGGAGCGACTGGCGAGCCTTGCGCCGCCGGTTCACATTGCCGTGGTGGAGGCGGACCAGGTCGTGCCCGACCTGTTCGACTTGTTCGAGCGGATCGCGGCCGAAGGCAACGAACGGATGGCCAGCAATTGGGCGTTGATCACCGGACCGAGCAAGACCGGCGACATCGAGTTGACGTTGACAACCGGCGTCCATGGCCCCGGCACATGGCACGTGATCATCGTGCGCTAGACGCCAACTGGTACCGCCGTACCTTGTCGAGCGAAACTTCGATCCCCAAGCCTGGTGCTTCAGGCACCGGCAGCTTGCCTCCGTGAATCACGAAGGGATCGGCGAGCACGTCGTCTTCCAGGCCGTAGTAGGTGCAATCGTTGGCCAGAGGAAAATTGGCCGTCGATGCGGCCAGGTGCAGCATCGCGGCGGTTTTGGGCCCCAGATCGTGCGCGCAGTGGACGATACAACGTATGCCGGCCGACGCGGCCACGTCGGCGATCATCCTCACCGCCCGGATGCCGCCACACTGGTATGTGTCGGGCAAGAGGTAGTCGGCCGCCTCGCACTGGAGAATCTGCCGTACACGGGCCAGCGTTGTCACCGATTCGTTCAGCGCCAAGGGCGTCCGCGTTTGCCGGCGAATGCGCGCCGATTCGTCGATCAGATCCTCGGGCATCGGCTGCTCGAAATACTCCAGATGATACGGCTCCAGGTCGCGGGCAAGTTGCAGGCAGACTTCCGGCGAATAGCCCGTGTTCGGGTCGATTCGCAGTTTGAGTCCCTCACCCACCGCATCACGAATGGAACGGACCATCGTGAGGTCTTCGTCAGGGTCGCGCCCGGCCTTGGTCTTAAGCGTGGTGAAGCCCTGCTCAAGGTAGAGCTTCGCGATTTGGGCGGCTTCGAATGGTGGGCGAATGCCCATGCAGGCTGCCAATTCGATCTCGTGGCGATAACGCCCACCCAGCAGCCGGTATAACGGCTGTCGGCAGACCTTTCCCAGGATGTCCCAACAGGCCATTTCGACGGCGCTTTGCAGGTAGTCGCCGTCGAGTTCCCAATCGGTGTAAAGGGCCTCGATGGCGGTGGGGTCCTTTCCCGCCAGCCGCCGCGTCAGTTCCGCTCCTTCGCGTCCCGTGAGTTGCTCGCCCAGGTAGCGCTGCGGCGTCTCGCCCCAGCCGACCGTGCCGTCGTCGGCTTCGATTCTGGCTAAGAGCGATTTGGTCGACGACTGCGGCCGATAGCGCGATTGGTACGGCGCGATCGGGTACTTCTGCGGCACTTCGACCAGGAAGGTGTGGATTGAGACTATTTTCATGGGTCCGCGAGTTTTTCCGCCAGTTGATTAACGACCAGGTTTTCAAGTTCGTCCGCGCCTTCGTCGCACGAATCCTCAATCACTGACCACTGACTACGGACTACCGACCAAAGAAAGCTCACGGCGGCATCACATGGGCGCCGGGCGTCGCCTGCTTGATATTCGCAGGTGTTTCGGCGGCGACGTTGCCGAAGGCCCACGACAAGGCGCCTAACAACAACGATTGGAAATCGGGGTTGGTCCAGACGTCCTCGCGGTGCCCGAGCGAGGTGTAGAACACGCGTCCCTTGCCGTGCCGACGCGCCCAGGTGGCGGGGAACGGTGGGCGCTCGTAGTCCTTGTCGTGCATCCCCTGAGTGTCCATCACCAGGATCACGTGCATATCGTCGGCGAAGTTCTTGAGCGAGTACCATTCCTCTTCGACATTCAGCTCCTTGCCTTCGCCGCCAAGGCGCGAGCAGCCGGGGAATGCCGGATCGGCCACGATCAGCCGCGCTTTTTGTTGCGAGCCATGGCTGATGAACTCGCCGCCGAGCATGGCAATATATGGATCTCGTTTCTCCTGTTCCTGGCGACTCTCGCCGGCGCTGTGGAACGTATCGGAACCGCAATGCGAGGCCAGGAAACCCTTGCCCGCCGCGATCGCCTCCAGCAGACGCTCCTTTCCCTTGGGAGACATGGGCGGGGTGCCGTCGCCTCCGGGCTGGGTCAAGTCGCCGGTGGTGTAGAACAGGAAAGCGTCGAATTCAGCCAGATCGCTGTCGAACACTCGCCCGTCCTTGGTGGCGATGACCTCGAAGCCATGCTCGCGGCCAAGCCTGGTTACCAGGTCTTCGTTGAACGAGAGTTTGTCCCCCTCGCGCTTGGCGGTCGAGTGCTCGTAACCCTGGCTGCGAGTGAACATCAAGAGCTTACGTTTCGGCTGATCAGCCGCGGCGGCCCAACCCCAGGGAAAGTGCGACAGGCCGACGGCGGCCAGGCCGGTGGTCAACAACATCTCACGGCGCTGCATGGTGGTTTCTCCGGTGGACTGCATTTCGTGCGATTCGATTTCCAAGGATGTCGGATGCCAGGCATCCAAGATAACCTCGTTCGATGGCCCGGCCAAGCACGTTCGGGTTGGAGCAGTTATACTTCATGTGGCCGACAATGATATAATGGCCTGAGGTCGGATCAGACGCCGGAGGACCACTTTGATTGCCACCGATCTTGCCGAGCACGAAGGGCTTGTATCCGATTTGTTCGAGATTCCTAAGACGCGTGCCCAGTGGGACCGCTACCGGCTTTCTGACGAGCAACTTGAGACCTTCGACCGCGACGGTTACGTGGCCGGTATCCGCGTACTCGACGACAGACAAGTCGATCGCCTGGTTGCGGAACTGCAAGAATTGACCAACCCCGCGCATCCGGGAAACAAGCTGTTTTACGAGTACAACTCAAACGAATCGGCCGACCCCAACACAGTCTTGTTTCATGCACTTGGGGCCTGGCGCGTCGCACCTGGTTTTCACGACGTGCTCTGGAATCCAGCCTTCACCGTGCCTGCCTCACAGCTTTTACAAGGCGCCGTGCGGTTCTGGCACGATCAGCTCTTTTGCAAGCCGGCACGGCACGGCGGCGTCGTCGCCTGGCACCAGGACTATTCGTACTGGACACGCACCAGGCCGATGGCTCACTTGACTTGCTGGATCGGGCTCGACGAAGCCACCCGCGATAACGGCTGCTTGCAGTACGTGCCCGGTAGCCATCGCTGGCATCTTTTGCCAGTCACCGGACTGGCCGGCGATATGAATGCGATCCAGGCGGTGCTCACGCCCTGGCAGCGCGCGGCGTTCCAGCCGGTGGCGATCGAGCTGAGGCGAGGCGAATGCGCATTCCACCACCCGCTATTGATCCATGGCTCGTACGAAAACCACACCGACGGGCCACGTCGCGCGACCGTCATCAACGTCTTCCGCGACGGTGTCTGTTCTGATTCAGACGAGCCCATGCTGGCCGGCGTTCCGCCCGTCCCGGCGGGTCACGAGATGAACGGAAAATTCTTCCCATTATTGTATGATCCGCGGGCGACTGCACCTTAACGGTAACGGAATGAATTCCGTTCTACTCACCATGTGGCCTGACAACTCTCAAACTCAGGAACTGCTGGCGCAGGCGCGCTTGGGCGACGTCGACGCCGTGAACGGTTTGTTGGACCGGCACCGCGACGCGCTACGGCGGATGGTTTCGCTCAGGATGGATCGGGCCATGCAGCAGAGAGTGGATGCCAGCGATATCGTGCAAGACACTCTGATGGAAGCCAATCGTCGTTTGCGGGAGTATCTTGCCGATCCGCGGATGCCGTTCCACCTCTGGCTTCGGCACATCGCCCGTGACCGATTGATCGACGCTCACCGCCGACACCGGGCGGCGGCGCGGCGCAGCGTCGATCGTGAACAACCTCTCGTGGCGGCCGGTTATCTCGATCAATCGACGATGGACCTGGCGGCGCAACTCTGCGACCGGGAATTGACACCGGCGGCGGCCGCCACCCGGCATGAAATGGAACGGCGCTTCCAAGCGGCGATCGAGCGGCTTGACGAGCACGACCGCGAGGTGATTCTGCTGCGGCACTTCGAGCAATTGTCGAACCTGGAGACGGCCCAGGTGTTGGGCCTGACCGAGCCCGCCGCCGGCATGCGCTACCTGAGGGCCGTGCGCCGGCTGCGGGCCATGTTGAACGAAGCTCCAACGGACGACGATCGGGCGTCGTCATGAATCCTTCCGAACTGAACGCCGCCACGGAATCGGCATCGGATCGCGAGGATCTGTTGGCGGGACTTCTAGCCCGGTTGACCGACGAGCTCCGTGCCGGCCGTCTGCCCGACGTCGATGCCATGACGCGGAAACACCCGGCGCTTTCAGACGAGCTTCGCGAGCTGTGGGCGGCCGTCCAGGTGGCCGAAGGAATGGCCGTTGGTCTCTCCGAAGATGGCGATTCGCGAAGCGATGCCTCCGGAATGAACGTCGGTTCCGCAAGCCCGGTCGGCGATCTGCCGCGCACCTTCGGCGACTTCGAATTGCTCGCGGAGCTGGGACGAGGCGGGATGGGCGTGGTCTTCAAGGCGCGGCAAGGGAGTTTGAACCGGACGGTCGCGGTGAAAATGATCTTGCGGGGCGAACTGGCCTCGACGGCCGACGTGGCCCGCTTTCGTTCGGAAGCCGAATCGGCCGCGCGGCTCGATCATCCGCACATCGTTCCGGTGTATGAAGTCGGCGACTGGCGGGGGCAACCCTATTTCGCCATGAAATACGTCGAAGGGACGACGCTTGCGCGCCGATTGGCCGATGGTCCGATTCCGCCGCGCGAGGCCGCGGGAATCTTGGCGCCGATCTGCGAGGCAATTCACTTCGCCCACCAGCGCGGCATTTTGCACCGCGACCTGAAACCCTCGAACATCCTGATCGATCCGGACGGCCGGCCCCATGTGACCGATTTCGGCCTGGCCAAGCGCGTTTCGGGCGACACGCAGTTGACGCGCAGCGGCGCTATCCTGGGCACCCCCTGCCACATGGCGCCCGAGCAGGCGGCCGGGAACCGCGGTCAGTTGGGCCCGGCCAGCGACGTTTACAGCCTCGGCACGATTCTCTACCAGATGCTCACCGGTCGGCCGCCGTTCCAGGCCGCCACGCCGGTCGATACGGTGCTGCTGCTGCTTGAACAGGATCCGCTGCCGCCGCGGCTGTTGAACCCGCGCGCCGATCGCGACTTGGAGATGATCGCCCTGCGTTGCCTGCAAAAGCCTCCCACGCTCCGTTATCCGACCGCCAAGGCGCTGGGCGACGATCTGCTCGCCTATCTTCACGACGAACCGATCACAGCGCGCAGCGGTTTGTTCAGCCAGGTCTTGGCGCGTTGGTTTCGCGAAACGCACCACGCCACCGTACTGGAAAACTGGGGCCTGCTCTGGATGTGGCACAGCCTGGCGCTCGTCGTGATTTGCGTCGTGACGAATCTCTTCCAATGGCGGAGGATCACGTCGCCCGGGCCCTATGTCGCGCTCTGGACCGCGGGCATGGGCACCTGGGCAGCCATTTTCTGGGCCATGCGCCGCCGCGCCGGGCCGGTGACCTTCGTCGAGCGCCAAATCGCCCATATCTGGGCGGCCAGCGTGGTCAGCATTGCCGTGCTCTTCCCCGTCGAAATGTTGCTGAATCTGCCAGTTTTGAAGCTCTCACCGGTGTTGGCCATCTCCAGCGGCATGGTCTTTTTGGCCAAGGCCGGCATTTTGACGGGCGAGTTCTACATCCAGGCGGCCGCGTTGTTTTTGACGGCGCTGGTAATGGCCTGGCTCGACAGTCGAGGGCTTCAAATCAGCATCACGTTGTTTGGTCTTGTTTCGGGGATTTGTTTCTTCGTGCCGGGGCTGAAGTATTATCGGCAGCGGGCGCGGCAAGTAGCTGACAAGCAGGATGATCACTGAATCAATGAAACCCCCACGCCGCCGTTGATGATCGTCTGGAACGCCTGCTGCAGCTTCGATTGCCGTTGGCTGAGCGTACCGATGCACCACTTGTAGCCGTTGGTCGGATCGCTGGCCGAACTGGGGAACGTGGTTTTGCCGTAGCTTGAAACGGTTTGCAACAGGGTCACCGCGGGCGCGGTGGCGCTGGCAGGCGCCGTTGGCTGAAAGATTGCCCCAAAGGCGATGCAATGGACGATCACCGGCTTGCTGGGCGTGGAGAAGCCCGGCCCGTTGGTGGTGTCGGTGGTGAGCGCGGTGAGCCGCCTGGCGCAGGTGTAAACCGCCTGGTCGGCCGCCATGCTCGACCACTGGTTGATCGTCGAACTGCCTCCGATGTTGTATTCGGTGCCGTTCCAGGTGGTGCCGCCGTCGGCGGCGCAATTGGCCATGCCGTCGGTCTCGAAGATCACCAGCCGGTTGGCGCCGTTGCGGCCGTTGCCGCCGGTGGCCTGGCCCGACGACGAGCTGTAGAACTCGTTGTGAGCCAGCATGAAACCGTAATTCGAGGTGGTGTTGCTGTCGTAGTCGCCGTGGGAGTGCGGGCATTGCAGGCCGTTGGGGTCCCAGGGCGTAATGTCGGTGGTCGAGCTATTGGGCGCGTACCAGAGGCCGTTCATCATCGTGGCGTAATCGTTTCCCAGGCTGAACTGCGCGCTATTGAAGGCGCCGGTATCGCTATTCTCGCCGTTGAAGTGCGGCCGGCTGAAGAGTAAGAGTGCCACCAGGTCGTTCGGATGGTTCGTCTGAATGTCCTGCAAGGCGGCTTGAATGCCCATCTTAGCGGCGAACATCGATATGTCGTGGGCCGTTCCCGGCGCAATACCGGCGTCGAGAATGAACTGGATCATCGTCATCGGCCCGAACCAGAAGCGATGGCGCGGCCGCTGCGGGTTGTCGAGGTAATTCATGTATTTCGGTGAAGCGCCGCCCGGCGGAGCACTGATCTGTACGGTGCCCCAAGTGAAGTCGGGACCGTAGCTGCACGAAGGGTTGCCCGGCGTTTGCGTCGTTCCGGTCGGGTCCATCCAGATGCCAAGCGCGAAGTCGATATACTCCTTCCAGAACCGCTGATCGTTGTTGCCAATCTGTTCGTTGAGATTGGCATAATTGTAGGCGCTGGCCGGAACGTCGCTGGGGATCGTCGTGTAATACGTGACGCGCGGAGCGCGAAGCTGGCTGGGAAAAGGGTTTGGGCCGGTGTTCTGGATCCAATTCAGGATCGCCGCGTAGTTGATCGTGTACCCGCCGGCCGTTGGCGTGCGCCAATTGCCGCTGGAGTCCCAAAGCTTGGTGTTGTCGTTGGTCCCAAAGAATTTCACGCGCCAGTCGTTCTTGGGGTCGGGCGGCCAGATGAAGAACGACTTGCCCCAGTAACGCGGCCCTTCCGTGTAGCCGTTGGACGGCTGGCCCGTGTACTGGGCATAGCCCTTGCTCTCGAACGTGGAGTTTTTCGACGTGCTGCCGTTGTTGAAGTCGGCCACCGTCTGGGCATAGTTGCTGCCGGTGTTCAGGTTTTGCAGGAGGTAGTTGTCGCCGGCGGGCACGGTGGCGTACGAATCGGGGGCCGAGGCGAACGCCGACGACGAAGGCTGTACGCCCCGGTTGCTGCTGACGAAGTCGTTGACCAATGGGGGCATTCCCAACACGCTGGTGCTGATATTGCTGGTGCCGACCAATGGGTTGCTGCTGCTTTGCTGCAAGTTCGCGCTGCCGGACGAATAATGCCCAAAAAGTGGGTAGACGCTCTCGGGATTATTCGGCGTGCCGTTCCATGAACCCAGATAGGTCTCGCAGTTCCAGAGGTCGCTTTCGTTATTCATCGAACCGGAGAAGTCGAGCACGATCGAGATGTCGCGAGGCCGATGTACGGCCGTCGCTGTGGCCGTCAGATTGAACCCGCTCATACCCAGGGCCTTGGCAAAGGCATAATTCCCCGCGTAATTGACGGTGGCTTTCACCAAGGTCGGCGGTTGGCCGTTGGGCACCGAGCCTACATTGGCGACGAACTTCTGTTGTGTCGAATTGTAGGAGTAGGTGCCGAGCTGGATGGAGAGCCAGTTGGGGTCGACCGGCTTGGAGAGGATAAAGTTGTTTCCGGCGGCAGTGACGGCGTTGGATGTCGCGGTGCTGGACTGGAAGTTATTCTGCGAGTTCCCGTTGACCGTTCGCACTCCGGTCAGCGCGGCAAGATCGGCGGCGTTCTGGCACTGTGTTTGGGCCAGCGCCAACAGCCCCAGGTCGACCGCCATCGCCACGAAGGCGAAGATCGGCACGAGGAACAGGGCGGTCAAGACCAGCACGTTTCCACGGCGAGCACGGCGATTCGATTTTCGAGCCATGGTGGCACCTGTTTTTGCAAGGACAGTCTAAATGCGAAATGATTCTTTGAAGGCTTTGTATGCGCGGCTCAATTGGCTTCGCAGGTCATGATGGCCTCGGACTGGAATGGAATACTGGTCGGCAATTTCAGCAACTGGGCCGTCACCGGCTTGTACGTGCCATTGACCTGCACGCCGATGCAATCGCCGAATTGGGCGGCCGTCCAGGCGCCGATGTTCGCTCCGCTGGTAGGGTCGGCCTTGAAGACCTGGATCGTCGGCGAGTTGAACATCGGCATGGTATTGAGCTGCTGCGAAACGATTGCTTGCACCTGTGAGGTGCTGGCGGTCGCCGAATTGACGACGGCGTACCGGGCCCCGGCGCGCGAGGCGTTCTCGACCACCTGCCGGACCATTTCGTACTGGCCATACTCGAAAATGCCCATCAGAAACAAGAAGAAGATCGGCAGGACGAGAGCGGTCTCGACGAGCGTCGCCCCCTTTCGTTGCCGCCGGTTTCGCGTGCAAGACATCTTAGTTCGCCCTCGATTTCCAACCGCGGTACTCGTGCGACCCCGCCCCGTTTATTCCCGCCCTGTTTATTCCGGCGGAATCGTTCCAGTGACGCTGACAGGTACATCGTTCATTGAATTCCAAGTGGCCGTGGCCGTGAACGAGGCCGAAGTATCGAACCAGCCGGTCCCCAGCCAGCGGATGTTGGCGGTGGGCACGACGACCGAGATTTGTAGTTGGTCGAGTTGTGCCGCCAGCGTGGGGTCGGTGCCGGCGGAGGTCAAGTCGCTGACCGTCACCGTCGCCCCCGTGGTCGGCACGTTGTTCTGTGCCAGATAAGTCAGAACGTCCTGCTGAATTTGCGAGGCGGTCTTTTGCCCCGCCGCCGCCTGCCGCGCCCCTTCACGGCAGGCGTTGGCCACGACCTGCGCCGCGTCGAGCAGCCGCCCAACTTCCCATATGCCGAGCATCAAGAGCACCAAGAGCGGCATGATGAGCGCCGCTTCGACGGCCGCGATGCCACGCCGCGCGTTTTTGCGCATCGAAAGTTGTACGCATGCGCGGTGAGTCATGGCTTGGCGCCTGGAACACGGTGGACGGCCGACGAACGCCGGCGCCACGTGACCGCTGAACCATCTGAAACATAGGTCGAAATCCAGCGGCGGGCAAATCGAAGTGACCCCGCGCGGTTACTTTCGCTTCGCTGCGAACGTGCCGTTGGGCTGGTGAAACACGGCGAGATAACAGAAGGTACTTGCCCACTCCTCCGTGGTATTCGCCACGGACGCTGCCATCTTAATCAGCGGCGGCATGGAATGTGTAGTGGCGGCCTTCGTACACCCGAGAATCCTGCTAGCGGGCCATCCAGGCTTGACCTTCGCGAGTCGCTAACTTAGACTTCGGATTGAGTTTGTGACAAGTTTCCTCTTGGGCTGGCGGCGGTTCTCGGCCCAAAGCCCCATTTTCGCCGAAGGTTCGCGGGCGTGAAGCGCGCTTTAATCAGCGATATCCATAGCAACCTCGAAGGCCTCGAGGCCGTGTTGGCCGACATCGCGCAGCAAGGGATCACCGAGATTTATTGTCTTGGCGACATCATCGGTTACGGTCCGAACCCGCGTGAGTGCATCGACCTCGTGATGAAGCTCGACTTCTGCCTCTTAGGCAACCACGACCAGGGCGCGCTGTTCGACCCTGAAGGGTTCAACTCCGGTGCGGAACGGGCCATTTTTTGGACTCGCGAACAGCTCGAAAGCCCCAAGGGAACCCCGGCTGAAAACGCACGCCGCTGGGACTTTCTCGGTGAATTACCCCGCAACAAGCGGGAAAACGGCTTCTTGTACGTCCATGGTTCAGCGCGAAACCCGCTCAACGAATACGTCTTTCCAGAAGACATCTACAACCAGCGTAAGATGGAAAAGATCTTCTCGCTGATCGAACAGCATTGTTTCCAGGGTCACACGCACGTGCCTGGCGTGTTTACCCAGGGCTTGAGCTTCCTCAGCCCCGAAGAAATCAGCTACCAGTACCGTCTCAATCCTCAAGAAAAGTCGATGATCAATGTGGGTTCCGTCGGCCAGCCGCGTGACGGCGACCCGCGTGCCTGCTACGTCGTGCTCGACGACGAAATGGTTCGCTTCCGACGCGTCGAATACCCGTTCGAGAAAACGATCCAGAAGATCTACGAGACCCAGGAGCTCGACAACTTCCTGGGCGACCGTCTTCGAGACGGGAGATAGTTCAACCGCATGGAAGATCGCCAGCGTTTTCGCTTGTTTCTATTCTTGTCGGCCGTGGTGTTGGGGATCAACATCCTGGTCATGCGCTGGGCCGTACCTCCGGCACCACCCGCCGGCGCGCCAAACCAGCCCGGCGGCCCAGCCCGCGCCGACGCGAAGGGGGATGACGAAAAGCAGCCCGACGCCAAGAAGAAGGTTGCCAAGTCGCCGGCCGAACGAAAAAAGAAACCGGCCGAAGCCCCGATTCAAGAGCCGCCCAAGGAGGTCGCCGAGGAGTGGGGTACGCTCGGCTCGCTCGACGAGCAGGATGGTTATCGAATGCTCGTCACGTGGTCGAACCGTGGCGCCGCGATCGAGCGGATCGAGCTCAACAGCGCGCGGTTCCACGACCTCGATGACCGCAGCGGCTATCTCGGGAACCTGGCGGCGGTTGATGCGGGCAGGGGCATTGCGGGCAGGGGCGATGAAGGCAAAGGCGACGAGGCTCAAGGCGAAGCGGCGGCCGTTTCCGGCGCGCGGGTGCGCGTTGTTGGTCGTGGTACTCCCGCCGCGGACGCCGGATTGAAGCCCGGCGACGTGATCACCGCCTTGGGTCAAGAGCCCATTTCCAACGCCGACGATTTGACCGCGGCTTTGGAAGCAACCCTGCCGAATACGACGGTCGGCCTGTCGATTATGCGCGACGGCAAACCCGAGCAGCTTACCGCCACGCTCCGCCGCCGTCCGCTGGAGCTGATCAAGCCGGAAGCAGCCGATCCGCTTTCCTTCCTGCTCACGTTGCACGAAATCGACGACGAAACAATCGCCAAGAACGACGACGAACTGCCCGGGCTCAAACTGCGGACCGGCAATTGGACCAGGCGGCCAGGCGATGCGGCACATCCCGACGAGGTGGCCTTCGAGTGGTTCTTGCCGGAGCAGCAATTGGAGGTCGCCAAAATCTACCAGCTCGCGGCGGTTCCCGCCGACGCGCGCAGCGACCTTGCCTCGCCCGACTACCCCGGCTATCACCTCGATTTCCGTATCGAAATTCGCAACCGGGGCGACGAAGCCCGCAAGGTGGCGTACCGCTTGGATGGGCCGACCGGCCTGCCAACGGAAGGTTGGTGGTATGCTGCGTCGTCGAAGATCAGCCCGCACTGGTGGGATTCGCCGGGCTTGCGCGACGTGGTGGTTGGAAAGATCGACAACGGCGCTTTCGGCAACCTGCTTGTAAGCGCTTCGAAGCTGGCCGACGACAAGCCGGGCCAGGAATTGGCCGATCGCGATCGGCAATTTGTCTACGTCGGGGTCGATGCGCAGTACTTTTCGACGATCCTGGTCCCGCAATATGGCGAGGGGACCATGCCCGCCAGCTTTGCCAGCGTCAAGCCGATGGCGGTCGGCGAGGTACCCGACGAGCCGGCGAAGAAAAAGCTGCTCGACGTCTCATGCCGTATCAACAGCCTCCCCTTCGATCTTGAGGCCGGCGGCGAGCCGGCGGTTCAGCAGTTCCGGATTTTCGCCGGTCCCAAGCGGCCGGCGCTGCTCAAGCAGTACGCCGTGACCAGCGCCGGCCCCGAGGGGCTGCGGCCGATCGTCGAGTACGGGCTGTTCTCGTGGGTCTCAAAGCCCATGCTCACGATCATGCACTTCTTCTACGGCTTCGTCCATAACTACGGATTGGCGATCGTGATGCTCACGGTGCTGGTCCGCTCGTGCATGTTTCCGCTGAGTCGCAAGCAGGCCCTCGGCGCCGCCAAGATGCAGGAGCTGCAGCCCGAGCTAAAGAAGCTCACGGAAAAGTACAAGAACAACGCCAACGAGAAGGTCAAGGCGCAACAGGAGCTGTTCCGCAAGCACAACTACCATCCCTTGAGCGGTTGTTTTCCCGCCCTGATCCAACTGCCGATCTTCCTGGGGCTGTACCGGTCGCTGGCGGTCGACATCGAGCTGCGGCAAGCGCCGTTGTTGAGCGAGTCGATTCGTTGGTGCTCGAACCTGGCCGCGCCCGACATGCTTTGGCGCTGGGACGGCGTGTTATTCCCTTTCTTGTCAGGCGATACCGGCTGGTTGGGTCCCTATTTGAACGTGCTTCCGCTGGTGACGATCGGCCTGTTCCTTTGGCAACAGAAGATGTTCCTGCCGCCGCCGGCCGATGAGCAGGCGGCGATGCAGCAGAAGATCATGCAGTACATGATGATCTTCATGGGCGTGATGTTCTTTAAAGTGCCCAGCGGTTTGTGCTTGTACTTCATCGCCTCGAGCCTGTGGGGCATCTGCGAGCGCAAACTGCTCCCCAAAACGATCGGCAAGTCGCCGCCGCCACCGGCGACGTCCGGCGGACGTCCGGCTTCGCCAGGCTCTGGCACCAACGGCAACGGCGCCCGCCGCGGCGGCAAGAAAAAGGCGAAAGAACGCGATCGCGGCTAGCGATTGCCCGCGCTTCGTCTCTCGCGCGCTGAAAATTCGCGTAGGTGAGGCTCTCCAGCCTTACGTGCGCAACGCATGGTCTCGTCAGGCTGCACCGCGAATGGATCTCCTGTTTGACCGCGGCCGAAGGCCGCGCCGCGTTATCCGTGGCTTCCTGCCCCTGCATCCATTGCTTCGGTATAATCGCCAGGCGGTGGGACGCTTGCGAAGGAGGAACGAAATGGCGAACGAAGTCATCCGCGTCGGTATCGTCGGGCTGGGGGGCAACGCGCGGCTGCGCCACGTTGGCGGTCTGCGCGCTTGCCCGGGTGTCGAGATTACCGCCGTGTGCAACCGCCGGCCCGAAACGACCGCCGCTGTGGCCCGCGAGTTCGGCATACCCAAGATCCACGAGCGTTGGCAGGACCTGGTAGCGGACCACGAGATCGACGCCGTGGTCATTGGCACCTGGCCTTACCTGCATTGCCCCATCACGTTGGCCGCGCTCGGCGCGAATAAGCACGTGCTCGCCGAGGCGCGCATGGCCATGAATGCTGCCGAAGCCCGGCAGATGCTCGCCGCCAGCCAAGCGCACCCAAAGTTGGTTTGCCAGATCGTGCCTAGCCCTTTGGGGTTCAAGGCCCATCGCATGGTCAAGGAGCTGATCGCTTCGGGTTGCCTGGGCGAACTGCGCGAGGTCGTGGCGCTTGGCGCCAGCGACGCTTTGGCCGACGCCGAAACGCCCTTGGGCTGGCGGCAGGTCAGCGAACTTTCCGGCTTGAACATGCTCACACTTGGCATTTTGCACGAGACCCTCGTGCGTTGGGTGCCCGAACCTGTGCGGGTATTCGCCCAGCTCCATGCTTTCGTGGCCGATCGGCTCGACCCGGCGACCGGCCTGCGCCGCCGGGTGGGCACCCCCGACAGCGCGCAGGTTCTGGCCGTGCTGGCGGGGGGTGCGCGGGCAATCTATCACGTCAGCGGTGTCACTCGTTTTGGTCCCGGCACTCAGGTTCACTTGTACGGCAGCGAAGGGACGTTGAAGTACGAAATCTCGCCGAGCGATCGGCTGTTCGTTGCGCGCCGCGGCGATGCCGAGCTGCGCGAGGTTGCGGTGCCGCCGGAAAAGGAATACGCGTGGCGAGTGGAGGCCGAGTTCATTGGTGCGATCCGCGGCCAGGAACCGATCGAGTTCACTGGTTTTGCCGCCGGCGTGCGCTACATGGAATTCACCGAGGCCGTCGCTCGCAGCTCCGCCTCTGGCGAGCCGGTCGAGCTGCCGCTGGAACCATCGTGACGGGCCAGTCCGCGGTTGCTGAAATTCGCACTTGTCGGGCTCGCGCAAGGTATAACCATGGGCAGGTATAACCGCGAAAAAAAAGCGCATCAAAACCGGACAAAGCGCTCGGAAATGATGCGCTCGCACGAGCCTGCCATAATGGCGGCCAGGCGTGAAACCATCACCAGTTTCAACGGTCCCAGTCGCCTGGAACAGAAGAACTTTGTGTGCATTTTATCGTCACGCATCGTCACCGTCGTCACGGGGCCTGACAGGAAAGCGAATTCTGTCAGCGAAGATTAGCCGGATTAGTGTTTCAAAACTCCCCTCGAGAAGATCTGCTTCGCCCAAAGAATTGCCACAAAAAACACAAAAAGCTCGCCCAGCTTTGCACCTTTCTTGTGCATCCAAAGTGTTTTTCGCGGCCTTCCTTTGCGGCCGCGTCGTCGGCAATCGAGCGCAGGCCGGTAGAACGCGCGCAGGTTGGGGGTGATCCGTTTCAACTCGCACGAAAATTGCGACAATCCTCGTGGCCGGTCGTCCCGCCGGCGGGTGCCGTTGGAAATGTGCGAGGCCAAGAAGTCCCGCTAAACTTCGCCGCGATTGATGTTTGGCGAAGCCTACGACGACGGGCTTTCCACGGCGTCTTCAGGATGCCCGACGGAAACGGACGAATTGTTCAATTCGTCGCGGGCAATGACCATGTGCGGCGGGGCGTTGACTCCGATCCGCACGCTGTTGGGCGACACGCGCACGACCGTTATCGTGATGTCGTCGCCGATCTGAATCCGTTCGTTCATTTTTCGAGACAAGACCAACATTGTGTTGCCTCCTTGCTTTTTGGCCCTGAGGGACATGTCGACCCTACATGCTAGCATACCGCTACGTATGTCAGATGACAAGACCCTGCGGCGGTACTGCCCAAGCGATCGGTGAGGCGTGGCCTGTCGAATGTAATGGTCGTGCCGGCTCGACCGACGAGTTACCATAAGGTACGTTGTAACAGGGGGTTGCTCCCTGAGACATCCGAAATCCAGAGGGAAACCGTTCATGGCCAAGACCAATGAAAATGGCGGCAAGGCCACCGCCGCGGCGGGCACGTTCGAGGGACTGGGCAAAAAGCTCGATGAGCGGCCTGAAATCCAAGCCGCCGAAGAAGCTGTCCTTCGCGCTAGACAGGAACTGGAACAAGCCCAGCGGTTATGCCGCGAGCTGCGCGAACAAGCCGGCGACAAAATCAAGCAATTTCGCGAACAAGATATCGGCGACGTGGTCGAGTGTACGCTCTCGCTTGTCCGCAAGCACCCCGGACCGGGCGTGCTCTTCGCCGCATTCCTGGGGTTCTTCCTCGGACGTTTGTTTCGGCGCTAGACATTATGCCTGCTCGCCAACGGATCGTTGACGTCGAACTCGAGGAAACCAAGCGGCGGTTGCGCTCTGAGTCGGCCAGACTGCGGCGCCGGATCGACGCCGACGTTGCAAGTGCGCGCGGCGAAGCCGCGGGGCTGGTTTCGTGGAGGAAATACGTGGCGCGGTTTCCATTTGCCTCGCTGGCGGCCGCGTTCGGAGTGGGGCTGATCGCTTCCGCCGGAATGTCGCGGCGCCGCTGGTCGCGCTGGTTGGGGCGCCGTGCCGTGGCCGCCGCGATGGCCGGCGTGCGAGCGGGGCTTGTTGGGGAATTGCTGGCGCTGTGGAACCAGAACCGCTCAGGCGGCGGGCGGAGTTGACGTGCCCAACGACCACGAACCGTTGTTTGCCGGCGTCAAGACCGAGGCCGCTCGGCTCAAGTCCGACATCGCCGCACTCGCGCAGCTCCGCTGGCAACTCGCGCGGCTCGAAGCCACCGCCGCGGCCCGTTCGCTGCGGCGGCTTGCCGGCGTCCTGATGGCCGCGGCCTTGGCGGCCGTTGTCACTCTCCCACTCGTATTCGTCGCACTGGCCGACGTGCTCGACGGCCGGCTTGGTGTACCTCGTTGGGGATGGCTTCTGGCCATGGGTCTTGGCTCGCTCCTCACGGCCGCGCTCGCGGCTTGGACACGCTGGCGAAGGTTCCGTCAGGAGTTCGTCGGTTTCGAGCAAACGATTGAGGAGCTGCACGAAGATGTCGTTTGGTTGCGCGAACGATTCGCGAAGCGCGAGGAAGGTATTTAGGTTAGGCTTTCCAGCCCGACTGTACAACGTGTAGTTCCTGCCAGGCCGAAAAGCCTAACCTACTTCCAACCACGGACAGACACTTCCATGAAGATCGCCGTCACCGGTTGCGGAGGCCAGTTGGGAAGTGAGTTGTGCCGCAGGCTGGGCAAGGCGGCGCTGCCGCTCGACGTGCCCGAATTCGATCTGACCGACCGCGATCGCGTGCGCTCCGTGCTGATCGCGCAAAACCCCACCGCGGTAATTAATACCGCGGCCTACACGCAAGTCGACCGGGCCGAAGCGGACGTCGAGCGTTGTTGGAATATTAATTCCGAGGGGGTCGGCAATCTGGCTGAAGCGTGCCGCGAATTGGATTGCCCGCTGGTGCAGATCAGTACCGACTATGTGTTCGGGCTCGACACGAAACGCGCGAGTCCCTACCGCGAAGACGACGAACCGGGACCGCAAGGCGTTTATGCCGAGAGCAAGCTTGGCGGCGAAAGAAAGGCGGCGGCGTGGCGGCGTCACCTGGTCGTTCGCACCTGCGGACTTTACGGTCAGCCCGGCCCCAAGACACCCGGCGGAAATTTCGTCAACACAATGCTTCGACTCGGTCGTGAGCGTGGCCATTTGCGGGTCGTCGACGATCAGCACTGCACCCCCAGCTTCGTGCCGCACGTGGCCCGCGCGGTGTTGTTCCTGCTCGACGTCGGGGCGTGCGGCACGTTTCACTGCGTCAACACTGGCGCGACGACCTGGCACGGCTTCGCCGCCGAGATCTTCCGGCAAGCCGGGATGCAAGTGACGTTGGAACGGATCACCACGGCCGAATACGGCGCCGCGGCGCCCCGCCCCGGATTTAGCCTGCTCGACACGAGCAAGTACCATGCACTCAGTGGCCCGCCGATGCCGAGCTGGCAGGAAGCGCTTGCGGAATACCTTGAGAGTCTACTCTAAGTTATCGATGAACTCAGTCAGCCGAACAAAAACGCACTTCAAATGTGGTCGTTACTCGGGCGCTTGCGAAGCGGGTGTTTAGCGCTTTGCTCTTGTCTTGCCGCGTTTCAGGCGGGCATTCGCAAACAAAGGAGACGTCTCGAAGAGGAGCTTGCCCCTCTTCGAGACGCGTTGGCTGGCGACTTACGCCGCCGCCCAGAACATGGCGATCGCCGCCTCTTCAACCATTGCCTCATCAGCCATCAGGGCGTCGACGCTCGCCGACGATGGGACGCTGAGGTTGCCGGTCGATTGATAAACAGTCTCGGAGCTCGATTGCACCACGCTTGCCAGATTCCCACCACTCGTGAAGATGTTCGTCACGCTTTGCTGGTCGGAGACGTTCACGCCGCTGTTGACGCTGCTGGCCGTGCTGACGGCGTTCGAAGTCGCAAGGTTGTTGGTGCCGATCGAGTTCGATACGGAGTCCATAGTCACAATTCCCGGCAACACGTTGGTGCTGGTCTCGGAGCTCGATTGCACCACGCTTGCCAGGTTCCCGGTGCTGGTGACGATGTTCGTCGCGCTGTGCTGTTCGACGAAGTTCAATCCGCCGCCGACGCTGCTGAACGTGCTGACGGCGTTTGAAGTCGCCAGGTTGTTCGTGCCGATCGAGTTCGATACGGAGTCCATAGTCACAATTCCCGGCAACGCGTTGGTGATGGTCTCGGAGCTCGATTGCACCACGCTCGCCAGGTTCCCGGCGCTGGTGACGATATTCATCGCGCTTTGCTGTTCGACGAAGTTCAATCCGCCGCCGACGCTGCTGAACGTGCTGATGGCGTTTGAAGTCGCCAGATTGTTCGCACCCGCCGAGTTTGATACGGACTCCATCGTGATAATGCCCGGCAACGCGTTGGTGTTGGTCTCGGAGCTCGATTGCACCACGCTCGCCAGATTCCCGGCGCTGGTGACGAAATTCGTCACACTGTGCTGGTCGAAGACGTTCAAGCCACCGCCGCTGACACTGGTAAGTGTGCTCACGGTGTTCGTACCGACCGAATTCGCTACGGAGTCCATCGTGACAATGCCCGGCAACGCATCGGCGGCGGTCTCGGAGCTCGATTGCACCACGCTCGTCAGATTTTCTGCGCTGGTGACGAAATTCGTGACGCTTTGTTCTTCAATGAGGCTTCCAGCGCCGGTGAAGATGTTAGTCAGGCTTTGCTGATCGAAGTTCAATCCGCCGCCGCTGACGCTGGTGAGCGTGCTGACGGCATTCGACGTCGCGAGGCTGTTTCCCCCGACGGTGGTCGAAGCGGAAATACTCGCAACAGCGCCCTGCGAGGCCGCGACGGAAACGGCCGACATGTTCGACGCCAGGAATGAATCGGCATTGGGCGCGATCGACAGCAGCATCCTCTGCTCGAGCGCCTCGTGATGCCGCCTGAGGCCGCCGAGCTTCTGCCGACGAGCGGTGCGAGTACGACCTTGTTGCTTCTTCGATTTGAACCACATGGCACACCTCCTTGAAAGAGAACATTCCGAGTGCAATTTCGAACCACGATGCCAATCATCCGTCCCCTATCTATAAAGACAGATTTCCGGCGCGTCGGGGGTCAGAGTTTTCGTTGCGAATCAGGCACTTACGCCGTCGATGTCCGGCGCAACTCGCTGCATCAAATCGCCTTCGGGACAGTCCGAAAACCTTGGTATTGACGAAGCGACACTTGCCGTTCTGGTCATCAAGACCACCCTCTCTAGTTACTTCGCCGGCAGGCTGGGCAAGACGGCGAACGGTTGCGGTTTCGCATGCACGGTCTCTGAAAGCAGACGTGCGGCCACCGTCGTCCTCACGTTCCGCGTTAGGAGTTTTCATCTCGCTAAAGCGAAATGCCCTCGGTTTGTGGATCGGCACTAGGAGCAGACTTGCAGTGGAGCATGCAGCCGATCGCGCGCGGCGCGCCACACGCGGCGCACGCTGCTGTGGCTGCGCCCCAGCCGCGTGGCGATCTCCTCGAGGGTCATGCCGTCCATCCACAATTGGACGATGGCGCGCTCGCGGCGCGCGAGTTTCGTCAATGCGCGCCGCACGAGCCTTTGATTCTCGGCAACCTGGGCGACGTGTACCGGCGTAACGACATCGGAGACGAGCAACTCGCCGAGAAACCGATTGGCTTCGTCGTCGAGACGCAATTCGCGGGCTGGGTCGCGCTTGCCTCGAGTCGCGTAACGGTCCTCAAGACGCCGCCTGGTCGACTCGAGCACCCTGCGGACCCAGTGATAAAAGCGATCGACGGTTTTAGTGCGAACCGTGCTCCAGCGGCTGACGATGCGGAAAAAGACCTCTTGCCAAAGGTCGTCGTCGTCGAGCGACGTGAGGGCCGGATTCAAGCGGCGGTAGCCGGCGCGGGTGATCATTTCGCGGCAACGCTCGAAAAGCTTTCCGCGCGCAATGTTATCGCCCTGGACCGCCTTGAGGAATAAAAGCCGAAACGTCCCGGATTGCGTGAGCATGGTTGAGTTCCTTTCACCGGCGAACGAGCGCGGCGCGCACCCTCACCGGAAAAAACGGCTGTGCCGCCGGTCCCTTCACGGCACAGCGCCCGTTTGAGTGTGCCCGGCCGTCCGCGCGGGCTGGAAGACGCAACGTCGCTCGGCAAGCGTGCAGGCCGATCGCCGCTCGTCGAGCGAATTATTCGCGCTCGTTCTCCGCCACCACTGAAACCTCCTTGCGATTTGCGAATTGATGTGTCGCTGCGCCCGTGGTTCGCTTGGGAAGTGTTCGAACCGTCGGTCTGTTTCGCCGCGAATTCTTCAGCGTACTGGCGAGAAAGCGCCGGTCAATGGCGTTTAAATGGTGCATTGATGGTGCATCAGTGGCGTATCAAATGCTGGCGGCGGGTTTGATCGTTGGTGCTTGCGGGCGTCCATGTCGGCGATACGGCGACAAAGGCTGGGCGATTTTGCGGTTTTGCGCATTCTCTCCGTCTTAACTTCTGACAATTTTGTTGGGCGCGCAGCGGATGAGAAACGTAGTTCAGTAAATAGCTTGACGGCACCGATCGAGACATTGCCATTCCTGCCTTGCTTGCACTGCGGGTTCTCTTATGAATCCGAGTGCGCCATCGTCTCGGGGGACCATGAGTCCATCGGGCGCGGCCAGAATCCAGCTTGTGCGTCGCAATCCCACCCAGCACGCAAACGAGGCAATGCGATCCATGAACCAACGTCCGCTTCCCGTATACGAGCGCTTGACCGGCAAACTGCGGTTTCGCGATACGCTGGTCCACGTGCGCAAACGAAAGCCCGCCCCGTTGGTTGAAATGCTGCTGTTGCGATTCAGCGAAGCGGGTTGGCCGGAAGCTCTGGAGTCGCCCCTTCCCGAGGGGGTGTTCGATCCGCGACAGCAACTCATCGAGGCGGTTCGCCGGCTGAACAAGGGCCTGCGCGGCAGGTTGATTCGGTTCCATGTCCGCGGCTCGGTGATCATGTGGGAGGACCGGGCCGTTGACCAGCGCGAGAGTCTCGCGCCAAGGCGCCAAGGCGCGAAGAGGAGGCGGTAGGCGGGCACAGGCCATCTCAAGGCGCTTGGAACCGACTCGCGGTTGCCGCCACCGCCAGAAATGCAACGCCAACAGGATGTGGGGCGGCAGTGCCGAACCACTTGACGACACCAAGTGCGATGCCAACTGCGGCAGTCGCCAGGAAGATTGACCCCAAGTTGAGCCTTGATGCTCCGGCTGGTGTTTTATTCCGGCGTGAGGGTCAGCGAGCTTTGTCGGATGGATGTCGCCGACGTGGACCTCGAAGCATGCAAAATCAGGATTGGCGGGCTCGGCCTGGGATACGACCGTATCCGCTGGAGTTACGATCCCAACGGTGTGCCGGCCGTCAAAGAAAGCCACTCGTTCAGCTCGATCAGCATCGCTTCGACCGTCGGATAGCGATCTTGCTGCTGAGGCTCCAGCGCTTTCAGGCAGATGGCTTGCAATGAATCTAATGCCGTCTTGACCTCCTTGCTGATCCGCTGGCCGCGCGAAAAGATGCCCGGCCTCAGTTTTCCGGGCTCCTTGCGTTGGGAGGTCGCGGCCAGAATCTCGTGGATATCTCGACCCTGGTTGGGCGCCGTGCCGAAAAGGATGAAGTAGAGGATGCCCCCGAGTCCGTATACGTCGGTCGTTGGGTTGAAGGAAGATACTGCTCCCCCGGCCTGTTCCGGCGCCATGTAGCCGGGCGTCCCAACCACACGCTCACCGAAAACTCCGGTGCTTGACGCGGTGTGATGGCTGCCTTCGCCATCGCGGTAGAGATCGACCAGATCTTCGGTATCGTCGGTCTCGTCGACCCTGGCCAATCCCCAGTCGATGACGAAGACCTCGCTAAACCCAGAAACCAGGATGTTGTGCGGTTTCAGGTCAAGATGAATGACGCCTCGCTGGTGAGCGTAATCCACGCCTTGGCAGGCGCCGACAAATGTCTCGACAACGCGCCGCAGTGGGTAGGAGATCATCTTGGTGACGACCCCCTTCTCGACGCCGTCCAGGCAAAGTTGAAGCGATGCCCCATCGACCAGCCGCATCGTGTAGTAAATCTGATGGGCGCGGTTCACGCCCAAATCGAACACGGCCAGAATGTTCGGGTGCAGGAGATGTCCTCCAATGCGGGCTTCCTTGAGGAATTGGCCCCTAATCGCCGGGGTGTGCGTTGGGCCACCATACCGCTCGTGCATCATTTTGATCGCCACATCCCGCCGCAGGATCTGGTCAAAGCCTCGGAACACCTGCCCCATACCTCCATGAGCCAATTCCTCACGCAGGACGTAACGATCTTCAAAGTGCGATTGCCGGGCAATATGGTCGAGAAGCCGTTCAACCCTTGCGGAGTCGTCGTCGGGCAATGTACCGGCAGGAATCGTCGGTGGTGTCGGGACCGTCGGCGGCACCGTTATCGTGGAAGTCGGATCCATTGTCGAGTGAATCTGGTGGCCGCATTGCTGGCAATGATCTCCCGGTAGTGAGAGCTGAATTCCACACTTTTCGCAAAGGAGCACCACAAGAACATCCTCGCTCGTTATTTCACGCCAGCAATTCACTGCGCACTTGCCCTGTGCCGCCAATTAAGTACGGCCGGCCGAAGCGGTCGTGGATTTCGGCGCGCGGGTCGATGCCTAGCACGTGTAGGAGAGTTGCGACGACGTCCTTGGGGGAGAATGGCGTGTCGACAACCTCACCAGCGATACGGTCGGTGCGGCCCACGACTCGGCCCGATGCGAAGCCGCCGCCAGCGAACAGTGCGGAATACGCGCGCGACCAGTGGTCGCGCCCGCCGCCGGCCACGGGTTGAATCCTCGGCGTTCGACCGTGCTCGCTCAGCACAACCACGGCGGTCTCATCGAGCATTCCGCGCGTGTCCAGGTCGGTCAGAAGGGTCGAGAAAGCGCGATCGAACCCCGGTCCAAGCTCGTCGCCAAGACGCGACTTCATGTGGACGTGCGTGTCCCAGCCGGTGTTGACCAGGCCGTATTCATCCCAACAGACGGTAATGAACTTGCCGCCGGCTTCGAGCAGCCGGCGGGCGGCCAGGCACGACTGGCCGAAGAGCGTCATGCCGTACTGTTCGCGCAGCCCGGACGGTTCACTTTGGACGTCGAGAGCGTCGCGAAGTTTACCGGAAGTCAATACCGAGAAGGCGAGCGCGCGATGGCGATCGAAGGCCTGGTGGCAGGCGTGGTCATCGAAGCCACGTCGGGAGGCGTCGAGCTGCTCCAACAGCGTGGCGCGGCCATTCAGCCGATCGATTGTGACACCCTCAGCGGCTGGCAAGAATTCGAAGCGGTCGCTCGGCAAAATCCCGAGATAGGGGTCGGCGATCACCATCGTCGGAACGTCGGGCGCTCCCGAATCGCGCAATATCTCGCGAGTTCCTTGGGACCGAAACTCGGACCAGATCGTGTCGTAGGCAGACCCGAGAAATCCGCCGTAGGGGCCAGGTTTCAGGCGACGTCGGGAGCCGAGTGAAAACGGCAAACCAAAGTTTCTCGGCACCTGCGGTGGGGTGCGGTCGGCTTGCTCGGCGAGATAGTCAACCACCGAGCCTACGAACGGCCAATGGCGCGGATCGGTCGGATTGTTTTCCAGCGGGAGGTCTGGAGTTTCCGCCGCAGTCATTGCGAAAGTCGTGCTGTGAACCGGATACGGGTGGGTGAGCGAGCGCAGAATGGTCACGCGGTTAGCCAGGCGAGCGGTCTGGGGCAGAATTTCGCCGAGGCGAAGGCCGGGAATGACCGTTGGGATGGAGCCAAAGCTGCCGCGGATTTCCGCCGGCGCGTTAGGCTTCGGATCCAGCGTCTCGATCTGGCTGGGCGAGCCCCAAAGATAAAGCAACAGGCAACGTTTCGCCTTTCCGAATCCGGCTGGTGACGTCTTCGGGGCCTCCGCCGCGCTGGCTTTGGCGCAACCGGCGAGCGTTAACCCAAACGGCGCCAGCGCCCCGACGTGCATGAAATCACGCCGTGACAGCCGGTCACAGAAGAGCTTGTTCGATCCGAGAATGCGAAGCATGGTGACCCCCGTCAAGCAGAGGTACTAACGCTCTTTCTGGTAAAGGAGCGATTAGTCTAACGGTCGTTGACGTTGAAGGCAAACGTCTTGGTCACTGGTCATGAAAAGGGATTTTGCAGAATTCGTCGCATCCCAACCGCGGGCGGAGCACTTCCTCGCCGGCGATTTCTACCGGGCAGTTGATTTACCGCACCGATTCGACCCTGTGGCGAATTGGGGAGACGTAGGGCGCTGGGAGCAGTGCAGTGGGAACAGTACTTGTGGAATTGGGGCCGGGCATCAGGCTCTTGCCCACCGACCGACCTCAGGTCAAGCTGGCAGCATGTGCCAGCCTTTGACGATCCTTGCCGACGCCCAAACGACGTTGGCCATCGCCAACGGGGCGGCTGATTTAGAAACGGCGGCCATCTGTGGAAGATCGGGAGATCGCAAATAAAGGAATCAGCTATCGCGGCCATTTCTTCCTGGTCGACTTTCGCGGCTCGGCTGAAGTAAGACTCGGTTGGGCGAACGGACCCACAACCCAAGGCGCCGTTGACTTGTGCCGATCATGGCGGAGAATGAAAGTGCATTTCAGGTTCGCGGAGAGCAATACATGTCATGCGCGGGAAGTTCTCGTAAAGCCTGCCGATTTACCTGTTTCTGGGCCATGTTGGTGCTCGTGCTGTCGTTCGTAACGGGCGAGGCGCGGGCCGACCGTTTCGTCCTCATAGACAATCGCGTTCTCGAAGGGCGCATGGAAAAACTGTCCAGCCTCGCCAAAATCCCGCCGATCGCGCCTGCGGCGGGTGTTCCTGAACCCCGGTTGATCGTTCTGATTGATGATGGCCTGCGACGGACGTTTTTGCCCAGGCTGAGCGTGCGAGAGGCGCTTGGGCAGGACTCGGATATGAGCTCGGGGCGCTTCATGGTCGAGCAACCCGTCGCGCGCCGGGGCGGCAAGGTGGCGCAGGTGCGCGCCGTTCTCAGCTTCGGGCCTTGGGACCAATGGGGCCGCCGGACCGTCGTGTTGCCGAACGGGGTCAACGTAGTCCAGGGAATCACGCAGATCACACCACGCTGGACCAAAATCGAAGCTCTGGAGCAGGCCGCGGAGAAGAGCCTGGTCTGGGAAATGCGAATCGCCACGAGCTCGATTCCGTCCGAGACGCTGCGCGTCATCCTGTGGGACCAGGTCGACACAAAGAAGATTGAGGATCGCTTGAGGTTGGTCCGCCTGTTCTTGCAATGCGAGCGCTTCGACGACTGTAATCACGAGCTGGAGCGGGTAGTTCGCGAATTCCCCGCGAGCGAAAAGCAATTAGCGCCGGTGTTACGCGAACTGAAGCAGGCCGATTTCCGCCGCCATTTTGCCGACATCAACGTCCGCCGCCAGGCGGGCCAGCACCAATTCGCTGACCAATCGCTGCTCCAATGGCGAAACAAGTTCGGCGCCGCGGGCACGGCGGGTGAAAGTCTGAAGGCGGTCGAGCAGACGATCGAGCGGAGCCGCGTCGAGCACGAGCAGCACAGCGAAATGATCAAGCGCCTTGACGCCGATGCCGCGGCACTGGCGGGCAACAACCCTGTCCTTGGCCGGCGCCTCATGCCGATCGTCAACGAGATCAACTCGGAATTGACGATCAACTCGCTCGGCCGGATGGCGGCCTATCGACACCTCGCCAACAATCCCGATATCGAGGAAAATGTCGCCCTGGCCGTCAGCGAATGGCTGGTCGGAACGAACGACGCCGTGCGCAAGTTGCCCGTCGCCTTGTCGCTCGTCGAAACCCGCGACCTGGTGCGCCGTTACCTGGCCGAGCCGGTAAAAGCCAAACGCGAGCAAATCTTTGTTGAGCTTGAGGCGCAGGAAGGCGTAGCGCCCGAGTTGGTGTCGAAGCTACTAGCGCACATGCGGCCGCCTCTGTCGGCCCCCGAACCGACCAAAGAACTGCCTGCCTTTTTCGAGTTGAAAGTTGACGGCCTGGCGGGAGAACCGCCCGTGAAGTATTGCGTGCAGCTTCCGCCGGAATACGATCCTCACCGGCTCTATCCGACGGTGGTCACCTTGCATGGGGAGGACACGACGCCGCAGTTACAAATCGACTGGTGGGCTGGCGAAGCTGCCACCGACGGCCAGCGGCTGGGCCACGCCACGCGGTGGGGTTACATCGTGATGGCTCCCGCCTGGGCCAAAGAGGGCCAAGCCACCTACAAGTTTTCGGAAGCCGAGCAAGCAGCCGTACTCAACTCGCTGCGCGACGCGTGCCAACATTTTTCGATCGACACCGACAGGGTGTTCCTCAGTGGCCACTCGATGGGGGGCGACGCCGCCTGGGACATCGGCATCGCCCATCCCGACCTCTGGGCTGGCGTGATTCCGATCGTTGCCCGCGGTGAAAGGTACATCTCGCGGCTTTGGGAAAACGCCCGCTATCTGAACCTCTATTTCGTGGGCGGTGATCTCGATTCGGACAAATCTTACAACAACTCCAAGGACTTCGACCGCTATATGATGCGCGGTTACAACGCGACGGTAGTGGAGTTCCAGGGGCGCGGGCACGATGATTTTTCGGACGAGATCGAGCGGCTGTTCGATTGGATGAGCCGTTACGTGCGAGATTTCTACCCCAAGGAATTCAAATGCCAATGCATGCGCACCTGGGAGAAATACTTCTGGTGGCTCGATCTCGACGAAATCCCAACCAAAGCAATCGTTGACCCGCAGAACTGGCCGCCGCAGGGGACGCGGCCCGCATCGACGAAAGCAGCGCTCAACGAGAAGAACGAATTGAGTGTCAAGACCGCCTCCGGCAATGTGACGTTTTGGTTGTCGCCGGGCATCATCAACTTCAAGCAGCGGGCGACGATCACCGTGAACAACATCAAAGCGAAACTTCACAACGGTTTCGTCAGGCCCGCCTTGAATGTAATGCTTGAAGATGCGCGCACTCGCGGCGATCGCCAGCACCCGTTTTGGGCAAAGGTGACCGTACGTGTTCGCGACAACGAGAAGAACCCGATTTCACCCGGCCCCAACGTCGACGGTGGTACACCCAAGACCAACCCGGCCAGTGGAAAGTGCTCACGCCACCGGCAACGCAGTCGCCCCCGCTGCAGCCCCGCTGCCCGCTGTCCAAGACATCGAACTTAACCAGCCGTCAAAGGTCACCCGGAGCTACCCCGCCTTGAATGGAATTGCCTCGGTGCCGAAACCACCTATACTACATGACGGTGGGCATTTACTGTTCCCATGACGAGGCAGCTCATGCAACGCATTGCTTTGGGTTTGGTTGCCTCCGTCTTTTTGTTTGCGCCCTCCTGGGCCACCGGCGAGATCTTCGTGCTCGTCAATGGCGGCCGGATCGAGGGTGATATTCTCAACCTCGAAGAGTCACCCCGCAAGCGGTACGTCATCAAAACGACCAGCGGCGCGCAGATGACTCTCGGCAAGGCCCAAGTTAAGAATGTCATTCATCGCAACGCCAACGAGATCGAGTACGAAAAAGTCCGGCCGCGGTATCCTGACACGATCGAAGGGCAATGGGGCCTGGCAGAGTGGTGCCGGGAGCGGAACCTGGCACGGCTGCGCGCGCGGCACCTGGAAAGGGTCCTCGAGCTTGACCCGGACCACGAGAAGGCGCGGCAAGCACTACAGTATCGTCGCGTCGGGGGCGAGTGGAAGACGAAGAAACAACAATTGGAGGAGCTGGGGTACGTCTCGTTTAAGGGCAAATCGAGGACGACGCAGGAAGTAGCGATCCTCCAACGTGAACGTACGGTCGAGTTGGCGGTCAAGGAATGGAAAAAGCGACTCAAGAAATGGCGAACTTGGCTCGAAAACGGCAGGGAAGCGGAGGCGAATCAGCAGATCGACGGCATCGACGACCCTTACGCGGTTACCGCCCTGGCTGATGCACTGAAGCGCGAATCGGTGGAGGAATACCGTAAGCGGTACATCAATGCGCTGGGGCGCATTGGCGGGCCCTCGGCCTGGCACGTGTTATGCGTGCTGGCCCTCGAGGATGAAAGCGACGACATCCGGCTCACTTGTCTCGACCATCTCGAGGAGCACCCGTCGGAGGCGTTCGTCGAATACTTGATCGACCGGCTCGATGACACAGACAACCATATCGTCAACAGGGCCGCGATCGCGCTGTCCCGGATGAAGAGCGCCACCGCGATAAGTCCGTTGATTAACCACCTGGTTACCATGCACGACCGCATGATCGCTCCCGCGACCGGTGACATGGGCGGAACCTTCTTCAACGGGCCCGGCACCAACGGAGGTGGTTTGAGCGCCGGCAGCTCTCCGGCCGTCGAGCTCAATGAGCCCTACAAAAACCAGGATGTGCTCGACACGTTGGTGCAATTGGCGGACGGCGCAAACTTCGAATACGATGTTCCTGCCTGGAAGCGATGGTATGCTGGCCGCAAGAAGGCACGAAGCTTCAAAGGCCGCCGCGACGACTAGTCCCGTGTCGAGGCCCGCTCTGCCCGCCGCCTGCCGTCCCCCTCGACGGGACGATTCATTTAAGATGTAAGTATCGGTATTCGTCAGGCTCGGTTTTCGGGCCGGTCAGGACTGATTCCCAGAGAATTCCGTACGGAGCCGTTCGCGCTCCAAGTCGATCTGCTCGGGCGTCGCTCCCAATTCGCGCAGCACGAATTCGGTCATGGCCAGAGCGACTTCGTAGTCGCTTGAAAAAACGGCACTTGCTCCCACCTTGAGCAGCGAGGCGTGCTCGCTCAAGTAGGTCGACCGGACCAGAACCCGAACCTTTGGATTCAACTCCCGCGCTTGCCTGATGATTTCATCACATCCGTGGATGCCGGCGGCGCTAAGGATCAAGGTCGTCGCTCGACCGACTCCGGCGGCTTCCAGCGTGTCGCGATGGCCCGCATCTCCGTACAGAGCGCGTACTCCGTCTGCGTTCAATCGGCTCACCGTTTCGTGGTTCAGCTCGATGATCGTCGGCTCGATGCCATTTTCCTTCATCAGGCGCGTCAACGTCCTGCCCACCGGACCGTACCCGACGATGATCGCCCGGTGTTGCAACCCCGCCATGACTTCGTCTTCCGACCCCGCGTCGCGGGAAGTGGTCAGCGTGCGAGCGTTGAGCCAGCGCCAAAGCCGTGGTTGGCGCGAGACCCAGGTTTCAAAAGGACTGACAAGCCGGTAGAGCAAGGGATTGAGCGAAATTGAGATAATCGCGGCTGCGACCAGCGTGTTCGTTACGCTGTCGGATGTGATACCCAACTGCCTGCCCATCGCGGCCAGGATGAATGTGAATTCGCCGATCTGCGACAAGGCCACGGCGACAGCCAGGGCCACTCTGACCGGATAGCGCAAGAAGAGAATAATCCACAGCGCCGCGAGGGGTTTACCAAGCACGATGATCACGAGCGTGGCCGCGACCACGCCGGGAGCCTCGAGCAGGTGGTGCGGGTCGAAGAGCATGCCGACCGACACAAAGAAGAGCACGGCGAAGGCATCGCGCATCGGCATCGCCTCCGACGCCGCGCGGAGACTGAAATCGGAGCGGCCGACGATCATGCCGGCCAGGAACGCGCCGAGCGCCATCGAGACTCCGAAGACCTTGGCGGAGCCGACGGCAATGCCCAGCGCCACGACCAGAATCGTGAGCGTAAAGAGCTCGCGCGACCGCGTCGCCGCCGCGCGGCCCAATAACCAGGGAATGAGCCTCCCGCCTACCAGAAAGGTGAAGGCGACCAGCGCCCCGACCTTGGCCAGCGCCAATCCGACGGCCAAGAATACGTGCCAAAGACCGGCTTGACGATCGCCGAACCATGCCGGCAACAATACGAGCACCAGGACGGTCAATAGGTCTTCGACGACGAGCCAACCGATGGCAATGTGGCCGACGGGTGTGTGCAGCTCATGATTCTCGGCAAGCACTCGGGTAAGCACAACCGTGCTGGCCACCGAAATGGCCAGGCCGAATACGATGCCCGCCGTCCAACCCCAACCAAACGCGAATGCCGCCACAGCTCCCAACCCTGTCGCGATCAGACTCTGGCAGGCTGCGCCTGGCAAGGCGATCCGCCATACCGCAACCAGTTCCTTGATCTTGAAGTGCAGGCCGACTCCGAACATCAAGAGAACGACGCCAATCTCGGCAAGTTGTTCGGCCAGCTCGCGGTTGGCGACGAACCCCGGCGTTTGCGGACCCACGACGATGCCGGCCGCCAGGTAACCGACGATCGGCGACAGACCCAGACGATGCGTCACAAAGCCGCATCCCAGGGCCGCCGCCAGGCAGCCGGCCAAATTTGGGATCAGGTCGAGGTTGTGCATGGAGCCAGATTGATTCGACGCGGCGGTGGTTCTCGGCGACTGATCGCCAACGCTAACATTTTATAGTGCGCAATCAAAATTCGACGACCCATTGATACGACCGATGTCGTTGGCGATCGAGGAATCGCAAGACTACCGAAGCTCTGCCTGTAACCGGTAAAGCAACTTGGAATGCGCCGTTACGGCGGCGCTTGTGTCGAATCAACGGCGCTCCACCCATCGCCGACCTTTACAATCATTGTTGATGCTGCTGACGCTCGTTTTCTTGACTTTTTCAGAGGCGAGGGGGCCTCGACTCCAAGGGCCGGTTAACGCGGTCTGTCGCGACTGCCTTGACGGCTTGGGCATCGCTCAATGACAATGTATCTGCGGATGTTGATGCGATTCTACGGATGCACCATTGATGCGGGCCGATTTTCACCTTGCACGGGTCCTGACGCTGGCTGTGGCCCTGGCGCCATGCCAGGCATGGGCGGATGACCCGGCGGAGATCGAATTCTTTGAGAAGAATGTCCGGCCGGTCCTGGTGCGCCACTGTTACGAGTGCCATTCGACGGCCAGCGTTAAGCTCAAGGGGGGCCTACTGCTCGATACCCGCGAAGGTACCCGTCGCGGGGGCGATTCGGGGCCTGCCGTCGTGCCGGGCAAGGTCGACGAAAGCCTGCTGATAGCGGCCGTGCGACACGAGTCGTTCGAAATGCCGCCGACGGGAAAACTGCCCGAGGAGGCGATCGCCAATCTGACGGCCTGGATCGAGATGGGAGCCCCCGATCCACGGGACGCGCCCCCTGCCGCGGCGGAAGTTGCCCGACAGGTCTGGGCCGAGCAACTCGCCCAACGGCGCGGATGGTGGGCTTATCAGCCGGTGGTTGACCCAGCGGTTCCGGAGGTCCACGATTCGGGCTGGTCGGAACTGCCGATCGACCGGTTCATTTTAGGCCGGCTCGAGGCCGCGGGCCTGTGCCACGCGCCGCGCGCCGACGCCCAGACGCTCGTGCGGCGGTTATCGTTCGCGCTGACGGGCCTCCCCCCGACCTCCGACGACGTCGAGAAGTTCGTTCTCGATCCGTCGCCTGCACAATGGGAAGCGCTGGTCGAGCGGTTGATGGCGTCGCCCCATTTTGGCGAACGCTGGGCGCGCCACTGGATGGACGCGGTCCGATATACCGACACCTACGGCTACGAGTGGGATATCCCGGCGAAGGGGGCCTGGCGGTACCGCGACTATCTGATTAGGGCCTTCAATCAAGACGTGCCGTTCGACCAGTTGGTGCGCGAGCATCTGGCCGGCGATCTTCTGCCCGAACCGCGCATCAACGCTCTGGAGCAGATCGACGAGTCGCGGATCGGCACCATGTTCTACCAAATGGGAGAAAAGCGGCACGGCGACAGCAGCGAATTCAACGGCATCCACCAGGAGATGCTCGACAACAAGATCGACGCTTTCTCGAAGGCATTTCAGGCCACGACCGTCTCGTGCGCCCGTTGCCACGACCATAAGATCGATGTCGTTTCGCAGAGCGACTATTACGCTTTGGCCGGCATTTTCATGAGCTCGCGTTGGGTCACAAACACCGTGGACCTTCCCGCGCGGAACGCGGCGGTGATCGCCGAGCTAAAGCAGCTCAAAGCTCAGTTGCAGCCGCTCATGGCGGCGGCCTGGCTCAACGACGTTCGGCGGACCGCGGCGGAGATGGCTGCGCCGACTGAAAACAGCGTCTGGCGGCGGCTGAGCGAAACCAGAGAGAAACAACCGCCACCCCTGGAAGACCCGCTATACACGTGGATGAAGGTCGTCCAGGCCGCCCGAGCGGGAGGCGACGTGGCGGCCACGTGGACTGCGGCGGCGGCCGAATATCGCGACCAGGCGGCAGCGCGGGCAGCCGACAACGCGGCCCACTTCACGGTGGCGGCCGATTTCCGCCAGGGCCCGCCGGAGGGCTGGTCGGTCGATGGCGCGGGCTTGCAAGCGGTCGCCCGCTGTGGCGATTTCACGGTGGCGCTCGAAGGCGATGCGGTCGTCGGCCGCCTGCTGCCCGGAGGCCTTTTCACCAACGTCCTTTCACCACGGTTGAACGGCGCGGTGCGAACGCCCCACTTCAACCGCTCGTCGAGCTTTGGGCACATCAGCTTCGAATGCTGCGGCGGTGACTTTGCCGCCAGCCGGACGGTGATCGATAATGCCTTTCTCACCGAGAAGCAGAAATACCTCGACCGCAAGGATCCGGCCTGGGAGCTGATGTCGACCATGTCGAACATGCCGGATTGGCACATTTATCTGGAATTCGCCACCAAGACCAGCAATCCCAATTTTCCGCCCCGCGTCGGCCTGGGAGGGGCGTGCAGCGAAGAACAAATTGCCGACGCGCGAAGCTGGTTTGGGATCACGCGAGCCGTATTCCACAATGCTCCTAAGACGCCCGTCGACGAACTGACCCGATTTCGCTCTTTGTTCGGTGTCGCCGTACAACAAGGCGCCAATGCCAAAGCCCCCCCCGCGCAGGAAGCGGTAAGCCCTGTGCCCGCGACGTTGGCTGAAGCGGCTCAGCGCTATGAGAAGTGGTTCGCCGCGGCCGTCGAGGCCTGGCAGGCCGGCCGCGCGAGCGAAGACGATGTGCGGCTGTTGAACTGGCTCATCGACACCGAGCTGGCAACCAACCTGCGCGGCGCCGTTTCGGCCGAAATTGCCGAGCTCACGAATCGGTACCGCGAAACGGAGGCCCGGCTGGCCCCACCGTGTACAATCAATGGCATGGCCGATGTCGGCACCACGTTCGACGACTATCGGCTGAATGTCCGTGGCGACTACGACCAGTTGGGCGATGTCATCCCCCACGGTTATCCCGAGATTCTCTGCCGCGCATCCGGCGGGTTCGACGCGCGCTCAAGCGGGCGCCTGCGGCTGGCGGAGCTGGTTTCCAGTCGCGACAACCCGCTCACTGCCCGCGTCTTCGTCAACCGCGTCTGGCATTGGCTCTTCGGTACGGGGTTGGTCGCCACTCCCGACGATTTTGGCCGGCTGGGGGGCGAGCCCTCGCACCCGGAATTGCTCGATTGGCTGGCGTCGCGGTTCGTTGCCCAGCAATGGTCGCTAAAACAATTGGTCCGTTCGATCGTTCTTTCCGAAACGTGGCGACAGTCGGGGCAAGTGAGCCCGCAGGCGCGCGAGGTCGATCCGGCCAATCGTCTTCTGCACCATTTTCCTTTACGCCGCTTGGAGGCGGAAGAAATCCGCGATCAGATGCTGGCCGTTTCCGGACGGCTCGATCGGCGGTTGGGCGGCCCTCCGATCAACCCATACCGGACGAATGAAGACCCGCAGAAACGGCTCTTCTGTGGGCCACTCGACGGCGAGGGACGGCGGTCGATTTACACCAAGATCACGATCATGGAGCCGCCGCGGCTGCTGGCGCTGTTCAACCAGCCCACGCCCAAGATCCCGACGGGCAGGCGCGACGTGACCAACACGCCCGCCCAATCGTTGGCCCTGCTGAATGACGCATTCGTGGCCGGCCAGGCGGAGCACTGGGCCGCGCGGCTGGTTGAGCGAACCGGCGAAACGCCGGCGGGCCGCCTCGGCTACATGTTTCGCACCTCCCTGGGACGCGGGATTTCGAGTGCCGAAACTGAGCGGTGGACGACGGCCTTGAACGATCTGGCCGCCTTGCGCCAGGTCTCCGCAAGCGATTTGATGTCCAATATGGTCCTCTGGAAGGACCTAGCCCACGCCATGTTCAACCTCAAGGAATTCATTTACATTCAATAATTGGTATCGCGGGCCTTAGCCCGCGTTGTCGGTAGTTGGTAGCGTGGGCTTCAGCCCGCGTCGTTATTCGCGCAGCTATCAGTGCAGTGTATTTGCGATGAGAATGTTGGTGGCTGGGGGCAGAGCGAAAGCAATGCCCCGGCCCGATCGCGACCGGGCCATCGCTTGCTCAGGGACGACTTATCAATCCCCGACTATTAGTTTGATCCAGGGCCTAAGAGTCCTATCGCTCCGCCCTGGCGAAGGCTGGGGCGGGGCTTGACTTGGAGCAATCACCTTGCGGGATTCAATCCTCTTGGATCACGGGAATTGGCTCGTCGCAGCACGAGAGGCGGTGCGAACCCTGCCCGATGATGTTGCGGAATGCGTTGGGGTAACCGAGCTTGCGCACCGGATCCGGTTGGCCGTTGTGGTTGAACCTCTCGATAATGGTGAGAGTTACCGTTCGCATATTGACGTCGAATGGTTTGACACCGTAAGGGAATGCCACGGAGTTCATAGGGAGCGCAGAGAGCAGCGGCGAAAGGCGGACGGATTACCCCGGGACCATTCTCCGTACGCCGGTTTTCCGCCGCAATTCACGGAGCCTGGTGGCTTGTATTACGAAAGGCGAGATTCACCGATTATTACCGTGCAGTGCAATGGAAAGGTGCAATGGATTTTCCCCGGAAATGCGATGACGCGATCCCTAACGCGAATGATTCAGAAGGCGGTACTCGAAGCGATATTCGCCGACTGTAGCGGCATGATCGGCAAGGACAGTCGAGGCAGATTCGTGCGAGACGATGGTTTTCCAGTTCTAGAATGGCAATTCAAGCGAGAGTGATTACCACCGTGACCGCTCGTTCCCCGGCCGCATTAAGTATATAATGCGGCTCGAAGGTCTCGGCCTACGTCGAAGCTTGACTCCATGAAACAAAGCCATTGCCGATGTCCCGGCGCCGTGCCACCGCCACGCTCCCGGCGCGAATTCCTGGCCACGACGGCCGGCGGTTTCGGGATGATGGCCCTCGCCGGGTTGATGGGCGAACGGGCGTATGCCGCGCCGGCGGCGGGCACGGCCATGCCGCATTTTGCGCCGCGCGCGAAGCGGGTGATTTTCTGCTTCATGGATGGCGGCCCAAGCCATGTCGATACGTTCGATTACAAGCCCGCCTTGAAAGAGCGGCAAGGGCAGGCCATTGGCGACGGGGCGGTTTCGAAGCTTTCTCAAAGCACGGCAGGCCGGGTGTGGCTGGGAAGCCCCTGGGAATTCCGTCAGCGCGGAGAGAGCGGCCTTTGGGTGAGCGATCTCTTCCCTCGCCTCGCCGGACTGGCCGACGAATTGTGCGTGGTTCGCTCGCTCGTCGGGAAGCAGCCGTTGCACGGTCAGCAGGCGCTGCTCCTGCACACGGGCCGCGTGACGGGGGGCGCACCCAGTTTCGGCTCGTGGATTCTCTACGGCCTGGGGACCGAGTCGGCCGAGTTGCCGGGCTACGTGCTGTTGAACAACGACTGGATCCCCAACGGCGGCTACGAGAACTTCGACAGCGCGTTTCTGCCGGCGACTAACTCGGCGACACTCCTGCGAGCGAAAGGAACGCCCGTCGATAACATTATGCCGGCGGACTCACCGGCCATCCAGCGCCGCAAGCTGGACCTATTGCGCGAAGAAGACGAGCAACTGGCCCGAGCGGCGGGCGAGGCCGATGCGATCGAGTCGGCGATCCAGAACTACGAAACGGCTTTCAGGATGCAGGCCGCAGTTCCGCTGGTGGCCGACGTGTCGAACGAAACGGCCGAGACCCGCGCTCTGTACGGCTTGGACAGCCCGAACGATTACCAGAAGTATTACAGTCTGCAATGCCTGCGCGCCCGGCGGCTGATCGAAGCCGGCGTGCGGTTTGTGGAAATCACGTGTCCCTTGACACACGCCAACAACTCTCCCTGGGACCAGCACGGCAACCTCAAAAAGTACCATGAGGAAAACGCGCTGATCACCGAGCAGGCCGTGGCCGCCCTCGTCGTCGATCTCAAGCGACGGGGACTGTTGGATGATACGATCGTCCTTTGGGCGGGCGAGATGGGGCGCACGCCGCACACGCCGGCCATCAGCGATACCTGCGGCCGCGACCACCATGTGAACGGCTACAGCATTTTTTTGGCCGGGGGAGGCTTCAAGGGGGGCATGGCCTTCGGTCAAACGGACGAGTTCGGCAATACCGTCGTCGCCGACGAGCTCACGATCCACGACATCCACGCGACGATCTTGCACCAGATGGGCCTTGACCACGAGCTTCTCACGTTCCGCTTCGGCGGCCGCGACGTAAGCCTCACCGACGTGCATGGCCGCGTGGTGCGCGAGCTGCTGTCGTGAAGAATGAATGCGAAAGGTTTATACCTCGTAGGTTAGGCTTTCCAGCCTGACGGAACCACGAGCTGCGCAGTCTGGCTGAGAATTATGACCAGTGTCAGGTGTTTTCCCGCGAGCAAATCGTGCAAAGCAAAGCGACCACCGTCGAACAGTACTTCTCTGAACTTCCTGAAGATCGGCGCCTGGCGATTGAAGCCGTGCGCGAGGTGATCCTCAAGAACCTCGACAAAAACTACGAGGAGGGCATGCAATACGGCATGATCGGGTATTACGTGCCGCACCGCGTGTACCCAGCCGGCTACCACTGCGACCCCAGACAGCCGCTCCCCTTCGCCGGCCTGGCATCGCAGAAGAACCACATGTCGCTGTATCTCATGTGCGTCTACGGCGAAAGCGAACTCTCGAAATGGTTTATGAGTTCGTGGGCGAAAACCGGCAAGAAGCTCGACATGGGCAAGAGCTGCGTGCGCTTCAAGAAGCTCGAAGATCTGGCGCTGGATGTCATCGGAGAGGCGATCAAGCGCGTGCCGGCCAAGAAGTTTATCGAGATCTGCGAATCGGCGACCAGGTCGACCGGCGCGAAGGCATCGAAAGGCAAGTCGAAGCTACAGAAATCGGCGAAAGCGAATAAGCCCGCAAAATCGGTGAAACCGGCGAAAAAAGCCTGAGGCACGAGCCCAAGTGCCAACGCGGCGCTCGTCCGGAGGAGACCGGATTGGACGATCGCAACCCATACGCATCGCCGCAGAGCCTCACGGCCGACTCACTCCCGACAACCGACGCGAGTGATCGCCCGAGTCGATGGGTTTATCTCGTTTGGACGATTGTATTTGTTCTCAATCTCGCGGTCCCACTCCTCATCGCCTGGACCTTGAGTAACGCCAGCGGCCGCATTGGGATGTTCGTGGCCGTCGCCGTGTTGTACCTGCTGGGAAGTTGGGTCTGTACTGCCCACTACCGGCATCTCGGAGTGAGTCTGATCGCCGGCGGTTTGTGTGTCGGATTGACTCAGGTTTTTCCCTTGCTTCAGATCATTGCGGGAAGCGTGAGCTTTGCCGTCGCAACCAGGCTTGGGCAAGTCGACGGTCGGAACGCCGATCTTCCAGGGAACGTGGACAGCGCCGCGGCCGGATTCATCATCACGATGACGACTGGTGTATTGCTGATGGCTGCCGCCCTCGTTATTGGACTGCCATTGCAAGCGATAGCTTCTCGGCGCAAGTTGTCAAAGGACTTGAAATACGCGAAACCGAGGCCGATCGATTCGCAAGAGTCAGTGAGCGTGCAAGTCCGACCGTAGCCTAAGCGGTTTCGCCATTTTCATGGGTGAGCTTCGCTCGCCACCATTGGCAGAACGATGTGCGAGGGATGGTCCGCGTCGTGCAAGATGCGCTGCTTCGCAGTGACCGGCTCTGTGGCCAGGCCGACATTGTCTTCGCCCGTGTTGAGGTTGGGAAGGAAGTAGGGGAAGAAGCTGCTGGAGATTTCCACGCGAATGCGGTGCCCGGCATCGAAGCGGTTGGCCGTTCCGCGCCAGAAGTCGATCGTATACTCGTAGGCCTTTTCCGGCTCGATCTGGCTGAGTTGCGCGGGATTAAACGCGCCGTGGCGCTCGGGGTCTCGGAAGCGGGCCCTCATGACGCCGTCGCAAAGCAATGCCGTCGCGCCGTCGGGCGACACGTCGACCAGACGCACCATCCAGTCGGTGTCGCGCGCCGAAGTCGCCGCGAACAGCCGGGCGGTGATCGGGCCGATGACTTCCAGCGGCTTTTCCAGCGGCGCCGTGGTGTAAACCAGCACGTCGTCGCGGGCCGCCGCCTCGCGCGTGTCGACCGCGCCATCCTCGGTGTGCCCGCCTTTGTAGGGCGACGGGGTTGGGTTCCGCGGGTCGTACGCGTATTCGTCCGCCGGCTCCGTGGACGGCGGCGTCGTATCCAACGTGCCGTCGCCCGCAAGCGTGTTCGCCTTGCCGCCGCTGTGAAGGTAGAAACTCGTCCATTCGGCCTGAGGCGGCGGCCAATCTTGCTCAGCCCGCCAACGGTTTTCGCCCATCACGAATAGATACACGGGCGGTTCGTCGGCAAGGCCGTTGGCCCGACCCTTGAGATGGTAGTCGAAGAAGCGGCAAACGTATCCGTCCCAGTCGACGACCGCGTCGGCACCGTAGTCGACGGCTCCGACTTTGCGCGTATTGAAGCCGTGCTGCCAGGGGCCGATTACCAGCCTGGGTTGCCGGGCATCGGGCGTGGCACCGTATTGCCGCATTCCCAGGTAATTCATCGGCGAACCGGGATGGTTGGCGTCGAACCACCCCGTCACGTTCAGAGTCGGCACCGTCACGTTCGCGTAGTTCTCGCGACCCTGGTACGAGATCGCCTTCCAGTAATCGTCGGTCGAACGGTTCTGTCTGATCCACTTCTCGAACCAGGCCCCGTCGGCCGCCCCGCGGCGCTCGTTCAGCGTCAGGTATGGGTAAACGAAAAAATCGCGAAAGCGCGAGTTGGCAAAGCCGCCGTAGGGGCCGTCGGCCGCGAGCTGCCCGGTGCGGCCCGACATGGCGCCCGCCCAATCGACCGCCCACGCGACCAGCGCGCCGTTCTGGTACGGGCCGTTAAACAAACCGTCGGGCGGCGCGACCTCGGGCACCATCGCTTTCAGCGACGGCGGCGCGGTCACGGCGGTCCACCACTGTGTCCAACCCAGGTACGACCCGCCGTACATGCCAACCTTGCCGTCGCACCAGGGCTGTTCGGCCAACCACTCAACCAGGTCATAGCCGTCGGTCTTCAGCAATGGGTTGAATGGGTCCCATTCGCCGTCGGAGTCGAACCGCCCGCGGCAATCGGCCAGCGCCACGGCGTAGCCCCGCCGCGCGAACCAGCGAGCCCGGTTCATCAAACCCAGTGTGTTGTTGTTGTAAGGCGTCTGCACCAACAGGGCCGGGAATTTTCCCTCCGCCCGCGGCCGATACCAATCGACGCTCAGCCGCACTCCATCGCGCGCGGCGACCTTGACGCCCCGCGCCTCTTGTACGGCAAACTGCTCAGTGGAATATCGCCCGGGTTCGGGCTTATCTGCAACAACCGGCGAATCGCTCGCCTCGGCCGGCTCCGACCGAAGGCCGACGCTGTTGATGGCCACTACGCGATACACGTGCTTTTTGCCCGGCATTGCCGTCCAGTCGACGAAGCGCATCTCGGGCAATCGTTTTTCAGGCGTGTCGTGGTACGACATCGCCTGGAACAGAGGCCGGCCAAACCGACCCTGGGGCTCTTGTGGCAACTGACCAATGTCTTCTCCGTCCCGCTCGACGACGAATGCCCGCATTCCGCTTTCGAAATCGGCCGCGGCATCCCAGGTGATTTCAGGTGCCCGGTCGGGCGAGAATACGACGCGCACGCCGACGGGCGAAGGGGGTGGCGTCGTGTCGCCAACGGCACCGGTCTTAACGTATTCTTCCCAGGCGTGCGCCACTCGTTCGTTTGGGAGCCAAACGGCCTGGTCGACCTGGCCTTGGTATGAGGCGGCCCCTTGCGCTCGGTCGCCCGACACCGGCGCGTACCAGCATAGTTTCGCATCAAGGGGCATGAGTCTTTGGTCCCCACCTCCCGGTTCGGGCAAACGCGCGGCCAGGCAGGCATCGAAGAATGGAATCGCCAGGTACCGCGAGTCGCCGCACTCGTGGGCCGTGCGAGGATCAGGCGCGAAGCCAACGGGCGCACCCTTCGCTCGATACGCCTGGAACATCGCCATGGCGCCGGTCCACGCGCCGTCGAAACGCGGGTCGCCGCGTTCCTTGGCACCGGGGTTGCACATCATCGGGATCTGGTAGGCGGCGTCCGGGATGTCGGGCTTGGGAATCTCGCCCTTTTCCCAGGCTGCGAAGGCTGTGCCGGAGCGGAACCAGATGGCGACGATCCGTTCTGGGTACATCGTCTGCATCAAGCTGGCCCAGAAGGCGCCGCCGGAGTGTCCCCACAAGCACCAGGGCACGGTGTCGAGCTCCGCGTGTTGCGACTTCGCGGCCAATTCGCCCAGGGCCCGCAAGAATGACTTGTGAGAGCCGTTCCGCGGGTCGCACCAGAGACGGCAGTTCTGCTTGTCTTCTTGCTGGTACGACGGCCCCATGAGCGCGCAATCCCACTTCTGCGCCAGAGCTTGCCAGTGGAGATCGTAGGCGGCCGTGGCCCCTCCTTGGCAGGCGCCAGAGCCACAGCCGTGCTGATGCACGATGACCCCGCGGAGCTTGTTGCCGCCATCGGGGACCCAGATGGTGTAGGTCACGCCCAATTGCAGTTGGCCGGGTTCGCTGGACGGCGGATAGCTGACTTCAAAGTAGCGACCGGCAGCCAGAGCGATGTTTGCCCGGACGAGGGCGAGAAGGAAGACGAAGGTGATCGAGGCGATGGATTTCATTGCAATTTCACTTTCGTTGGACTTGCGACTTCGCGGAGCAGACCCAGCGCGGCTTCGACCAGCATTTCTCCCGAGCCCGGCTGCAACGCCGAGTTCGTGACCTCGTAGCTGCCGCCGGCGTAGGCCGCGCGCGTCGGGACGTAGATCGTCTCTTTGCAGTTGCAAAGTTCCACGACGATCGTCGTTGCGAACGGCGACCCCTGTTTGATCGCCAGGCCCAACTCGACGAAAACCTCTCCAGGCAGGCACACGATCGCCGCCTCATCGCCGACACGTATCACTGTGACCTCGACAGGCAATGCTTCACCGACGCCGGCCCAGGCGTGAGACAACCCCCAGGTGATGTGTTCCGCCGCATTCGCGTGCGGCGATTGATGGCGAAGCTGATCGAGCACCAGCTTCTTGTAGGCGGTGACGTGCTCCAGGAAATCGACTTTCTCCTGGCGTTTGGCGGCTTCGACGATTTCAATGGCACGATCGACTTCCTCGGCCGTCGCGTCCTGCAAGGGGAGCGGTACGACGCGAGATTTCACCGCCACATCCGTTCGCTCGAGGCGTCGCAGTTCACTGAGTCTGCCCGAAACCGTGGCGCCGATCGAGTTGCCGATGAATTCGGTATTGTTGCGTTCGCGGCGGCGCGGGTCGGAATGATTGATGTCGCCGCAGCAACCGTTCGCGAAGATCGAGACCACGTCGGACCCGATCGTATTACGCAGCGTTTGTTCGATGAAAAACGGGTAATCCGCGCTCCATTTCAGCCCGCCCACGGTGTCGAGGTGCAATGCGAAATTGCTGACGACACCACGCGGCTCGCCCGACTCCGATCGGATCAGCAACAGGCCGATTTCCGGATCGACCGGGCCCGCTGCCCGCACGACGTCAGGATGGTCGAGGCTCATCCAGGTGCGAACGCTGCCGTCGCGCATCACGAATCGACGATTGAACGACACGCTCGTTGCCTGCGTGGCCGAGCCGGCTTCGAGGACTACGGGGCCAGCCGCAGCGTGGGCCTTGGCGACCGCGTCGGCCGGGACGCTGATCAGCCGTTCGATAAAAGCCGCTCGGACCGGGTCGCCCCGCGTGCCGCCGAGATAGCGATACAGTTCGCCCGAGTAGTCGGGCGCGGTATGCGAGTGCGTCGCCGAGACGACGATGTTCGAAACGGCGATACCCGTCTGTTCCGACGCACGCTTTCGCACCGCGCCGGCCAGATCGACCGAGATGCCGATCAGGTCGCAGACCACCAGCGCGGCTTCGTCGCCCGCCCCGCGAAACACGATCGCCTTGGCCTTCAGCGGGTCGAGCGTCCCTTCGGCAAGCCGTTCATGGTAATACCCGGCCATCGGAAATCCGGCGGGCGGCGTGATGTCTTCCTCGGCCAAACCGACTTGCAGAGTGCCGTCAGCCGCCGCACATTGGCCCACGGACGTGACGACGAACAGGCAAGAGACCGCGACGAACCAGCGGTAGTTTCTCATGGATTCGATCTACCTGGGTGTATGTTGGCGACGCTCGTCAGCTTGACTCACGTGCCGGAAGAGGGCAATAGGGGTGGTGTCAGCGAAGCTCGTCGGACGTCGCGAGTGTCGGCTAACCTCGAACTTTCTCTGCCATGGCTGGACAAATGAATTGGTATTCAGTTGCGTTTTTTGGTAACCTTTAGCCACCGGGGCGCACTAAGGCTGCATTGGAAAGGCGCACGCCAATGGTCCCGCGCCAGGACCAACTCAATTCTAACGGAGATCTTTCATGCGACATGTCCTGATGATGTGCCTGGCATTGACGCCGCTGGCAGCGGCTTCGGCCCAGGAAAACGACTCCGGCGACGGACGTCATTCGGCCCTGCGGGACCTGAAAATAGCCCTTTACAAGCTGGCCGCGCGCACGCATGAGAATCAGGCGACCGATGAATTTGCCCAGGTTGACGAAAGGGCGGCGGAACAGACCGCGCAGCGCGAGCCGCGCGAAGGTGAGGGCGAGCGGCGCGAAGGCGGGGACGGCGCCCGTGGAAACGAGCCCCGCCGCGGGCCGGGCCGAGGCGCTTTTGGCCGCCGTCGCCCGCCTGGCGCTGGTGGTCCACCCCAGGGCGGACCTCCTGGGGGGCCTCCGGGTGGAGCACCCGGCGGACCTGAAGGCGCCACGCAGGACGACCGCCGCGGCCCGCCTCAGGGTGGACCAGGTGGAAATCCAGGCGCCTGGCCACGCGGTCGTCGCGGATGGCCACAAGGTGGTCCGCCCCAGGGTGGTCCTCAGGGACCGGGTGGACCCCCTCCGGGTGGAAATCCAGGAGACGGCCATCGTGGTCCGCCTCAGGGGCCCGGCGGACCTCCTCCGGGTGGACCTCAAGGCGACGCGCAAGACGGGCACCGTGGTCCGCCTCAGGGCGGTCCTCAGGGGCCCGGCGGTCCGCCGCCGGGCGGCCCTCGTGGCTTTGCCCAAGGTGGACATCAAGGTCCTCCTCAGGGACCTGGGCAGGGTCCCAGCGGTGCGAGGCCTGGTGGCGGGGCATCTTGGGGACATGGACCGTGGGGTGGGAGAAGCTGGGGCGGTTGGATGACGCACTTCGGTGGCACGCCGGGCGGAGATGGTCCTGGTAGAGGTGGTCCTGGTAATCGTCCACAAATGGGCGGTATGCATCACGGCGCAATGCCCGGCGCTGGAGGCCCATCAGCGTGGCACCATCTTGCCCACGGCCGATCGCCTTGGTCGCATTCCCCGCGCGGCGGAAATCATCGGATTCAACAGGTTCGTCACTCTGGCCAAGTCTGTCCGCACTGTGGCAGTCCCATGCACGGTGCCGGTGCAGGTCACGCGGGACACTTCGGCGGTCACTCTCGCCATTTCGCGGGTCATCGTGGCGGTGGGCAGCATGCGCACCACGCGAGTCATTGTGGCGGACACCACATGCACCACGCGCATTACTCGGGGCATCATGGCGGACACCACGCGCACCCAACGGGTCATCATGCGGGGCATGGCGGCCATCGTCACCACGTTTGCGCCCATTGTGGTCACGCGCATCATGGTCACGCGGATCATCATCGTGCGCACCAGGGTCACGGCCATCGCCCACAGGGGCATCCAGGCGGACGAGGACGACCCGGCCATTCCAGCACCTCGGACGGTCGCGCCACAAACCTCGTCATCGCGACTCCTTCGGCGGGTGAATCGTCTGAAATGTCGAGTGCACCGCAGGTGATCCGCATCGAACTCTCTGGTGTCGCCACGGGTGAGCAGGCCCCGCAAATCCACACGGCGATTGCCCGAGCCATCCAATTCAGGATCGCCGAGGATGAAAATGATGGTGATGACGATGACGACGCAATTGAGGCTGACGACGGAGATGAGGATGATGACGATGAGGACGACTCAATCGGCGAGTTGCGCGGGCAGGTCGAATTGCTGCGCGACGAAGTCCACGCGCTGCACGAGCTCGTAGAGCGCGTAATCAGCCGGAATTGATCCGGTCAGCCAATTCGAATCGATACAAGCCCCGGCGCAATCAGCGCCGGGGCTTGTTCGTTTTTCCGGCCGAGTCAGAATGGAAGGATCGGCGTTTCTTCTCAAGTAACAGGTCCTTGGCGTCCATCTCCCATGCCCAACAATGAACCTTCCGCCGGCACGAAACTGATCTGGCACTACACGGTCAAGCCGCATTTCCTCTCGATTGTGGCTGATGGCGCGATCAAGCCCGCCACCGCTTATGCGCCCAAGGGAGCGCCAGCGGTGGTCTGGTTTTCCACGAACGCCGATTGGGAGCCGACGGCCGGCAAGGTACTGGCGTGCGCCGATGGATCACCACGGCTATTGGGCCGCGACGAGATGCACACGATCGGCGTCGGCCCCTTGCGGTTCGGTGTTGCGCCGGCCGTCGCGCCGCACACCTGGCACGAGTTCAAACGCGTGAGTGAGATTCGGCCCAAGTACGCCAGCGATATGGTCGCGGCGGCGGTCAAATGCCAGTCGCGGCCCAGTTGGTGGTTCGCCACGTTCGAGCCGGTGCCTCGCCGGCAGTGGATCGCCGTCGAGCAGTGGGACGGGTGGCAGTGGGTGACGATTCCGACGAATGTGGTAGAATGATCCGCCATGTGTGGCATCACCGGCGCCGTTTGGACTGAGTCCGGTCAGCCGATCGATCGCGAGACGCTCGCGCGGATGACCGATGTCTTGGCGCACCGAGGTCCCGACGACCGCGGGGTCTATGCCAGCGAGGTGGCCACCCACAACTACCCCGGCACCGTATCGGGCGTGGCGCTCGGCTTCCGCCGGCTGTCGATCATCGACGTGGCAGGCAGTCACCAGCCGCTTTCGAACGAAGACGGATCGGTGTGGATCGTCCTCAATGGTGAAATCTACAACTACCGCACACTCCGCCGGCGGCTCGACGGCCACGGACACACGTTTCGCACGGTCGGCGACACCGAAACGCTGGTACACCTCTACGAGGATGAGGGCATCGACTTCCTGCGTCATGTCGAAGGAATGTTCGCCCTGGCCATCTGGGACGCCCGCTCGCGGCAGCTCGTGCTGGCGCGAGATCGCCTCGGCAAGAAGCCGCTCGTCTATCGCCATGAGCCGGGCAGGTTGCTGTTTGCCAGCGAGTTGAAAAGCCTGCTGCAAGTGCCCGGCGTGCCGCGCGACATCGACCCCGGCGCCGTCGACGAGTATTTGGCCTATCAGTACGTGCCTCATCCGAACACAATTTTCCGCGGCATCCGCAAGCTGCCGCCGGCGCACTTTGCCGTATATCGCGAAGGCCGTTTGACGGTCGATTGCTACTGGCGGCCCGATTTCGCGCATGAGATCAAGCGCCCTGCGGCCGACTACGCCGCCGAGCTGCGCGAGAAACTGACTGCGGCGGTCGAGAAACGGCTGCAAAGCGACGTGCCCTTGGGAGCCTTCCTATCCGGAGGTGTCGATTCGTCGATCGTCGTGGGCCTGATGACAAAGCTCGTCAAAGGGCCCGTTCGCACGTTTTCGATCGGCTTTCCGGTGCCGGAGTACGACGAAACGAGCTACGCTCGCGAAGTGGCCCAGAAGTTGGGAACGGTTCATGAAGAGCTTCGTGTCGAGCCTGACGGCGTGGCGGTGCTCCCCAAGCTGGTCTGGCATTACGACGAACCGTTCGCCGATAGTTCAGCGATTCCCACCTATTACGTTTCGAAGCTGACTCGGCAGCACGTCACCGTGGCCCTGACGGGCGACGGCGGCGATGAGCTCTTCGCCGGCTACCCGCGCTACCGCGCGGTGGAAATCGGCGCATGGTTCGACCGATTGCCGCGTGGTCTGATGAAGGCGTTGGCCGGCGATTTCTGGCAGCGGCTCCCATCGGGCGGCCGGCAGAAATCGTATGTGCGGAAATTCAAGCGGTTGGTGGGCGCGCTGGCGCGGCCCGCCGAACGCCGTTACTTCGACTGGGTCTCGATTTTCAACGAAGTCCGACGCGCCGAGCTTTACTCAGAGGAGTTCATCGCCCAGTTGCCGAGGAACGACCCGTTCGAGTTTCTGGCGAGCGCCTTCGCGCGCAGCCGCGGTCGCGATCAAATCACTGCGGCCAGCCTGGCCGACCTGGTCACGTACCTGCCATGCGACCTGATGACCAAGGTCGACATCGCTTCGATGGCCAACTCGCTGGAATGCCGCGCGCCGTTTCTCGACCACCACGTCGTGGAGTTGGCGGCGGCGATGCCGCTTGCGCTCAAGTACCGTCGCGGCCGAGGCAAAAGGATTCTGTTGGAGGTGTTCGGCGACTTATTGCCCACGTCCGTCCGAAATCGGGCGAAAATGGGCTTTGGCGTGCCGCTCGGGCACTGGTTTCGCCACGAGCTTCGCGATTTTGCCCGTGACGTGCTGCTCGATCCGCGCGCGTTGGGGAGAGGCCACTTTCGGGCCGCGGTCGTGCGGTCGATGGTCGACGATCACCAGTCGGGCCGCTACGATCATAGCTATCGCCTCTGGTCGCTGTTGGTGTTCGAGCTTTGGCAACGCGAGTGGGTCGATCAGCCGGCGATGAGCATGGCGGAGGCGAGCCCGATCGATTGATCGTCCGGGTATGGCCCACTCCGAACGGGTTGACGCACATGCAATGGTCCAACCTCTACCCGCTGGATTTCTTCATCGTGGCCGGCCTGGTCATCCTCGGGCTGTTGCTCCTGGCTCGCCGCCTGAGTCTGTCGCCGACGTCGAGGAGCTGGTTGCTGTTCATTCTCCGCGCCTCCGTGCTCGGCGTGCTCTTGTGTCTGCTGGCCGACCCTGTTGAGGTGAGCGAGTCGCGGTTGCCTCCCAGGCCTCCGCGTGCCGTCTTTCTTGTCGACGGATCACGGAGCATGTCCCTCGATCGGCCCGTCAGCCGCATCGACCAGGCACTGCACACGATCGCCGATGCGCAGCGCCGACTGCCTGCCGGCCGATCGCCCTTGATCAGCCAGTTCCGCTTTGGCCACGAGACGGCGCCGGTTGCCCTGGCAGCTCAACTGCAAGCATCCGACGACGAGACGCGTCTGCTCGAATCCGTCGAGCGGCTCGCATCGCGCCTGGGCGACGACCCGCCACGCGGCCTGTTCATCTTCTCCGATGGCCGCACCACCGTTCCGGTCGAGCCGGAGGCCGTCTCCCAGCTTGCGGCGGGCTACGAACGCTGGGGTGTGCCAATCAACGTTTTCCCTTTCGGCAGCCAGGATGCGATGGGCGACGTTGCCATCCGAGACCTGATTGCGCCCCGCGAGGCGCCCTCAGGTACGCGCGTGCCGGTGAAGGTGGTCATTGGAAGCCAGGGTTACAGTGGAGAACGGGCAGAAATCCTCGTTCGCGCCGCGGCTGAACCGGGGGCCGAGCCACTGGCGACCCTGCCGATCACGCTGGCCGACGGCGAGCAGACGTGCGAGCTCACCATCGAAGCCGACCGGGCCAAGGGCAAGCTCGTCGTCGAGGTGCCGACTTTGCCGCGCGAAGCAATCGTCGAAAACAACCGTGTGGCCTGGTTCATGAACGCACGCAACGCCAAAATTCGTGTGATCTACATGGAGGGCACCGGCACCAACGAGTACCACTGGATTCGCGACTCGCTGGTCGAGGATCCGAACATCGAGTGCATGGCGATGGAAGTCAACGCCCAATACGCGCAACAGCAGCTCTTACATCGCATCGACAACCCGCAGCTCGGTTACCCGACGACGCGCGAAGAGCTTTTCTCGTTCGACGTCGTGATTTGCAGCGACATATCGCGGTTGGCATTCACTCAAGAGCAATTGGATTGGACGGTGGAACTGGTCGCCCAGCGCGGCGGCGGTTTCGCCATGATCGGCGGCAACACCAGTTTCGGCGCCGGACTCTGGGACCAGACCGCATGGGACGGAATGATCCCCATCGACATGGCCGGCGCTGCCGGTCTAGGGGCGGGCACGATCTGGAACGTGCAAATCCCCACCGTCGTGCCGCCGCAAGCGGAATCACACCCCATCTGGCACCTCGTCGATGATCCGGCCAAGAACCGGGAGATCCTCAAGCGCATTCCGACGCTTTTCGGCACGAACCGTACCGAACGGCTCAAGCCGGCGGCCACTGTGTTGGGGGTCTGCAGCATTCCGTCTTACGGTATCGTCGCCATGCCCCTCTTCACCTGTCAGAGCTACGGCCGCGGACGGTCGTTCGCCATGTCGAGCGACAGCACGGTCGACTGGGGGCGCGACTTCGAGCGGCTATGGGGCGAGGGGGACAACCGCTATTTCCGTAAGTTCTGGCGAAACGTGGTGCAATGGCTAGGCGAGAATTCGACGGGCAAGGACCGCCGGTTGCAAGTCGAAATCGACAAGCTGATGTACCGTCCCGGCGAGCCGATTGGAGTGACTGCGCGCGCCTACGATGACGAATTGCGTCCGACCGGCAAATACCGCGTCGTTTCGCGACTCTGGCCAGTCGGCACTGCCGGGCCACCGCGCGCCGGCGCGCCGGTCGAGGAATCCGCCCTTTTGCCACGCACTGAAGATCTGGTCTATGTGACAACCCATGCCGCGCCCACGTTAGAGCACGTCCCACTTGTCGTCGGGCAGTTCGGGCCCGGTGAATCGGCCGGGCGACTGGTGCAGATCGAGGTGACGGCCTACGAGGAGGACCGGATGGTGGCCCAAACGGTCGCGGAGGCGCAATTGCTCGACGACTCGCCCGAGTTTCGCGATTTGCGGCCCGACCGCGAGCTCTTGGCCCAACTGGCGACCGCGTCAGGTGGCAAGGTACTTGGCGACGCTGAGGAGCTCGCCACAGAACTGGCAAGCTACACCGACGCTCCCGGTGAAGTCGCCATCTACCGCTCGCCGCTTTGGGACCGCGCTTGGCTGTGGTTCGTTCTGATCGGGCTGCTTTCGACCGAATGGATCGTGCGGCGCGTCAAGGGTTTGGCGTGAGCGAGGGAAAAGGAGCATTGAACCATCAGCGGTCGAAAGCAAAATGATCTCGAACGTAGCACGCCGCCGAAAAGCACCGAGCGGATCCGCGCCACGTTGGAGGCGGTACATGAAAACCGCGGCCCATCGGTACCGGCGGGGCCCCGGCCGGGAGGCATGCAGCCGGGCGACCCCGTGGTCGTCGCCTCGTTCCACGACCCGGTGGTGGGCCGCAAGTTCCAGGAGCGGCTGCTGCGAGAGGGCCTGATGTCCGAATTCGAATGGGCGCAAGGGCGTCTTCAGGTGCTTGTCGACGCGGCCGAGCGCGCCCCGGCCGCGGCACTCCTGGATGAAGTGCTGGCCGAGTTTCCCGATCGCCGGCGGACCCTCCGCGCGAGGATTTTCGATTATGCGTTCTTTTTCGCGGCCATCGGCGCGACGATAAGCTCGGTCGGCGTGGTCGGCAATGGCCCTGGCAAATTTGATCTGTTTCGGGTCAAGGGCATGCTGATCGTCGCCGGTTTTACCGTGTATAGCGCGGTGATCGGCGCATTGGTCGGCGACCTGCGCTTCCGCCTGTTCCACGGCGGCTCCGCCTCGCAGTTTGGCATCCGCGACCTGATGCTCCTGACCGCGCTGGTGGCCTTGGTGCTGGTCTTGTGGAACTACGTTCGATGGCTTTTGTAGCATAGCTCCGACGCTCCGTGGTGGAGATCGCCGGTCGCCAACGGCCTGACGGTCCCCGTCACGGAGTGCCACGGCTACGGAGGAGACCGGCGTTCAGATCTTGCCGGTCTCGCGACGCGCAATTTCATCGCGGAGACGTGCGGCAAGTTCGTACTGCTCGCTGGCCACGGCGTCGGCGAGTTGCTCGCCCAAAGTGCGGCCGACGTGGTAGTGGTCGCGGAGCGATTCGCGCAACTGGTCGAGACGCGTGACCAGTTCGTCCTCGTCGAATTGTTCCTCGGCCTCGTGTTCGACGAAGAATTCCCGCATCCGGTTCAGGCCCTGGTTGATTTGCTCGATGGCGGCCTCCGGGCCCTGGTCCTCGAGTCCGGCGAGCGCCGCGGCCTGCGTGCGATGGAAAAGAATGAACGGTCGGTACTGTTCGTGCGACATGGTCCACTGCTCATCGGGCGAACAATTCTTGACGAAGTCCATGAAGGCCAGGCTATGGTCGGCGTCGCGCACCGCGCGGTTGAACTCGCGCAGCGCCAACCAGCAAATCCGCCGTTGGTAGAACTGAACGAATTCCCGATCGACCTCCGCGCACTGTTCCTCAGTCAGCACGAAATCACGCCCGTCGTGGACCGTAAGCGCCAGCAAGTAATCGAAATACGTTTCAGCCCCATTCGGGCGGGCACCATCGGGCCGGCCAGTGACCTCAAGCTGCAACAGGCCCAAATCGATCCGCATCTGCAACAATTCGCGGCCATCCTGCCCGCGCACCAACCGCGCGGCCACCTCACCCGGCTGGTAATCCCAATCGTGCAGGATCTGGTCGATATTACGCCGTTTCGCCATCGTTCGGCCGACTTGCCTCGAATGCGTTTTGCCCGCCTAACTCATTATAACATGGAGTCCAGCGGCGGGGCCAATCGCATCGCGTCACGGGCGGCCAACACGTCAGCCAGCGCGGTCTTGCCATCAGCGGCCAAAGCGGTGAGGTGACCCATCTTTCGTCCGGCCCTCGGTTCGGCCTTGCCATACAGGTGCAGCTTGACGTTGGGATGGGTGCACAGCGCCGCCCAATTGGGTTCGCCCGCCTGCCAGCACTCGCCCAAAAGGTTGGCCATCGCCGCCGGACGCAAGAGCTCGGTCGAGCCCAGCGGCAGCCCGCAAATGGCGCGCAGTTGCTGCTCGAACTGGCTCGTCAGGCAGGCATCGAAAGTGAGGTGGCCCGAGTTGTGTGGCCGGGGCGCCAGTTCATTGATCCAAAGCCGCCCCGCGCGAGTCACGAAGAACTCTACGCAGAGCACCCCCACGACGTCGAGCCGCTCGAGTACTGCGCGCGCCATGTCGCTCGCCTCGCGCGCGAGCCGCCCCGCGATGGGGGCCGGGGCGAGGGAAACGTCAAGGATGTGGTTGCGGTGCGTGTTGGCGATCAGACCGTAGTCGACCACCGAGCCGTCGTGAGCGCGGGCCGCAACCACCGACGCCTCGCACTCGAAATCGACCCATGCTTCGAGCACCGCTTCGTCGGTTCCGAGCGCTTGCCAGGCCACGGCGGCCGCATCGGCGTGGTCGATCTTGATCTGTCCCTTGCCGTCGTATCCCCAACCCGCAGTTTTGAGCACGGCCGGTGTGCCGAGCCGACCGAGGGCCTGCTTCAAATCGTCGGCCGAGCGGACTGTGGCGTAGGGCGTGACCGGAAAACCGGCCGACGTCAGGAACGCCTTTTCGCGCAGACGGTTTTGAGTGGTGTGAAGCACCGCGCCGTCAGGACGCACGGGCGCGGCAGACGCCGCGGCGGCCGCCGTGGCGGCCGGCACGTTCTCGAACTCGAATGTCACGACGTCGACAGCGCTGGCGAATGCGCGGATTGCGTCGAGGTCGTCGTAGGCTGCGTTGATCTCCAGGTCGGCCACCTGGCCGGTGGGCGTGTCGTCTGCCGGCGAAAGGGTGTGGACACGGTAGCCCATTCGACGAGCTGCGATGGCGAACATGCGGCCAAGCTGGCCGCTGCCCAGCACGCCGACTGTCGCGCCTGGCGGGATCGTCCGAATCAAGGCAATGTTTCTCCCAGCACGCCCTGGGTTTGTTCTTCCCGGAACCGTCGCAACTTCTCGCGCAATTCGGGCCGATGGTTGGCCAGGATGCTCACTGCCAACAGCGCCGCGTTGGTGGCCCCAGCCTTGCCGATGGCCAATGTCGCGACAGGAACGCCGCCGGGCATCTGTACGATCGAGAGCAGCGAATCGAGGCCGTTGAGAGCCTGGCTCTGGACAGGCACTCCCAAAACCGGCAAGAGCGAGTGGGCCGCGGCCATACCCGGCAAATGGGCCGCTCCACCAGCCCCGGCGATGATCACTTCCAGGCGCCGACTTTCGGCCGTACGGGCATATTCAGCCAGCCAGTCGGGCGTACGGTGCGCCGAGACGATCCGGCATTCATGAGGCACGTCGAAACGGGTGAGCATCTCATCGGCGTGGCGCAAAGTTTCCCAATCGGACTTGCTTCCCATGATGATGCCGACTAAGGGAGACGTCGCTACGTTCATGGAACTAGATCATACCGGCCTTCACATTGCACGTCGAGTATGGGAAAGCCATCCCACGACCGTGGCAAGAAACCGATAGGCTAAAATTTTGGCATACTGGGCTTGACCCGCCGGCTGTAGAAGTTAAAATTTTGGCACGTTGATGGAACCTTATCCCCCCAGGTCAATGAAAATGTCGGCAAAACCCGAAGATCATCTGAGCCGTCGCGAACGACAAATCATGGATGTCGTCTACGCGCGGGGCGAAGTCACGGCCGCGCAGGTGTGTGCCGAACTTCCCGACGCGCCCAGCAACACGGCCGTTCGCACGCTATTACGGATTCTAGAGGATAAGGGGCACCTCAAGCATCGGCAAGACGGGCTGCGGTACGTCTACCAGCCGAGCCGCCGGCGCGGGGCGGTAGGCCGTTCAGCACTGACTCGCGTATTGCGCACGTTTTTCGACGGTTCCCTGGAAAAAGCCGTCGCCGCCCACCTGGGTGATTCCGCGGCTGACTTGTCGGACGACGAACTTGACCGCCTCGCCAACCTAATCCTCCAAGCCCGCAAGAAAGGACGATAAACCATGTCGCACTCATTCGTTCTCGCGTCTCTTGCGTCCGATCGCTTTCCGATGGCGATCTTCGACGGCGCCGTGAAGGGCACAGTGTTGTTGGTCGTCGCGTGGGTCGTGGCGCTGGTTTGCCGTCGCTGCTCGGCGGCCACGCGCCACTTGATCTGGTCGACGGCGACGGCCGGTCTGGTCATGTTGCCTTTGGCTACGGCCTGGCTGCCGGGTTGGTGTCTGCCTTGGTCGGTTCAGTGGCTGGCAGCCGATCCCGGCGTCGATTTGAGCCGGTCGTTTGCCACCGCGAACTCGGTGGACTCAATGCCCGAGGAGATTCTCGATGCGAGGCCGGGGGATACCGGGTCCACTCACTCGGCAGGCGGACGAACTCTCGGTGCGGCGGAAATGCGGGAGCCGGTGGAGGAAAAAGATAAAGCCGTTACTTCCGCGGTGGTATGGCTCGGCCGAGTGTGGTTGTTCGGCGCCGTTGCGTTACTGCTGCCAACAGTGGTTGGCTGGTTGAGCGTGCAACATTTGCGCCGGAAATACATGACTTTGGCCAGCGGTCCCGTGGCCGGCCGGCTCGCCGAGCTGGCAGCGTGTTATCAGATCCGACGTCGAGTGACGCTGTGGGAATGCCGTTCGCGACAAGTTCCAATGACTTGGGGTGTGTGGCGGCCGGTGGTCGTGCTTCCGACCGAAGCCGCTACATGGACGCGTCAAAGGCTCGATGCGGTTCTGCGTCACGAGCTTGCACACGTCGCGCGGTACGACTGCCTCACGCAATGGGTTGCTCAAATGGCGCGGGCGCTGCATTGGTTCAATCCGTTGGCGTGGCATGCAGTGACCCGTCTACGCTTCGAACAAGAGCAAGCCTGCGACGACCTGGTATTAGCCGCCGGGCATTCGGCTGCCGACTACGCCGAGCAATTGCTGGCCGTCACATCGGGGAGAAGGTCTTCTCGCTGGGCCGCGTCGGCTGCCTTGTCGATCGGCCAGGCTCGAAGGCTTGAGCACCGGCTGCGAACGATCCTCGACCCCAACCTAAGGCGCAGCACACTCTCGCTGCGGCAGGCGCTTCGGGCACTGTTCTGTGGCACCGTTCTCTTGGCGCCGCTGGCGGCACTCGACATCGGTTGGGCGGCGGAGGAGCCCGCAGCGAAAGCGCAGGCGCAAAACGGAGATGGCGACCAGAAACTCAGCGACGATGCAGAAGGGGGAACCAAAACCGACGGAGAACTTCAGCGGCTACGCGAAGCCCGGACGAAAGTGTTGGAGATTTACTTCAGGCAACTCGACACAGGGAAAATGACCGAAGGGGCGATCAAAGGAATGCTTGATGCGCTCGATGACCCCTACAGTGAATACCTTTCGCCTCGGCAATTGGCTGATTTCGACAAGCAAGTCGGCGGCAACCTGGTGGGAATCGGAGCGGTGCTCAAGACCGAGGCCAAGGAACCCGAGGGAGTGAAGATCGTTGTCGTCACACCACTGGAAGATTCACCCGCGCTCAAGGCCGGAGTAGGGCCGGACGACGAGATCCTGGCCGTCGATGGAAACCCGATCGAAGGACTCGCGCTGAGCGAGGTCATTGAACGCGTGGTGGGGGCGAAGGGGACTGTCGTGACGCTCAAGTTGCGCCATCCAGGTGGTGACGATGTGGAAATCGCAATCATGCGTGACCAGGTTAACTTGCCCGCGATCGCGGGCCTCCGTCGCGGGCCCGACGGCCACTGGGACTTCTGGCTCGATCGCGAACATAAAATCGGTTACATCCACCTCCAACAGTTCGTACCGACGACCGCTGTGGAAATGCAAAACATTCTCGGCAGTCTGGCGAAGCAAGATCTCCATGGCCTAGTGCTTGATCTGCGGGCATGCCCTGGTGGCATGCTCTCGGTGGCGGTTGAAATAGCCAATTCGTTCATCGCGGAGGGACTGATTGTCTCCGTCAAGGGTCGCGACAAGGCGCCGCAGGAGATCAAGGCCGATGGCAAGGCTCAGTTTGCCGAGGTGCCGCTGGTCGTGTTGATCGACGAACAGACGGCTTCGGCCGCCGAGGTACTGACCGGGGCACTGCGGCAGCGCAAGCACACGCTGCTGGTTGGCGTACGTACATTCGGCAAGGGTTCGGTACAGTCGATCGTGAATCTTGGCGAGAACCAAGGGGCGCTGAAGCTGACAACGGCCTTCTTTCAAGCGCCCGGAGGGCGGAACATCGACCGCCACGCGGAGGGCGGCGAATGGGGTATCGATCCGAGCGACGGCAGTTACGTTCCGCTCGACGCCCAGCAGGCCGCCAGATTGGACAAATTCCGCCGCCAGCGTGCGGTCGTTCGCAAGTCCGATGCCGCAACGTTGAGCGACCTTACGCCTGAGGCGGTGCGCGAGCAGTTGTCCGATCCGCAGCTTGCCGCGGGGCTCAAGGCGCTTTTGGCGCGTCTGAAAACCGGCGAATTCGTCGCCGTCGGCGAACCGCTCCCAGCGGAAAAACCAGATGGGCGCCGCGAAAAGCTCAAGGCACAGCAAGAGGCGTTGTTAAAGGAATTGCGGCGGTTGGAATCGGAACTCAAAGTCCTGGACAAATCTTACGAATTGCCGACACGATAGATAACTCGTGAGCAATCATTCCGGTGTCTCGATGAGCTCAGCATAAGGTGCGAGACGGCATTGAAGAACTACGACTTCCGGATCACATCGGCTGCTCGTCCTCTTGCAGTATCGCCGCCAACCGACTTGACAAAGTGTCCTAAGCGCCGGTTGCCCGACCGTGGTCGCAAACGGTATCCTTTCCGGGAGGTGAGCCAACTAAAAACCGACGATTGATGACATCCTCATGACCAAACGCGCATTCGCCATCGCGGCCCACCCCGACGACGTCGAATTCGTCATGGCGGGCACGTTGATCCGCTTGCGCGATGCGGGCTATGAGTTGCATTATTTGAATATCGCCAACGGCTGTTGTGGCTCTACCGAACATGATACCGCGACGGCCGCTCGGATTCGAAGACAGGAGGCCAAGGATGCCGCGCAGTCGATTGGCGCCGTGTTCCACGAGAGCCTCACGAACGATTTGGAGATATTCTACGACTTGCCCACTCTGCGGCGGTTAGGTTCGATCGTCCGCGAAGTCGCGCCGGACATCGTGCTGACGCATTCGCCGGTCGATTACATGGAGGACCATATGAACGCTTGCCGGTTGGCGGTGACGGCTGCGTTTTCGCGGGGTATGCCCAACTTTCCCGTGGATCCTCCGGCGCCGATCACGTCGCGACCGGTGACGCTATACCACGCCCAGCCCCACGGCAACCAAACGCCGCTGGGCGATTCCGTCGTGCCGGGCTGGTTCGTCGATGTTACGGAACTGTTGGAGCAAAAAGCCGCCATGCTCGCCTTCCACGCGAGCCAGAAGCATTGGCTCGACGAAAGCCAGGGGCTCGATTCCTACGTTCAGACAATGCGCGACCTGATGCGAGAGGTCGGCCGGATGTCGGGTCGGTTTGAGTACGCTGAAGGTTGGCGCAGACACTTGCACTTGGGGTTTTGCGAGGCCGACGCCGATCCGTTGTCTGCAGCCTTGGGGGCTTACCTGTTTCGCAAGCAGGAGTGAGGAAACCAATCGATATACACGCCCATGAGGTAAGCGGATGAGCCGTCCCCTTGCAACGACAGCATGGTGGCGGTACAAGGGAGGAAGTGCCTTTCTTCGAAGAGCTTGCCTAGATCAGTCCGTGGGACACGTCGGATGTCGTTAACCGCTCGGCGAAACCTCGGCAATCGAGGATCCGATGACGCCGCGCCGCGGGACGCCAATCTTCGCCATAGTTGGGTTCGCCGTCTGTTCGTCGTAGGGTGCGTCTGCCTGGTTGGAGGTACCTGCCTGGCGATGGGCCTTCAAATCGCAGGCTGCGGGAAAAGTTCTGATAGTTTGTCGCTTGCCACGTCTTCCGTCACTTCCGGCACTCCGACCGATCCCAAGATCGAGACGGGTGGCGTCAATTTTGCCGAGGTGGCACAGGAGCGTGGCTTGCGGCACGTTTGGCCGCAACAGCCGCGGCCGATGCGCTCGCCCGAGGCGTTCGGCTGCGGATGTGCGACGCTCGACTACGACAACGACGGCCTGCAAGACATTCTGTTAGTGGCTGATCAACATCCGCTGCTCTATCACAACATGGGTGGCAATCAATTCGCCGACGTGACGTCGACGTGCGGTTTGATGACCGTAAAGCTCGATTTGACCGACGTGGTGATCAGCGACGTGGAAGGTGACCTTGATCGCCACGATCGCCTACGCGACGATTCCCAGTCGACGAGCACGCCGACGGGCGAATTCGACGGCGATCATGCGGAACCTGGTCAACCGAGGAACGAGTCGCGGTGGACGGGCGTTGCCGTTGGCGACTTCGACGGCGATGGTTGGCTCGATGTATTGCTTTCTGGGATTCACCGGCTGGCGCTTTTCAGGAACGAAGAAGGCAAGACTTTTGTCGAGGTGACAAAGCAGGCGGGCTTGGACCTGACTAACCACGGGCATTGGGGCTCCAGCGCGGGCTTCATGGATCTGGACGGCGACGCGCACCTCGACCTTGTGATCTTGAACTATGTCGTGTTCGGCCCCGAATCGAAACAGTACTGCGAATTGAGTCCGGGAGTACTCTCCGGTTGCCCTCCCAAAGAGTACACGCCGGAATTTGGCGAGATCTGGCGAAACACCGGCCACGGGGGCTTTGAGTTGGTGCCTGAATCGGCCGGCATGAAGGACACCAATGGCGTGGCGTTGGTGCTGGCGTTCACCGACGTCGACGACGACGGCAAACAGGACTTCTACATCGGCAACGACGGTACCCGCGCCGAGTTCATGCAGAATTTGGGCGGTATGCAGTTCAAGAACATTGGCGTTGAAATCGGTTGTGCGGTGGGGCGAGCTTGGACACCGATGGCCGCCATGGGGGCCGATTGGGCCGATTTCGATCGCAACGGATTACTGGACCTGACCGTTACCGATTTTCAGAACAACTGCTTTGCGTTGTTCCGACACGACGCTTATAAGAAGAGTGACGGCCAGAGTACCCATTCCTTTACGGAGGTCGGCAATCAAACCGGTATTTCGCTGGCCACTTGCAACCGACTTGGCTTCGGAGCCAAGTGGATTGATATGGACAATGATGGATGGCCTGACATCTGCTATGTGAACGGCCACGTCTACGATAATGCGGGCGATCTCAAGGCGGGAGAGAGCTTGCGGCAGGCGACAATGCTTTTCCGCAACGAAGCGGGACATCATTTCAGCGATCTCGTGCCCGTGCTCGATCCGACGTTGGCCAAACTAATCGTCGGCCGGGGGTCGGCCACGGCTGACTTCGACAATGACGGGCGGGTTGACGTGCTGATCGTCGACTACGAGGGCCCACCGCTCTTGTTCGAGAACCGCTCGCTAACGGAAAACCATTGGATCAAATTCGACTTGCGGGGGACTGGTCCAAACACGTTTGCCTACGGCGCTCGGATTACGGCGCGCGCGGGCGAGGAGATCTGGATCAGCGAGGTATCGCCTGCTTCGAGCTATCTGTCTTCGAGCGATCCACGAATCCACTTCGGGTTAGGTAAGCATACATCGCTGGAAACGGTCACGATCCGCTGGCCTTCGGGAAGTGTGGAGGAGTTGCGCGACGTGTCGGCCGATCAAATCGTGCGTGTCGTTGAAGGGCGGGGAATCGCCGCCGAACCGTAGAACTAGCGCTTCGACCCCTGGCGACGACGGGTTGCGTGATTTCAGCCGGCCGCTATACTGGCGGTTTCGAAATCACAGTGGTTTTGCGGAGCTTTTTCATGCCTAAGGCATGCGACGTGTGCGGCAAGGCGCCCCAGATTGGTAATTCGATCACGACCCGCGGCAAGGCCAAGTACCTGGGCGGGGTGGGGACGAAAGTCACCGGTATCAGCCGACGGCAATTCAAGCCCAACTTGCAACGGGTGCGGATCACGGTTCGAGGAACGAACAAAACCGCGAGGGTTTGCACCCAGTGCCTGCGGAGCGGCGCTGTGACCAAGCTGGTCAAAGCCGCACCCTTCAAGCTCCCCTCCGGCGACGATTCCTCGTCGAAAGGCAAGAGCAAGACCAAGGCCGGCACCAAGAAATGAGCCTTACCCGTGTTGAAGTCGAGAAAGTCTCGCTCCTGGCTCGCCTCAGGCTGACCGAAGCGGAACTGGAGACTTTGACGACGCAGCTAGGGCAGGTTGTCGGCTACATTGAGCTCTTGAACGAACTCGAAACCGAGAACGTCGAGCCCATGGCCCACGCGGTGCAGATTTCCAATGTCTTCCGCGACGACGAGCCTCGGCCCAGCCTCGACCGCGCGCAGATGCTGGCCAATGCCCCTCACACCGACGGCGAGTTTTATTTGGTGCCGGCGGTGCTCGGGGATTAGGCCATGTCATTAATTGACTCCAGCGCCACCGAACTCTTGGCCCAAATGGAGGCCGGCAAGGTCACCTCGGTGGAGGTTACTCAAGCGCACCTCGACCGCATTGCCGCGCACGATCCGCGTGTGGGTGCATTCTTGCGAGTTGACCAGCAAAGCGCCTTGGACCAGGCCAGACGGGTCGACGAGCGACGGCAACGCGGCGAGCGACTCGGCCGTCTGGGTGGGTTGCCAGTAGCGATTAAGGATCTCCTCACGAGCAAGGGTGAATTGACCACTTGCGGCTCGCGGATGCTTGAGAACTTCGTTGCCCCCTACGACTCGACCGTGGTCGCGCGGCTCAAATCGGCTGATGCCGTCCTGATCGGCCGCACGAACCTTGATGAATTTGCCATGGGCGGCTCGACCGAGAATTCCGCCTTTCAAACAACCCGCAATCCCTGGGACCTCGAGCGAACCCCGGGCGGTTCCAGCGGCGGGGCGGCTGCTTGTGTCGCCGCGTCGATGGCGCCTTTGTCGATCGGCACTGATACTGGCGGTTCGATTCGGCAACCTGCCGCGCTGTGCGGCGTCACCGGCTTGAAGCCGACCTACGGCCGCGTCAGCCGATACGGCCTGGTGGCCTTCGCCAGCAGCCTCGACCAGATCGGCCCCTTGGCCCATACCGCCGAGGATTGCGCGCTGGCCATGGAGGTGCTGGCTGGGCACGACCCGTTCGATTCGACTTCTGTGGACCGGCCGGCGCCCAGGTACACCGAGACCGTAACGCGACCGCTGGCGGGCCTGACGCTCGGACTGGCCCGCGAGCATTTCGGTCAAGGGCTGGAAGCCCAAGTTGAAGCTTCGGTTCGCGAAGCGTTGAAGGTCTACCAGTCGCTGGGCGCGACAATCAAGGAGATTTCACTCCCCCACGCCAAGTATGGCGTGGCAGCCTATTACATTATCGCGCCGAGCGAAGCCAGCAGCAACCTTGCCCGCTACGACGGCGTCCACTACGGCCACCGCACCGACGAGCGCGCATTGCTGACTGAACTTGCCGCCGAGGCCGCGGCGCTGGAGTCAGCCGGAGGCCACCAGGCCATCGCGCAGCTCGACACGCCCCTGGTTCGCCTTTACCGCCGCAGCCGCGCCGAGGGCTTCGGTCCTGAGGTGAAACGACGGATCATCCTCGGCACTTACGCCCTCAGCGCCGGCTACAGTGACAAGTTTTACCTCAAGGCGCTCAAGGTCCGTCGGCTCATCCGACAAGATTACGACCTCGCCTTCCAGCAAGTCGATCTGATCGTTGGTCCGGTGACCACCTGCCCAGCCTTCAAGCTGGGCGAAAAGTCGAACGATCCATTGGCAATGTATCTGGTCGATCTCTATACCGTCAGCGCCAACCTGGCGGGAATCGGTGGCATCGCGTTTCCGTGCGGGTTCGGCGCGGGAGATCTACCAATCGGACTACAGTTACAAGCGCCAGCGTTCGAGGAAGAACGGCTGCTGCGCGGTGCGCACATGTTCCAGCAGGCGACTGATTGGCACAAGCGGAGGCCGGGGTTGTGAGGGAGTTCGAAACGATCATCGGCCTGGAGGTGCATGTCCAGCTCTTGACCCGGACCAAACTATTCTGCGGGTGCAGTACCAAGTTTGGCGCGCCCGCGAACACGCAAACTTGTCCCGTTTGCACCGGCATGCCCGGCACGTTGCCGGTGACGAACCGCCGGGCGTTCGAGTTGGCCCTGCGCACGGCGGTGGCGCTGAATTGCGAGATCGCCAGGTTCACCAAGTGGGACCGCAAGCAGTATTACTACCCCGATCTGCCCAAAGGTTACCAGATCAGCCAGTTCGATCTCCCCTTAAGCTCCAACGGCTACCTCGAAATCACCGATCCCAAGGGACGTTTCGAGCCAAAGCGCGTGGGCATCATAAGGGCCCATTTGGAGGAAGACGCCGGCAAGAGCATGCACGATGAACAAGCCGGCGCCGCCGACAGCAAGATCGATCTGAACCGTGCAGGCACTCCGCTCTTGGAAATCGTTTCGCAACCCGACCTGCGATCGCCGCAGGAGGCTGGAGCCTACCTCAATGAGCTGAAGCTGCTTTTGACGTACCTGGGCGTGAGCGACTGCAACATGCAGGAGGGGAGCCTGCGGGTTGATGCGAACGTCAATTTGCACGTGTATTCCGATGACGACCAACGGATCCCGACGCCGATCGTCGAGATCAAGAACATGAACAGCTTCCGGGCGGTCGAGCGAGCACTGGTTTACGAATCCCAGCGGCAATTCGAAGTCTGGAAGGAAACAGGCCAACGCTTAGGCGACGTACCAAAGCAGACCCGCGGCTGGGATGACGTCGAGCTGGTCACCCGCGGCCAACGGCACAAGGAAGAGTCGAGCGACTACCGCTACTTTCCCGATCCCGACCTGGTGCCTGTCACGGTGACGAAAGAGCGCATCGATGCGGTCCACGCGGGCTTGGGTGAACTGCCCGCCGATCTGCGGCGCCGTCTGGAGTTGACGTACAAGATCAGCCCCTATGACAGCGACGTGATTGTCAACAAGGGTCGGGCGTTGGTCGATTACTACACCGAGCTGGCGCAGCTTTGCGGCGACGGCAAGTTGGCGAGCAACTGGGTGCAGCAGGACGTACTGCGTGAGCTAAAGGAACGGGGAACCGAGATTGAGCAGTTCCCCGTGCGTCCTTCGGCGCTGGCCGAACTGCTCGCTCGAGTTCGAGCCGGTGAGGTCGACACCACGCGCGGGCGCGAAGTGTTGATGGAAATGATCGGCTCAGGCAAATCCGTTGCAGCGGCAATGGGTGTATTGGGGATCGAAAAGGTTGATGAATCGGCGCTCATCGAGCTTTGCCGGCAACTGGTGGCGACGAATCCCAAGCTGGTGGCCGACGTGCAGGGGGGCAAGGAACAAGCCGTCGGGGCGTTTATCGGCCAGGCAAAGAAAAAGAACCCCAACGTCAACCCGGCCCGAGTCAAGGAAATCTGCCAGGAGTTGATTCGCAAAATGTGACGATCGAGTGGGCGGAACTGCACCAGGCGGCCTTGCTGGAAAACTGGGGAAAGGCACGTCGAGGTGAAACACTCGACCCTATTCCCCCGCTGAACTGAGGCGTTATGAGCCATGTTTCACGTCATCGAAAGCATTGAAGTCGGAGCAGAAAACTGCTTGACGCTGCTGTAGGGTGGCGGCGAGCGAATTACGGTCAATTTCAAAAAGGTCATCGATCGCGGCGGGGTTTTTGCGAAACTTGCTGATCCCGGGATCTTTCGCCAAGTCGTGTCTGCGTGATCCGATGGGCCCTGAACATTTTGTGCGCCCGCTTCTTTCCATTTCCGCAGTTTCTGTTACCGTGAAAAGGGGGCATTGGCGCTAACCAGCCATGCGCGCTCATTTACCTTCATTGTTGGGCCTGGTGCTCGGCTGCAGCCAGTTCGGCTGCGCGCCCCATGTGACTTCTGAAGAAGCCGAGGCAATCGCCGCGATCGAGCGGCTCGGCGGCCAGGTGAAGCGCGACGACCGCCGCCACGGCAGTCCTGTCGTCGAGATTGCCCTTGGCGGCACGCGCGTCGCTGACGGAGACCTCGCGTACCTGGCGCGCTTCCCGGAGCTGGAAACCGTTGCGCTTTTCGACTCCTCCATCGGCGACGAGGGTTTGGTCCGTTTGAAAGATTGTACCGAACTGCGTACGCTCTACCTCGGCCGCACAAAGATCTCTGATGAGGGCCTGGTGCACCTGGGCGGTCTCGCGAAGCTCAAAACGCTTGGGCTGAGCGACACCCAAGTCACCGATGCCGGGCTGACGCCACTCAAGGGCCTGGCGAGTTTGAGAAGCGTCAATCTGCACGGTGCGCGGACCACTCGCGAGGGAACCCGCCAACTCGAGGAATCGATGCCTGGTTTAGTCGTGCACCACTGAATCGAGAAGGAGCGATTGCCATGTCGGCGATTCATCGCGGACGCGTTGGGTTTACGGTGGTCGAGTTGCTGGTGGTGATCGCCATCATCGGAATGCTCGTCGCGATACTGCTGCCGGCCGTACAATCGGCCCGCGAATCGGCACGGAACTCCGCCTGTCGCAACAACCTCAAACAAATCGGCTTGGCGCTGCACGAATATGAGAATCATCAACTTGTCTATCCGCCCAGCTCGACCAGCAACATCATGGAAGGCGTGTGGAGCGCCAATCCGCTCATCGACCACTTGCACAGTTGGGCCAGCTTGATCTTGCCCGATTTGGAGCAGACGGCACTCCACGACCTGGTGAATTACGACGTCTCGTCGCTGGCCCCTGAGAACCAGGCGGCGGCGATTGCACGGATTCCGGTCTATCGCTGTCCTTCGTTCTCGGGCGGAGAGTTCAGCCTGCAGCCGCGTTACGCGGCGTTTGGAACGTTTGCCATTCGGAATTACGTGGCTTTAGGCGCGACGACGATCGACAAGCTATGGCTTGCGCCTGACGGAGCCATTTACTGGCAATCCAATACGCGGCCGCGCGATCTTCGCGATGGTTCATCACACACGTTCTTTCTCGCCGAGACTAAAGAGCAGGACGCCTCCGCCTGGATCGACGGTGGCACGGCCGCAATTTCGGCTCTGATTTATGACCCCAACTCGTCGACCTTTTCCGATCTTGTGACCTCACTCAACTACACGCCATACTATCCCTCCGGCGGACAGGGGATCGATTGTCTCTGGGGACCCTCGAGCATGCACCCTGGAGGGGCGATGCACTTGCTGGGTGACGGATCGGTCCGCTTCATCAAGAACGAAATTGCCGTGAACGTTTACACCGCCTTGACGACGCGCGCAGGGAAGGAGGCCCTTGACGTCTCTGACGAATGACGGGTTCCGTGCGATGATCAGCGCCGACTTGCCGGAACTGCTTGCCGCACGACTAGCCGTGCCGCCGCTACCTGGACGCACCGCGCAGCGGCGGTTCGAACCGGAATGTTGCTATGGCCGACACGCAGGCCCTCCTACGGACCGGGCAAGGTCGGCCGCAGTGCTGGCGCTGCTCTATCCACACGAGGGGCAGTGGTACGTTCCGCTCACGGTGCGCAGGGCCGATATGGCGACGCACGCCGGCCAGATCAGTCTGCCTGGTGGCTTGATCGAGCCCGCAGAATCAGTGCCTCAAGCCGCCCTGCGTGAATTGGAAGAAGAGTTGGGTATATCAGCCAACGGCATTCAGTTGTTGGGCCAACTGACGCCGCTCTACGTATTCGTGACTGAATTCCTAATCTTCCCTTGGGTGGCGGCCGTGAGCCAACGGCCCGACTGGAAAGCCAATCGCGACGAAGTTGCAGAGCTACTTGAGGTTCCTTTGGCACTCGTTTGCGATCCGGGGCACCACGGCCGGCATGCGCGCCGCCAGCACGGCGTCGAATTCACGGCCCCCCACATACAATGGGGGCGTCACCGCATCTGGGGCGCCACCGCCATGATTCTCGGCGAGTTGATGGCTGCCGTCGCGGAACTCGAAACCAGGGCCGCCTGAATGGCCATTGACAAAATATTACCTAATTAGTATTGCCATGGTAGTTCAATCAAGATGGCACCATGCCCAAGCTCCCCACACTACAACTCGCGATCATGCAGGCCCTCTGGCGTCGCGGCCAGTCGACGGTCGCCGAGGTGCGGCAGGAGCTCGAGCCCGGCCGGTCGCTGGCCTACACCACCATCGCGACGATGCTCACCAAAATGGAACGCAAGGGCCTGGTCGACCATCACCGTGACGGGCGGACTTTCATCTATCGTCCTCTGGTCAAGCGGAACCAGGTTCGTGGATCGATGGTGGCCGATCTGCTCGAACGGCTGTTCGCCGGCGACGTCACGGAACTGGTCAGCCACCTCTTGGAGGAGTGCGACGTAACGGCCGACGAATTGTCGAGACTCAAGCAACTGATTCGGCAACGGGAGCGCGAAAATGACCGCCGATAAACTGCGTTACGAATCGGAATTGATTCCCTTCTCATCAGCAATAGGAGCAACAAGATGAATGGCATTTTCTTGCGCGGGTTGCTTTGCGTCTGCATTTCGCTTGCCGTGCAGCTTGAGGCGCCGGCGCAGGATGAGGTCCAGGCCAAGACTGAGGACGAGATGCAAGCAGCGGAGCAGGCCAGGGCCGCCGAATCCGCCCAAATCAAAGCGGCGGTCACTGAGTTGCAGGCGAAGCTCCAGCAGGCTCAAGACGAAGTGCAGCAGGCGCTTGAACAGCGGGACGGCCAAGAGCAAACGGCCGAGTTGAAGGAACAATTGCAAGCCGCACGTGCGGAAGCCGATCAAACGCGTGCAGAGGCCGAGAGCCAGCGCCGGAAGCTGGAGCAGGCGCTGTTGGAGCTGAAGCAGAACGCCGTCGAACTGGCCCGGGAACGCGACCGGGCTGCCGCCGCAAAGCACCAGACCAGAGCAGCTCAGGATGCGGCGCGGCGGCGCCTCGAGCACTTTGCCGTGCAGTCGAAACATGACCCCAACTCGGCCGAAGCGCAAGCGCAAACTGGCGGTCCGGGCAGTCGCGACGAGCGCGGGGGCCGGCATGTCTTGTTCAACGCCGCTTCTGAGGCCCTGGAACGCGCGGAGGAGGAAAGGAAGCTGGCCGAAATCCTGCAGAAACTACGCGCTTTGGGACGCAGTGAAGAAGCCAATCGGATCGAGGCCCAAGCACACGAATGGGGAATCACGCTTGACCAGGGACCTCGGCGGCTGGCGAATGCGATGCGTAAGGAAGCCGCGGTTTCCGAGGGCGTCCACCGCGCCATCGTAGAGCTTCGCGAGGAAGTGCGACAGCTACGCGACGAAGTACAGGGGCTAAGGAGGATGCTGGAAGCGCGACCCGCCGCAAACGAGAGTGCCTCCCGCGCTTTGCGGCGGGAAGACTTGTGTCACATCCGTTCCCGCGTGGCTGGGGAGATCGTAAGACTTGGAACGATTGAAGGTGACGCGAGCGAAGTCCGCTCGATCCGGGCCGGCGACCTTGTATGCAAGGGGCAGGTGCTGGCCGTCGTATGTTGCGACCAGATCGGCGAGATGCAACACGAGCTCGTCGAGGCCATCGCGACCCTGTCCGCCGACCAGCGGACTCTGGAGGAATTCAGAAAAGTGTACCAGGCCGGGGCGCTGACCGAACGCGAGTTCAGCGATCAAACACGAATCGTCGAGGTCGATCAGGGCGAGATCCGCAGGTTGGAACGGACGCTGCACGCATGGCATGTCGACGAAGCCGATCTAGCGGCCATTCGCGAGCAAGCGCAGCGGAACGCCCCGAATGACTCCATCGCCGAGACCGGCGACGCCCGGCTGCCTTGGGGTCAGGTCAAGGTTCGCGCCCCCGTTGATGGAGTCGTGCTGGAGCGCAACATAAGCCAAGGCGAGCTGATTCAGCTCGATTCGAACTTGTTCATTCTCCAGGCGGCCGAAGCGGTCGAGGCCGCGCGTAACTGATTCAGCCGCCCGCTGTTGCTGGATAGAACTGCCGAGAGATGTGCCCTATTCGCCTCTATGCAATGATTGACTCCGCCATTTTGACGGCCTAGAATAGGGACGTTTGCTCGAAGAATTCGCGACACGAATCCTTTTTCCAACATCACATCGTCGCGAGCAGAATGTCTCAATGCAACCGTTGAAATCAGTAGGCCTGTCCGGCCCTTGCCGCTCTTCGGCAGCCCAAACCCGATTAGGCTTGCTGGCCGCGGGCTTGGCGGCGGTGCTGATTTGGGGCGCCCAACCCCGCCTCGTGCGAGCGAGCTGCGGTGATTACGTCATGGTTGGTGGTCACATCTTCGTCGGCGATTCCCACTCCCAGGACGCGACCCTCCAGCCGATGACCAAAGATAGGACATTCGCCCCTGTCGCGCGACCGCTCACCACCGAACCCCTTCCGCCAATAGCGCCTTGTCATGGCCAGAATTGCCACCGGCAGCCGTTGGTTCCCGTGCCGCCGGCGCCCCAAGGGTCGAACCTGCGAGTAGAACATTGGGCTTGTTGGCTCATCACAATTCATTTCTCCGATTCTGTGCGTCGACTAGCTTTCGACGAGGCTCCCCTTTTGATCGCAGCAGGCCAATCCTGGCGACTTGAGCGCCCACCGCGGCTTGCCGGCTGACTTTGGGTGTGTCATCGCGTGCGTCGCTACGCGCCCCGTCGACACACTTAAAATTGATCGCTCTTTTTTTGCCATCCGCTTTAGCTGGCGGTTATGGCAACCAATACACACCAACGAGAGTTAGTGGCAAACGAACCAAAGGGACTAAGCGATGCGCTCAACCGTTCGATTGAATTCAGGCCACATTGGCTTGCTGGCCTGCTGCCTCGCACTGGCACCGTTCACCGGGGTCTCGGCGGAGGACGCAGCGGCTACAAAAACAGCCCGCACCACCGCGGTCGAGGAGTCAACGCCGCCCCGCCGACGTTGGTACGATCCGCGCCGCGCAATTAACCGCATTCGCAACCAGATCGAGTCGTTTCGGCGGCCGGAGATCGTCGAGCAACTCATGGCCATCTCGCAAGGTCCATTGTCGGAGATGGGTCCGAGTGCAGGTTGGTTCCACGGCGGCCAAGGACGTTACGGCTGGAACTGGCTTGCCGACCGTGAGGATGCTGATGGAGACGGTACCGTCGACCGCGACGAGTTTTTCGGACCGGCCGTTTGGTTCGACCGGCTCGATCGCGACCACGATGGAGCCATCAAGGCGGACGACTTCGACTGGTCGGACGATTCACAATTCGTGCGCCAGTCGCAACAGGCACGGCAGGTTTTCCGCCGGATCGATCCGGAAAGCAATGGACGAATCTCGCGTGCGGAGTGGGAGGCCTTCTTTGAGAAGGCGGCGCAAGGCCGCGACGAGATCACGCCGGAGGACCTGCGCGCGGCGCTCAACCCGCCGAGACAGCCCAACTCATCGGACGAGGGACCATCGACATGGACGGTCCTCAAAGGCCTCTGGACTGGCGAACTGGGATCGATCCACGAAGGCCCGGCCGTCGGCGGCCGGGCGCCGGATTTCGAACTGCCAAGCGTCGATGGCCGCGAACGATTGCGGCTTTCGGAATTGTACCCGAACAAGCCGGTGGTCTTGATTTTCGGAAGTTTCACGTGAGGCCCGTTTCGATCCCAGTTTGGGGTCCTGGAAGATTTGCACACTCGCTATGGCGACGTGGCCGAGTTCGTGGCCGTCTATGTTCGCGAAGCACACCCGACCGACGGTTGGCGCGAGCCAGGAAACGACGCCGTGGGGATCTCGTTCGAACAGCCAAAGCGTCATGACGAGCGGGCATCGATCGCCGGCGAATGCTGCTCGAAGTTGGAAATCAACATGCCGTTATTGGTGGATGATATAAATGATCGCGTTGGCCACGCCTATAGCGGCATGCCCGACCGGTTGTATGTGATCGATCGCAGTGGACGCGTTGTCTACAAGGGGGGGCGAGGACCTTTCGGTTTCAAGCCGGGCGAAATGGAGCAAGCGCTGGTGATGTTGCTGATGGATGGCGCGGAAAGGACCATAGACAACTGACCCATGACTAGCTCATCACCTCCGCTGCCGGCGTCCGGGCCGAGTCCCAAAAAATACGTTCGAGCTGTGGGACCGCGGCTGCGCAAGCTGTTGTACTTCCTGTTTGGGCTGGTGGCCGTGCTGGGCGCCAATTCGCTTTACCTCGCGAGCATCACTTTCCTCGAATTCGTGACCAAGAAGACCTACCAGAACTACTTCTATCAATTCATGAACCTGGGTCACCTGCTGCTGGGGCTGCTCCTGATTGTGCCCTTCCTCCTGTTCGGCTTGATCCACATGCTCAATTCACGCGGCCGCCGTAATCGCCGCGCGGTCCGCGTCGGCTATGCGCTGTTCGTCGTGTGCGTCGTCGTCTTGATTACGGGTGTGCTCCTGTTGCGCGGCATCAAATGGTTTGAGCTGAAACAGGAGACGACCCGAGCAGTGGCCTACTGGCTGCACATCGCGTGTCCCTTGGCGGCCGGCTGGCTCTACTGGCTCCACCGGCTTGCCGGGCCGCGCATCAAATGGCGGTTGGGGTTGGGCTACGCCGGCGCCGTAAGCGCGGTCGTGGTGGCGATGGTGGCAATGCATTCGCAAGACCCGCGGAAATGGAACGTGGCCGGGCCGAAGGAGGGTGAGAAATACTACCATCCTTCGGAGGCAAGGACCGCGACGGGCAATTTCATCGACAAGAACGTCTTGATGATGGACGACTACTGTCTCAAGTGCCACGCCGATGCTTACCAAGGCTGGTTCCACAGCGCGCACCACCTCAGTTCGTTTAATAATCCGGCCTACCTGGCAAGCATCCGTGAAACGCGCGAGGTGGCGCTGAAACGCGACGACAGCGTGCAGGCATCGCGATGGTGCGCTGGCTGTCACGACCCGGTGCCGTTCTTCAGCGGCGCCTTCGACAACAAGGATTACGACCTGGTGAAGGACCCCACGTCGCAGGCCGGTATCACCTGTACGGTGTGCCACGCGATCACGAACGTCAACAGCACGATCGGCAACGCCGATTACACGATCGAGGAGCCCGAGCATTACCCCTTCGCCTTCAGCGATAACGCCATCTTGCAGTGGATCAACAACTTGCTGGTCAAGTCCAAGCCTGCGATGCACAAAAAGACGTTTCTCAAGGACCTGCACAAGAACGCCGAGTTCTGCTCGGTCTGCCATAAGGTGAGTCTGCCGAAAGAGGTAACGCACTACAAGGACTTTCTTCGAGGGCAGAACCATTACGACAATTTCCTGTTGAGCGGGGCCTCGGGTCACGGTGCCCGCAGTTTCTATTACCCTGAAAAGGCCAAGCAGAACTGTTCCAGTTGCCACATGCCGTTCGCTCCCTCCGACGACTTTGGAGCGAAGCACTTCGCGGGCGCCAAGGAAAGGAGTATCCACAACCACTTCTTTCCAGCCGCCAACACCGCCTTGGGTTGGTTTCGAGAGCGTGACGAAACGATCGCCGCACACAAGAAATTCCTGGATGGAGTGATGCGTCTCGACATCTTCGGTCTGCGCGAGGGGGGGACGATCGAGGGCAAACTCTTGGCCCCTTTACGGCCTGAGTTGCCGACGGTCCGGCGGGGCCAAAAGTACTTGCTCGAGACGGTGCTACGGACCATGAAAATGGGGCACGTTTTCTCCCAAGGCACCGCCGACTCGAACGAAATCTGGGTTGACGTTACGGTAACCAGTGGAGGCCGCGTGATCGGGCGCAGCGGCGGCATCAGTGAGGAGAGCGAGGTCGACCCCTGGTCGCACTTTGTCAACATTTTCATGCTCGACCGCAACGGCAATCGGATCGACCGTCGCAATCCGCAGGACATCTTTACGCCTCTCTACAATCACCAGATTCCGCCGGGCGCGGCTCAGGTGGTCCACTATGGCTTGGAACTGCCCGACAAGCTCGACGGCCCGATCACGATCGAGGCCAGGCTCCAATACCGCAAATTCGACAAGCGGTACATGGACTACATCACAAGGTCGGCCAAACCGGGTGATAACCCGATCCGCGGCTATACACCTGGTGAGCCATTTCGCAACGAATTACCGATCGTCACGCTTGCCGTCGACCGCGTTACGCTCGCGGTGGCCGGAGTCGGCGAATCGGCGCCGGAACAGCCATCGCCCATTCCTGAAGCGAAGGATGAATGGCAGCGCTGGAACGACTACGGCATTGGCCTTTTGCTCGAAGGCGAAAACAGCGGACTCAAAGGGGAGTTGCGCCAGGCGGCCGAGGCATTTGCCGAAGTCGAAGCGCTCGGCCGCTACGATGGGCCACTGAACCTGGCAAGGGTCTACGACAAGGAGGGACGCATTGACGAAGCGGTCGAGGCACTTAGCCGCGCCGGCAAGCACACTCAGCCTGCCGCCCCGCCTTGGACCCTGGCATGGCTGTCGGGCCGGATCAACCGCCAGCAGGGGCACCTCGTCGAAGCCGAGGACAACTTCCGTAGTGTGCTCGAGTACCGCACGGCCGAAACAGTCGAACGCGGCTTTGATTTCAGCCTGGACTTCGAGGTGATCAACCTGTACGGACAAACGCTCTGGGACCTCGCCAAGCAGGCCAAGGGTGCCGACCACGACGACGAGCGCGAGCGCCTCTACCGCCGGGCCATCGAGCAGTTCCAGAAAACGCTCCAGCTCGACTCGGAGAACGTCTTGGCCCACTTCGCACTGGCATCGATTTACGACGTGTTAGGCGACAAGGAAAGGGCTCGCGAGCACCACCGTTTGCACCAGCGTTACAAGGCGGATGACAACGCCGGCGACCGGGCTATCAAACTCGCCCGAAAAAAATATCCTTGGGCCAATCATGCGGCTGAGGCGGTGGTGATTTATTCGCTCCATCGTCCCGGCGCGCCGGGCTTGCCCGCGGACGAAAGGGACGAGAGACCAGGTGAGAGACAGACAGGGGGCGCACGATGAGCGACCGATCGAAACCGAAGCGGCCCGCAGAGCGCGACCGCGTGCCATCGGTTCCTGATGAGCTCGAACGTGACGACGCGGTGATCGGCAAGGCCTTTCGCTGGTCGCTGGCGGTGTTCGCCCTGGTAGCGGTCACAGTCGGCGGCGGCATTTTTTGGATTACTCGAAAACCGGTCCTCGAGCTTGGCGCGGCCGGGCCGGTCGGATTGCCTCAGAAGCGCAATCGCTCGCGGGCGAAATTTCCCAAGGTCGTGTTCCACGACGTCACGGAAGCTGCCGGCATCCGCTTCACGCACGTCAATGGTGCGTATGGCGACAAGCTCTTACCCGAAACCATGGGAAGTGGCTGCGCCTTCTTCGATTTTGACAACGACGGCGATCCGGACCTGTTGTTGATCAATTCCTGCAATTGGCCGTCTCACCAGCCCAACGGAGAGCCGGCGCCGACAATGTGCCTTTACCGCAACGATGGCGCGGGGCAATTCGACGACGTGACCTCCGCAAGCGGATTGGATGTGACTTGCTACGGCATGGGCGTGGCGGTCGGCGACTACGACAACGACGGTTGGGTGGATGTGTTCATCTCGACCGTCGGGCCGAACTTGCTGTTCCGCAACGAGCAAGGCAAATTCCGCGACGTGACGTCGGAGGCGGGCGTGGCGGGCGACGTGAACGAGTGGAGTACAAGTTGTGGTTGGCTCGATTACGACAATGACGGCGATCTCGATTTATTCGTCGGTAACTACGTCAAGTGGACCAAAGAGATCGATCTGTCGCTGCACTGCACGCTCGACGGCACACGGCGGGCGTACTGCCGCCCCGACGCATTCGAAGGGACGTTTCCGTACCTATATCGCAACGATGGCGGCGGCAAATTTACCGATGTCTCGGCACCCTCCGGCGTGCAGGTGCGAAACGTCCACACTGACGTTCCCCTGGCGAAGTCACTGGGAGTGGCTCCGGTCGATCTTGACCGCGACGGCTGGATCGACCTGGTCGTGGCCAACGATACGGTGCAAAACCTCGTATTCCTTAACCAGGGCAACGGCACGTTCAAGGAATGGGGATTGAACTGCAATATCGCCTTCGACCCGGAGGGAAAGGCACGCGGCGCGATGGGTGCCGACACGGGGCGTTTCCGCAACGACCAGACGCTGGGGATCGTGATCGGAAATTTCGCCAATGAACTGACAGCGCTCTATGTTTCACAAGGCGATCGGCTGCAATTCGCCGACGAAGCGATCGCGACCGGGCTCGGACCTCCTTCGCGACTATTACTGAAGTTTGGCGTGTTTTTCTTCGACTACGATTGCGACGGCCGGCTCGACATATTCACCGCCAACGGCCACCTGGAAGACGATATTTCCAAGGTGCAACAAAGCCAGCGATACGAGCAGCCGCCACAGCTCTATTGGAACGCCGGACCTACATCGGATTCTGAATTCGTGCTTGTGCCCGAGGACGACTGCGGGGCCGATTTCCGAATGCCCTTGGTTGGACGCGGCGCGGCCTACGCCGACATCGACGGCGACGGTGACCTCGACGTGCTCGTGACGGCCGTTCGCTCGCGGCCTCGTCTTTTGCGCAATGATCAGCAACTTGGCCGGCATTGGCTGCGGGTGCGGCTCAAAGGTAAGCAATCGAACCTCGACGCGATCGGCGCCTGGGTCGAGGCCCACGTCGGTGGTGAGGTCCTCTCACGCCAGGTGATGCCGACTCGCAGTTACCTGTCACAAGTCGAGTTGCCCGTCACATTTGGCCTGGGTGGCGCCACTGAGGTCGACAGGCTCGTCGTCCGCTGGCCCGATGGTTCGGTGCAAGAGGTCAAGGACGTCGAGATCGACCGCTTGCTGTGGATCGAGCAGGAATCGGCGGCCGAATAGGGGATGACTTACATCCCCTTGATTTGCCTAAGTTCAGGAATTGACCACGAAAGCCTCTCGGCCCATTGACCGCACGTATGTACAATGGGAATCGTCCCGAGTTCCCGCCCGGCGATCCCCCCCAACGGCTTTTTACCGCGTGAGACCCGCCCACACCTCAGCCATCGCCTTTCGCCGAGCCGGTCTCATTTCGGCGGTAACTGTGTCGCTTTGTTTCGGAGTCGCGGCGACGACCTTGGCCGCACCGCTTGATGGGCCGCCACGTTACGCGAGCGACGTGCGCCCCATTCTCGAAACCAAATGCTTTCGTTGCCATGGTGGCGATGTGAAGAAGGGAGAGCTCGATCTCAGCCGCCTGCCCCTCGTGCTCCAGGGGGGCGAATCCGGTGCGGTTGTCATTGCAGGAATGCCGGACGAAAGCCCGCTCTATGACTTGGTGCTGGAGGGCGCCATGCCCTCCGACAAGCAGAACCCGCTTTCCTCAGCCGAAATCGACCTTGTCCGCCGTTGGATCGCCGAAGGGCTGGCGCTCGACGTGGCCGAGGCGGGGGGGGGAATCGCCGAGCAGGTGACCGAGGACGATATCGTCCCCATGATGCTCTTGCGCTGCGCCATTTGTCACGGGGCGCGAAAGCAAGAGGGGGGGCTCGACCTGCGCTCGAAAGCGGCGATGCTTAAGGGAGGCAAATCGGGAGCAGCGATCCTTCCTGGCAACGCCGACGAGAGTTTGCTCCTGCGGCGGATCAATGCCGGGGAGATGCCGCCACGCACACGGCTAGTCGAAGCCAGCGTCAAACCCATGGAGCCGGGCGAGGTCGAAAAGCTCGCCAGGTGGATTGCCGCCGGCGCACTAACAGCGACGACCGACCCAGCCGGGGCGTCCGCGCCGAACGGTTCGGTCGAAGGCGACAAGGCGGTGAGCGACGAGGATCGGCAGTTCTGGTCGTTCCGCCCGCCACAACCCGCGCCCGCCCCCAATGTTCAAGACTCTCAGCGCATCGGAAACCCGATCGACGCTTTCATCATCCAGCGCCTCGAATCGCAGGGTCTCTCGTTGGCGCCCGAGGCGCCGCGCGAGATTCTGCTGCGGCGCGCGTCATTCGACTTGACCGGTCTGCCCCCGACACCCGAGGAAGTCGAGGCATTCCTGGCCGACTCCGACCCGCAGGCGTATGAAACGCAGATCGACCGCCTACTGGCCTCGCCACGCTACGGCGAACGATGGGGCCGGCACTGGCTCGACCTGGCGGGCTACTCCGACTCGGAGGGAAAGCGCGAGCAGGACCTGCCGCGCAAGGCGGCCTACCGTTATCGCGATTATGTGATTCGGTCCATCAACGCTGACAAACCCTACGACCGGTTCCTGGTGGAGCAAATTGCGGGGGACGAGTTAGTCGATTACGAACACGCACCCGAAATCACCCAGGAGATTTACGACAACTTGGTGGCGACCGGCTTCCTGCGGATGGCGCCCGACCCCACTTGGGCCAACATCACCTGTTTCGTGCCGGACCGGCTGGAGCTGATTGCCGACGAGCTTGACATATTGGCCTCGTCGGTGATGGGGCTCACACTCAAGTGCGCCCGTTGTCACAGCCATAAGTTCGACCCGATCCCGCAACGCGACTACTATCGCCTGGCCGCGATTTTCAAAGGGGCGCTCGACGAGCACGACTGGCTCAAGCCCGATCATGACTTTCTCAGCTACGGCGACCAGGGCAAGCGGCAGTTGCCGCAGGTGACGACCGCCGAACGCCAAGCGTGGGAACGAAACGAAGCGAACGTGCGGCAGGCGATCGACGCCCTGCGCGCCGCGCTCGACGCCAACGCGGCGCCACTGCGACAGCGGCTGCTCGACGAAAGGCTGGCGCAGTTGCCTGAAGTTCTACGCGACGACCTGCGAAAAGTGCTCGCGACGCCTCCCGCCGAGCGAAACGAAGTCCAGCGTTACCTGGCTGGGAAGTTCGAGGCGCAATTGCAAATCGACGCAGCGGCTCTGAACCAGGCCGACAGTGCTTTCAAGCAGTCGGCCGATGAAACCATGGCACAAATCGCGACGCTCGAAGCCCGCCGACGGCCGGAACCGACGATCCGTGCGCTCTGGGACCGTGGTGAGCCATCGCCCTCGTTTGTCTATCGCAGAGGCAACTACTTGGACCCTGGCGCGCGGGTCGAGCCGGGCGTGCCCTCTGTCTTGACCGATGGCCGCACACCACTGACGATCGAGCCCCCTTGGCCGGGCGCGAAGCAGACCGGCCGCCGATTGGCCTTCGCTCGATGGCTCACGCGGCCCGAACAACCGCTCACCGCGAGGGTGATGGTAAACCGCATTTGGAAGCACCATTTCGGCGCCGGTATCGTCCGCAGCCTGGGGAATTTCGGCAAGACCGGCACGGGACCGAGCCATCCCGAGCTGCTCGATTGGCTGGCGATCGAATTCGTGCGACAGGGATGGAGCCTGAAGGCGATGCACCGGTTGATGATGACCTCGAATGCCTACCGGCAGTCATCGGCGGTGACGGAGGGTCATACGAAGCTCGACCCCGACAACCGACTATGGTCGCGAATGCCGCTAGTGCGGTTGGACGCCGAGGCGCTGCGCGATTCGCTGCTCTTGGTTTCGAACTCACTGGTCGTTCGTCCTTTTGGGCCGCCCGATCCGGTGGAGGCGCACCCGGACGGCCTGGTGACGGTCGGCAAGCACGATTCCGGTGGTTGGCGTCGAAGCACGTACGTAGCGCAGTATCGCAAACAGATTCCGACCCTGCTCGAAGCCTTCGACCTTCCCCTGATGAACCCCAACTGCATCGAACGGCCCACGTCGATCGTGGCGCCGCAGGCGCTTCATTTGTTGAACGACGCCACCATCCGTGAACTGGCCCAGCGGTTCGCCGAGCGCGTTCGCGGCGAGGCGGGCGACGACCGCCAGCGGCAGATCGAGCGGGTTTACCTGGTGGCGCTTGGGCGGCGGCCGAACGCCGAGGAATTGCAGCTTGGTTTGGAGACAATGGAGCGTTTGGCGGCGGAATGGCGAAAGCAGGAAGCCGAGGCCGAAGCGGCAAAACGAGCAGTGGCGAGTTATTGCCATGCGATCCTGAATTCGGCGGAATTCATGTATATTGATTGAACACCTATTAGTTGGGCCGACTCATCAATCGCTTTGGAGCACAGGGTTTTATGAGACCGCCTTACGACGAGTCGAAGACGATATGAATTCCTCCGCCTACCAAACCCAACCATTGTCCGACGATCACGTCCTGGATCGTCGCGATTTTTTTGGCCGTGTTGGGGGCGGTCTCCAGGGGGCTGCGTTGGCCTGGCTCTTGGCCCGCGATTCGAACCTGCTTGCAGGCGAGGTGGTGGAACAAAACATGCCACCCATCGACGATGCCAGGCCGCGCGCGTCGCATTTCGAGCCACGGGCCAAGGCCGTAATCCACCTGTTCATGAACGGTGGTCCGAGCCAGATGGACCTATTCGATCCCAAGCCCGTGCTCGACAAACACCACGGTGAACCCTATTTCGACAAAATCGCCGGCGACGTCGAGAACATCCAAAACGCCGGCGCCTTGTTGCGCAGCCCATTCAAATTCGCTCAGCACGGTCAATCGGGGCTGTGGGTCTCGGATGCCCTGCCGCACATTGCTCGCCAGGCGGACAACCTCGCCCTGATTCGCTCGATGCACACCACCAACCTGACACACGAGCCGGCCTTGTACCTGATACAAACGGGGCGCATGGGACCGGGGCACCCGTCGCTCGGTTCGTGGGTGGTATACGGTCTGGGAAGCGAAAACCAGAACTTGCCCGCCTATGTGGTGCTCGACGATCCGCAGGGCCTGCCGATCAACGGTGTCGAAAACTGGCAGGCCGGTTTCCTGCCACCGACATTTCAGGGCACACGTTTCCGTTCGACCGGTTCGCCCGTTTTGAACCTTGCACCCGCTGTGGCCGAACCGGAAGGTGTCGTGACTGTCGAACGCTCGCTGCGATCGGAGCTCGACCAACGGCACCAACGGATTCGCGCCGGGCAACCACGGCTTGCGGCGAGGATTGCCAGTTATGAACTGGCCGCCCGGATGCAGATGTCGGCAACCGACGCTTTGGACCTCTCGCAAGAAAGCGCCGCGACCTTGGCGTTGTACGGCATCGGGAGCGAGCCGACCGATTCCTACGGGAAGCGGTGTCTCTTCGCGCGGCGCTTGGTGGAACGCGGCGTGCGGTTCGTGCAACTGTACATCAACGGCCAGATTTGGGACAACCACACCTCCCTCTTCACAGGCCTCAAGAGCGCGTGCGATCGCACCGACCTGCCCGTGGCCGGTTTGCTTGCCGATTTGAAGCAGCGCGGGCTATTCGACAGCACTCTGGTCGTTTGGGGTGGCGAGTTTGGACGCCTGCCCATCGCCCAGTTGCCTGGCGACAAGAACGAGAGCCAGGCCGGTCGCGACCACAACAAGAACGCCTTCTGCACCTGGCTCGCCGGAGCGGGCGTGAAGGAAGGCGTCGCGCATGGCGCTACCGACGAACTGGGGATGGCCGCGGCCGAGAACCCCGTCAGTGTGCCCGACTGGCACGCCACGATCCTGCATTTGCTCGGATTGAAGCACGATGCCCTGTACTTCGACCAGCACGGACTGAGGGAGAAGTTGACGAGCATCTTCGAGGCGCGGGTGGTCAAGGAGGTATTGTCGTGAGTAGGTCGCGATGAACATTTCAGGCCGTACCTTTCTTGTCACCGGTGGCAGCTCGGGACTGGGCGCCGCGTGCGCCAGGAGATTGGCGGCCGTGGGAGGGAAGGTGGTGATCGCCGACCTTGACCGCGCGCTGGGTGAATCGCTTGTGGCGGAGTTGGGCGCCGCGGCCCGATTCGTTGAAACCAACGTCGCCAATGAGGCAAGCGCCGAAAGAGCGGTTGCCGCCGCCTCGGAGGGAGCGGAGGGCCTGGCCGGAGTCGTGCAGTGTGCGGGCATCGTCGCGGGCAATCGGGTGGTTGGTCGCGACGGGCCGCACCCGTTGGCACTTTTCGCCAAGGTAATCGAGGTCAATCTGGTCGGTACGTTCAACGTTCTGCGGCTGGCAGCGGCACGGCTTTCCGTCGCCGCACCCGACGCGGACGGGGAACGAGGCGTGATCGTCAACACTTCATCGATCTCTGCCTTCGAGGGACAGATCGGGCAGGCGGCCTATTCGGCGTCGAAGGCGGGCGTGGCCGGCATGACATTGCCGATCGCGCGTGAGCTGGCTTCGCTGGGGATTCGAGTCGTAACCATTGCGCCGGGCATTTTCGACACGCCCTTGATGGCGGGTCTGCCGGAGGCTGTGCGCGAATCACTCGGCCGACAAGCCCCCTTCCCGTCGCGGCTCGGCCGGCCCGACGAATTCGCCGCTCTCGTCCAGCACGTGATCGAGAATCGCATGCTCAATGGCACCGTGCTCCGGATCGATGGCGCGCTGCGAATGGCGGCGAAATAACGCTGTTGACCTATTGGTGAATCACCGACTAGACTAGCAAGCCAAAGGTTGAGGAGTGTTCGATGGCCTGGTGAGATCTCATGTCGGACGTCGTCGTCAAGCCGGTAATGTCGAGGCGCGACCGCCGGTTGTTCGTCGATTTGCCCTGGACGCTCTACCGCGGCGATCCGAATTGGATGCCGCCATTGCGTATGAACCAGGAGGAGCTGCTCGGCTACCGGCGCCACCCGTTCCACAAGTATGCCGACATGCAGACCTTCCTGGCCTGGCGTGACGGAGAAGTGTGCGGTCGGATTGCAGGCATCGTCAACCACGAGCACAACCGTGTCTATGGGGAGAACCGGGGGTTTTTCGGTTTTTTCGAGTCAGTCGACGACCGGCGCGTGAGCGATGCGCTGTTCGATACGGTCAAACAATGGCTCGCCCAGCGCGGCATTAGCGACATTCGCGGGCCAACCAACCCCACGATGAATTATGAGTGCGGTCTATTGATTAACGGGTTCGACAGCCCTCCCGTCTTCATGATGACCTACAACCCGCCCTGGTACGAGGGCTTATTCGAGGCCTACGGGTTTCGCAAAACGCACGACCTGCTGGCCTATATCGGCCACCGAGAGCAGCTTCCGCAAATCGAATCCCAACTAGGACCGTTGGCCGATCAAGCCCAGGAGCGCTGTAACGCAATCGTGCGGCCGTTGAACACCGCGCATTTCCGCGACGACGTCGACCTGTTTGTCGACCTTTACAATCGCTCGCTAATCGCCATGTGGGGCTTCGTACCGTTGCCACCCGACGAAATGAAAAGCCTGGCGTTTTCGCTCCGCTTTCTGCTCGTGCCCGAGTTGACGATGTTTGCGGAGGTCGATGGTGTGGCGGTCGGGGCCGTGGTGGGTTTGCCCGACTATAACCCACGGATCAAACGCATTGACGGGAGGCTGCTCCCGTTCGGCTGGTTCCACCTGTTGCGGAACCGCAAGGGAATGAAATGCATTCGCGTGTTGAGCATCAATGTCGTGCCGGAGTTCCAGCGCTGGGGGCTGGGGCTGGTACTGATGAAGAGCCTCGTGCCCAAGGCGTTGGAAATCGGAATTCAGGAGAGCGAGTTTTCCTGGGTCTCCGAAGACAACACGATGGCCCGGCTGGGGCTCGAGAAAGGCGGCGCGCGGCACTACAAGACGTACCGGATGTACGACCTGGACCTGGCGGCAAACAGCAGCTCCGGCAAGTAAAGACCCCGTCGGTCGAGTTAGCCGGTCGGCGTGGGGACTTTTTCCGACCTATGTGAATTGCATGCTTGGGCATGCGCTTGCCGCGAACTTCGCCAAAGCTCGATGAGTGCCGCACTCAGGCTTGGGCTCACGGTTTGACGATACGGCGAGTCGGCCGGAAGCTCGCGCATCAGACGGTGGTGCGCTTTGGCCAACGAGTGATACGGCATCGAGGGGAAGAGGTGGTGCAGTGCGTGGAACCGCAGGCCGACCGGACCCCATAGGCCGGCGACCAGCGGATGATTCGGAAAGTTGACCGAGTCAAGCAACTGTTCGACGAAGGTCAGTTCTTCTCCCTGATGGCGGAAGCGGTGCGCTCCAAGCGTCCGCACGTTATTGAGCATGATCACGACTACGGCGGTCAGATAGCCCTGCAATGGCAACGTCCACGGCAAACGGCCTTGTAGTATCAGCACCACCACGCCGACGGCGAAGATGAAACAGGCCGCCTCTTGCACCCGCCAGAACCGCAGTTCCGGTCTTGTCGGCAACGGTCGCACGTAGCTCGGGTCCATTACCATCGACGAGGCGCGCTGGTGGACGAAACGGCGAAAACCCGGGCTGATCCATGCGATCGGGGTGAAGACCGCGAACCGCAGTATAGCCAATACCGGAATCACGAACGGTTGGCAAAGGTAGAGTAAAATGTCGCGCGGCGGACCGGCGCCAAGCGGCAGGTACTCTCCGTCTTCCCGTGTAGCATAGTGCTTTCGCGCGTGGTGCGCCATGTGCGTGTAGTACAGAAACGAAGGCATGAAAAAGGGAACGCCGAACAGCGTGTTCCAGACTACTCGGAACACACCGAATGTGCCGCTGCGAAGGTGTACCAGCTCGTGAATGAACAACGAAGCGCGGTAGATCGCCAGGCACGAAACAATGAAGCAGACTATTTGCACTGGAGAAAAAAGCGCACTGAGGCGAACCCGCCGAAAACAGAACATCCCGATCCCCATCGACAGCAGAAAATCGCACCAGTAGATCGCCGCGTTAGGAACGAAGAGATCCTTCACGATTTCCCGCGCCTCGCGGATGGAAAAGTCCTTCGAGCAATGCGCGCCTGGCAACATGGAACCCATCATCGTGGAGTATTGTGCGGAAAGGGGGCGAAGTAGGATCTTACGGTCTAGCGTAATTGCACAGGTCGTAGGTTAAGCGACCCTCCTTGCATTATAGGCGAAACCTGAGGTTATTTTCCGACCGCCAAAAAATCAAGTTGCCCGTGTTCACCTAGTCTGCCTATTCGACTGCCTGCACTGCCGCCGATAACTATTTTCGTGTCCAATCGGGCGGCTTGCCGCGCACTCCTGGGCAAGCTAGTATAAACACCTAGGTCGTTGGGAGGTAATGCTTTCCGTCGCCTGGGGGGCGGTTGAAAAACGACTTCGGGTTGAACCTATACTTGAAGTAGCTTCGATCACGCTGAGAAGGG
>Ga0265314_10000157_pt1 | contig 102826 bp, 78 predicted proteins | sample 4126metaG_FD_203106 | JGI IMG/M metagenome (GOLD analysis project Ga0265314, IMG submission 203106) | Rhizosphere microbial communities from Carex aquatilis grown in University of Washington, Seatle, WA, United States - 4-1-26 metaG | ecosystem: Host-associated > Plants > Roots > Rhizosphere >... | reverse complement strand
ATCCATTGCTTCACGCGTTCCCAAAGGTCATCAGGTACGTCGGCGTAGTCGGCTTGCATGGACAAGTAGACACCACGACCGCGTCTCGACCGCAAATTATCGACAAGTCATGACGGCTCGCTCTTAGCGTTGGACGGTGCGGGCAGCCTTTACGTCGCCGATAGCGGCAATCACACCATCCGCAAGATCACACCCGCTGGCGAGGTGAGCACACTGGCCGGAACCGCGCGTTTGTCGGGAGGCGTGGACGGCACAGGGGCCGCCGCTCGCTTCTACTTCCCCGTCGGGGTGGCGGTGGACGGAGCTGGCAACGTCTACGTCGCCGATAACAACAACTCTATCCGGAGAATAGCAGGCTCGGGTGTGGTGACCACCGTCGTGGGGGTCACGGCGCCGAGGATCGTGGGCACTCTGCCTGGTCCGCTCCCCGCATCCCTGGCCGCTCCGGCGGGCGTGGCCACTGATCTATCGCGCGGCAGGCTCTACATCACCCTCCAGGATGCCGTGATGGTTGCGCCCATACCCAACTAGTGACCCCGAAGAGCCGGCCAGGATGGGACAGGCGAGGGCTTGAACGTCGATGCTTGAAGACCGCGTAAGGTGAGGGATATGGCTCAGCGATGGGCAGGGGAAGGGAGCTTCGGGCTGGCTCTGCCACCGACCAGACGGATGGTGATCGCTATGGGGTCTTGGCGAGCCTCAATGATGGTTCACCGCCGCGGCGGTAGCTTCGAGGCGATCCAGTACACGGCCTCGTCGTAGTCGTCGGTCGCCAAGGTCAGCAGACCCCGGCTGTTCAAAGCCGGCTCGACGAACTTCTCGGGCAAGAGGTCGCGCGCCTGCAAGAGCAAGGACAACCGTTCCACCGACCCGACGAAGGCGCCCGCGATCATCTTCACCAGCCCGTGCATGTCCGAGATGCTCAGTTGAACCGTGCAGTCGCGCAGATCGACCAGCACCCGCTTCGCCTTGGCCGCGAGCACGTTCGCGCCGGCCTGCTCGAAGAGGCCCGGCATCGAGCTCTCGTCGATCACGCCCGACATGCGCAACAGAAGGTACGGGACGGGAGCCTCGACTCTTTCGGCGACGACTGCCTCGCGCTCGGCCGGCTTTGGCATGGCGACCTTGGGCTTGGCGACTTTCGCCTTGCCGACCTTGGGCTTCTTTCGTTTCATGGCCCTAGCCAAGTCCGCACTGTCCGCGCTGGCGCAGGAAGTGATCGGCAAGCACCAGCGCCATCATGGCCTCGACCATGGGCACCGCGCGGGGCAAGACGCACGGATCGTGTCGGCCGCGCGCCTCGATCGTGGTGTCCTTTCCCTCGACGTCCACGGTCTCTTGCGGCATCAGAACCGTGGCCGTGGGCTTGAAGGCAGCCCGCACCACGATGTCCTCGCCGTTGGAAATGCCGCCCTGGATGCCGCCCGAGCGGTTGGTCCGCGTGCGCACCTTGCCCTCGGCCGCGTAGAAGGCGTCGTTGTGCTGCGATCCGCGCAGGCGCGTGCCAGCGAAGCCGCTGCCGCTCTCGAAGCCCTTGCACGCCGGCAGCGAGAGCAGTGCCTTGCCCAGGTCGGCTTCCAGGCGATCGAAGACCGGCTCGCCGAGGCCAGCCGGAACCTTGCGCGCCACTGCTTCGATCACACCGCCCACCGAATCGCCCGCCTTCCGCACCGCATCGATGAGGTCGATCATGGCCTGGGCCACCTTGCCGTCCGGGCAGCGGACGATGTTGGACTCGACCTCCCTGCTGGTGACGGTGGCGCTGTCGACCTCGGCCGTGATGTCAGAGACCTGTTTCACGTACGCAACGATCTCGATGCCCGCGGCCTGGGCCAGCATCTTACGCGCGATGGCGCCGGCAGCCACCCGACCGATGGTCTCGCGCGCGCTGGCGCGACCGCCGCCTTCCACCGCCCGGATCCCGTATTTCGCCTGGTACGTGTAGTCGGCGTGCGATGGGCGGAACTTTGCGCGCATCTCGGCGTAATCGCCGCCACGCGCGTCGCTGTTGCGGACCAAGAGCGCGATGGGCGTGCCCAGGGTCAGCCCGTCCTCGACGCCGGACAGGATTTCCACCTGGTCCGTCTCATTGCGGTGGCTGGTGATGCGGCTTTGCCCGGGGCGGCGGCGGTCCAGCTCAAGCTGGATCTCTTCGCGAGCGACGGGCAGGCGCGGAGGGCATCCGTCGACGACGACCCCGATGCCGGGGCCATGGGATTCGCCCCAAGTGGAGATTCTGAACAGCTCGCCGAAGGTGCTTGCCACGTTGAGAGGGAGGCTACCACAGCCCGGCCCGTGCAGGTGTCACACGGTTTTTAGTGGAATCTCACGGCGATCTTCTTCAACGTACACGCATGAGCACAACCAACGGACTTCCGCGCAAGTGGACGGTCGCGGACTCCGCAGAAACCTATGGAATCAAAGCCTGGTCGAACGGTTACTTCTCGATCAACGAGGTCGGGCACGTGGTCAGCCATCCGCAGGGGATCGAGACCGGCTGCATCGATCTCAAAGAGCTGGTCGACGAGGTGGTGCGGCGTGGAATCGGTCTGCCCCTCTTGATTCGCTTTTCCGACATCCTCAAAAGCCGCGTGGTGGATCTGCACGAGGCCTTTCTCCGCGCCATGACGGAATATGGCTACAAGGGCGACTACCGCGGCGTGTATCCCATCAAGGTGAACCAGCACCGCTACGTGGTTGAGGAGATCACCCAGTTCGGCCGCCCCTACCACTACGGCCTTGAAGCGGGCTCGAAGCCGGAGCTGCTCGCGGTGATGGGCATTCTCGACGACGAGGACGCCCTCATCATCTGCAACGGGTACAAGGACGAGGAATACATCGAGACCGCGCTCATGTGCTCGAAGCTCGGGCGCAAGGTGATGATCGTGGTCGAGAAGTTCTCCGAGCTGGAGCTGATCGCGAAGACCGCGAACAAGATCGGGGTCAAGCCCCGCATCGGCATGCGCATCAAGCTGGCGTCGAAGGGCTCGGGGCGTTGGGAGGGCTCGGGCGGCGACCGGTCGAAGTTCGGCCTTTCCACCCGCGAGGTGGTGGAAGCCGTCCGCTACCTGCGCGAGGCGGACATGCTGTCGTGCTTCGAGCTGATCCATTTCCACCTGGGCAGCCAGATCTCCGCCATCCGCGCGGTCAAGAACGCCATGCGCGAGGCGGGCCGCTACTTCGTGGAAATCGTAAAGCTGGGGGCGCCGCTGAAATACTTCGACGCGGGCGGCGGCCTGGGCGTCGATTACGACGGCTCGCAGACCAATTTCGCATCGTCGATGAACTACACCTTGCAGGAATACGCCAACGACCTGGTGTTCGGCCTGCAGGAGATCTGCGACGCCGCCGGGGTTGCGCCCCCGACCATCGTCACCGAATCGGGACGCGCGGTGGTCGCCCACCATTCGATGCTGGTGGTGGACGCGCTGGGCGTGGGCGAGTTCGACGTGGGCAAGGCGCCCGAGAAATTGGCCGACGATGCTTCGCGCGTGGTGCGCAACCTGTTCGACACTTGGCGCGACACTTCGACCAAGAACGTGCGCGAGGCCTACCACGATGCACTCGAATACCGCGAGGAAGTGCTGTCGCTGTATTCGCTCGGCAGCCTGTCGCTGACCGAGCGCGTGGTGGCGGAGGACATTTTCTGGGCCATCTGCCAGAAGATCCTCAAGCTGGTGCGTGAAATGCGCGAAGTGCCCGAGGAGTTCGAGGGCCTCGAGCGAACCCTGTCGGACACGTATTTCTGCAATTTCTCGATGTTCCAGTCGCTGCCGGACATCTGGGCCATCGACCAGCTGTTCCCGATCATGCCGATCCACCGGCTGACCGAAGAGCCCACCCGCCGGGCCGTGCTGGCCGACATCACCTGCGACTCCGACGGGAAGATCGACCATTTCATCGACCGGCGCGACGTGAAGAGTGTGCTGGAGCTGCACCCGCTGGTCCCGGGCGACGAATACTACCTGGGCGTATTTCTGGCGGGCGCGTACCAGGAAATTCTTGGCGATTTGCACAACCTGTTCGGCAACACCAACACGGTGCACGTCTCGCTCGCCCCGGGCGGCGGCTACCAAATCGAGCACGTGGTCACCGGCGACACCGTGACCGATGTGCTCAAGTACGTCAGCTACGCTCGCGAAGACCTGGTGGCGCGCGTGCGGCGCTTCGCCGAACAGGCGGTGCGCGCAAGCGGAATGAGCCTGGAAGAGACCCGTTCGCTACTGCGCATGTACGAAGAGGGACTGTCGGGCTACACGTACCTGGAGCGGACGTAGAGGAACCGACATCCGATTCGTCGCGCTCGAGAAAACCCGATGAGCGAATGGTTTGCCGAGATGTTCGACGGGCGCTACCTCGAATTCTACGAGGGTCTGCTTGACCCATCCTTGGCCGAAGAAGACGTGAGCTTCGTCGAGCGCGCGCTCGCCCTCGCGACGGGAAGCAGGATACTGGATCTGGGCTGCGGCTTTGGCCGCCACGCCATCGGCCTCGCGGGCCGCGGATACCGGGTCACTGGCCTCGATCTATCTGCCCCAATGCTCGAGCTTGCGCGCGAGATGGCTGCCAGTGCGCGTGTGACGGTCGAATGGCTCGAGCGAGACATGCGCGATTTGCGGGGGCTTGGTCCATTCGATGCCTGCGCTTGCCTTTATACGGCCTTCGGCTTCTTTGCCGATGACGAGAATCGCCTCGTGCTGGAACAGGTGCGCGAGGCGTTGCGGTCCGGCGGCTACTTCATGCTCGACGTCTCCAATCCCTTGGCCCTCATGCGCGGCTGGCCCGGGCGGTCGTGGCGCGAAGGCGAGAACGGGGTAAAGATCGAAGCAAGCCACTACGATCCGCTCACCGGCCGCGTGGTCTCGCAACGCGCGTTGTTTCGCCGGAACGGAACGCGCGTCGACCTGCCGGAGGCCTCGGTGCGCATGTATCCGCCGCACGAGCTGGCCAATCTGTTGCGCGCCACCGGTTTCGACATCGAGCAAGTCTATGGCGATCTGCGCGACGAGCCCCTGGTATGGAAGAGATCCATTCGCCAGGTTTGGGTGGTGCGACGAAGATAGAACCGCAGATCGACCGACGTCAGCAGATCCCGCCCGCGGGTAGCACGACCGGGCAGACACCGCCGACCGGGAGGTAGGCATCCTCGGCGTCGGACTGGTCGGCGTCCACCGCCTGGCCGCCAGCGTCGCCGCCGTCTGCGTTGCTGGGCAGGATGTCATCGAGAGGGACCGCGTCCGGGTTCAGTTGCACGGCGCAAATGCCGCCGCCGATGCCGACATCGCGGGTCTGGTTCGCGTCGCTCGCATCCGGCCGCGCCTGCAGTGGCGTGCTTTGCTGACACGCGGCCAGGCCGGTAACCGCGGTAGCCACGACGGCCGCCCTTGCCCACGGGGATGACCCAGACTTTGCACGCGCCTGTCCCGGCACCGCGGCGCAGAGTTGACGAACCGCTGCGACCTGCGCTTCCATCAAGCGGCACACGGTCTCGGGCACCCGCAGCGCAAGTTGCAGCGCTCGGTGAGGGTGAGAACAGTGCCACGCAGTCGCTTCTTCGTCTCGCGCATCGGTTCCTCCCCAGACGAGTGTACCAGGTCGTACAGGTTTCAGAGCCCGGACCTGTCGTTGTCAAAACCGGCGACCGTGCTTCAGAGCACGCGGTTCAGGATTTCGGCGGCCGACTTCACGAGCTGGTAGCACTTGGTCTCGAAGAGCTTGGCCGCCTGGGCCTTGGCCATGTTCTCCGGGATGCCGATGTTCATGCCGAGGAGCTCCGCGCACACGCACGAGCCGTTTCGCTGCGCAAATTCGTCCATGAGCTGCCGGCCGAGCTGGTAGGTCTTGTTCTTTGCGTCGACGGATCCGAGGTCGCCCCGGCCGTGCTTCATGGAAATGGCCAGCAAGCCCCCGGACACCGCTCCACAGGTTCCGCCGGTGCATGCCACGCCGGCGCCGAAAACCGTGGCCAGCTTGAGCGCCGCTTCCTCGTCGAGCCGATCCTTCTGGCGAAACGCGACGAAGATGGCTTGGCTGCAGTTGAACCTTTGCGTGAAAAGCTCCAGGGCGTGCTCGATGCGATTCATGGTTGCCTTCATGGTTGCGTTATGCCGCGACCTCCCTCGAATCTAGCATTACAGGTCGTATTCACCACAACTCCGCTCAGGTTAGCGGATGGAAAATGCTGCCGCGTCGCCATCGTGGTGGACAAAACGTGGCTTTTCCAGGTACCGTGCGCGGGAATTTTCGCACTGGCATCTTCAAAGATGTTTGAGCAACAGCGAGACCGTCCCACAAGACAATGGCTCCAGCAGAGCACTCTGCTAGTCTTTGCTTTCGTTGGTTGCCAGGAGACGCCGGAAGGGAACGAGCCATGAGTAACATCGGGGCAAGTGTCGCTCCGTCGGGAATCGGAAAGTCGGTCGTCGTCGGCGGGCGTATCGTTGTCGCATTCATCTGCGAGAACGCGGGCCGCGCCGGGTTTGTTCCGTCGTCGGGAATTCGCCGTCGGCCTGCCACGCCGGACTTCGCTTGGCCGATTCCGGTCAAGGAAGTTGTCGTGCCGTGCGGGGGACGCCTGCAGCCCGAGCATTTTCTCAAGGCGTTCGAGGATGGCGCGGACGCCATCGCCGTGATCTGCTGCGAGGAGGGCAATTGCCATCACCTGGAAGGCAATCGTCGCTGCGCGCGTCGGCTCGCACACGTGGATGAAATGCTCGGGCAGATTGGCCTTGGCCGCGGGCGGCTGAAGATCTTCCACCTGCCAGGATCGGCCAGGGAAGACATGGCGCTCGGGCTGAATCCGAACCCGGTGACGCCGTTGGCTCCGACGACGGGCCACAAGATCGCGGCGGTGCGTGATGACTTCGTCGCGCACGTTGCAACCGTTTCGCCAAACCCCATGCGCAGAGGCGCCTTGCCGGAAGAATCACCCTACGAACTGGACGATAGCGATGAAAGCGATGAATAGGCTGAGCGAGAAGTTGAAGAGCGGGAAGTCGGCTCTCCTGGCCGGCTGTCTGCCTCCCCATGATTCCGATGCGGCGTCGGTGAAGAAGCTGGCGGCATGCTTTCCGGCGGCTCTCGACGGCGTGGTGGTCGCCGACAACCCCAGTAAGGTGCGCGGTTCGGCGCTCGCGTGCGCGGCGCTCTTGGCCGCGGAAAAGCTCGAGCCGATGCTCTCGCTCATCACCCGCGACCGCAATCGCGTGGCCATCGAGTCCGACGTACTGGGGGCGACCGCGCTCGGGGTGAAGAGCTTTCTCTGCCTGACCGGCGCGCACCAGAGTCTGGGCGCGGCGCCGGCGGCAGCGGGCGCGTTCGACATCGATTCGACCCAGCTTTGCAAGGCGCTGTCGCAGATGACCTCCGAGGGCGTGGATTTCGACGGCAACAAGCTGCCCACGGCGCCGTCGTTCGGCATCGGGGCGGCCGTGCACCCGTATTTGAAGCCGATCGAGCTTTCGATTTTGCAGATGAAGAAGAAGATCGCGGCGGGCGCACAGGTGCTGTTCACCGACCCGATCTTCGACCTGGCCGGCTTCGAGGCTTGGCTGAAGGCAGTGCGCGCGGCGGGCCTCGACCAGAAGGTCTCCATCATCGCCAGCGTGATGCCGCTGACCAGCGTCGCGCAGGCCGAATTCCTGAAGGTGCGTTCGGGCTTCGCGCCCATCGGCGACGACGTGATCGCCAAGCTGAAGGGCACGGCTGACCCTGCTCGGGCCGGCATCGCCATCGTGGCCGAGGTGGCCGGCAAGGTGAAGGCCATGCCGGGGGTGCGCGGCATTCACATCCTGAGCGACGGTTGCGAGACGCTGGTTCCCAAGATCATAGAGGAGGCGCGTCTGGCGTAAGCCGGGCGAAAGCTGCCATGCCCGAGAAGTATCACATCAAAGCTGCGGCGATGCCCGGGCGCTTCCGGCGCGTGGGCAAGTTCGGCAGCGTGGACTGGCGCGAAGACTGTTCGCGCTGTACGAACTGCGTGAAGCCCCGTTGCGTGTACGACACCTATAAGAAGGAAGCCGCCTACAATCGTGACCCGTCCACGTCGGTGGTTCCCCTTTACGAGTGCCGCGGCTGTCTTTCGTGCGTGCAGGGCTGCACCAAGGGGCTGCTCGGAATTTCGCTCAATCCCGAGTACATGGCGCTCGGCGACGAGTATTGGCGGCCGGAGATCCTGGCCACCACCTGGAATCAGGCCGACAGCGGGCGCATTCCGGTCTCGGGCGCGGGCTATCGCGGGCGGTTCAACGGCCCGGGATTCGACGGCATCTGGACCGACATGTCCGAGATCGTTCGCCCCACCCGCGACGGCATCCACGGCCGCGAGTACATCAGCACCAGCGTCGATATCGGCGCCAAGCCGATGCGCCTGTCGTTCACGTCCGACGGTCACATGACGGGCGAAACCACCGTACTGTTTGACGTGCCGATTCCGCTGATTCTGGACGTCCCGCCCTGGACCATAGGCGGACAGGCTCTGACCAAGGCACGCCTCGCTGCGGCCAAGGCGCTCGGAACCCTGGCCGTTGTGCCCGCTGCCGAGGCTGCCGGCGCGCCCGTCGAGCAACTGCCTCACGTCGTTCCTTTGATTGGCAGCGACGGGCTCGCGCAGGCGGAGCTGTTGTTGTCCAAGGTGCGCATGGCCGAATTCGTCGACTCGGCGATGGCGCTTGACCTGGCCGGCAAGGCGAAGGCCAAGAATCCGAAGCTGATCTGTGCGCTTCGCTTGCCGATGCAGGCGGGCGCAGTCGACCGGATTTTGGCCGCAAGCAAGGCCGGGCTGAAGGTGTTCCACCTGGTCGCGGATCTACATGGTCGCGAAATCGGGGCCGAGAACCCGCGCCACATTAAGGATGCGCTGCGGGAGATTCACACGGGCCTCGTCAAGGCGGGCATGCGCGACGAGGTCACCCTGATTGTCTCGGGCGGCATCGCGCTGGCCGAGCACATGGCAAAGACCATTATCTGCGGCGCGGATTTGGTTGCGGTCGACACCGCACTCTTGGTCGCGTTAGGTTGCCGCGTGTGTCGAGGCGCGACGGTGCACACCCACGTCGACGCCTGTGCGGCCGAGGCGAATGACCTGGATCCCGCGTACGCAGCGCAACGCATGGTGAATCTGATGGGCGCGTGGCAATCGCAACTGATTGAAGTGCTCGGCGCCATGGGCATCCGCGAAGTTCGCCGTTTGCGCGGTGAGGTCGGACGCGCCATTTTCATGGAAGACATTGAACGGGAGGCCTTCGGTGACCTTGCCTGCAAGTAATCTGCAAACCGTGGCCGAGCCCATTCTTTCGCCGGGCGGCGAGCCGCAAGTGAATGTCGAACGGGTCGTGCGGCCGGCGCCCGAGCGCTATCACAACGCCCTTGGCAAGTACAAGATCAACCGCTCGGCCGACTGTGCGGGCTGCGGCGACTGCGCGAGGCTCTGCCCCGAAGGCGTGCACGTCAAACCCGACGGCTACACTTTTTCCCTGCGTCCACGCGACCACCTGTGCATTGGTCCCGAATGCGCGAAGACAGATCATTACTGTGTCGCCAAGTGCACCAAGCAGGCACTGTCCATGGCGCGCAACCCGACCGTCGACGGCATGGGCGACCCGCGCTGGCCGTCGGACATGATTCTGTCCACCTGGCACATGGCCGAAACCGGGCATGCGCCCAAGGCCGGGCTTGAGCATCGGGTCGGCGAATCAGGTGGTGGATTCGATCGCATTCACTTCGATTTTCCAGTCGCGCCGCCGAGACAGGTCGACCCCGCGAAAGTGGACACCGGGCTCGACCTCAATCGTAGGGGCGATGGACGGCCGCAGCTACACATCGACCTGCCGGTGTACGGCGGCGGCATGTCGTTCGGTTCGGTCAGTATCCACACCATCCTAGGCAAGGCGCGCGCCGCCACTGCTTGGAACACCTTCACCTGCACGGGCGAGGGCGGTTTCCATGACCGGCTCAAGCCCTACGACAACCACGTCATCACCCAGGTCGCGACGGGCCTCTTCGGCGTGCGCGAAGACACCATCCAGCGCGTGCCCATCGTGGAATTCAAGTACGCCCAGGGCGCCAAGCCCGGCCTCGGCGGACATCTGTTGGGCGACAAGAACACCCCGGCGGTCGCGCGCATGCGTGAGGCAGTCGCGGGCAACGCCTTGTTCTCGCCGTTCCCGTTCCACAGCGTGTATTCAGTCGAGGATCACAAGAAGCACCTCGACTGGATCAAGGAAGTCAATCCGCGCGCCTTGGTGTCGGTGAAGGTGTCAACCCCAACCGATGTGGACATGGTGGCGGTCGGCAGCTACTACGCCGGCGCGCACATCATTCACTTGGACGGCAGCTACGGCGGCACCGGCGCGGCGCCCGACATTGCCAAGAAGAACATCGCGATGCCCATCGAGTACGCCATCGCGAAGGTGCACAAGTTCCTGGTCGCCGAAGGGATTCGCGACGCGGTCACCTTGATCGTCAGTGGCGGCGCCCGCAACGCCTGGGACGTGATGAAGGCCATCGCGCTCGGTGCCGACGGCGTCGTCATCGGCACGGCCGAAATGGTCGCGCTCGGGTGCGTGCGTTGCGCGTGCTGCGAGAGCGGCCGCGGCTGTCCGCGCGGCATCGCCAGCACCGATCCGGAATTGATGATGCTGATGAGCCTGGACTGGGCCAGCCAGCGCCTCATCAACCTGCTCAACGCCTGGCGCGAGCAGATGGTGGAAATCCTGGTCAAGCTCGGCATCCCCAGCACCAAAGAGCTGCGCGGACGCAGCGACGTTCTCTACTACGCGAAGGAGGCCCGGTAAATGAGCGACTTGGCGGAAAAGCTACTCGCCTCGCGCTCGGAGGCCTATCGCGACGCCGAGCCCAACGACGCCGAAGGCAATGCCCGCGCGGAGGAAGGTGGCTGTGGGGTCACCGGCTTCGCCTGCAACATCCCGGTGCGTGGCAAGTTCATCCACGAGCCGTCGATCCAGATGCAGAATCGCGGCAACGGCAAGGGCGGGGGTATCGCGGCGGCGGGGCTGGTGCCCGAGCAGATCGGCGTTTCGCGCGAGATCCTCGATTCGCATTACCTGCTGCAGATCGCGCTGCTGGATCCCGCGGCCGAAAACGAAGTGGAGCAGAAGTTCGTCACGGCGAGCTTCGACATCGCGCTTTCCACCAAGCAGCCGCACATCGACAACTTCAAGGACATTCCCGGCCTCGAGGTTCGTCCCCCGGACATTCACCGTTATGTCGTGCGCGTGAAGCCCGCGGTGCTGAAGGCCTTCGCCGAATCGAACGGTCTTTCGACGATGGCCCCGCGCGAGCTGGAAGACGAGTTTGTGTGGCGCAATTCCTATCGCCTGAACGACACCATGTACGCATCGCTGGGTGAAAAGCGCGCCTTCGTGCTGTCGCACGGCCGCGACCAGTTGGTGTTCAAGCTGGTCGGTTACGCCGAGCAGAATGTCGAGTACTACCAGCTCGAAGATTTCAAAGCCCACCTGTGGATCGCCCACCAGCGCTACCCCACCAAGGGCCGCGTGTGGCACCCGGGCGGCGCGCATCCGTTCGTGGGCCTCAACGAGGCGCTGGTACACAATGGCGACTTCGCCAATTACCACTCGGTCTGTGAATACCTGCGCCAGCGCAACATCAAGCAGCAGTTCCTCACCGACACCGAGGTCTCGGCGCAGCTTTTCGACCTTTGGGATCGCGTCTACAAGTACCCGCTCGAATACATCATCGAGGCGTTGGCCCCGACCACCGAGCTCGACTTCGACCAACTGCCCAAAGACAAGCAGAAGATCTATCGCGAGATCCAGGCTACCCACATCCACGCCTCGCCTGACGGGCCGTGGTTCTTCATCATCGCGCGCAACCATCCCGACCTGCGCCGCATGCAGCTTCTCGGCATCACCGACACCGCCATGCTGCGTCCCCAGGTGTTTGCGCTGTCCGACAACGGCGAAGTGCAGATTGGCCTGATTTGCTCTGAGAAGCAGGCCATCGACGCCACCTTGCGAGGGCTGTCGCGCGAGGATCCGCGCTTTTCGCCGGTGGCCGACCGCTACTGGAACGCGCGTGGCGGCTCCAGCACCGACGGTGGTGCGTTCATCTTCACGGTCGCCGACGAGAACGGAAAGAAGCGACTCTCGTGCGCCGACAAGTTCGGTCGTCAGGTCAAGCTGGACATCGGGAAGATCCGTTGTGACCAGCCTACCTCGACGCCGCTGGTGGAAATCGTCTCGGCCGGCATCCGCAAGGCCGTCACCGAGTCGGTCAAGCAGGGCAGGGCGCAGGATCTTTTCACGCACGTCGCAGAGAACCTTCCCAAGTGGCCAGCCAGCGCCGTGCGCGACTTCTGCAACCAACTGGTCGCGGCCAGCGACAATGGTCGCGCCAAGGCCGCTGCCATCGAGGCGCTGACGTTGCTCTACGATCGCCGCTACGACATGGGCGAAAAGCGGCGCGCTACTGTGTTGCCGGTACTGGAAGACACCCTGATGCGCCTCTTCGATGCTACGCCTCTCGTCGGCGAGGCGGGCGAGGGCACGTTCCGTCGCTGTAACTGGGACAGCAGGGGCAAGATCACGAGCCCGCTGCCCGGTGAAGAGACGATGATCATCGACGCCGAGAAGTTCCCGCCCGAGGGGGACGACTGCGACGCGGTGTACTTGCGCAAGGCCTATCAAGCGGGTTGGCGGCGCTTCATCGTGTATCGGTTGCGCGGCCAGCGCTTCACCGGGGTGGGCCTTGGCCCGGGCACCGACGGCGTACGCATCGACACCTACGGGTCGAGCGGCGACTACCTGGCCAGCGGCATGGACGGCGAGGAGATCTACGTCCACGGCAACGCCCAGGATCAAATCGGGCAAATCGCCAAGCGTGGCAAGCTGGTCATCTACGGCGACGTGGGCCAGACCTTCATGTACGGCGCCAAGGGCGGCGAAGTGTACGTGCTCGGCAACGGCGCGGGCCGGCCACTCATCAACGCAGTCGGAAAACCGCGCGTGGTCATCAACGGGACGTGCCTCGACTTCTTGGCCGAATCGTTCATGGCCGGCGACCCGCTCAACGGCGGCGGATTCGTCATCCTCAACGGCATGGAATTCGATGGCCACGCCAAGCTGGTACCGCAAGCGAAGCCGTATCCGGGCAGCAACCTGTTCTCGCTTGCTTCGGGCGGTGCCATTTACGTGCGCGACCCGGAGAACAAGCTGGTCGAGCAACAATTGAACGGCGGCGTGTTCGCACCGTTCACCAACGCCGACTGGCGACTGATTCGTCAGTATCTTGAGGAGAACGAGCGCCTTTTCGGCGTGAAGGTGCAGGATCTACTGACTGTGAACGGCAAGCTGTGTGAGCCGGAGCAGGTCTATCGCAAGGTCAGCGCGCAGTCTCTTGCAGTCTTGGCTGCGGCAACGGAGAAGAAGAAATGAATCTCGTGGCGGCGGAAATCTCAGGCGAATTCACTTCGCTGGCTGAAATCGAAAGCCACGCAAATTTGGCGGCGTGTCTGCAATGTAAGAAGTGCACCTCGGGTTGCCCGGTGGCGGCCATGGCCGACATCAAGCCGCATGAGATGGTGCGCAAGGTGCAATTCGGCCAGAGGGACGAGGTGCTGGCGAGCAAGATGCTGTGGCAGTGCACGTCCTGCCAGACCTGTGCCACCCGTTGCCCGCAGAAGGTCAGCGTGGCGGCGCTCAACGACGGCCTTCGCCGTATGAGTGTCCGCGCGAAGACGCCGACCAAGAGCACGTCACCCACCTTCAATAGCATCTTCATGAACGCGGTTCGCAAGCGCGGCCGCATGAATGAAGCGGGCCTCATGGCCTCGTTCAAGCTGCGCACCATGCGCCTCTTCGAAGATATGGGCAAGCTGCCCATGATGCTCCTCAAAGGCAAGATGCCGCTGTGGCAATCCGCGGCGCCCGGACGAAGTGAGCGTGAACAATTGTTCAAGCGCGCGGCCCAAGTGAAAGGGAACAAGTCGTGAGTTACGCATTCTTTCCCGGCTGTTCGATGGAAGGAACAGCCCACGACTACCAGAAGTCGACCGTCGCTGTGAGCAAGGCGCTGGGCCTTGACCTGCCCGAAATCCCGGGCTGGATCTGCTGCGGCTCTACCTCGGCGCACCAGTCGGACCACTTGTTGTCCATCGCGCTGCCGGCCAAGAGCCTGGCTGCCGCCGAGGGCAAGCCGGTCGCGGTCGGCTGCGCAGCCTGCTACAGCCGTCTCAAGGCGGCCAACTACGAAATCGCGAACAGCCCCGAGCTCCGCAAGACCGTGGCCGGCGTCGTCGGCAGAGACTACGACGGCAAGACCGAGATCTTGCACTTGCTCGAGATCATCAGCCGCCACATCGGCATGCGGAAGGTTGCCGAGACAGTGCGAAGGCCGCTTGCGGGACTGAAGGTGGTGACGTACTACGGGTGCCTTCTTTCGCGTCCTCCGGAGGTCACGCAATTTGACGATCCCGAAAACCCCACCCTGATGGACAAGGTGATGGAGACTGCGGGCGCGACTGTCCTCGAATGGCCGCACAAGACCGAGTGCTGCGGCGCCGGCTATTCGATTACCGACGTCGCCATCGTGAAGAAGTTGACCCGCGAGATCCTCGCCATGGCCAAGGCCGCGGGCGCAGACTGCATCGTCACCGCGTGTCCGATGTGTCAGATGAACTTGGACCTACGCCAGAAGGACACGGAGAAGGCATCCGGCGAACAATTCAATTTGCCGGTGTTCTATTTCACGCAACTGTTGGGCCTTGCCTTCGGCATTTCTCGCAAGGAATTGGGCCTCAAGAGCTTGGTGGTCAGCCCCGACAAGGTTCTGTCTGACCACGGAATCGACGAACGTAAGAACCCTGGGAGGGTTCTTACCAACTCCCGCGATGAGGTCCGTCAGGCAAAGCCCGCCGGCCCTCGCGCGACGTAGGGCATCACCATGAGTGAACAGAAAGTGAACGGTAATTCCGCCAAGTCGCCCGAGGCCGTCGGCGCAGTCATGGTGTGCGGCGCCGGTATCACCGGGATCCAGGCATCGCTTGACCTGGCCGAATCCGGTTTCAAGGTTTACCTGGTCGAACAATCGGCAGCTATCGGCGGCCGCATGGCCCAATTGGACAAGACCTTCCCGACCGGCGACTGTGCCATGTGCATTCTGTCGCCCAAGCTGGTCGAGTGCGCACGCAACAAGAACATCGATATCATCACCCTGGCCGACATCGAAGGCATCAGCGGCGAGGTCGGCAATTTCGAGGTGAAGCTGCGCCAGCGCCCGCGCTACATCGACATGAGCAAGTGCAACGCCTGCGGCGATTGCGCCATTGCCTGCCCGGTGTCGCTGCCCAACGAGTTCGATCGAAACCTCGGAACCAGGAAAGCGGTCTTTCGGCCCTACGCGCAGGCAATTCCCAATGTGTTCGGCATCTCCAAGGCCGACGGCATGGCCCCGTGCAAGGCCGCGTGTCCGGCCGGTGTGAATGCCCAGGGCTACGTGGCCCTCATCGCCGCGGGCAAGTTCGACGAAGCCTACGAGCTGGTGAAAGAACGCTGCCCGCTTCCCGCCGTGTGCGGACGTATTTGCCAGCACCCCTGCGAGGGACAGTGCAACCGCAAGGATCTCGACGATCCCGTGGCGGTGCGCGACCTCAAGCGGTTTGCTGCGGACCATGTCTATGCCAAGCGCGACAAGAAGGCGCGCGCGCCCTTTGTGCCTATCAAAGCTCAGAAAGAGAAGGTCGCCATCATCGGCGGCGGCCCGGCCGGTCTTACCGCCGCGCAGGATTTGACCAAGGACGGCTATCCGGTGACTCTGTTCGAGGCGCGCCCATTCCTGGGCGGCATGCTCCGCCTGGGCGTGCCCGCGTATCGGCTACCGCGCGACGTGCTCGATTACGAAATCGAGCAGATTCTCAACCCGCGTGTCGAGGTGAAGCTGGGTCACAAGCTCGGCACGGACTTCACCATCGACGGCCTGAAGAAAGCCGGCTTCTCGGCTATCTTCGTCGCCACCGGCGCGCACAAAAGCCAGAAAATGGGCCTGCCCGGCGACGATGCTGCCGGCGTGATGTACGGCCTCGACTTCCTTGGCCCGGTGAACCTGGGCGAGAAGGTCGCCATGGGCGCGAAAACTGTCGTCGTCGGCGGCGGCAACGTAGCCATGGACGCCGCGCGAGCGGCCCTGCGCATGGGCGCCAAGGAGGTCACTATCGTCTACCGCCGCAGCCGGGTGGAGATGCCCGCGTTGCCCGAGGAAATCCAGCAGGCGGAGGAAGAAGGGGTGAAGTTCGAACTGCTCACCAACCCCATCAAAGTCATCGCCGCCAACGGTCGCGCGACCGGCCTCGAGTGCCTGCGCATGAGGCTGGGCGAGCCCGATGCCTCGGGCCGCCGCCGTCCGGTTGCGGTCGAGGGCAGCAATTTCACCGTCGCGGCCGACAACGTGATCATCGCCATCGGGCAGACCGCCGATATTGAAGGTGTTCCACTGGAGAACGGCAAGATCGCCGCCGACGGGTCGCTGGCCACCAGCATCGACGGCGTGTTCGCCGGCGGTGACGTCGTCCTCGGGCCCGCGTCCTTGGTCGAGGCCATGGCTCACGGTCACCACGCCGCGGGCGCCATCCACGCCTTCCTGCGCGGGCAGCCGATGCCGGTGCTGGATACCAGGAAGAAAGCGACGGCGCCCAATCCGAACCCGGAAGCCGAGCTGGCCGTGAAGCAGGCGATGCCCAAGATCGTCGTCGAAGATCGCACGCGCGACTTCCGCGAGATCGAAACCGGCTACACCGCCGAGCAGGCGGTCGCCGAGGCCAAGCGCTGCCTTGCTTGCGGCCTGTGCAGCGAGTGCGGCCTGTGCGTGAAGGCTTGCGGCCCCGGCGCCATCGTGCACGACATGCTGACCACGTCGGAGGTCATTCGGGTCGGCTCAATGATTCTCACGCCCGGCTACGAGGAGTTCCAAGCCTCGCTGCGCGGGGAATTCGGGCACGGCCGCTACGCCAACGTGCTCTCCAGCGTGCAGTTCGAGCGCATGCTTTCGGCGTCCGGTCCGACGGAAGGCCACGTACAGAGACCGTCCGACGGAAAGCCGGTCAAGAAGATAGCCTTCATCCAGTGTGTCGGCTCGCGCGACAGCGCCCGTGGCAACGGCTACTGCTCGTCGATCTGTTGCATGTCGGCGACCAAGGAAGCCATGGTCGCGCTCGAGCACGTGCAAGGGCTCGACATCTCCATCTTCTGCATGGACGTGCGCGCATTCGGCAAAGAGTTCGACGGCTACGCCAACCGCGCCCGCGACGAGCACGGCGTGAAATACATCCGCGCCATGCCCTCGCGCGTGGTGGAAATGCCCGGCAGCAAGAACGCACGCGTGCGGTTCTTTTCCGACAAAGGCGAGGAACAGCAGGAGGAATTCGACCTGGTGGTTCTTTCGGTCGGCTTGCGGCCAAGCGCCTCGGTGAAAGAGACCGCGGCCAAGCTGGGCCTCGATTTGAATCAGTTTGGCTTCTGCGCGACCGACCGCCTGGCGCCCATGGCCGCGTCCAAGCCCGGCATCTATGTAGCCGGCGCCTTCCAAGAACCCAAGGACATTCCCGAATCCGTGGCGCAAGCCTCGGGCGCGGCCGCCTGCGCGATGGAGAAGCTGGCCCCGGTCCGCGGCACCATGATCAAGCGCCACGAGTACCCGTGGGAGCGCGACGTGACCGACGAGAAGGCCCGCATCGGCATCTTCATCTGCCACTGCGGCCACAACATCGCCTCGGTGGTCGACGTGAAGAAGGTCGCCGATTCGGCCAGCAAGATGCCCGGGATCGTGCACGCCGAAACCAATTTGTACGCATGCTCGGACACTAGCCAGCAGCACATCAAGGACGTGATCAAAGAGAAGCGGCTGAACCGCCTGGTGGTCGCGTCGTGCTCGCCGCGCACGCACGAGCCGCTTTTCCAAGAGACCCTGCGCGAGTCGGGCCTCAATCAATACCTGTTCGCGATGACCAACATCCGCGACCAGTGCTCGTGGGTGCACAAGAACGATCCCGACGCCGCAACGGAAAAGGCCACCGACCTCATGCGCATGGCTGTGGCGCGCGCACGAAATCTGAAGGCGCTCGGCACGGGCAAGCTGCCTGTCGTGCAGTCGGCGCTGGTCCTGGGCGGAGGACTTGCCGGCATGACCACGGCGCTGGCGCTCGGCGATCAGGGCTTTGCCGTGCACCTGTGCGAGAAGGAAGCCGAGCTGGGCGGCCAGTTGCGCAAGATCCGGTACACCTTGGAAGGCTCGGACGTGGCCGGCTTGCTGGCCGATCTGATTGGCAAGGTGCAAAAGCACCCGAAGATTACCGTGCACCTCAAGAGCAGGCCGCTGCAGATCACCGGCCACGTGGGCAACTTCAAGACCCGCGTGGAAGAAGCCGGCAAGGAACAGACCATCAGCCACGGCGTGATCGTCATCGCCGTGGGCGGCGCCGAACGCCAGACCGACCTCTACCTCAACGGCAAGCACCGCGCCGTGATCACCCAGCGCCAACTCGAAGAGAAACTGGCTGGAAGGTCTCTCACTTCCGCCGCACCGACCATCCTCATGATCCAATGCGTGGACAGCCGCAACGATGCGCACCCCTACTGCAGCCGCGTCTGCTGTTCCGCCGCCATCAAGAACGCGCTTGAGCTGAAGAAGCAGAAGCCCAACGCCAAGGTGGTCGTCCTTTACAAGGACATCCGCACCTACGGCTTCCGCGAGCTGGCCTACGAAGAGGCTCGCAAAGCCGGCGTGCTGTTCGTTCGCTACAACGACAAGCAGGATCCCGTGGTCGCCGACAAGGGCGGCAACCTGCAAGTCACCGTCACCGATGCGGGCAGCGGCGCTGAAATCACCTTGCAGCCCGACCTAGTTGTTCTATCCACCGGCATCGCGCCGGCCGAGGACAACCCGGTCATCTCGGGCCTCCTGCGCACGGCGCTCACCGCGGACGGCTTCTTCCTGGAAGCCCACCCCAAACTGCGTCCCGTGGATTTGGCCAACGAAGGCGAGTTCATCGCGGGCCTTTGCCACTCGCCGCGCTTCATGGACGAGACCATCGCTCACGCCAAGGCCGTCGCCGGCCGCGCAGCCACGGTGCTGTCGCGCGCATTCCTCGACATTGCCGGGCAAGTCGCCAAGGTCGACCCCACCGACTGCGTGGCCTGCGCCACCTGCGTGAAGGTCTGTCCGTACGGCGCGCCCATGATCAACGACCTGAAGAAGGCCGAGATCCAGTCGGCCAAGTGCATGGGTTGCGGCTCGTGCACGGCCGCGTGCCCGGCCCACACCATCACCCTGCAACACCAGGAATGCCAACAAGTCACCGCCATGCTCGACGAGCTGCTCGTCAATGAAGGAGCCGCCCAATGACCGCGGTAGCCCAAACACCCCAAGTGCCCAAAGCGACCGCTGCCGGCGACTGGAAGCCGGAAATTTTGGCCTTCTGTTGCAACTACTGCGCGTACGCCGCTGCCGATTTGGCCGGCTCGCGCCGCATGCAGTACCCGTCGAACGTGCGCGTGATGCACGTGCCCTGCACCGGCAAGATCGAGATGGAGCACATCCTGTCGGCCTTCGAAAAGGGCATCGACGGCGTGCTGATCGCCGGGTGCCTCGAAGGCGGTTGTCACTTCCTCGAAGGAAACCTGCGCGCCAAGAAGCGCAGCGAGTATTTGCGCGAGATGCTCGACCAAATCGGCGTGGGCCGCGAGCGATTGCGCATGGTCAATTTGTCCGCCGCCATGGCGCCGACCTTCGTCGAGCGCGTGAAAGAAATCGTCAAGACCGTAGAGGGCCTCGGCCCCAATCCCCTGAGAAAGAGCGTGCCATGATCGTTGCCAGCCCCAAACCCGTCACCGAGCTGAAACAAATCATCGACCGGCACAAGAAGGTGCTGTTCGTCGGCTGTGGCACATGCGTGACCGTGTGCCTGGCCGGCGGCGAGCGCGAGGTCGGCATCGCCGGCTACGCCACCCGCATGGCGCGGAAGCTCGCCGGCCAGCCCATCGAGCTGGAACAGGTGACCATCGAGCGCCAATGCGAAAACGAATTCATCAAAGACCTGGCCGGCCCCATCGAAAAGGTGGAAGCGGTGGTGTCGTTCGGCTGCGGCGCCGGCGTGCAGGCCATCGCCGAGCGCTTCCCCAATAAGCCCGTTTATGCGGGATTGAACACGAACTTCTTGGGAATCCTGGAAGAGCAGGCGGTCTGGACCGAGAAGTGCATGGCCTGCGGCGACTGCATGCTGGCGGACTTCGGCGGGATCTGCCCGGTCACCAGGTGCGCGAAGCACATGCTCAACGGCCCGTGCGGCGGCAGCACCGAGGAACGCTGCGAGGTCGCCGAGGACAAGCCCTGCGCCTGGCAATTGATTTACCAGCGATTGAGCGCGATTGGACAGTTGGATCGGCTTGAGAAGATCCAACCCCCAAAGAACTGGAGCGTGGCGTGGTTCGGCGGGGCGCGGAAGATTGTCAGGAACGAGCACCGGATTTAGCAAGGAGTGAGGGCTGGCCTCACGGAGGCGAGTACGGCCGACGATCCGGGCCGCTGGCTGCGTCGGGCCTGCGCTTCCGGTCCTCAAGTACGCAAGTACATTCCGGTCCGGTTCTCGTCCCTCCTTGCCAGCAGCCCGGCTTGTCGGCCGGATGCTAACCCGATGATTGGATGGCGGTCGGCCTAGGTGCTCGTGGGTTGTCGAGTCGCCAGGAACTTCCCGATCATGCTTTCGACGTTGAAACTGTGGTCGGAGGCCCATCGCGACGCGAAGTCTTCAGCCGAGGTGCCGATGGTAGCAAGGTCGATGTCTCTATCGCGGGTGAGCTTTGCGATATCCCGCGCAAATTCCCTCATTCCGTTTGTCGTAAATTCGCGAATGAATTGCGCGAATTCCTTGCGGGAGGTCGGCGAGTTCCCTTGTGCTCGAGCCCAAGCGGCCAAACGTTTCTCCAAGATCTCCCTATTGGTTCTCGTGATACCGGAAGCACAGTCAAAGTACTCAGATGCCGTCAGAGGCACCAACTTGATCTGGGGTGCAAGATGCAATAGGCAATCTGGGATGCAGATTGCATCCGGTTGCACTATCTCGAGCAGCCGGTCGCCTTTGAATTCCAACCATTCGCGCAACACCTGATTGACGTGGATGTCTCCGAAGCTGTAACCCACTGCGCCCAGCTTGGTTACGGCATTGATTCTGGACCTGAAATGGTCCAGAAGCTTCGCGGGCAATACCTGGCTTTCACGTTTGTCGAACTTGAACGCCCCTGCCAGCAATGTTCTTCGGAGGAAGTGCATTTCTCCCGATTCGTCCGCGTAGGCAATCTCGTTTGTTGCCCTGATAAGACCACCTGGTGCTCTCGGCTCGCGATAGACAAGTTCCTTGTTGGCGACGCGGAGAGTGTCCAATACGCCCGCCACGGTGTTTTCGAGTGGCAACAACTTCACGAGGTCCTTGCCGTGATTGCCAAAAGCGAAAACGTCGAGAGCTCCGTGAAGCTTTAGCAAGTTGATTCCAGGGCTGCCGGGCTCAGAGAAGGCTAAGTACTGCTCAAGCTGGTCATCGGTGATGATTTGAGCCCGCAACTCCCCAATCATCTTCCCAGCCCTGTCTCTCCGAGGTAGTGACAAGGTGTCCTTCCCGAACCCAGAGTTGACAGGGATGCCGTGGGCCGCTGCAAGGCATTCGATGATCAGATCGTGGTTGAGCGAAAAGATCCAGACAGGAGGGTTGCTGCAAGCGAGACGTGCCAGCCCTGAGTACCACTTGATGTTCCGCTGAATGTAATCGACGTTATTCAGGTGACGAGTGTACAGAATCCAATAGACTGCTTCGATAAGCCAGGAGTAGAGGGCATGGTAGTCCTGGCGCAGGACGTTGCGTCGAAACTGGGTCTCCAGAAACCCAAGAATGCTCTCGTAGTGTAGTCCTGGGCGCACCCAAACGTCGGCGAGGGCCTCGATGACCGATTCGGGATGCCCGCCCCCTTGCTTGTGCCAAGCCTGATTGAAATCTCTTAGCTTCTCCGGCGTGAGCTTCGCCCTCAGCTCTGCTGTCAATTCCGAAGTCAGCGGCATTGCGCATTCATAAGAAGCGCCTGCGCCTAGCAGAAACCCTATCTGCTGTCTGGTTTCCATCGGTACAGCGTTTATTGGTGCCTTACGGAAGTCAGCCTAGCATCATTCTACCTGAATCGTCGATCTTCCCCTGCTGGGAGGCGGGAGGCGCCTGTAAGGTGCCAGAGGCCTGTGGGGTGCCCGAAGACCTATCGGCGACCGTCGGTAGCCTCTCCAGGGCATATCGAAGCATTCCGGCCGGACTCGGAAGGTTCTCCAGCAACTCCAGGTGCGCTTTTGCCGACAAGGTTGCATGCACCGCCACTGCCCGGTAGGTGCCAGAGGCCTGAATGTGGACCCGGAGGCCAGCACGCAGTGGGGTGCCAGCTGGCTATACGCGCTCCAGGAAGTGCGAAATGGTTGGACCGTTCGGGGCCGGGTTACCAGATCCGCTCCACGCCGTAGCGGTCAAACGATTCGTCTCGGCCGACAACCGGCAGCTTCTCGACCAGGGCTTGCGCGAGGATTAGGCGGTCGAACGGATCGCGGTGGCGGAAAGGCATGACGGCTACCCGGCCAACATGGGCGATATCGATCGGCAACACCCTTACGCCATTGTCGTGTAGCAGTTAGTCCGCGAAGTCATCAAGGGGAGCATCGAAGTCAGGAGCCATGTGCACGCGTCCACGTGCGCTGCCGAACTTGGGCCGCGGCTGGGGCGATTGGGGAACGGGCACCAAGTCGACCACCGTTCCCTCGGGCAGGTCAATCGGCTCGTCGATCACGAGGTGACCGCCTTTGACAGTTGCTCGAAGTGCCTGGGCCATGCCGATAGGACAGCATGGGCAGGAAAGGTGGGTAGATGTGCCTTGGGATTCGAGATGCCGGTCTTCCGCGTCGCGCTTTGTCGCGAGCAGCGCGCCCTATGACGTGAAGCCACCGTGCAAGAGCGGCGCGAATCGGCCGTACGAGCGGCCGGAGTCTCCTTGAGTGGTCACCTCGTTCGCGCGCAGATTGACGCCGCGGTCCACGGATGAGACACTGTGTTGAGTGAGTTGTCTTTGCGCCACTCAAGGCTCGGGGGCCCGCCGGATAATGGGCCATCTCCTGCGCCAAATCGTTGTTGGGGCGCTCGCTCTTGCCGTCGCTGGCTGTTCCTTCGTAATCAGCAAGGGGCCGCCCGACGACTATAAGGAGGTCGGCCAGTTCGAGTGCTCTGGAGCCGCCGCTCCGGTTCTCGACACGATTTGGGCGGTACTTAACGGTCTTGGCGCAATCAAGACGGGGAGCATGACTGATCGCGAGTGGAAACAGCAGTACCAGGGGGTCGACCAATCGACTGTCGTGGGGGTGGGAATCATGTGGCTGGCAATTTCGGGGGCGTCGGCGATCTACGGCTACCGCAATGCCGCCTTGTGCGAGGACGCGAAGGAGGAAGTGGACGAAGTGCTGGGCGAGGAAATCTCCAGCAATCATCATCGGCGACGCATACGCCACTTCCCGCCGAAGTCACCTGCGCAGCCGGCCTCACCGACCCTGGCCGCGCCGGCCGCGGCCGATCCCAAAGCCGCGGGGCGATCGCCGCCACCACGGCCAAGCCCGAGCGAACCGCCACCCGCGAGCGAGGCGGATCCGTTTCAAGAGTAGGTCACGGCTACCTGCAGAGGGCACAGTTGCCGAGACGCCGCTTTGCGCCGCCTTTCCTTCCTGCGGACCTCAACTGTTGAAGGTGTCACCGCTCATGCCGTATTGGCCCGTAATCCGGCGTCCATGCTAGTCTGCCTAGCGATGCGCGAGCCCCGTCCTCTTGTCAAGCAGATGCGGCCTGCATCCCTTCGGCGATCTCAGATCGCACTGCGTATTGCGATTGGCTGTACCTTCGCTTCGGCATGCAGCTCTACGATGGCCGCATACCCTGGCCCGCGCAGACCGGCCACGGCAGTGGCTAGCCTGCACGCCCCGGACATGGAGATCGAGGAGGTCGACGGCTACCAGGCGGGCTTGGCGACCGCGGACTTCGAGCTTGCCCCCGGAGCACATTCGGTTCTCGTGCGGGTCGCCGCCAGACGGGACAATAGACGGGTCTTGGCCGATGGATCATTGCGGGTGTGTTTTGCCGCGGAGGCGGGTCACACCTACGCGATCATTCCTCGCGCATTCGCAACTGGGGTCGGCGGTGGGATCTGGCAGCCGCGCATCGAGGATGAGACCGTGAAGGCCTGGGTGCCGTCATGGCCGCTTGGGGCCGAGGAGCGCACATGCACCGAGCGGTCAGCAACGCCCGTCTTCCGTATCGCATGGCCGCTTGCTCAGGGGCGCCTCGCCATCGCGAATGTAACGGAGCAGCGGGCGGAGTGCTTTCGGCAGGTCAAAGCGCGTGTCGAGGCGCACTGGGATCCGATCGAGGAATACTACCGAAGAGATCCCGCTGCTCCCAGCCTGGGCATGCGCAAGTGGGCGACGGTCCTGCATGTCCGGCTGCGCGCTGACGGGTCGCTCGCGGACACGCAGATCGTCGTGCCGTCGGGTGCTTCTTTGCTGGACCAAATCGCCGTCTCCGCCGTCCAGCAAGCCCAGCCTTTCCCAGCGCCACCTCCCGACCTGGTCAAAGAAACCGGCGTGGTCACCATCCCATTGGCGTTCGAGATCGTGGCCGCTGGAAGGCAAGCGCGCGCCGAGCCTCACCCCGAACAATAGATGGGTCGAGGCAGCCCAATACTTCAGCCGATTTGAGAGCGGGCGGTTCGGGCTGCGGTCCTCTCTATAGCGGCTTGATGCCGACGCGCAGCTCGACGATGTGCTTTCCCTGCGGGTGGGATTTCGGGTCGTTCAGGTAACACTCGTAGCAAGGCCGATCGTCCGGCTGATAGCCGCTTTGCGGAATCCAGACGCCCATCACGTAGGTCCATGCGGCGGGGTAGTCGCTTGGATCGATCTCGTAGCGGGCCGCCACGTACTTGCCGGCGGGAAGGTCGAGCAGGCCAACCGGCGGGCTGGTGGCGGTTCCCGGATCCACAGTGACCCCGAGGCTGATGCGCAGCTTGTCCTGTTCGGTGATCTCGGGGTTGTCGTGGAATATGCAAATCATCTCGGCGCCGGGCCGGCCGATGAGGCCGCGAGGACCTGCCCATTGGAAGAACTGACCCCACAGTCGCTCGAAAAGACCGGCCTGGCCCGCGTAGGGGCCGACGTGGCGGAGGTACGCAAGTGTCTTGGCAGGCATGTCACGGACTTCGATTGAGGCGGGCTCTTTGGCTGGGATGCGATTCATGTTGGCTCTCCTTGCTTGGGGCGATGGTGTCCGGTCATCAAGGTACGGATCCGCGTCCGCGTTTGCTTTGCCATCTTTGCGATCCATTTTGCGATTCTTGCGAAAATCGGTAGCCGACATTCCGAAGGCAGCCAGAAAGGCTCGCGCGAAGGTTGCGGAGGAGCCGAACCCGACGTCGAGCGCAATGTCGGTGACCGGCCGGTCGACATCCTGGCAGAGGAGGCCGGCCGCCTTTTCCAAGCGCAGCCGCAAGATGAATTGATACAGCGTCTCGCCCGTGATGGCCGAGAAGATGCGATGAAAATGATACGGCGAGAAGGAAGCCGCGTGCGCGATCTCCTCCAGGGTGAGCTTTTGGGCCAGGTTCTTCTCGATGAAGTCCTGCGCTCGGTGGATGCGGCTCAGGTATTCGTTGCGGTGACCTTCCGACATGGGCGGTTAATCGCATAAACCCGCCCGCTTGCGCGAGCCCGAGCGGTTTGCCACGCACGAGGCAGATCGTCCTGACTCTTTCTGCGACGCCCGCTTCGGCGAAAGCAGCAGACCGCGACGGGTTGGCGTATTCTTGTTTCCGTGACTCTTCCCATCCTCTACCGCGACGAGGCCCTGGTGGCCGTGGACAAGCCCTCTGGGCTGTCCGTGCACCGGGGCTGGGACGGTGAGCGCGACGTGGCCATGACCCGCTTGCGAGACCAGATTGGCCGGTACGTGTATCCCGTACACCGCCTGGACCGCGGCACCAGCGGCGTGCTCTTGTTTGCGCTTTCGGCGGACGTAGCGGCGGCGCTGGGAAAGACCTTCACCGATGGCCGCGCCGAAAAGACGTATCTGGCGCTGGTGCGTGGAGCTCCGCCGACGTCAGGCACCATCGACCATCCGCTGCCTCCGGGCGAGGACCGGCGCGAGGAGCGGGTTTCCGCGGTGACCGATTTCGTGCGTCTTGATGGCTTCGGCCGCTACAGCCTCGTGGAGGCACGCCCGCGCACGGGCCGGCTGCACCAGATTCGTCGCCACCTAAAGCACATCTCCTGTCCCATCATCGGCGATGTGAACTACGGAAAGGGCGAGCACAATCGACTGTTTCGCACGAGCTACGGCCTGCACCGCCTGTTCCTGCACGCCGCCACCTTGCGCCTGCCCCATCCCGAGACCGGACACCTACTGGAGATCCACGCGCCCATTCCCCGGGAATTGTCTGTCGTGCTGGAAGAGTTGCGGCGCGATTTGGCGAGTCGATTGCCGTCGGGCGATCCAAGCTCGCCGCCGCCTTCGTCTGTCGCCTCGGGTCTTTGCGCGGTCCTGCCACAGAGTGCCTGACGTGACGGCGTAATTTGACAGCGCGGCGTACAGAATTGCGATGTTCAGTGCGCCGTAAGGATCAATTCATGGCCTTTTCATAGGGAATCTCGCGCATCGACGCTCGGAGGAATGCTAGGTTCACAACTCACTGAACGCGCACCAGGAGGATGTGACGATGAAGTCTCTTTGGCACTTGGCGCTCGCGGCCGCTATTCCAGCGGGCCTCGTTGCTTGTAAGGCGAGCTCGGATGAGCAGCATCTCGACGTGACCATCACCTGGTCCGCGGCCAATCAAACCATCGATGGGTTCGGCGCTTCCTCAGCGTTCTTCGGTGGCAACATCACTGACGATCAAGCCGATCAGCTTTTCGACGCCAAGAAGGGAATCGGGCTTTCCCTGCTGCGCACCATGATTGGCGTGCCGGACGACACGCAAGATGATGGCTCCGAGCCTGACGGTGCCCAGCCGATCGCCACCGCACCCGAGCTTGCGACCGCGCAGCAAGCGGTTGTACGTGGGGCCAAGGTCTGGGCCACGGCTTGGACGCCACCCCCGATCTGGAAGGTAACCAACAATAAGAATGGGTCGGGAGACGGCTACAGCTCGAACAAGCTAAAGACTTCCCACTACCAAGACTATGCCCAATACTTGGCAGACTTCGTGGACCTGATGGACAAGGCCGGCGTTTCGATCGTCGGCGTTTCGCCCGCGAACGAGCCCGACTACACCGCCACCTGGGACGGCGCTCAGTGGACCCCTGACGAGCTTACCACCTTCATTGGCCAGAACATGGGTCCCTGGTTTGCCGAACACTGTCCCTCGGTGAAGATCATCACGCCCGACACAGCCAGCTGGCCCGCTTGCGACCAATACGTGACCCCGCTCTTGGCTGACTCCACTGCCAGCGGTTACGTGCCTGTCATCGCGACCCACCCGTACTCCGCCGGCAACTGGGCCTACGACAAGCCCAAGCAGAACGGGAAATCGTTCTGGGAGACGGAATGGTCCCAAGAAAACATGAAGGGCGACACGCCCGATCCAAGCATGACCAGCGCCATCGGCATGGCGAAGCAGATTCACGACAACATGGTGACTACGGGTATGAATGCTTGGAGCTGGTGGGCCATCTACATCACCAAGGACGGCTTCGACGACAACGTCAGGCTGAACCCCGCCCTCATCCAGCCGGACAAGTCGATGGGCGACCCCTTCATGTTCAAGCGCGGTTTTGCGTTCGGGAACTGGTCCAAATTCGTGCGCCCGGGCTTCCAGCGCATCGACGCCACCGACAATCCGACCGCCAACGTGCTGGTGGAGGCGTACCGTGACTCGACTCACCTCGCGGTCATCGCCATCAACGCCGGCACAAGCACGGTAACCCAGAAGTTCGTCCTCGACGGTGGTACGTTTGGAACCATCACTCCCTGGGTCACCTCGCCCGACGACTCTCTGGCGTCCAAGAGCACCATCGACGCCAGCGACAGCTTTAGTTACGATTTGCCGGCGAGCAGCGTCGTGACCTTCGTAAGCTGGGACGCGAGCAAGGAAACGCCAGGTCTTGTGATTCCGGTCTCGACGGGCGGTCAGGATGGAGGGGCGGACAGCTCGACCAAGACCTCGAACGGGCTCGACTGTTCCGCGGCCGTGGTCCCGAGCAACGGCGAGAGCGGCGGCGTGACGGATTTCACCGACTGGAAGGGTTCCTCCGGCAAGTGGGGAGACCTGCAGGGGCTCAATGGCAACATCTATGCGTACCAGGGACCCAATGGCTCGTCGATGAAAGCCAACGTCGACACCTCGGCCAAGGACATGCACGTCACGGGCTCTGTAGCGTCGGGTGACTATGCCGGCGCCGGGCTGGCCTTCCTAGAGTGCGCGACCGTCAGCTCGTTTTCCGAGGTCCAGTTCACCTTGGCAGGATCGGCGGGCAAGTGCGACCTGGAGCTGCAAATCAAGACCTTCGACCAGCAGCCCATTTCGCAGACTCCCGCGGGTGGCTGCTACCAGGACGCATCCGCCGGCTGCTATAATTTCCCGGTCGTGAAGAGGATCGCGGTTCCGTCCTCGGACGCCACGACCGTGGTGAGGCCGCTGGCCGACTTCTCGAGCTGGTCCGATGCGAACGCGGCCCAGGTGGTCGGCCTGCAGTGGCAGTTCACTGGCTCGAATCTGGACCAGGGTTCAAGCTGCGACGTCGACGTGACCATCACCGACATCAAGTTCTTGCCGTAGCCGCTGCTCGATCTTGGACCGCAGCTCGAGACACTAGAGGAATTGGTGTTACCTGGGTGCCAGCGTTGCTATCATTGCTCTTGGTGCGCGCCGTCGACCTTCTCCAGATCCTCTCGGGGCTTGTCCTGGCCGGCTGCGGAGGCCGAACAGAATTGCGCCACCTCCTTGGCGACCGGAGCCTGTCGCAATCCGATGCCAGCGCAAGCGCCACAACGGATACGAGCACTGCACCGGACGCGAACGTCGAGCGGGATGCGATCGCCACGGCTGACGGACAATCGCATGCCGACCTCGATCACACCGATGCGGGGTGCGGCTTTCCATCGCCGCCGGGTTACCTGACCCTGCCGGACGGCTTTCGTTGGCTGGTGGTGAGTGAGAGCGCGACTGATTCAGCGAACGCAGTAGCTTTTCGAGTATCAGCCTCGGGCATCGTTGGGCCGTGGCAACTGGGAAGCCACGACGGAATTCGCGGCGAAGGCTTTTCGCCTGAAGGGCGGTTCTTCGTTCGCCGGCAGTGGGGCAGTCCGGCGTATCTCACTGACTTCGGTGGCGCCGAACCGAGCGAACCGACTCTCTTGCGCGAGGTTGCGTACGAAGTGAGCTGGTCGCCCAGATTGCCGATCCTGCTTTTGCAGGACGGTATTTCGGACGCCAGCGTGACTGTGATGGATGTTCGCTGTGGCGGGCCCGAGATCTACAGTCTGAAGCTCAAGGAGCCGCCGGCACTGGTGAATCCCCAACCGTTCTGGGCACCCGACGGCGAGCACGTAGCCCTTTCCGGCACCGGAAATACCGTCTCGCTGGTCGACTTCCGTTCGCGTCCGGCGGTGGACGCAGACGTCGACACGCGCACGACCGGTTTCAAGGGCTACTACGGCATCTGGTCGCCGGACGGCCGGTGGCTGGTCGCTCCCGCAGTGCCCAAGCCTGGCATCTCGCAGGTGGCGGGGGTCGACACCTCAAGACCCGACCTGCCCGTCGTTCCGCTCACCGACACCCTGAATCTCGAAATCTCGTCGGTGACCTGGGCCAATTCCGACTGGCTGTTCTTCTCGACGCAAGATGACGCCGGGGATCGGCGAACCTATGCGGCGCGGGTCGACGTTCCCCCTGCGACTTCGATGGTGGAGTTTCCCGCGAGCGCGCGGCTGTCGCCCGGTGGAACTTGGATCGCCTACCTGGGTGGGTGCGGCCCGTCGGCGGCGCCCGGAGTCTGTCTGGTAGAGCTGAAGCCGGAGGGGCCCAGCGAGCCGGCCTATGTGGCGGCAGGCGAACCCATCGGCATCTATTGGTCTCCCGACGGAAAGCACTTGGAGTGTTTGTTCCAGCAGGGCGTTTACGACTATGACGTGCGACTTATCCCGAACGTGACCGCGGGCGGAAGTCCGGTGCCCGTTACTCGAGATATCAGCTCCCATCTGTCATGGTCACCCGACTCGGACTGGTGGCTGTGGAGCGTGGCTTCCGACGCCGACGAGAGGGTCTACGCCTACAACGTCCCGAGCGCCTCGACTCAGCTGCTCTTTGCGGGAGCTGTAACCAGCAACCGTTGGTCGAACGACGGCGCATTCCTGGCGATAATCACGGCGGACAACAAAGAAGTCATTGTCTTTGCCGAGCAGGGCAGCACGCTCGCGGAGGTGGGCAGGCAGGCATCCTCGACCGGCGCCTTCGCCTCGTGGATCTATTGGCAGCCCGTGCCTCGTTGAGATCCTATCGCTCGAAGATTCGTGGCGCGTTTGCCCCAAAACATTCTAAAGTGCGCCAATGACCACGAGGCATCACCTGTTCATCGGCACCGACTGCGGCGCAACCACGTCGAAGATCGGCGCCGTGTGGGCGGACGGCAAGACGGTATCTCGGAAGCTCCTCCAACATCCGACCAACTCGCAGGGGGGGCCCGGGGCAGTGGTCGCGGGTTGGATTGAAGCCATCGACGGCTACCTGACCGCGAACAAGCTTCATTGGAGACAGGTCAAGGGCGTGGGCTTGGCTATCCCGGGCCCATACGAGCGCAGCGGCGTGCTGGCGCATTCCGCCAACCTTCCGGTCACTTTCGACGGGTGGAATTTCTATGCCGCGTATAACCGGGCGTTGAAGAAGAAAGCAGGGCGTGACCTTCCCCTGATCGTGGGCAATGACGGCGCCTTTGGCGGCGTGGGCGAGGCGAAATATGCACGTGGATCGCGCAGAGGCTGTGTGCTGTTGTTGGCGCCGGGCTCGGGGTTGGGGTCGGCCTACATCGGCGAGGATGGCCTGCCTCTGGTGGGCGACACCTTGGCGGCGATGGAAACCGCGCACATGGCGGCGCCCCTGCATCTTCTCGCCGGCAAGCCGTACAAGTGCGGTTGCGGGCGGGAGTGGGGTTGCATCGAGCTCTACACGACGCTGGCCGGCTTGCCGTACTTGCTCGAAGATCGCCTGGCCGAACGCCCCGACCACCCGCTGGCCCAGTCGAGCAAGAGCCCGCGCGACAAGGCGCTCAGCCTGCGCGGTCTGGCACAATCCGGCGACCAGCTCGCGGTGGAGCTGTTCGACTTCCAAGCCCGCGCGATGGGGCTGCACGTGGCCAACCTCTCGATGGCGCTCGACCCGAGGTTCGTGGTCATCGGTGGCGGCCTGATGGATCCCGAGAACACCACCAAGGAATTCCGCGATCGCTACCTGCAAATCGTGCGCGAGACCGCTCTCACTTATCTGTGGCCGGTCCAGCGCAAGAGCGTGACCATCCTGCAGTCGGCGCTCGGCGAGCTTTCGCAAGCCATCGGCGCTGCCCTGGCCGCCCTCTACGCCAACCAGCGCTGAATTTCACTCAGAACCCGGCTACGGCAATCCCACACGTCATCCCGCCCAAGATGGGAGCGCAACCTGGGATCACGTGCGGCGAGCGGGAGGCGACCGCGTCCACGTCGGCGCGCGTCGGCCCGGTGAGAGCGCCCACCACCTGCAGCACGGTGCCGAGCGCGGCCATCGACACGAAGGTGGTGTCCCATGCCAAGCGTGCATTCTTGCCTTTTGCACCCCAACCGGGCGCCGTGACCAGATAGGCGCCGATCTCGACGCCCGTTCCCACCCAATACATCCACGAGTCTCGCAAGTTGGCTTCGCGGGCCTCGGCCAGTCGGGCTGCACCAATCCATCCCATGGTGGTCGCGCCGAGAGGAACCACGATGAAGAAGGGCGGCCCGCCGCAAGGGTTGTCGGAAGCATTGCAGCCCTCGCTGGACAAGCCCAGGTCTCTCCCGATGAAGATGCCACCGTTAAGAACGTGGAGTAGTACCGAGCCCACCTCGAGGGTCGATCCGATGATCGCGTTCGCGGCCGCCCGCCGCTGTTTGATACGCCTTCCTTCCCAGCTACCCTGCTTGGGCTGCTCCGGCGCATCGACGGCAGCTTGGTCGTCCGGGGGCGTCGCCTCGCCGCCGTCCGCTGCCATCAAAGTTGACCCGAGAACGAGGAGCGCCAGACCCGTCATGGAGCCAACCTAATGCAGTCGCTGTGCCGACGCAAAAGTGCCGCTAGCGCAGTGGTATCGTCGCCGCCCGCGGTCCGCCCAGCGCGAACCCGGGCACCGGTGTCGCAGGGATGCTACGGGCGCGAGCGTAGCTCGGAGACGAGTCCCCATTTCGCCCTATAGGCGCAGTCAACCTACATCGACTGCAAGGTAACCTGCGCGTGGCGTGATCTTGGTCGCTTCGACGGGTCTATTTGCGAGCTGAGGGGTGGCCCGCGGCTCTGCCCGAGCTAGATCGGACGCGGCAATAGGAGTATTCTGAGGCGGATCGAGTTCATTGATATGCGGTCGAGCCACCACCACGAAGGAGCAGAATATGACGAATAGCTTACGGTTGTTGGGCCTCTTGGGATCGGCAGGGCTGTTCGCCCTGGGGTGCAATTCCTCGCCGAGTGGCGGGTCCTCGCCGCGGCCAATTGATTCAACCGAGGCCACGTCCACTGTAAACCAGCGGGTGGACGAGTTGGTTGGTGGCCTGGCTGATTCGACGGCGGCGCTTGATACGACCGACGGCACGACTGTGGCCACGGGGAGCATCGGCACGGCGCTGGGAAGCTCACCCTCGTGCACGCCGGCTGGCGCGACCACGGACACGAGCTCGACTGACGACGCCACGAAGTCGACCACCCAGGCGCTCGACGATCTCCTGCATCGGGTTGCGCAAGAGTCGAGGGACCACGTGTTTCGCGACGAGCTGGTCGAGACAAAGGACGGCAACCAGGTCGTCTACAAGGTCGATCCCGCGGCGGCGTGCGGATCCGATTTGACCTGCGTCGACAAGCTGACCAACAACCCGATCAGGTTCGCGGTCACCGCGAACACGGACGACAGCCTCAACGTTTCGCTGTTGGTCGGCGAGGCACGATACAACCCGGGCACGGCCGTGCTTGGCTCCAAGAAGCTTTCGATTCGGGCCGATCTTGCCCAGGCCCTCGCCGCGATTCGGCTGTTCGTGAATCCCGAGGACCAGCAGAATCTGCCCGATCACCTGAACGGCGTCGTCCAAGGCAGCATCGAGAAGCGTGCAGAGGGCGACTTTGTCATCTCGAGCTCGGTGCTCCAGAAGGTCGATCTGTTGGTCGGGCAAGCCAAGGGCAAGCCGGTGGCGGTCACCGTGCTACCGTCGGATCCCACCACACAGCTCACCATCAACTCGGTCACCAACACGCTCGGCTACACCGCAGCGCTTGGCGCGGTTGACGTCCAGATTGCGGGAGCCGCGGTCTGCGACGACACCTGCGGCAGCAACGAACAAAATGGCACCTTCTCGGGCCACCTGGGCGGCGTCAACGGCGGCGTCAACGTTACCAAGGGTGCGCAGGAGCTCACCGTCGCAGGCATCGGACTCGGCAACGACACCTCGTTCGTGGCGCTCAACAACGATCGCCTAGGCACGCTCGACGTGAATGCAAACAATGGGCGCAAGTTCTCCGTCACGTTCAAGAAGACGGCCGACGGTACTTTGGTGACCTTCGACCCGGCCCTGGACATCAAGTTGGCGCTGATGCTGAACAAGCTGTCGGAATCCATGCGTGTGAACATGCCCGAGTGGCTGAACGACCAGATCTTCGACGTGATGCTGGGTGGGGCGGCGAAGCCGTCGGTGTTGGTGCCGGCCGCCACCTGTGATTCCTATGGCAACTCGACCACCAAGGGCCAGCTTCAGGTCGTGACCGGAAATCTGACGATGAGTGCGAGCTCGCCCTCCACCACGGTTAGCGTGGCTGCGGGCATGTGCCTTGTGGCCGTGGACGGCGCGGACAGCAATTCCAACCCGGTAAGCCAGCTCAAATCGGCCGCCTGCCAGTAGGCGCAGAGGCTCCACCAAGGCGCGGTCCGACCCCGCGCCCTCGCGCGTTTGGGCGAGGTATAGTCGGGAAGGAGGCTTCCCGCGATGACCTGGTTCGATACCCACTGCCACCTCGACATGGGGCCGCTGGCCGCGCGCCCTGCGGAAGTGATGGCGGCCGCGCGAGGCGAGGGGGTTGAGCACGTGTTGGCGGTGGCCTACGATCGCGCGTCGCTGTCGGTCGTGCCTGGATTGGCGAGGCTGCCCGGCGTGGTGGTCGCCCTGGGACAGCACCCGTGGGTGGCGCACGAGTCGCTGGACCGGGACGAGTTGTCGAGCCTGCTCGCAACCAGTGGCGCCGTTGCGGTGGGCGAGATCGGGCTCGACTTCCGAGTGGCCGATGCGCCGCCGCGCGAGCGCCAGATCGCGCAGTTAACCTGGCAGCTTGAGCTCGCGGTGGACTTGGGGTTGCCGATCTCGCTGCATGTGCGCGGGGCCTTCGACGACATGTTCGCTGTGCTGGCGCGTTTTCGCCCGCGCCTGCGCGGGGCTGTGCACGCGTTTTCCCGCGGCGCTACGCTGGCCGAGCGGTTCGTGGCCATGGGGCTTCACATCGCCTTCGGCGGCGCGGTCACCCAGGACAACGCCCACGCTGCCCACGAAGCGGCGCGAGCCGTGCCGCTCGATCGTCTGCTAGTGGAAACCGACGCGCCCGCCATCGCCGTGCGCCGCTGCCCGGCAGAAGAAATCGAGCCTCGCCATGTCGCACAGGTGGGCGAGTCGCTGGCCGAGCTCCGGAGCCTAACCCAGGAGGAGATAGCGCGGATAACAACCGACAATGCCCGTGGGCTCTTCCTGGCGCCGTGAAGAACGCCGCGAGGGGAGCAAAGGTGTAGTCTAGGGCGCCACCACAGCGACTCGGGGGATGATTTCATGATACGCGGGTTCATCGTACGGCCCTTCGATACGAAGGACGTTTCACCGACCAGAAAGGTTGATTTCGAGCGCATCGATCGCGAGCTGATTTCTCCGGCCCTCGACCAACTGAAGATTCATGGTCGTACGACGCTGGATATCATGCGCCAAGGGGAGATTCAGGGCGACATGTTCCAACGCCTGGTGACCAGCCACTTGGTGATTGCGGACATCTCGATCGCGAACGCCAACGTTTTCTATGAGCTGGGCATTCGCCATGCCTTGCAGGACCGCCACACTGTACTTATCAAGTTTTCCGTCGAAGGACAGAAGCCGTTGTTCGACATAGCGACCGATCGCTACCTGCTCTACGACGCCGACAATCCTGCGAAGTCGGTTGCGGACCTTGCCAGGCGTATCGAGGCAACCATCGACGAGAATCAGGCGGATAGTCCCGTGTTCCGCTTCCTGCCCGGCCTTAGGCCGCAGGAGATCGAGTCGTTCGTCAACGTCCCGATGGAGTTTTTGGAGGACGTCGATCTCGCGCGAGCCAAAGGGCGTGACGGCGACTTGGACCTATTTGTAACCCTTCTTTGCGAGCTCGACATTCCGTGGGCAAGCGCGGGTCTGCGTCTGCTCGCCGAGGCACAGTTCAGGCGCAAAGCGTGGGAGGCGGCCCGGCGGACCTGGGAAATCATTCGAGAGGCGAGGCCGCGCGAGCCGCTTGCGAACCGGAGACTTGCCACTATATACCAGAAACAGCCCAAGCCTGATCTGGACAGCTCGGACAAGGCAGTGGACCGAATCATCGAAGGGGCGCATCCCGAGCTGGCCGCCGAGCTGCGCGCGCTTCGCGGCAGCAATGCGAAGACACGCTGGCTTCTTTCCTGGCAGGACAGGCCGACCCTCGATGGCCGTCGAAAGGCCGCCCTGACATCGTCCCACCTGACCGCTGCGTTCGACCAGTATCGCACCGGATTCTTCGGGCATCTGAATCACTACTACTCTGGCATCAACGCTCTCGTCCTGCTCAAGATCCGAATCGAGCTCGCCAAGGGTCTGCCCGGGGTGTGGAGCGCGCGGTTCAAGTCCGACAAGGCGGCGCTCGACGAGCTCGCCTCTGCCGAAGAAGATTATGGGCGGCTTAAGGCGGCGGTGAGTGTGTCCATCGATGCGGCCGCCGCCGGTAACGACCCGTGGGCCCGGCTCACCCGAGCGGACTACGAGTGCCTGGTCTCGGAACGGAAGGACTACGTTCGGGCGCTGTACCAAGAGGCACTGGAAAACGCAGACGCTCAATCTCGCGATTCCACACGACGGCAGCTCGAAATGTTAAGCGGCCTCGACCTGGTCAGTGAGAATGCATCCGCCGCGCTCGATGCCATAGTCGCGGCGGATGGGTTGCCGACTGCCGAGGCGCTGGCGATGGTCATTGTGTTTTCCGGCCATCGTCTGGACGCTCCGGGCCGCACGCCCGAGCGTTTCCCGGCTCGCGCCGAACCGCTTGCGCGCAAGATGATCCGCGACAAGCTGGTCGCGCTCGGGCAGCAGGCCGCTGGCCCCATCGTCGGATACGCCGGCTGTGCGAGCGGCGGCGACATACTTTTCCACGAGGTGTGCGAAGAGCTGGCCATTCCGACCACGGTGCTCTTGGCCGGCCCCCGCGACGACTACGTACGGGAGTCTGTCGAAGACGGCGGGCCGGATTGGGTTCGGCGCTTCGATGCGATGGTAAGGAAACACGCGAGCGCAGTCCGCCAGCTCAGCCCGGATCTTGAGCTGCCCCGCTGGCTCCGGGACGTAGACCGCTTCACCATCTGGCAGCATAACAACCTGTGGATACTGCACACAGCGCTCGTCCATGGCGCCGACAAGGTCGTGCTGGTCGCGCTTTGGAATGGGGAGTTGGGCACCGGCCCGGGCGGTACCGAGCACATGGTGTCCGAGGTCAAGAAGCGGGGCGGACGAGCGGAGGTGCTGGATGCGTGCCGGCTTCTCCGGGAGGCGCCGGCCGTATAGATGCCAACCATGCCCGCGGTCTCTTTTTCGCCCGAGACAGCCGCCGCCTTGTCCCGCACCACCGCCTTCTTCGGTCCCGAGGGAATCGCGAAGCTGCGCGCCGCCACGGTGGCGGTGTTCGGCCTTGGCGGTGTGGGCAGCCACGCCGCCTGTGCGCTCGCGCGCAACGGCATCGGCGGGTTGCGCCTGGTCGATTTCGACACCGTCACGTCGTCGAGCCTCAACCGCCACGCCGTGGCGACGCCGGCGGACGTGGGCCGGCCGAAGGTGCAGGTCATGGCCGATGCGATCGCTCGCATCGATCCGTCTGTACGCATCGACTGCCGGCAGGCATTCTTCGCGCAAGAGACGCGCGCGCAGCTCCTCGAGGCACCGCTCTGCTTCGTGATCGACGCCATCGACAGCGTGGGCCCCAAGGTCGAGCTCTTGAGCGCGTGCGTGGCCATGAAGCTGCCCGTGATCTCCTGCCTGGGCGCGGCGGGCCGCATCCGGGGCGAATCCGTGCAATTGGCCGACATCTTCGATAGCCACACCTGCCCGCTGGCGCGCATGATTCGCAAGCGGTTGCACCAGAGCGGGATCCGCGCAGAGATCCCCGCGATTTTTTCACCCGAGGTGCCGTGTGCTCCTCTGCCGCCCGACGAGAGCGATCCGTATCTGCGCCGCGGCCGTCGCCGACGGCAGCTCCCCAGCGTGGGCGTGGTGCCCGGCATCGCTGGCTACGCGGCCGCTGGCTACGTCCTGCGGGCGATTGCCGGCTGGCACGACGAGGCCCGCAAGCGATAAAGCTTGCCAGGAGGCGACCTTTCCACGGGGGAACGTGGCGTCGGTCACGCCCACGGCCGCCAGACGCCAGCCTTCGGACAAGGATTTGGCTATCATGTGGGCGAGCCCTTTCGATGTCGATCACCAATCTCTTCCGATCACTTGCCTCCCGACCCGATTGCGCCGAATTCGTCGCCGCCTGCCTGGTGGGCATCGCTCTCCTTGGCGGGTGCTCAAAGGCACTTCGCAGCGGCAAGCCGAATACCGGCGGCGCCGCCTCGACAGGTGGCGCGGCAGGTACCGGCGGTGCAAGTGACTCCGGCGGCATGGTCGGCGCGGGTGGTGCGCGCGATGCGAGCGCCGATGCTGACAGCTCCACCTGCGACCGGCTTGCGGGGGCCGCGCGTGCGCAATTCCAGACCTATCTCGACAGCACAGCGTCGCTGGCGTGTCAGGTCGACTCGGACTGCACGTTCTTGCACCTCCAGTCCCTGAACTGTATTGCTCCGTGCGGCCAGCTGGTGGGCCAGGTCGACACTTCGGCCGTGACAAGCGCTGCGACGCACGTCTGCGATCAGTACTTCGCGGCAGGGTGCCCTGAGATCAACCTCTTTTGCGTTGCCGGACGCCTGGTTTGCGATCAAGGCCGGTGCATCGAATCGATGTCAGGACCCGTCGACCCCGCAAGCGACGCTTTGTCGCTACCGTCAACGGCCAGCGAAGCCGGCGCCGATTCGGGTATTGCCGTGGACACAGAGGCCGCGTGCGCTCCCGCGAACGAAGGCGCCGCGTGTACACCCGACCAAACGGCATGCAAAACCTGCTGTACCGACCGGTGGACTTGCAGCGGCGGCGTCTGGCAGAGAGGGTTCATCGGGTGCTTGCCAGGCCCGTTTTCGTGCGGCGACCAATCTTGTGCCGTGGCGGGGACATCTTATTGCCAGGTCATTCCCGCCGTGACCGGCGGAGAGCTTCCCCATCCCGCCACGTACACCTGCGAGACCCTGCCTTCGTCGTGCTACGGATCGCGGTGTCCGACGTGCGACTGTCTCGCACAAGCGGGGGTTCGCTTTTCTGCCTGTACGACCGATCCGACCGGGGCAATCTATGTGACCGAATAGCGGCGCGAGAGGAGACTGTCGTCAGTGCCGTTCGCACGATTCATTGCCAAAGAGCTCGCTCGCCCGTCGGAGATTTTGGGACGTCTGTTTCTTGCACCGATGTGGAACAAGCGCAATTCAGCGCTGAACGACCTGGTCTTTGAACAGCTTGCGCTTGAAACGCACGACCGGGTGATCGAGATTGGGTTCGGTGGCGGCTATCTGCTTGGTCGCATGGCGGAGGTTGCACGCGACGGATTTCTTGCCGGCGTGGACGCTTCGCCGGGCATGGTGGCCTTCTGCCGCAGACGCTTCAGGCAGGCGATCATGGCTGGGAAGCTCGACCTACGGTGCGCGGGCGCCGAGTTACTTCCGTATCCCGACCAAAGCTTCTCCAAGGCCTGCAGCGTGAACTCGATCTTCTATTGGTCGGATCCACAGAAGGCACTCACTGAAATTGGGCGCGTGCTCCCCCCCGGCGGTCGGCTGGTTCTTTGCATGACTTGCAAAGAATCGCTTGCCCAGAAGGACTTCGCCAAACACGGCCTGCGCCTCTTTACGGAAGACGAGGTGAAGACTTTGGTGTTTCTGAGCGGCTTTTCCGAACCGCAGGTCTTGCGCGCAAGAGACCGGCATCGCGAATTTCTCTGCTTGGTGGCCAGCAAGCAAGGTCACTCGAAGTAGACGTCGTCAATCCAAAAATCCGCATTCACCGCCGGATCGCCGGCTTTCGCTGGCCCGTTCACCTGGAAATAGATGGAATAGGCTTGGGTCGAGTCGAACACGCCGCCCGGCGCGGGATGTCCCCAGCCTTCCTGCTCCAAGTCACTGAACTTCACCTCGAACCTTTGCCAAGTATCGGTGAAGCCGAGGTAGGTACAGAAGCTGTCCCAGCACTGCTCAGATGAGGCATCGCTCGTGCCGCAGCGGCCCCCTTGCGCGTCCGTGTCGATGTTCTGGATCATGACCTTGACATGATTTGCCGTCGGCGACATGCCCCAGAAGACAATGCCACTGTACTTGCTGATGTCGTAGGTCACGCGAGTTTCGCCCCCGTCCACGGGACCAATGGCGAGGTCGAAGCCTTCCTCGCAGTATCCGTATACGTCGGCGATTCGGCAGGCCACGTGCGCCGCGTGGTTGCTGGTAATGCCTGGCATGGTCTCATGGGGCGCGGGCACGGGGCTGTATACGAACGGGTCGGGCGACTTCGTGTTGGAGGGATCTCCGGTGCTGTGCCAATCCCACCAAGAACCCGGGCTAAGGTCGGGTGAGCTCAATGCCAGCTCGATGGGGCCGTTCGCCAGCCCTTCCATGTCGTCGATGGGAACGTAGTTGCGGCTGACGCTCGCATCGGAGGAATTCCCGGAGCTCGTGCCCGCGTCCGGGATGACTGCGGTCGAGGCGCCGGGCTGGGCGAAACGAATCACGGTGATGGAAGCCGGAGCGAAGGTGAAGGGCGTCGTCGAACCGGAGCCACAAGCCAGTGAATGCGTCGGGGCTAAGTCCGGTTCTGCGTGGTACGGAATGGTCGTGGTCTCCCAGACGTAGTTGCTTGCATCGAAGGTCCACACGTCCGCCGCTGGTCCGGGGACAAACGGCGCCATGCTGATGCTGGTGCTGTAGGCCGTCGCCGCGCCGAGGTTGATCACGGCCAAGCTCAACGCACCGTCGGGCCGCAGATCGGCGTAGGCGGCAAGCGACGAGTCGGACGAGGTTGTTGCCACCAGCTGGTGCTCGCGCGCGTCACCGGCGATGGCCCAGATCGAGCTCATCATCTGCATGGCCCAGTAGTCGGCGTGCTCTTGGTATCGATAGGGGTTGTTGTTGACCTGCAGATAGCCGAGGTCCCCAGCGTTGCGGTCACTGGAGTCGGGTGTGCTGTTCGTGCTGATGACGTTCCACAGATTGGTTCCGCCGCCCTTGCCGAAATATCGGATGTACTCCCCCAACACGTTACCAAGCCACAGGCCGTTGGCCAGTCGGTTGAGGTAGGCAGGAGGACTGGCGGCGCCAAGGCCCATGTTGTATTCGGTAAGGAAGACCGGGACGTCAGCCCGAACCCCTGTCCCGGCCAGCCACGACCGAAGGTTTGTCGCGAATTCGCCGAGTTGCGAAACCGTGGCGAGACCCACCTCGTCGCTCACCGACTCCCAATTGGGGTACCAGTGAAAGTCGATGCCATCCACATGGTCGCTTTGCCCACGGGTATCTAGAATGTGGATGAAGTCCTCGATGAAGTTCTTTCCATCGCCCAGATTGGATGGCTCATTCATGCCCCCGCTGACTGGTCCCAACACGACGATCGTAGGATCCTCCGCCTTCATGGCATCGTAGTACTCGACGTAGCGGTTTACATAGTCGCGTGCATTGAGAGGACCTCCGGTTTCCCAATTGCCTTCCATCTCATTGCCGATTTGCCAATAGTGTATGCCGTACCCCTTCACGACATTGGCATAGTGAACCCACGCCGCAGCCTCTTGCGGCGTCCCGGTGCCAACATTCACGGTGATGATGGGCTCCGCGGGCGGCGTGAACGACTGCACGTAGCTCATGAAGGGTCTCGAAGTCGACACTGACCTGATACTCGGTGTCACTTGCGGGATCGGTACTGGATACCGTCGTGGGCGATTGGCTCATGCTGGCCACGTTGCTCGTGACCGGAGTCGAGCCGCTGTACGCGGTGAGCTCGGCGATGGAGTAGGCGCCGCCCGGCCCTGCCGAGCTTTGGGTCATGAGCACGCGGATGAACCGCGTCGTCACTGGGGCAAAGCTGACGGTCTGCACGCCCTCGGTGCCGGCCACCGTTCCTACCGACGTGGCTTGCCACGAGCCCGACGTTGCCCAGTAGGGCGGCGGCCAGGACGCCGTCGAGCTAAAGGCCTCCACTCGAAACGACGTCGCAAACGGGGTTCCCCAGGTGATCGTCACTGCATCGACCGAGGCAGCCGCACCCAGGTCCACGTAGACCCACTGCTGGTCGGGAACGGCCGTGTTGGCGTTGGAAAGCCAGCGGGTCGCGGGATCGCCGTCGGTGATGAAGGCCGGCGTCTGGTAGCTTGCGGAGGTAGTCCCGCGGAAGCTCTCGGTCCCGTTAAAGCCCGGCGTGAAGCTGGTCGCGCTGGGGACCCAATAGTGGTTGGCGTCGTAGGCACCGGAGCCGTTCCAGTGATGGTCGTCCGACGACGATCCGCCCGGATAGCGCAGGAAGTAGTTGCCCGCCGCCTGCACCTTCGCCTGCGTGGCCAGCAGATCCCGCCGCGAAAAGTACCAGGCGACGTTGTTGCCGAAGAGAAGCTTGGGCACGAAGGTATTGACGACCGCGGAGGTGTCTATGGTGATGGTCGCCGGCCGTCCGGCATCGTCCGCGGTGAAGCGGGTCGAGCAAGGAACGGCGGCGTCTGCGAAAGAAGCGCCAGCATCCGCGACTTTGGGCTCTTGGCCGCCCGAGCATCCGACCACCACTGTGCCGGCCAAGAGGACAACCGCCAACCGAGCCTTGATCATGGGAACCTCCTTGTGAAGCGCCCACTTACCACAGCAAGCGTTGTGCCACAGCATTGCAGGGCGAGGGTTCACGTTGGGTTCGAAACCGCGGCTGAATCGCGATTCTGCGGATTCGCGGCCGACGACCTCAGATTTCTCGGACGTACAAGAGCGCGTCCAACGGACGTCCGCGGTCGGTCTGGGGCGAAAAGTGGCATGAAGCGGCGAAACGGCGGAAACAGCTCCGGCCCAGCGCCACCAAGTTGCAGAGGCTGTCGGCGTTGGGAGCATCGCAGGGAATTCCGAGGTTCGTTGCCCAGGGCACGATGGCCTGCCAAGTTTGCCCGTAGGCGAAGCTGTCAGCAACGATGGTGCAGTCGGCAAGAGTTGTGAGGGTGCTGGGGTCGCTGGCGAGCTCGGCATCGGTGTTGGCGAAGAACGAATACTCGAGCTTGTCCTTGCTGCCGTAGACCACGCTCTGGAACATGTGTGCCGCGAAGGCCAAATTGTCGGCGGCCTTGCCGAATTCGCCCGGGGCATGGAGCTCGACGTATTCCGAGTCGTCAGGCGCGACCAGCACCCAGTGACCATCCATGCGGAGACGGAATTCTTGGCTCGCGTCCACGCTTGCGTCGGGCGAGAACATGATTTCCAGCCAGGTGCCGCTCGCCGCAGTCGGGGCACTGCTGTCGGAAAGGTAGGTGACGTCGGCGTCGATCTTCTCGCTGCCGCATCCCGAAGCGGCGCTGAAAACCAAGGCGAGTGCGGGAATAGTGTGGGCGGTGCGTTTCATGGGGACCTCCTGTTTGTGGGCTCGGAGGCTTGGTCCGATCGGGACGCGGCCGGCGCGGCCTTGGCCACGGACCCGAATGCGAGCGTTCGGGCAGAGATCGACGGAACGCCTGCGTTCTCTGCCGACGAGCTGGCCAAGGCGCTGATGGCGCGCCTGCCGGCCGACGCACCCATGGGCACCTTGCGCGTGGTTGCGCGTCCCGACGGAAACATCGAGCTTTCCTGGCAGAGCCGGCGCCGCGTGGTCGATCTTGGCGAGGATAGGGGACCGGCGGCGGCGCGCGTGGCCGCTCTGCTCGCCGCCGACCTGCTGTTGCCGTTGGGCCCGCCGCCTTCTTGTTGTGCCGGTCGGAGCTGGAATCGGGCGCTCGCCAGACTGCACTGTCCTGCCTCGAACGCTTCCGCACCAGCTTCCCCGAGTCGCCCCACGCCGGCGACTCCTTGGCGTTACTGGCGACCCTGCGCCTGGCCGACAAAGACTGCGAGCATGGAGGGGCCTTGGCCGAGGAATACCTGCGCCGGTTCCCGACCGGACCGCACGCGAAGAGGTTGAAGGAACAGGCCGAGCGGTGCAGATGAGATACCGCAAGCTCATGCGCCCGTCGGTTGGTGGTGCAGATCACAGGGTAACCCGCGGTCAGATTCGACCCTGGATCCATTGATGTGGCAGGCATAGACTCGCTTCATGCGCACGCCGGCTATCGTACCGACCGTCACCCAGCGAGTTAGGTCCTTCCTCGCCCAACAGGGCGCGGCCATTCGCCCCTGGGCGGGACTGCAAGAGACCTATGACGAGCTCTATGCTCTGTTGCGACGGCGGAAGACCAATCCGGAGTTTTGGCGGCCCCTCAAGGAGCTGCTACAAGAAGTCGTCCACAGCGCAGCGGATTCACAGCGGCGCGACCGTCGCGCGGCCGGTGCGGTCGAGTTGCTCGACTCGTGGCAGATCGATACGCTTGTGGACGAATTGCGGGACGCTCTACCAGCCGACGCGAGCGCCTGCCGGTCGACCCGAGCCGATTTCACACGTTCGCTCTCCACCGCGGTACTGGGCGGCTTCCTACTGCTTGGTCTGGCTGCTGCTGGCTGTAGCGGCGGCGGAGGCGCGCCCGGCGGAACGGGCGGCGCAGGCGGACGGACTGTGCTGGTCGGGGGTGCGGGCGGCGGCTCGGGCGGCGGCTCGGGCGGTGCAGTGGCCGATTCGGGCGGGGCCGACGGACCTGCTTGTACGCAAACGGTCGATTCCGCGCTCGAACATGCGATCGGCGAATCGACTCTGGGAACGGACGCAAAGAGCCAGCTCTGTCAGTGCTTTTCAGCTCTAGGCACAAGTTGGACCACGAGCCTCACGCAACTCTTCGCCTCGGCTACGCCCGACGAAATCTCGAACATGCTTGGCGGGCTTTTGCGGTGCTGCCAATCAGATGGAATCGAGACTCTCGCCGGCTTCAATGCGGGTCCGTCGTCGCAGGACCTGGATCTGATTCGGAGTGGCGCCGGCTATCGCATCTGCACGGCGGTCATCTACAAGGGCGTCTCGTTCGCTGATTAGCACGATTGTCGTCAGACAATGGGTGGTGGGGATCACAAAGAGTGGGCCGAGACCGGCTCCCGAGGCTGGATCCCATATTTCGATAGGGATAGACTACCTTCATGCGTACGCCAGCCATCGTTCCGACCATCACCCAGAGGGTTAGGTTCTTTCTCGCCCAACAGGGCGCGGCGATTCGTCCTTGGACGGGCTTGCAAGACACCTACGACGAGCTCTATGCTCTGTTGCGACGGCGGCGCAACGATCCCGAGTTCTGGCAGCCCCTCAAAGGGCTGCTCCGAGAGGTCGTGGACAGTGCTGCTGGTTCGCAGCGGCGCGATCGGCGGGCGAGCATGGCAAGCGAGCTGCTCGACTCGTGGCAGGTCGATGCGCTGGTCGACGAATTGCGGGATGCCCTGCCGGAAGAGCGAAACGGCCTGTTCTCGGGGAGGGCTGAATTCACCCGCTCGCTTTCTACCGCCGTGCTGGGCGGCTTCTTGCTGCTTGGCTTTGCGGCCACCGGTTGCAGCAGCGACAACGGGAACGGTGCGGGTGGTACTGGCGGAACGTTGGGTTCAGGGGGAAAGACAACCTTGGTGAGCGGCAGCGGGGGCAAAGGGGCTGGGGGTGCCTTTGCTGGTGCTGGCGGCTCGGGCGGCCTGGCGGGATCGGGCGGTATCGGTGGCTCTGGGTTGGGCGGTGCAGGAGGTTCTGGTTTGGGCGGCGCAGGAGGCGGATACGTCGATGCCGCGGTCGATATGAGGGCGGGTGGGGCCGGCGGTAGTGGTGCGCATTTGGATGGCGCGGCCGATGTTGGGCGGGGCGGTGCGGGTGGCGGTACCGGCGCGGGCGGCGCCGGCGGCAGAAGCTACGACGGCGCGCCGGATTTGGGGGCGGGCGGCCAAGACGGCTCGCACTCGGACAGCGCAGACGGTCCGCGCTTGGACGTCGGGGCGACGCTCGATTCTGGGGCAGTCGACACGATGGCCTTCGACGCAGGCGAGCTGGCCTGCACGCAGACCGTCGACCCCGAGCTTGACCGTGCGATTGGCGAATCGAGCCTAGCGACGAGTCAGAAGGCTCAACTGTGCAAGTGCTTCGCCGCCCTAAGCACGGGCTGGACCACCAGCCTCACGCAGCTCTTCGCCACGGCGACGCCGACGGAAATTAGCTCAATGTTAGGTGGCATTACCTCTTGCTGCCAATCGGACGGAATGCACACCATGTACGGAATCAACGCGGCTCCGACGTCCACCGATCTGCAGCGGGTGGAGAGCGGAACCGGCTACATGCTCTGCATGGCGCCGGCGTACAAGGGCGTCTCGTTCCCGGACTGATCATCCGCGGACGCCGCACCGATGACCACAGGTCAAGATCCCGGGCGAACCGCGCCCTTCCTTCTGCCGCGCATCCCGCGCAGTTGTTTCTGGGAGATTACCCAGGCCTGCAACCTGCGTTGTATTCACTGTGAATCGTCGTCGGGCGAGGCTGCAACGGACGAATTGTCGACGGCCGAGGCGCTCGACTTGGTTGCGCAGCTGGCGGAGATGGGTTGCCGCGAGGTCCAGCTCACCGGCGGCGAGCCTCTGGTACGGCCGGATTGGGCGGTCATCGCCGAGCGGCTGATCCAACTGGGCATCAGCGTGGTCCTGATCAGCAATGGCCTGCGTTTGGGCGCCCAGGTTATCGATCGGCTGGTGAGCCTTGGGGTGAAAGGGGTTTCGCTGTCACTCGACGGTGACCGCGTCGTCCACGACCACATACGAGTTCCCGCGCGCGGTTCCGCATCGACCTATGACGCCGCCGTCGCTGCGCTTAGGCGTGTGGTTGCTTCTCCCCTGCGAAGCGCGGTGATTACGCAGATTCATCGGGGTAACATCGGCGACCTTGGCCGCATGTACGAAGAATTGGTGAGCCTGGGCGTGGAGGTATGGCAGGTGCAGATCTGCATGCCGCTCGGGCGTCTGCTTAAGTACCGCGAGCAATACCTGATCGAGCCTGAGCAAATCGCTGATTTGCAAGAACAGCTCGCCGGTTTCGTCCGGGACGGACGCTTGCGCTTGGTTGTCGCGGACAACATCGGCTACTACGGCCGGCACGAGCCGATACTGCGCGGCTCGGTCATGGGCGTGGAGTCCTTCTGGGCCGGATGCCCGGCGGGCTGCCAGGTCTTCGCGATTTGCGCCAACGGCGACGTCAAGGGCTGTCCCTCGCATCCCCATGAATTCGTGGTGGGCAACCTTCGCCAAACCCGCCTTGCCACCATCTGGGGCGAGGCCGAACGCTTCGCCTACAACACCCTGTGGGACGGGCGGCTCCTGGAAGGCGCCTGCAAGAGCTGTCCCTTCGCGTGGCTATGCCGAGCTGGCTGCACCACCATGGCCTACTCGGTGACGGGAACCATCTACGACAATCCCTACTGCCTACGGCGCTCGAAAAAGGGCTCGCCGTCCGCGGGCCCCGCAGGTGATCAATGACCGAGCGTTGGCCGCTCACGGTTTGCGTGTGGGAGCTCACCTTGGCCTGCAACGCGCGCTGTGTGCATTGCGGGTCGGATGCAGGCAGGCCGCGCGCAAACGAGCTTGAGACGAAAGAGGCCCTAGCACTGATTGGCGAGCTGGCGAGCCTGGGTTGCAAGTCGATCACCTTCTCAGGCGGCGAGCCTTTGCTGCGTTCCGATTGGCCTAAGCTGGCGCGCGCGGTTTGTGAGGCGGGCATCCAGCTCGAAATGATCAGCAATGGCCTGGCGGTGGCCGAGCAAGCGGACGCGATTGCGGCCAGCGGATTCTGGGCGGTCACGTTCTCCATCGACGGGCCAGCGGCGGTGCACGACGATCTGCGCGGTGGCGAAGGCGGTTTGGAACAGACTCTCCGCGGCGCCAAGGCTCTGGTCGACCGCGGCATGCGCATCGGGGCGGTTACCCAGATCAATCACCGCAACTTGCACCGACTGGACGAAGCCCTCGACGTTCTCGTCGCGCACGGATTCTCGGGATGGCAACTGCAGCTGACCATGCCGCACGGGCGTGCCGGCAAGCCCGAACAGAATGATCTTTGCTTGCGGCCCGACGAGCTTCCCGAGCTGGAAGGAAGGCTGGTCGCGCTGCAGGCCAAGGCGCCCTTCTTCGTCCAGGCGGCGGACAACATTGGCTACATGAGCCGGCACGAGCCCAGGCTGCGCACCGGCCGGGCGCTGTGGGAACGCTGTTGGCAGGGGTGCGCCGCCGGCATCGAAGTGGTCGGCATTACCAGCGACGGAACCGTGCGCGGGTGCCTTTCGCTTCCCACCGGAGTGGCCGACGAGGGCAACGTGAGAACGCGGAGTTTCGTTGACCTGTGGAACGACCCACACGCGTTTTCTTACAATCGTGCCTTCTTTGCTGCGGATCTGGGAGCCGGCTGTCGCGACTGCGCCTTCGGCGAGATGTGCCGCGGGGGATGCCAGAGTCTTGCCTGGGCCACGACGGGCAAGTTCCATCACAATGACCATTGTATCTTTGCCGCTAGCGCAAAGGACGCTTCGCCAAGATGAGCCTGGTCCTGATCGTCGCCGACAGCGTCCGTTACGACGGGTTCGGCTGTTGCCGCGCTGGCGCCCGGTCGAAGTCGCCGTTTGCTCTTCCGTGCACGCCGCAGACGCCGACGGTTGACAAGCTAGCCGAGCAGGGTGTGTTGTTCGAACGGACGATCACCAGTGCGCCGTGGACCTTGCCATCGCTCGGATCGATGCTGACCGGCGTCTACGCCCACCGGTTGGGCCTGGCCCGTTGGGACCAGCCGTGGCCGTCGGATTACGAGAGTCTGTTCGACCTGGCAAGGCAGTCGGGCTATCAAGTCGGCTCTTTCGTATTCGACCCCGACCATCTGTTCAGTCGTGTGCCCCAGGCTTCCGTGTGCGGTTCGTCGCAAGACACCGAACGCTTGCTTGCGTGGCTACGTGGGCATCGCAGTGAGAAATTCTTCGTGCTGATTCACTACTGGTGGACGCACATTCCGTATGTGGACCAGCCGACCACGGTTCCCGAGTGGCGCCTGCTGACCGACGAGGTCTTGGGCGCTTTGCGCGGCGGGCCCGCGGCGCGCGCGGGAGTGCAGCGGCTCTACGGTCACGCGGTCGAGCGCTTCAGCGAGGTGTGGCTTCGGCGACTGCTCGACGCCGTCGATCTCGATCGCTGTTGGCTGTCGATCACCGCCGACCACGGGGAATCGTGGGGCGAGCGCTGCCCTGAAAGCTTTCCCGAGGACGTCTTTGATCTGCACGGAAACGCCCTGCACGAAGAAGTATTGCGGGTGCCGTGGCTCATCCGTCCGCCGGGCGGTATGCAGCCACGCCGGATTTCGCCGCTCGTGCGCAATGTGGATCTGATGCCGACCCTGGCAAGTCTGCTGGGATGGCGGCGCGATTCGTGGCCGGCCGGCCTCGACGGCAGAAGTCTCGCCGGCGTGCTCGAGACCGGGACGGTCAGAGGAGACCTCGACGCCATCAGCGTGCGCAATCACGACTGCATCACCACATCGCTTCGCCCGACCCGGCCCGAGGATCTGTACACCGCCTTCGCGCTGACGGGACCGCGCTGGCGGCAGGTCTGGGAGCCGAACGCCAACCGCTTTCAGACGTTCGACTTGAGTTGCGACCCCGGCGAGCTACACGATCTTGGCAATCCTCCAGAGTTGTCCGAGGGCGCAAGCCGGTTGCGCGGCGAATTTGCCCGCGCGCGGGTGGGCGACTTTGTGGATGACAACGCCGCCGAGGTTGCCAGCCGATTGCGACAGTGGGGATACTTAGAGTGACTTCCCCCGCGGGGCCGGGCGGGCTTGCAGAATGGGCGAGGGTGCACGCGGGCCGAGCCGAGAAGCTGGTGGTCATCGGGCTCGATTCCGCGCCGCCGGAGCTACTCTTCGACCGGTTCGCGTCCCACTTGCCCAACCTGGGCCGACTTCGCGCCGAGGGTGTTTGGGGCCCGCTTGAGAGCGTGGTCCCGGCCATCACGATTCCCGCCTGGGCGTGCGCCATGACTGGATGCGATCCCGGCCAGCTCGGCATCTACGGCTTTCGCCATCACGTGCACGGAAGCTATGCGCCTGCCCGCTGGGTCGACTCCACCGACGTGCGGGCCGAGGCGGTGTGGGACACGCTCTCGCGCCAGGGACGCCCAGTCATTGTTGTGGGGGTTCCGCCCGGCTATCCGGCCCGCCGGGTGCATGGCAGCTTCGTCAGTTGCTTTCTTTCTCCCGATGCCCGACGGCCGGCCACGCATCCGCGGGATCTGGCTCTTACCATCGCGCGGGTTGCAGAGCGGTACGCGGTGGACGTAGAAGCCCATCGGTCTCTCGATCGCGAGCGCCTGCTGCGCGAGGTGCGCGAGATGACCGAGCAGCGCTTCCGTCTGTTCCGTCACTTGCTCAGGACAGCCGCCTGGGACTTCGCGATGATGGTGGAGATCGGCCTAGACCGCGTCCATCATGCCTTCCTGGGCGCCTGTGATCCCGAGCATCCCGGGTACGTCGCTGGCGGACGCTACGAGCACGCGGTGCTCGACTACTACCGCCTGCTCGACCGGGAGATCGGCGCGGTCTTGCAGGAGGTCGACGCAGATACGGCAGTGCTCGTGATGTCCGATCACGGGGTCAAGCGCTGGCAAGGGGGCATCGCCATCAACCAATGGCTGATCGAGCAGAAGTACCTGGTGCTGACGAGCACCCCCAGTGTGCGCACGGCCTTGCAGCCGGAGATGGTCGATTGGGACCACACCGTCGCCTGGGGCGAAGGCGGCCATTGCGGACGGGTCTACCTGAATGTGCGGGGCCGGCAACCGCAGGGCGCGGTGGAACCGGCCGAGTTGGATCGCGTGCTCGATCAGATCGAACGTGGCCTGCTGGCTATCGCGGCACCCGACGGTCGCGCCATCGGGACCAAGGTGTACCGGCCTGAGGCGATCTATCAAGAGTGCCACGGCTGCCCGCCCGACCTCATCGTGTACTTCGGCGATCTTGATTGGCGGGCAGTGGGCTCAATCGGCAGTGGCGCAGTTCACCTGGCCGAAAACGACATCGGTCCCGACCAAGCCAATCACGCTCGGCACGGCGTTCTCATCGCACGGGTACCGGGCGCTTCTCCGGGAGTGCTGCAGAACCTTCGCCTGATCGACTGCGGCCCGGCGATGCTGAGCGTGCTGGGCGCACCGACGGGCCCGTGATGCCGAGCCCGTCACATATCTCGACAGATATCCGAATCACACGTTGAGCCGACCCCCAAATTATCGCAGCTAAAGCGAGTCAGGGTGGAACACCCTTGGTCCCAGCGATCGAGGAGCTGCTTCACCTTCTCAAACGTGGCGGAGTCGTAACAGTAGGAATTCCCTGGTAGAAAGAGATCATCGTACACAGGGGCGCACCCATGAGCGTGAATCTTCAATCTCTCAGCTACAGCGATTCCAAGACAGGAATCAGTCTGCCCTATCAACTCTTCGTTCCGGACGGCTGCAGCCTGGGCGGTGTCTGCGGGCTGTTGCTGTTCCTGCACGGGGCCGGCGAGCGCGGCTGCGACAACCAGGCCCAGCTACGCAACGATGCGCTTGCCTTCGTGGATCCTGTTGTGCAGTCCCGACAACCGACCATCGTGGTCTACCCGCAGTGTCCCGAGGGCATGCAATGGGTCGATTCAAATTGGGAGAAGCCGACCTACGCCATCGAGACGACACCGGCTAGCAAGCCCATGACTACGGTGCTGGCGTTGCTTGAAGAAATCTGCCGGGACTATTCTGTGGATCCGCGTCGCATACTCGTCACAGGACTTTCCATGGGCGGATTTGGAGCGTGGGATCTGGTGCTGCGCCATCCCTTGCTCTTCGCTGCCGCTCTTCCCCTGTGTGGCGGCGGCGATCCCACACGGGCCGAGAAGATTCGCGACCTTCCACTGTGGGCTTTTCACGGTGACCAGGATCTTGCGGTTCCAGTGGCGGCCACGCGGAGCATGATCAAGGCGATGCGTGCGGTAGGCGGCAACCCGCGCTACACGGAGATCGCGGGCGGAGGACACGACGTCTGGACCCACGCTTACCGGAATCCGGAGGTTGTGGGCTGGTTGCTGTCACAAAGTCGGCAGCGCTAGCCCGATCAAGATCGGGTAAACTGCCGCAGTCATGCAAACCCAAAGGTCGTGGCCATGTGCTGTCTTGGTACTGTCGGTCTTGGTGGGCTTGGGCTGCGGCACGTCTTCACAGTCGGCAGGGGGCGCGGGCGGCTTGGGCGAGGCAGGAAATCCGGCGCCGGCTTGTCCGACGCCCGCGACGGGATTTCCGCTGGTCGAGCGGCAGCCCGGAGTCAATGGTTGCCCCGCAGATATCCGGACCAGACCGGGAGACTACCAGGGTTATCAGACTGCCTTCGGGTGTCTCGACCGCGGCGACACCGACCGAGTCGTGGTGATTCGTGGATCAGGCAAGAAGACGTTCCGGCAACTGCTTGGCAGCGCGCCTGGCGAGGACGAAGACTGGGAGAAGAACGCGTGGAATCGCTTCGCTGAGAACGTGCGCCAAGCGGCCGGCGTGAAGTCCACCGACCGCGGTCGACGGGTCCATGCGTGCCGAAGCGCCGGGTACGCGATCGAGGTAAGGATGCACGACTTCCGTGAGGTGGACGATGCCGTCCGCGGGCTCGGTGATTGGTTGACCAGAATGAACCTGGGCGGCGAGGTGATGCTTGTCCTCGCGCCGAGACCCGAGCCTGGCGAGCAATAGCTACGGCGTGTCGACGACAAAGGTCCCAATCGCCATCCTTGTGCCTCGCAAATCCAACCAGCATGCACAGTCTCTCGCTACCGCTGCTCTTTGCCGCGGCCTTGGCTGAGCCCGGCGACGCCTTGGCGCAAGCGCCCAATCTCGCGTCCGCGCCAACACCGGCACCACCGGTCGAGCTTCATAGATTCTGGGATTGGCGCAACGACCTGCTGTTCTCGGGGGTGGCGGCCGCACGCGCGTTCGACTTCTTTTCGACCCAGAAGTTTCGTGACAAACACCTCAAGGAGTGGTTTCTCGACGACCGAACTGTGGACAATCGCCCGCTGTTCGCGGCCATTGAAGTAGGAGGGATCGCGCTATCCGTGGCGGCGTCGTACGTCTTTCACCGCACTGGCCACCATCGGCTGGAACGGTGGCTGTCGATTGTCCATATCACCGTCGCCACCGCTGGCGGAATCTGGAACTACTCTCTGCCCAACGGGCTCTAATCAGTTGCCGAAGACAATGCTTTCCAGACAAAGGTTCGTCAGGCTGATCGGCGCCGAGCCCGGCGAGACCTGCATGCCAACCTTGTCGATGGTCAGGATATCGGCATCGGTGAGCTTCACGCCCGAGTTGTCCCAGCACTGGGTGTTGAACGATGTCAAGGCAAGCGCTACGCCGGAGGCAAACGGGGTGCAGTAGGTGGCATCTGCGCCGTCGCCGTGGCGGTGAATCTCGATTCGCACATCGGCCGTCGGAACGCCGGTCGCGTTGACCGTGATAGTCCTGAATCCAACCCCGATGGGCGCAGGCGGTTCGCTCGCGTTCGCGCCGACTTGGATGCCCCAATTGGCGGCATACTCCTGGGCGGTAGGGGATTGCGAGAGTGCGGGAAGGGAGCCCGTCACACAAAGGGCGGCCGGGTTGTCCCAGACCGTGTTGGCCGAGCATGGGTCCGCGTTGGTAATGGGGGCGTTGGTGGCGCCGCACGTGGGCGATGTGACCGTGTCGGCCGAGCCCAGCGTCACCCAGCCGTAGCCGCTCATGACCGTGCCGACGGCTCGGCCGGACTTGAAGGTGACTTCGGACGAACCTGCGTCGGTTGGGCTTCCGACGTCAGGGCCACCATCGCCGGTGTCCGAAGCCGAATCGGGTGCTGCGTCGCTGGGCGGCGCGGCGTCGTTGCCGGCCGGCACGGCGTCGCCGGCTTGCGCGGCGTCGCCGGTGGCTGCTGTGGTGTCGGCCGTCGACGATCCGACGTCACTGGCGTCGTCCGCGCCAGGCTCCCCAGCGTCGGGCAGAGCCGTGTGGGTGTCCGCGCTGGTCTGCGTGCCGTCGGCGCCAAGATCGCTCCCGCTCAACACGTCCCCCGGGATGTCCAGCGTTGGGCGTGCGTCGGAAGGTGCCGAATCGGCCGTCGCGGTCGCATCAACTCCGGCGTCGGGATTCCCATCGGGCGGCGACGCGAGCGTGTCTGCACGGGACGCGTCGGCCGTCGCGCTATCACCGAGAAGTTGCGCGTCGGGGGCCGCAACCGGGGTGTCAGCGCCCGCGTCGGAGCCAGAGCTGGCATCTGCTTCGGCCGCGCTATCCTTGGTGGCTGCGTCATCCTTCTGGTTAACGCACGCAGAAGTTGTGCTCTTGGCGCAGGTCTCGAGCGTGGCAGGCTTGTTCAGGTCAACGCAGCCCGCTGCGAAGAAACCGAAAACGATCGGGATCAGAAGACCCTTTGCCTTTGCAGGAACGACGATCTTTCGCATGTCGGTGGCCGCTAAGACATCACACCGTATCACTTGTAGGTGGGAAGCTTGCGCGGCCGACCCGTCGCGATGCCCTACCGTGATGTCTCGTCGTGATGTCTTCGCGCACAGCAGACGAGGGACCGTGGGAGCGGCCGAGGCTTGTTGCCTTGCCCGCCGGTGTGCCTGCGATTACCGCAGATCCAGGCTCGCTCGCGGCAGCAGCACGCTGCGGGGGAATCGCCTCGCAAAGGCGGCCTCCGCCCGTTCGGCCTCGTCCGTGCGACCCGCCCTGGTCAGGGTCCTGACTCGCAAGGCCTCTCTCTCTTCGGCGAGGCGTCCGGCGGGAAACCGCCGACCGTGCTCCGCGACCAGGGCCAGCGCATCCGGGTAGTCTCCTCCCGCATAGGCGACCTGCGCACGCTTGAGCAGATTGAGCTCGGCGGCGTAGGACTCGCGGGCAGTGGCCGAATGTACCGTCGGGCGGGGCTTCGGGGTCGTCTGCGCAAGCGCGGTGACGGTTGGGGTTGGCGTGGCTTCCGCAGAATCGCCTGTCGCGAGCGGTGCGGGTTCGGCCGCGCGCGCGGCGGGTGGGGCGGTCTCGACCCTGCGATCGCTTCGAAGTGTCAGCGCAGCCCAGGCGAAGGAGCCGGCAACGGCTACCGCAATCGAGGCTGCCAGTGCGATGGTCAGGCCACGCCGTCGCGGGATGGGAATCGGCTCAGATCGGGAAGGCGCTGCTACCACGGTCGCGCGTGCCCGTGCGAGCGAACGCGCGCGAACGACATCGGGCAGGCGCGGGACCACCTTCCCGGCCTCAACCAGGGCCTCCAAATCGGAATCGAAGTCAGGATCGCGCGTCATCGTGGTAATCCGCCTTTCGACAACCGTCGCACAGCGGCCGCCAATTCCTTTCGTCCCTTCCGCAGTCTGGCGTAGGCGCCGAATCGAGTGATGGACAGCTTCCGTGCAACATCGGCAATGGGAATATCGTCGAGCTCATGCATGACGACGACGGCCCGGCGCGAGAGGGGCAAGGAATCCAGAGCAGCCTGCAGAAGAGAGGCTGATTCTTTGCTTTGCAGCAGCCCTTCCGGACTGGCCGTGACATCAGCGGTGTCCAACCCGGGGTGGGGAATCTCGCGAGACCGGCGTCGGTGATGGGCGCTGACGATCCGAAACGCCACTCCGACCAAGTAGGGGCGCAGCGGACGGGTCGTATCCAGGCTCGGCCAATTCCGCCGCAGCACCACGAAAACGTCCTGCGCTAGATCCTCGATCTCGTGGGGCGCAGCTCCCAGTCGGCGCAAGGTGGCAAAGATGTAATCGAGCTCGCGATCGTAGGCCTCGAGGCAGCTACTATCTGGCGTAGGCGAGGGGCCAGCGGAATGAACGAGTCGTAAATACGCCATGGGGCGACCTTGATTCTCTCCCTAATACTGTCTCGGCCCTGACGGTTGTTCACCGAAATCGCACGGTGGGGCGATCTCGGGCGCTGGGGTGACTACATTGTACGGCCATCAGGGAGCGTAGGTCTTCGGATTCAGGAGGATTTCCCAGAACCGCGTGATCGCCACTTCCGGCGCGATCTGACGGACGAGCCACAGCGGACCGTCGGGGTTGTCCGTGAGAGTCGGTCCGGTGTTTGCGCCGGCAGCGACGGGACCGCTCGCCGCCACCCGCTCGACGGCGACCGCGAAAGTCAAAATTCCCACCGCCGCCACTCCAACCTGATCGGCCGCCTGCTGGTCGTTCCAGATCTGAGGTTGCCTCGACGCAATCCAGGTCCCGAAGGCGTTGTTCGGCAGCTCGGATAAGCGCGACGCGGGAACGTCGGTGGTCTGGTCGTAGTAGGCGCTGACCTGGACAAAGCGAAAGCGGGAAGTGACGATGGTGTCGGCCCATGGGTCCATTTCTCCGTTGGGGATACCCATCGCGGCGCCCGAGGCGGTCAGGCTGCCCAACTCCGAAACGACGACGACTCGGTCCACCACCGTCGGATCGATCAGATAGGCATCGGCGACGTCGGTCAGGCGCCCGCCCATCACCACCGCGAGCGGCCGGTAGGGAAGGCTGATGCGGCTCGATTCGCTGACAATGAAGCGGGCACCGTCCGAGTTGTTCGGCACCGTTGCGTCGATGTCGCCGTTTGCGGGCCGAACCAGCGTCACGCCGACGCTCTTGATGGGATCGGGAATGTTTCGCATCCCGCTTTTCCGCGCTGCCGCGACCAGGTTCTGTCGGTCGGCGAGGTTGTCGTCGATGTTGTTTGCGTTCGAGCCCGTGATGACCACGATCCCATCGAGCGTCAGGCCGCCGGCAGCGGCGAGCAGCACCGCGTATTCTCCTTGCCAGTTGTCGTACTGGCTGTCGTTGAAGATCACGACGGGGTTGCGTGCGTCCACGGGGAGAAGTCCGCGCGGCGTGGTCGATCCGGCATCGTAGGTCTCGGTGCAGGCTGTGATGAGCGTAGCGAGAAGCATCGCCACCACAACCGTCCCCGGACTCAGCAGGCCTGCCGGTCCGTCAACACAACTCCGGGTTCGGACGACTTGCCTCATTGGAATCGCACACCCAAATCAAGCCCTAGTGTCCCAGCAAATCGCGGGGAGGTCCAGAGTAGGATTTGGTCGAGAGTCACACGTGAGCTTGTCAGCGTCACCAGCCCCTCGGCCCTTACCGACAGGAAGACCCGACGCCCAAGTGCCTGCATCACACCCAGGCGAAGTCCCGCTTGCAGCAAAGGGCCGGAACCGGAGTGAGGAGAATCAATGTCTCGTCCCGCGATACGGATCTCGCCGCCCTTGGCGACCAGACATGCGCTCCAGCGCGCCACGCTTCCGCAGCCGGCGAGACTGGCCAGCAGCTCTTGGTGTGTGAATCCACTGCCGTCCTGGCGTCGGATGGTTGCAGGTGGCCCGGCCTCGGCAGCGAGCTCGATTGCGAAGAATGGCCATGCGACGCTGCTAAACAGCCGGCCGGTCTCTACCATGCCGGTCGACATTCCGAACGCAACCGAACCGCCGATGCCCAGGGAGAACGTGGGCGTGGGAGACGGGATCACAGCTTCGGGGATTGTAGGTTTTTCCGTGGCTGTCGTCGCGCCGAGAGCCGCCTGTTCCTGCTTGGGAGGCGGGGTATTCGTCGGCGCTGCCGGAGGAGACCTCGGCGCCGCGATGGCTTCGCTGTTCGTCGCGGTTGCCGCGTCGCCTCCGGCGGGAGGGGTTTCCGCGGATGTCAGTAGCTGGATCTGCAGGGCCAGCGCAAAGCCCATGGCGCGGATCAGCTCGCGGCAGTCGTTGCTTCGCGAGGGAAATGTTCGATCGCCCTGCCATTGCCCTGCGGCATCTCGCCATTCGATGTGTCCTTCATAGCTTCGACCCTGGGATGCGACCTGGACGAGAACACGATTCGATGCGCCTTCGCGAAAGGCGTCATAACCCAGTCGGCCGCTGACGATGCCCCTGAATTCGGCCTCTTCCGGGCAATCGGGGGCGCTGGAGTATTCGAGCGCGACCACGAACGTCCGACTCGCGGCTCGGCTGGGCGCCGTCGTGAGGAGGCAGACGCAGATGGCCGCTGCGCGAATCGATCTCCGAGCAATCATCGAACAATCCCGGTGTGACTTCATACCCTGCAAGAAGGAGTCCCCTGATGGCAAAGATTTCTTTCCACAACCCCGGCTGCACCGACAGTAATGCATGAGGCAGATATTTCTGCCACGCCGTTGTCCCAAATCGCCCACCATCGAGAGGTAGAGCCATGACCCGAGGAGCCTCCAAACGCAGCCGTACCTTCCTTCTCGCGAACCTAGTTTTTGCGCTCCCGACGTTTTCCGCGGCCTTCGCGGCAAGCTCCGTGGAGAAGCTACAGGACTTCCCCCTGGACCAGGTCCAGATTACGGATACGTACCAGCAGACCCTGTTCAGCAAGGAGATGACGTATCTCCTCACGACCCTCAATTCCGATAAACTGATGGTCGGTTTCAAGGCGGTGTCCCAGAACGTGACCCCGACCGGTCTCTACGGAGGTTGGGAGAACTGGCCCATCCGCGGACACACAATGGGCCATTGGCTATCCGCAGTGGCACATGCCTACCAGCAAGCCCAGGGCAGCGACGCAACTTTGGCCAGCACGATCAAGACCAAGCTCGACGACGTGATCTCGAAGCTCAAGTCGTACCAGCTATCCAGCGGGTATCTGTTCGCAACAGACATCTCCCAGTTTGACAAGTTCGACAGCGGCACTTCGGACATTTCCGTTGCCTGGGTGCCCTACTACACGCTGCACAAGATCCTCGCAGGTCTGATCGATGTCTATAAGTACGAGGGCAACCAGGACGCTCTGACGGTCGCAGGCAAATTGGGAGACTGGCTCTACAGCCGAGCCACGGGCTGGAGCTCGAGCGCGAAATCGACGGTGCTTGGCCAGGAGTACGGCGGGCTGAACGACGCCCTGTACGAGCTCTACAAGTACACGAATAGTGCCAATCACCTGACGGTTGCTCACATCTTCGATGACACCAGCCTGTTCACGACGGCTGCCGCGGGCACCGACAACTTGAGCGGCAGGCACGCCAACATGACGATCCCGAAGTTTATCGGCGCCCTGAATCGCTATCGAACCGTTGGGTCAAGCGAGTCCTCTTACCTCAACGCGGCCAGCGGGTTATTTGGCGTCGTGCTGAAGGATCACACCTACGTTACGGGCGGAAACAGCGAGGACGAGCATTTCCACGAGCCCGGCAAGTTGGACCAATACCGCGACAACGTCAACAACGAGACCTGCAACGCCTACAACATGTCGAAGCTCACGCATGACCTGTTCAAGGTCACCGGTGACGTCAAGTACGCGGACTTCTACGAGAAGATCCACATCAACGAGATCTTGTCTTCGATGAACCCCGAGACGGGAATGACCACCTATTTTAAGCCGATGGGCACGGGATATTTCAAGGCCTTCGGCACCACGGACAGCAGCTTCTGGTGCTGCACCGGCACCGGCATGGAGAACTTCACCAGGCTCGGCGACAGCGTGTATTTCCACGATGACAAGGACCTCTGGGTGACCTTCTACGTGAGTTCGACCCTAAATTGGAAAGACCGTGGCCTGTCGCTGACCCAAACGACGGATCTTCCCCTTACGAACAAGGTGACCTTCACCGTCACCGCCGCCCCGACCGACGCAGTCAATCTGCAGTTCAGAAAGCCCGACTGGGCTTCGACGTGTCAGGTCGCGGTTGCGGTCAACGGTCAGGCGGTCACTCCGGTCGAATCCAACGGCTTCCTCGGCGTGAGCCGGGTGTGGCAGGCGAATGACAAAGTGGAGCTCGCATTCCCGCTCTTTGTGCAGGTGTCGAGACTACAGGACAACCAGAATGCGGTGGCGTTCACGTACGGGCCGCTCGTCCTGAGCGCGAGTCTTGGGACGGATAGCAACATGAAGACGGAGACGCATGCCATGACGATTGCGGCGACGTCGCCGGGCGGACTCCAGGACACCATCAAAATCAACAGCGGCACGGCGATCAACGACTGGCTCTCCAACATCCAGAACAACCTGGTGCAAACCGCGGGCAAGCTCGAATTCACCCCCAAGGGCACCGATTCAGACAGTAAGTTGGTATTCATTCCCCACTATTCGCGCTACCTGGACAGGTACGGCATCTATTGGAAGCTGTCTGGCACCGCGGGTGGGACTGCTAGCACGACTGTCACCTGCCCATCGGTAGGCACAGGCGGGACGGGTGGTGCTGGTGGTTCCGGCGGCGCGGGCAGTGGCGGTGGCGGCTCGGCCGGCGGAAGCGGCAATAGAGATGCCGGCTCGGGATCCGGCGGTGCAGGACCAGGCGGGGCAGGCGGCAGCGGCGCCACGGGCGGCGCACAAGCGAGCGGCGGTCGAACCGGCAGTGGCGGTTCGGGCACCGGCGGCGCAGGACCGGTCGGCTCGGGTGGCAATAGCGCTGGTGCCACAGGTGGTGCTCAGGCGAGCGCCGGTCGAACCGGCAGTGGCGGTTCGGGATCCGGCGGTACAGGCTCCGGCACTGCAGGGGCAAGCGGCGCTGCTGGCAGCGGTAACGCCGGTGGTGCCCAGGCCGGTAGCGGAGGCATCGCAAACGGCGGTTCCGCAGCCGGCGGCGCCCAAGCTTCGGGCGGCAGCGCGACTGGCGGTGCGGCTCATGCGAGCGGTGGCACAAGTGGCTCGGCTGGCGCCAGCGGAGCGACCGGCTCGGCAAACACGGGCTGCTCGTGCAATGTCGGCAAGGCTGCCTCGCCGACGAACGGAATGATCAGTCTGCTGCTCGGCCTGGGCTTGGTCGCCTGGCGCCGGCGCAGAAGGCGTTGAAAGGAACGAGATCCACCGAGCGAGCCGGGTACAGGTGCAAGGAAACGCTTGCCTGGATTCGGCTCGCCGGTGCCTCGCAAGGAATCTTAACGACAGCAAATTGCGGCCTTCTCTCTTGATTGATCAGCGGTCAGGCGAAGGCGCGCTTGCCAAGCTGATCCTTCAGGTGCAGGATTCGTCGCCATGAGCCAATTCGAAACCGCCAGGACTGGATGCGTGCTTGTTTGGGGAGGCGCCATCGCGCTTCTAGTCCTCGCGACCCAGCCAGCCCTTGCATCCAGCAGACAGGTGCGCGAGCGTGCCGCGAGAAAGGCATGCTTAGCCGGTGACTACGCCAAAGGCATGGACATCCTTTCCGACCTATTCCTCGAAACCCAAGATCCTGTCTATATCTTCAACCAGGGACGCTGCTTGGAACAAGGCCAGCAGTACAAGGATGCCATCGCCCGCTTCCAGGAGTACCTGCGCACCGGTGAAACCCACAAACTGAAGCCGGACGACGAGGCCGCCGCAAACAAACACATTGTAGCCTGCAAAGAAAACCTAGCCAACCAGACCACCGAAGCACAGCCAGCCACGGCACCGGCGCCGTTCACGTCGCCCACTGCGATGGCGCCGCCACCTCCCGGACAGACATCCACGGCATCAATCCCCGCGCCTTCCGTGACGCAGCCAGAGCCCCAGCAAGCTCCGGCCAGCACTAGGTCAGGCTTGCGAGTGGCCGGAATCGCCACCGCCGCGATCGGTGTAGCGGCCCTTGGCGCCGGAGTTGCGTTCAACGTGCTAGCCAACAATACGGCCGGGGATATGGAGTCCACGCTGGATGGCTATGCCGCCAAGAAATCTACTCGCGATAGCTACGTCACCCTGGCCTGGGTGGGCTACGGTGTGGGTGCTGCCTGCGTTGTCGCGGGGGCAGTCCTGTACGGAATCGGACTCAGAGTCGGGTCGACTTCGTCCACAAACGTGGCCTTCGTGCCGGCGTTTGGGGCAGGTCAGGCGGGCGCCGCATTGGTGGGAGCATTCTAAGATGAAGAAGATTGTTGCTGGTGAACGAGCGAACCGCGGTGTCGGCGCCCTTGTCGTGGCGCTATTGACCCTGGCTGGAGCGGGTTGCTTTCGAAACCCCGATCCTAACAAGTTGACGTGTGACAAGGCCTCGGCCTGTCCCAGCGGCTACTATTGCGCTATCGATGAAAAGAGGTGTGTTGCCGGCGCAGCACCCTCGGTTGACTCTTCGACCTCGATGGACGGCACCGTTGACCAACCGTCGGTCATTGGCGGCGCTGGTGGAGGGACGGGGCACCTCGATGGCGCTTCTTCGCCACTGGACGGCATCATCGACCGAGCGCCTGCTGGCGGCGGTGCAGGCGGCATGAGCTCGTTGGATCTGGGCGCGGGCGGAATCATCGTCGGGGCTGGTGGCGCGGGCGGAATCATCGTCGGGGCCGGCGGATCGGACGGTGCGACAAATGTGATTGACGGAGGTGTCGGTGGAATCGACGGACCCCACGGGTCCGGCGGCACGCCCATCGTCGATGCGCCTCTCGCAGGTGCCGGTGGCTCGGCCAGCGGAGGGGTCACGGCTGTCGGCGGACAGGGTGGCTCCGGTGGCGCGAGCAGCCCTGGCTCGGGCGGCAGTGGCGCCGGCGGCACGACGACGCTGTCCACTGGGGCTACTTGCCAGACCGATGGCCAGTGCACGCTAGGCTTCTGTGTCGACGGCGTTTGCTGCAACAGCAAGTGCAATGGCCAATGCCAGGCTTGCGCCGAAACCGGCACCGTTGGGACGTGCACCACAGTCAAGTCCGGGGCACCTCGCGGCACGACTCGCCTACCCTGCAGTGGCACGGACAAGTGCCAGGGCACCTGTGACGGCTCCAGTCCGACTACATGCAAGATGCCGAACAATGAAACACTCTGCAAGAGTGAGACCTGCTCGGGCAATCAACATACCGTCGCCTCTTACTGCGATGGCACCGGCACGTGCCCGACCAAGACTGCCTCGACGTGTTCGAGCGGCACGTGTGCAACCGACGGCAGCGGCACGTGCCTTGGTTCCTGCACGTCAACCTCGTGCCCCAGCACCCAATACTGCGACTCGACCACAGGCGACTGCACAACGAAGAAGGGGAACGGAACCGGCAACACGTGCGCGACAGGGGCCCAGTGCACATCTGGTTTCTGCGCATCGGACGGTATCTGTTGCCCGCCGACCTGTACGGGCCAATGCCAAACCTGTAACAACAGCTCGGGAACTTGCACCCGGGTGGCGTCGGGCCAACCGGTGGGGGGCCGTCTCGCGTGCACGAACTCAACCGACACTACATGTGGTGGGCGTTGCGACAACACGTCCGACAATTGTAGCTATCCAGGTAGCACTACGAGCTGTGGAGCCGCGCCCAGTTGCACCACGCCGGACTACGGGTCGAGTATCGCTGGGGCGTGCAATTCACAAGGCTCCTGCACATCGACAACAACGAACTGCACTTCGTCGGGCCAGGCCTGCATCGGCGGCAGCTGCAAGACGAAGATCGCAAGCAACAGCGCGACAACATGCCAGGTCAATGGACAATGCCAAAGCGGACACTGTTGCAGCGGCACCGGCACCTGTCGCGACTTCAACAACGACAGCTCCAACTGTGGCGGCTGCGGCATCATCTGCCAAAACGGTCAAACCTGCAACGGTAGTGGTAGCTGCGCGTGTCCGAGCGGCACGGCCGACTGTGATGGCACGGGTTGTGTCGACATACTCTCGTCCGACACTCACTGCGGCTCGTCATGCACGAGCTGCTATAGCAAGCCAGGCTATAGCTGTAGCGGAGGGAGCTGCGCCTGTTCAGGGAAGCTGGTTGGCAACTGCGGCTGCCTCGGCTGGGATTTCAACAACGGTAGTCAACAGGGCTGGATCATAAGTAGCTTCTATAGTGGAACCCTATGCGACGGTATGGATATTGGGACGGGGAACATCGCTTCATTTGACGGAACTCAGGGACTCTTTGTGGACTTCAGCGGTTCGGGTTGCGCCGCCGTGATTGAAGTTCCGGTATGTAGTAACAGCAGCACCAATACGGCTGCCTTGAACGGTCTTGCGTTCTCCGCGGAGGTCCTCTTTGAAGAGGCCTTCCCTGGATCGATAGAGCTATGGGACAACGCCGCTTACAGCATCGGCACCAACGTCGGTGGCAGCACGATTCCGGCGAACACGTGGACCAACGTCACCGCGACGATCTCGGACTCCGGCAGCGCCAGCAACGAGTTTGGCATACGCTTCAAAGCCCCTTTCGATTCGACGTGGAGTGGAAGGGTCTGGATCGACAAGATCACACTCAAGTGAGGCCACGTCAGGGGCTACCCGATTCCTCGCTGCGGCTAGCGGCTATCTCCTCTTCATGCTGGCGAGGTTTCGCGAGCGTCGCGTCCGGCGACGAATCGTTACTCGACCGTCACGCTCTTCGCCAGGTTGCGAGGCTGATCCACGTCCGTTCCACGTGCTACGGCCACATTGTAGGAGAGAAGCTGCAGCGGCAATACCGTCAGCAGGGGCTGTAGCAAGGGTGGCGCATCCTCGACCCACAGCACGTCTTGGCAATGGGCCTTGATGGAATCGTCACCCTTGGTAGCCACCGCGATCACGTGACCTTCACGGGCACGAACCTCGGCCAGATTGGAGAGCACCTTGTCGTATCCCTTGCCCTTCGTCGCGATGACCACGACGGGCAGGCCGTCGTCAATCAGAGCGATGGGCCCGTGCTTCATCTCGCCCGCGGCGTAGCCCTCGGCGTGGATATACGAAATCTCCTTCAGCTTGAGCGCACCTTCCAGCGCGATGGGGTAGTTGGTGCCTCGGCCAAGAAAAAGGAAATCCCGCGCGTGCATGTACTTGCGGGCCAGCTCGCGCAAGTCTCCGTTCATGCGGAGGGTTTCGCTCATCTTGTGCGGTATTTGGATGAGCTCGCCGATGAGGTCGGCCGCCGCCTGGTCGGCAAGCTCGCCGTTGCGACGACCGAGGTGGATCGCGAGCAGTGCGAGCGCGGCCAACTGGGCGGTGAAACACTTTGTCGATGCCACGCCGATTTCTGGACCGGCGTGGGTGTAAAGGACCAAGTCTGAGGCACGGGCGATGGCGGAATCGACCACGTTGCAGATCGCGAGCGTGCGTGCTCCGCGGGCTTTGGCCTCTTTGAGCGCAGCCAAGGTATCCGCAGTCTCGCCACTTTGGGAAATCGCGACCACGAGGTCGGTCTTCCTCACCACCGGCTCGCGGTAGCGGAATTCGCTCGCCAGGTCGACCTCGCACGGCACGCGTGCGACATTCTCCACCAAGAATTTTCCGACCAGCCCCGCGTGGTAGGACGTTCCGCATGCCAGGATAGAGACTCGCTGCGGCAGCTCGCCGAGCTGCTGATCGTCGAGGCTGACGTCGTTGCTTTCGACCAAGAGCCGACCGCGAAGCGTTTCGCTGACCGCATCCGGCTGCTCATGGATTTCCTTGAGCATGAAGTGGGGAAAGCCGCCCTTCTCGGCCTGACCCGCAGTCCAGGTCACGCGCTTCTGCGCGCGCGTTCGCGGGCGGCCATCGAGGTCGGTCACGTTGACCGACGCGCTCGTCAGCGAGACCACATCCCCGTCTTCGAGGAAGATCACGTCACGGGTGTACTCGAGGATGGCCGGCGCGTCCGAGGCTACGAAATGCTCGCCGTCTCCGATTCCCACCACCAGAGGCGAGGCATTTTTCGCGGCAACGAACTCGCCAGGATGACGGTCCGAGAGCACCGCGATGGCGTACGAGCCTTCCACTTGCTTGAGGGCGGTCCGGACCGCGTCGGTCAGGCTGGCTGCGCCCTTGGCCAGGGCTTCGTCGATGAGGTGGGCAATCACCTCGGTGTCGGTCTGCGACGTGAACTTGCGTCCCGAGGCCCTCAGGCGGTCGCGCAAGATCGCGTGATTCTCGACGATTCCGTTGTGAACCACGCAGACTGACCCGGACCGATGCGGATGGGCGTTTTCGTCGGACGGACGACCGTGGGTGGCCCAGCGGGTGTGCCCAATCCCCAGCGTCCCAGTGGGTTTGCTCTCCGCCAGAAGTCTTTCCAGCGCTGCCAGCTTACCTTGACAGCGCAGGACCCGGGTCTGCTTGCCTTCGACGACTGCGATGCCTGCGGAATCGTAGCCGCGGTATTCAAGTCGTCGCAGGCCAGCGATAAGCACTGAGGTCGCGTCGCGCGACCCTGAATAACCAACTATGCCGCACATGGGCTAGGTTTACTCGGGCGGTCTCGGCATATCAAGGGGCTTCTGGACCTGCGGATGACATGTTAGGGATCTTGCGATTCTGGAGAGGATAAGCGCATGAACCGACGTCATTGCTGGTCTCTGGCCGTGCTGGTCAGTTGCTTGGCCGCAAGCTCGTGCCGCAGCCACTCAGCGGGACTACGCAGGACGGGCGCGGGCGATAGTGAAAGGTTCGTGGCAGCCGAGCATGTTCCCGACGGAAAGTTCCGAGGCCAGCCGGCCGTGGCGAGAAAAGGAATTTACATGGGACTTACTGAGAAGTTCAATCGATACTACACGGACCCCGCGTGGAAGCCCGAAGCAACCGTGTACGTTAGCCCGACCGGAGGAGGGACCGGCAGTTCGCGCAACAGCCCCCGGGCGGTCGCTCCGGCCATCAAGGGCCTTCGTCCCGGCACGACGATGGTCTTCTTGCCTGGCAAGTACTCGGGTTGCTACCAAATCGACGATGAGCACGGCGGCACGTACGATAAGCCGGTGGTGTTATACGGCGAGCGCAATCGTGATGGCTCGCTTGGCGTCAGCATCAGTTGTTGTTCCACGGGAAGCAAGAGGTGCCTTAACCTCGAGGCCGCCGACTACGTCGCCATCGATGGCTTCGAGCTTGTCGGCGGCGACTACGGGGTCAGGGCTGTGGGGGCGGGATTGGCCGCCAACGAGCACCAGAAGGGCGTCGCCGTCCTCGACAGCGTCGGACATGGGCAGTACAAGGACCCGTTCTTCACCGGGCAATCAGATTGGTTTGTGATCGAACGGTCGACCGCCTACGACACCGGAAAAGGCGACGGTCACGGAATCTACCTGAGCAACGGCAGCGACTGGAACATCGCCCGGTTCAACGAGACGTTCAACACCGCGTCGTCGGACTTCCAGATCAACGCCGATCCCCTGCTTGCTTGTGCCGACCGTGGGCTCCGCTTCGATGATCCCGAATGTGATGCCTTGGCCGGAACCAGCTTGACGGGAGGACGAGGGGCTTCGGATTTCATGCTCGTAGAAGGCAACTTCTTTCACCACAGCCAGGCGCAAGGAGCCAACTTCGCTTCGGTCAGGAACAGCGTCGTTCGCAACAATATCTTCGCGTTTCCGGCCCGCCACGGTGCGAGCTTTTACCAAGAGACCAAGAATCCGAAGCTCGGATCGTCCAACAATCTCATCGCGCACAACTTGTTCGTCACCTCTGTCGAGGGGAAGCGGCTCCTGAGCGTGATCGGCAACTCGACCGGCAACCGGATCGAGAACAACCTCGTGGTGGCGGTGCGACTCGATGGCGGTACCGCCATCGCCGACCCGGAGGGCGAGTTGCTCGCGACCGACGCAAGCTCGCTGGGCGCGAACACCTTCGAGCACAACGCCTGGATATCGGGTCACTTCGGCTCAAGCGACGAATCGTCGCCTTATACCCCCGGCGCGACCGAGTACCGGCTGACGTCATTCGAGGCGTCGTGGTTTGCAGCTTTTCCGACGCACCTGGGGCACGAGCCTTCGGCGTTGGCGCCGAGCCCGACGGCGCCTTGGTTGGACAAGGGCGATCTGTTGGCTGAGGTTGCAACGGACCTGAACGGGCGTACCCGGCACGCCCCTGTCGACCTGGGGCCCTACGAGAGGTGACGCCATGGTGAAGTCGCCGGAGACTACTGACGCGTCCACTGGAATCGGCTACTCTTGCAGCGCAGAAGTAGTTGAAGAGAGGAACACATGATCATCCTAGTCACCGGCACAGCAGGGTTCATCGGCTCCGCACTGGCGATGCGCCTGCTCGCCCGCGGAGATCAGGTCATCGGCATCGACAACCATAACGACTACTACGATCCGGCGATCAAAGAAGCCCGGCTGGCGAGGTTCGCCTCGCATGCCAACTACACCCATCTTCGCATCGATCTCGCGGACAAGAGCGCTATCGAGGATGCCTTTGCGAAAGGCAGGCCGCAACGGGTGGTCAACCTTGCCGCCCAGGCGGGGGTGCGATATTCGCTGGAAAATCCGCTGGCCTATATCAACAGCAACATCGTGGGGTTTACGCACATCCTGGAGGGCTGCCGGCATCACAAGGTCGAGCACCTCGTCTACGCCAGCAGCTCGAGCGTCTACGGCGCGAACACCTCGATGCCGTTCTCGATCCACCAGAACGTCGACCATCCGCTGAGCCTGTACGCTGCAAGCAAGAAGGCCAATGAGCTCATGGCGCACACCTACAGCCACCTGTTTGGTTTGCCGACGACCGGGCTGCGGTTTTTCACCGTCTACGGTCCCTGGGGGCGACCTGATATGGCCCTGTTCAAGTTCACCAAGGCGATCCTCGCCGACAAGCCCATTCAGGTCTTCAACTTCGGCAACCACCGTCGCGACTTCACCTACATCGATGATATCGTCGAGGGCATTGTCCGTGTCCTTGATCGTCCGGCGCCTGCGAATCCGGCGTGGAGTGGTGATCGACCGGATCCTGGAACCAGTCGGTCACCATGGCGCGTCTACAACATTGGCAACAACAAGCCGGTCCAGCTGACCGACTACATCGCGGCGATCGAGAAGGCCCTGGGCAAGCAAGCCAAGAAGGAGCTTCTGCCGCTCCAGGCCGGCGACGTGCCCGACACCTTCGCGGATGTAGACGACCTGGTCGAGCAATTCGGGTATCGGCCGGCGACTACGGTCGAGGACGGGATCAGTCGCTTTGTGGCGTGGTATCGGGCGTACTTCAAGGTTTGAGCCCACGACGGAATTGCGAGCCCGGACGGGTGCAGATACCCGTGCCGCCCCCCGCGTCGGGTTTTTCGCTGACTCCGGGAGAGCGCGTGATATCCTCAAGTTCCTTCCAGGATGATGGAGAAAGGTTCGACTAACATGACTTCACTCCCCCACAAGATCGCCGCAAAGACGGCGGTCGTTGGTGTCATAGGACAGGGCTATGTTGGGTTGCCCCTGGCCCTCGTGTTTGTGGAAGCCGGTTTTCGGGTTGTCGGCTTCGACGTCGATGCCAAGAAGATCGAGGCGCTTACCGCGGGGAAGTCCTACATCAAGCACGTCGGTCCCCAACGGGTTGAGACCGCCGTTCGCAGTGGTGCGTTCTCTGCAACCACGGACTTCAATCGTCTCACGGACTGCGATGCGATCTTGATCTGCGTGCCGACGCCACTCGGTCGCCATCGCGAACCAGACAATTCGTACATCCACGCGACCGCTCGCGAGATTGCGCAACGGCTTCGGCGAGGGCAGTTGGTGGTTCTGGAATCGACGACCTATCCGGGCACCACCGACGAGGAAGTCCTGCCTATCCTGGAGCAGACGGGATTGAAATCTCCCGCCGATTTCTTCCTGGCTTTCTCGCCCGAGCGTGAAGATCCGGGCAACCAGAGCTTCTCGACCCGAACCATTCCCAAGGTGGTCGGTGGCATCAACGCGGAATCGACCGAGGTCGCCGTGGCACTGTATCGCGCGGGTCTTGACCGCGTGGTTCAGGTGTCCCACTCGCGGGTGGCGGAATCGACGAAGTTGCTAGAGAACATCTTTCGTTCAATCAACATCGCGCTGGTGAACGAGCTCAAGATGACCTTCCTGAGCATGGGCATCGATGTTTGGGAGGTGATTGCAGCCGCCAGCACGAAGCCATTCGGTTACATGCCGTTCTACCCCGGGCCAGGGCTGGGCGGGCACTGCATTCCGCTCGACCCGTTCTACCTGTCGTGGAAGGCTGCCGAGCACGGCATATGGACGCGGTTCATAGAGCTGGCGGGTGAGATCAACACCCAGATGCCGCGCTTCGTGATCTCGCGCATCGCGAACGCGCTGAACGAAGACGGCAAGGCACTCAAAGGCTCTCGCGTGCTGCTACTCGGTCTTTCCTACAAGGCGAACATCGATGACCCGCGTGAATCGCCGTCGTTCGAGCTGCTGGAGCAACTATCTGAAGCGGGCGCCGCCGTCGAGTACTGCGATCCCTATTTCCCCGAAGCGCCACGCATGCGAAAGTACAAGCTCGCAATGAGCTCCGTTCCGTGCACGCCGGAAGCCTTCGCCGGGTTCGACGCGCTGGTGGTGGCGACCGCACACGATGAGTTCAAGAAGCCCGAGCTCTACCGCAACGTGAAGTTGGTGGTGGATTCCAGGAACATGATTGCCCCGCTCCTGAAAGACCTGCAGGGCAGCACGATGCGTTTGGTGAAGGCGTAGGTCGGGCGGCTCCAGGCGCTCGGCTGTATGTCCCGCCCCAGGACGTTCGCAGGCCTCGCTACATCGGGGCCTGCGGCTCGGTGATACGGCGGATACCTTCGCGAACGCCCACACGTGGCTTCCAGCCGAGCAGATCCACCGCCCGATTGCTTTCGTAGGTCAGTTGCGCGAGGGCGGACCGAAGACGGTAAGGAGCGATCGGCGACTGCCGCCCCAGCGCGCCGAGTAGAATCTGGCTGACACGGCCGAGGCCAAATACCACGGGCCGCGGTACGCGGATCGTGCGACCCGTCCCGCCAACTGCATCAAGGACGTTCTGCTGAGTCAGGTGCTCGGGATCGATGACATGAATCACCTCGCCGCGGTGCAGTCGCTTCTGCCAAGCTGCCACGATGGCGTCGACCACGTCATCAATCCAGACCAGGGGCAGCTCAAGCGACCCATCGCCCAGGACCAGCCATCGCCCAGCGGCCCGGCGAGCGACCGCCCCGTTGACGAGAGGGATGCCGCCACCGAAAATCTGGCCTGGCCTCAGAATCACGCACGGCAACCCAGCGCGCGCCGCCTCTCGCACACGATTCTCTGCCTCCAGCTTCGCGCGCGTATACGCCCCGCGTTCGTCGGCATGTGGTTCAAGTGGTGCATCCTCCCCGACTGGGCCCTTTCCGGACGAGCCCGCCCAATCCACCACGGACATCGATGAGATGTGCACGAGTTGGGTGACGCCGTGTTTGCGGCAAGCGTCGACCACGTTTTGCGTGCCCACAACCGTTCCGCCGAGGTGCTCTGGCCATCCACCCTTCATGGACGCGCCGACGTGCATGACGGTGTCCGCACCCGCGACTGCCCGGTCGACCGCGACCGAGTCGCCAAGATTCCCAAAGCAGTACTCGACACCGGCGAGGGGCTTTTCCGGGATGCGCCGTACGAATGCGCGCACCTTCTTGCCATCCGCCACCAGGCGGCGCAGCAAGGTCGATCCAAGCGAACCGGACGCACCGGTCACCAGGGCCTCAACGTGCGGCGAGAGCACGAACTTGGCGACGCTCGCGGCGTATTCTACTTCGGCCGCCCGCGCGATCTTTTCGATCCAGCGGACAACCTCCGCCGCGTCCTCGACGGTCACCGGAGGCGGCGCGCCTTCCGACAGACGCGCGTAGAAGTCCGCCACCAGGTTGCGCAGCCCCTGGTATGCCTTGACCTGCTTGCGCGCGAATTTCCAAACCCCGACGGGGACATCAACCAGGGGTTGCACGGAGTCCGTGATAGCGTTGACCAGGCGCTCGGCCGCCTTGGGCAACGGTGTGGTCGCGCGCTTGCCGTGAAACATGGCGAACAGATCCACGCGCAGAACGCCCCGCGTTCCGTGAATGATGATTTGGCTCTGCATGGGCTTCGTGTTCCACGAGAGCTGGAATTGGCCCAGGCCTCGCTGGCAGCGTGCCACCGAACGCCATTCGTCGTAGGCCAGGTTCGGATCGCCGCCAAGACTGGACCACGTGCCCGTGACTTCCTCGATCGGCCCCAATAGGGTTTGCATGAGGTAGAGGCAATGCACGCCAAGGTCGCGGTAGGGATATCCGGCCTTGCGATAGTGCGGAGGAAGAGGACCGCCTTCATAGGGTGGGTACTCCGAACCGCGCAGGATGTCGACCGAAACGACACGACCCAAGCCACCTGATCGCACGGCATCGAGCGCGCGACGAACCTGTGGGTCGTACAGCAAGGAATGGTTGACGCTCGCGGTGAGATTCTTCCGTCGGGCGAGCTCCGCGATCGCAAGAGCATCCTCGACGCTTTCCGCGACGGGTTTCTCGATGAGCACGTGGCAGCCACGCTCAAGGGCCTCCATGGCCACCGCGGCGTGGGCGGACGGAGGCGTCAGCACGTGGATGACGTTCGCGCCGGCGGCCACCAGGGCTTCCAGCGACGGGAACGCGCGGGTTCCCCACTTTTCAGCGTTTTCCTTCGCCTTTTGGCTGTCCAGGTCGGCCACGCCGACGAGCTCGACGTTCGCAAGCTCCTTGACGGCGGCGACGTGAAATTCGCAGATATTGCCCGCGCCGACCATGCCGGCAGCAAGACGTGCTTGACTCATCGGTTCCCTCGCTTGCGAAGAGCAGTCTCCTGGACGATCCGATCCACCTCGGCAACCCGCGCCTCCCAAGTCTCGGAGGCCATGGCGCTAGAACGACTCCGCCTCTTTTCGGGCGAATCGTCACGTAGGGCTTGTTCGATCGCCAGCCGCACGCCCTCATGATCCTCGCCCACCGCGCACCATTGAGGGTAGCGACGAACCTCCGGGACCGCCGTGGAGACGACGGGCAAGCCCGCCGACAGGTATTCCCTGAGCTTAATCGGATTGACAAATGGCATGCGGTCGATGGTCCGGTACGGAATCAGGCCGATGTCGAAGCCCTTGCAGTATGCGGGAAGGTCCCGATGCTCGCGGCGGCCGAGCAAGTGCACATTTGGGAGCCCCGCTACCACCGTCGTGTCCACCGCGATGGGGCCGATCAGAACCAGGCTCCACTCAGGATGGGAACGAGCGAGATGGGCGATGAGGTCGAGATCCACCCAATCCTGTAGGGTGCCGTAGAAGCCAATCACAGGATGCGGCAGCCGTGCGACATCCGCGGGAATCGGTGTTTCCGGCGCGAGCGCTCGGGAAAAGAACGCGGCGTCCACCCCATGGGGCGAGAGGTGGGTGTTGGGGTTGACCATACGTTTCCGCTCGGCGAGCGCGTGGGTCACGGCAAAGACGCAGTCGGCACGCCCGAGCAGCGAATTCTCAGCGGCCAACATGGGTGCGGCGTCGATGTAGGAAAACATCGAGAACTCGTCGACGCAGTAGTAGACGGTCAGCGATTCACCAAAAGCCCCGACGTAGTCGGCGACGTTGGGTAGAAACGTCCAGAGTTGGAAATCCGAAATGTGCAACCGAATCCGCAATGCCCGCACGGTCGCCCTGAGAACCTGTCGGTTGATCTGCCGTGCGACGGCATGATGAGGCAGCGGCAGCACGATCGGCGTGAAGACCCAAAGGTCGTTCTCGACGTTGACCGGCCCTTTCGCAACGTCCTTGAGCTTACGTCCCAGCCTGCCCAAGTCGCGGCCACTGGATAACTTGGGCGTGCGCATGCCAACCGAGTTGAGCCACAGGACCCGACGGGTGCGCGCCAATTCCCGCAGCACGTGATGACAGGAGGTGGGATCCTCGTTGTAGTCTTTGGCGAAAGCGATGATGCTGGGGGCGCAAGTCAAGGTGGCGGCACGATATCGACGTGCATTGGGCAGGTCAATGCGGAATGTATTCGACTGTGTGACGCATTGGTGGCGGGTTGTCACGAGGGCCAACGTCGAGTAATATGCGCAGCTCCATACGATGACTCACGACTGCGTGCGACCGACCATAGCTTCGCAAAAATGTTGACGACACTATCCTTACTCCGAGAGGATCTGCGCCGGAAGGCGCTCTTCCGCTACAACAAAGACGACTGGAAGAGCCTGCTCCAGACTGTCCTCGCGGATGGGACGGCTGCTATGGTTCTATACAGGGCCATGCAAGCGTCGCGTCGCCACCGTCTTCCCGTCCTCGAGATGGTCTTCAACAAGATGAGCTCGGCATGCCTCAACTGCGTGATTGGGCGAGGTGCCGACTTCGGTCCGGGGTTCGTGTTGGCACACTCGACCGGCGTGGTCATCAACGGAGCAGTGCGGGGAGGGCGGAACGTCATCCTCGAGCACCAGGTAACGATTGGGGCGGAGCGCGGGAACAGTCCGGCGCTGGGCGACGACGTCTACATTGGTGCGGGAGCAAAGGTCATTGGTTCTATCACGCTCGGGAACGGCGCCCGGGTCGGGGCCAATGCGGTGGTCGTCAAGGACGTGGAAGACCACTCTACCGTGGCAGGTGTTCCAGCACGGTGCGTGCGAAAGCGGGAGCACGACAAAGCACCGACTGAATAACCGATGAGACCGCGTGGCCAAGCGTCGCCCGTGAGTGCAGGCCAAGGTTGCGACCGACGTCTACGTGTGCTGATTCTCACCAAGGTCTTTCCCAACTCGGTGAACAGGCACGGATCCGCTTTCAATCGTCAGCAATTCGTTCGCCTGTCCCGGCTTTGCGACGTGCATTTGCTCGCCCTGATTCCTTGGTTTCCTGGGGCCCATTTGTTCGCAACGACCTCGGAAGCTGGCCGCCTGCATTCCGTTCCGGCACGCGAGGAGATCGACGGTCTCGAGGTGAAACATCCGCGGGCTTTCTTTTTTCCCCGCTTCGGGTACGCCATGAACCCGCTGACGTTCGCGCTCTCCTTGCTGCCGACAGTGGTTCCGCTGCGGAAGCAGGTAGATGTCATTTTGGGCTCTTGGGCCTTCCCCGATGGAATCGCCGCGATTGAGCTCGGCCGGTGGCTCGGACTTCCGGTTGTCGTGAAGGTACACGGATCGGATCTGAACCTCCTGACCGGTTATGGCGGCATTCGCCGGGTCCTCCGCCGCAAGCTTCCGCTAGCCGACCGTTTGGTGGCGGTCAGTCGTCCCCTGGCCGCAAAAGCGGCCGAGCTCGGGGTGTCGGCCGACCGCATTGCCGTGGTGCCGAATGGAGTGGATCGAGCTCTGTTTGCTCCACGTGACCGAATGGAGGCAAGGCGAGAGCTTGGCTTGCCATCTGGCCAGCTCATTCTCTACGTTGGGCGACTCGAGTCCGCGAAGGGCGTGCTCGACTTGCTGCAAGCCTTCGACCAAATCGCACCGTCGTCCCCGGACCTGTGCTTGGCCCTCGTCGGAGAAGGGAGCGAGATGTCGCGCTGCCGTGACGCGCAGTCGAAATGGCCGGGCCGCGTGTTCGTTCCTGGGGTACAGCCGCTCGCCCAGGTGGCACGCTGGACGGCGGCGTGCGACGTTCTGACCCTGCCCAGCTGGAACGAAGGAACTCCCAATGTCGTATTGGAGGCGTTGGCGTCGGGCCGGCGCGTGATTGCGACGCGGGTGGGCGGGATCCCAGACGTTCTTGGTACGGCGGCGATCGGCGAGATGGTTTCTCCGCGCCGACCAGATGAGCTGGCCCCGGCACTGCTGCGGGCAGCGTACAGCAGTTATGACCCGATGGCGGTAGCCGCCGCCGGGCCGCCAGACTGGGATGTCAGCGCGGGTCTTCTGCACCAAGTCCTATTGTCCGCGCGGGACGGATCGGCGATTCCCGACGAACTTCGACCAGGCGCCATGCGGCAGGCCACATCCACTGCGGCCGACGGCTAGAGAGGTTGTCGGTAGCTGCCTAGTCGTTCTCATCGGCCGCCTCACCCTGCCGTCCTACAAGACCGCCATCGACGTGAGGCTGCAGCTTCCAGATGCTGCCTTCGTGCGAGTCCATCGCCAAACGGGCATGCGAGCGCAGCCATTCGGCGACTTTGGGATAGCTGTGCCACTTGTCGAATGGTTCGACGTAGTACTTGGCACCCAACCGCGCGTATTGCTGAACGCTATTGCTCTCGGGTTGGTCGTTCGCCACCACCCAGCCACGCGTGTCGCTGAGGTAGAATAAGCGCGGGTCTTGGAAGTTGTTGGCCGTATTCCACTCCTCGTCGTAGGAAAAGGAACGCGCGCGAACCACGATCAGATCGCCAGGGGACGCGGTCGAGGCCAAGCGTCGTCCAAGAAGCGCCTCGGGTTCAGCGGGCTGCGTTCGGATGCGATAGACCGCGCGTGCATATTGAAGAGACGAAAGCACCGCGACGGTTCCCCCGATCCAGGCCCATCCGCGCCGCTGCGGCGCAAATCTCTGCGCGAGATCGTCGAAGGCATGAGCGAGCACATGCGCCGCCAGCGGGATGGCCACCAGATGATAGTGTGCGCCCCAGTAGTAATTGCAAGCATATCGGAAGGCCACCACGATCATCGCCAGATTGCCGGCAAGAAGCGACCACTCGATCGCGTGGATACGCCGCCGCAGGGCAAGCCAGAGTCCAGCAAGAACCGCGGGAAATCCGGTTCCCAAGATGACATTGTTCTTGAGCGCTTCTTGCCACAGTCGTGGATCGATCAAGTGCCTCAAGTGCGGCGTTTTGGCATCGCCACCGCTCAAGATGCCGAACGTGTTCCCGTAGGTCAGGTACAAGTTTCGTGCGTGGTACAGGTACGCGCCAACCACAAGCACCGTCGTGGCCCAGGTCAACCACAGCGCAGGGCGTTTGAAAAGCGCACGGGCCGACAGCCACACCAGCACGAACTGCGCCACGCCGAGCGCGAGCATCGTCGGCTTGACCAGGCCAGCAATCGTCGTCGCCGCGCACGCCACGACGAGGGTTCTGTGGCTGGGAGCTTCGACGTGCCGGCTGAAGGCATCCCACGCGACAACAAAGAAAAGAAACGCCAAAGGATCGGGTTGAACGCTGGTTGAGATGTTGACGGTTCCTTTCGCTGATAGGAGGAGCGTCACAGCGAACAACGCAGGCCACGGCCCAAATCGCCGCCGGAGGTTTCCAAACAGCACCAGATAGGCCAGCACCATCGACAGCATGGACAGAAGCTGGCCGGGCCACTCGGCGTATCCCACCAAATGCATGACCAAGGCGATGAGCGCGGGGACCAGTTGGAGCTCGCTCTCGACATACCCAGGCCCGTTCCCTCCCCAAGCAATTCGCGGGAACAACACATCGATGCCGTCCCGCCAGAAGTAACGCGCAATAGTCTGCGTATCCGCGCCCCTCCAACCGCCCAGGTCGTCCACGATCTGATCGGGCCTGCGAACCAGACCTTGCAAGAGAAACCACGCGACCAGAATTCCGAGTCCGACCCAGGCAACAAGCCGGGCCGATGTCTCGCGAACGGGGCGGCAAGCCTTACTCGATCGGGTTGTCATCGCGCTTTGCAGAATACCCGACTTTCCCGAGGCGGCATTAACACGCTTCGACCACCCATGGACCACCGTGATCGTTGACAACGGCCGGCCTGGACATGCCCCAAAGACAGCGAATTCGGACTTGCGCACTCACAGATTTGGCGCTCCGGCCTCAGGGGCTGTTCGTAGGTGCGAATTCTGCATGAGACGTTTCAGCTCGGATATTACCCGAGCGATCCCATCTTGTGACGCGATTGAAAACAATGTGTCGCGTTTCAGATCTGTGCATAGTGTGAACAGGATCTTGTGCTATGCGATGGCTTCGGTGGACGGCCGCTCGCCGCCGAGAGAACAAACTTGGTATGACCCGAGATTGGACTCTCGCCGCCGCCAAGTGAAGTATGAGCCCGGATAGGACAGCCATGAGGAAACACAAGAATGTTGTCGTTCTATTTGTTCCGTGTTCGGAACCGCACGGATTGCTCAATGACCTGCCATATGCGCTGCTTTATCTTGAACGCGCACTGAGAGACCTCGGTCTCGAGATCATTCTGCTGGATGAGTCGCGGCAGCCGGATTACGCAGCAGCGCTTGAGGAAAAGCGCGAACGAATTCTGCTCGCCGGTGTCAGCGCCATGACCGGTCATCAAATCCACGGGGGTATCGCGTTTTCGAAGCGAATCAGGAAGATCTGCGACGCTTCCATCGTATGGGGAGGGTGGCACGCTAGCCTGCTGCCCGAGGAAACGCTGCGGGAGCCGTATATTGATTTCGCAGTCATCGGTCAGGGCGAGCGTCCCCTGCGACAACTCGTGGAGCGACTCCTTGCCAATCAGGATGTCTCCGACATCCGCGGTCTCGCGTTCAAGCGAGGCGCTCAAGTCGTGGTCAACCGCAGAGAAGCCGCCGAGAACTTCAATTCGTTTCCGAGCGTAAACTGGAACCTTGTCGATTTCGATGAATATGTCTATTCCTGGTTGCCCCACGCTAGACGCGCCATTGGCTACTTCACTAGCCATGGGTGTCCTTTCAACTGCGCCTTCTGCAGTGTTGCGCAATCCTACGGACGGCGGTGGTACCACAAGTCGGTCACGCAGGTTATCGAAGAGCTTCAGTTCCTGAAGCAGAGCGCACGCATCGACGGCGTTTCGTTCGAGGACGACAACTTCTTCGTGAACGCAGACTTCTGTCGCGAACTCGCATCCGCCATGATCGAAGCCAAGCTGAACTTGAAATGGAAGTGCGGGGCGCACCCTCGCCTGATGACGGAGAACTTCACCGGCGCGGACTTAGAGCTTTTCGCTCGATCCGGTTGCTGGCGAATCTACATTGGCGCAGAGTCGGGCGACCAAACGGTGCTTGACATCATTGACAAGAAGGCGCGGGTGGAGCACACCTTCCGGTTCGTCGAGATGCTCAAGCCCACCGAGATTATCCCGCGCCTTTCGACCATGGTCTGCCTGCCGATGGATCCGGCCCGGGATTTCGACTTGACAGTAGATATGATAGGCCGAGCTAAGCTCATTGACCCAAGGTTGCAGGCAAGAGTATGGTCATACACGCCGTATCCAGGAACAGCCCTGTACGACAGAGCACGACAGAAGGGCTTTGTGCCGCCGCAAACCCTGGAGGGCTGGGCAAACCATACGCTACTGGAATTCAAGGCGCCTTGGGCACCGCAAGGGCACGAAAGGAGGCTGAAGGCTTTCACAGAGTGCTATTTCCCAATGCTTGATCTTCAAGCGCACAGCCAATCCCTTTCCCCGCCAATACGCGCGTTGACATCCCCCATCAGCGAGCTTCTTTTCTCGATCGCCCGGTGGCGCGTGGAGAACAGCCGCTACGGTTTCCCCTTGGAGCCATCGATCTACTTTGGGTTTCAAGGTCTTTGTTCACGATCCAGGAAAGCCCTCAAGAGCCGTCTTCCGGCCCGATGGATCGATTTCCTGCGGGCAAGGGGCTCTGGGGCAGCCCTGCCAGTCTGAATTCCGAAATGCCGCCCGGCAATCGCAAACGGACTGCGAACGCCGGAGCAGACTCCTGTGGGAGTTAGTCTCGCATACTAGCTTTTCTCGATCATCAACCGACACTAATCAAGTATGGTCGTCTTCATGCTGTCTCACATCAATCACCGTGTTCTCTCAATCAAACGGCTGAGGACGGTCATGACGAAGGTGGCGGAACACCCCGCGGGGTTCGCAATCCTGAATGGATGGTCGCGCCCGCGCGGAGTCTTCGACACGTTCGAGGCCGCCCGCCAAGCCTGCCGGAAAGCACGCACGATAGCCCAACCCGACGCCGCCGATCTGGTCGAGCCAAACTTCGAGCTCAGCGTGCGGAGGCGGGCCAGTGACTATCCCGTCCTGTTCTGGTTGTGCCAAATCGCCAGCACGGGCTCGCTCCGTGTGCTCGACTTCGGCGGTGGGGCGGGACAGTCCTACTACCAGTACCGTGACCTGTTGCCCGCCGGGGCGATCGAGCGATGGACCGTGCTCGAGCTGCCGACCGTGGTAGAGCAGGGAAAGCGCAAGGCTGCCGAGCGCGGTGCCAACAACCTCGTCTTCACGTCATCGTTCCGCGAAGGCGCCGCGTGCAACGTGCTCCTCGCGGCCGGCTCGCTGCACTATTGGGAGGGCTCGCTTTCCAGCTTTGCCGCCGAGGTGGGGGGCTTACCCAAGCACGTCATTGTGAACCGCAGCCCGATGCGCGCGACGGGCGATGCTTTCATCACCGTCCAGACCGGCGCGCACTGGGCTGTACCGTGCCTGGTCCGTAGTCTAGACCAGCTGACGCAGGAGATGGAGGCGCTAGGCTTCGATCGGGTGGACGACTGGAACGAGCCCGAAAAGACACTGCACTTCCCCTGGCTTCCGGACCACGAGGCACGCTACCTGGGCGTCTATTTCCGCCGCTGACGCCATCATGGGCGGCCTCAGCGCCGCCGCTCGCCGCGAGCCGACACAAGCGAGTCCAGCTGAGCTTGCATGATCTGTAACTGAGAGAGCATGGTCGGTCCGAGAGTTACCTTCGGTGCCTCGGTAAACGAACCGGTTGGTGCTGTCGCGGGATTTCCCAAAGTATCCGACGCACGCATTTCGCTCGGTCTGGCGCTCGCGGCTGGGGCAAGCGCCTGGCCACTTCGCGATGGTTCGAGCCAGTGCCGCTCGCGAGCGAAGGGATAGTGCGGCAGCGAAAGCAGACGCCGTCGGCCAAGAGCCTGGAAGCCTTCCCAATCGACGGAAATTCCAGCCAGCCAGAGTTGCCCAACCGCGCGCGTGATGGATCGCGATTCGGCATCGGGTCGGTCGTCGAGGCTGGCGATGGCAATCTGCCGAGAGCGATCCTCGGCGATCTGCATGGCCAAGGTCGCGCTCGTGCGACGGGGACCGACCTCGAGGAGCACCCGCGATGGATCGGCCCAAGCCACGCGAATCGCCTCCATAAACCGAACCGTTACGCGCATGTGTCGCGCCCAATATTGCGGATCGACGGCCTGCTCTTTGGTGAGATAGGCGCCGGTTGCGGTGGACACGATGGGAATGCGCGGAGGTGAGAGCTTCACCCGACCCAACCGGTCCGCGAACGGGCCAACCGCAGGGTCCACCATGGCGGAATGGAATGCGTGCGAGGTGACAAGGGGCTTGCACGCCAGCCCCTCTCGTTCGAGATCTGCTTGGAATGCCTGGATTTCGCCGGCTGGACCGGAAACCACGCACAAGCTTGGGCTGTTCGATGCTGCGAGGGCAAGACTGCCAACCAAGCGCGGTTCAATCGCAGAAGCTGGCGCGCGCACGCTCAGCATGGTACCGGGCGGCAGCGCCTGCATCAGCCGCGCTCGTTCCGCGACGAGGGTGAGCGCATCCTCGAACGCGAACACGCCAGCCAGGCTGGCCGCGACGAACTCGCCTACGCTGTGCCCCACGAGAGCACAGGGTTCGATCCCCCAACTTTGCCAAAGCGACCCCAGGGCGTACTCCAAGGCGAAGATGGCGGGCTGCGTGTACCGGGTTTGGCGGAGCAAGAGCTCCGCTGCCTGCGCGTCTTCCTGCTTGGCGAAGATTATTTCTCGGAGGTCGCGCCCGAGCTCGGGCATCAAGGTCGTGGCACAGCGATCGACCGCCTTGCGAAACACAGGCTCGACATCGTAGAGCGCGCTCCCCATGCCCACGTACTGCGAACCCTGACCAGGAAACACGAACACCACCTTGGCGTCCGCGCGCTCGACCCGCTTCGCTGGTTCTAATTTGCCACGCAAGCTTGTAAGTGCTTCTTGGTTGTCCTTGCACACGACGAAGCGCCGATGGGAGAAATGGGTGCGCCTGGTCTGCAAGGTGTACGCGAGATCCGCGAGGTCCTCGTCCGGATGGAATTCGACATAGTCCGCCAGCGCAGAGGTCATGCGTTCGAGGGATTCTGGATTGCGCGCCGAAAGCGCAAGCAAGTGGATGGGCTTTCGCGGGCCAACTTCGCTGGCGTCCGGCGCTTCTTCGAGCACGACGTGTGCGTTGGTTCCGCCAACCCCGAACGAGCTGACGCCGGCGCGTCGGAGAGAGCCGACCGAGGGAACCCAATCGGTCAGTTTCGTCTGCACGAAAAACGGCGTGGCCGCAAAATCGATGTTCGGGTTGGGCTTTTCGAAATGCAAACTCGGGGGAAGCGTCTTGTAATGAAGCGCGAGCGCGGTCTTGATAAGGCCCGCAACTCCCGAGGCCGCCGTGATGTGCCCGATGTTGCTCTTGATGGAGCCGATGGCGCAGAATCCGCGATCCTGGGTGCGAGCACGGAAGGCCTGAACCATGGCCTCGACCTCCACCGGATCGCCGAGTGGAGTAGCGGTTCCATGCGCTTCGACGTAGCTGATGGTGCGAGGATCCACATCGGCAAGTGCGTGCGCGGCCGCGATCACCGCGGCTTGTCCCGAGACACTCGGCGCGGTGTAGCTAGCCTTGTGGCCGCCGTCGTTGTTGATGGCAGCGCCGCGGATGACGGCATAGATGCGATCGCCGTCGCGCTTGGCATCGGTCAACCGCTTGAGCACGACCATGCCAGCACCGTCGCTGAAAACGGTTCCCGAGGCGGCGGCATCAAAGGTGCGCGTATGGCCGTCCGCGCTCAACATCGCGCCTTCGCTATAGACGTGACCAGCGTTTTGCGGAACCGTCACCGAGGCAGCACCGGCCAGAGCGATGTCGCAGTCTTGCTCCTGCAGCCCGCGAACCGCCTGACAGATGGCCACCAGCGAGGTCGAACAGGCCGTGTGAAGACTCACGGCAGGCCCGGTCAGGTTCAGCTTGTGAGCGATGCGCGTGGCCACGAAATCCTTGTCGTTGCCGAGTGTCATTTGCAGCTCGCCAACCGCCGCGATGCGATCCGGACGATGCACCACGTTTTTGGTGAGGTAGGTGTTGTGCCCGGTCCCCGCGTACACGCCGACAACGGTGCCATGACGGTCAACAACCACGCCAGCGTCTTCAAGCGCCTCCCAGGCGACTTCCAGCAACACGCGCTGCTGGGGATCGATCATCTCGGCGATGCTCGGTGGCTCACCGAAGAAGGCGGCATCGAATTTGTCGGCGTCGTCGATGATCCCGCGCGCTTTCACGTAGCCGGGGTCGGAGGTGTCGACGCGCGGATCGATCTCATCGTCGCGGAAGAAGCGCACGGTCTCCCGGCCGTCGCAGAGGTTTTTCCACAACGCCTGCACGTTGGCCGCACCGGGAAACCGCCCGGCCATGCCGATAACCGCCACGGGCTCGTTGCCGCTGCTTCTCCTTTTCGCGGCTCGGGTGTGAATGTCTTCGACCGCCAGATCGGAATCTGTGCCTCCCTCAAGCGCTCGAGCCAGGGTGCGAAGGGTGGGGTGCTGGAAGAGGGCAACCACTGGCACCGTGCGACCGAGCTCACGTCGAAGCGCGAGCAAGCTTTCCACCGCGAGCAATGAGGAACCACCCAGATCGAAGAAGCTGTCGTTGGCACCAACGCGGTCGACGCGAAGCACCTCCCTCCAGATCGCGGCGATGGAAACTTCCAGCGAGCCGGCAGGTTCCACGAACTCGGTGTCGAGCGCGGGCCTCTTCGCGTCCGGCGTCGGCAAAGCGCGCCGATCCGTCTTGCCATTTTCTGTCAAGGGCAACCTGGGCAAGACGACAAAGGCGGCTGGCACCATGTAGTCGGGGAGACGTTCACGCAGCGACGCCCGAATCGCGTCGAGGACCGATGTCTCTCCGCGGATCGACACGTAGGCGACCAAGCGCTTGTCGCCAGGGACATCCTCGCGGACGATGACCGCGACCTCCCGAACCGCCGGATTCTGAGCAATGGCGGATTCGATCTCGCCAAGCTCGATGCGAAATCCTCGGATCTTGACCTGGTGATCGATGCGTCCGAGGTATTCGAGCTCGCCCCCCGGCAACCAACGCGCCAGATCTCCCGAACGGTAGGAACGCGCGCGCGGCTCTCCGTCGAGCGGAAACTCGACGAAGCGCTCCGCCGTCAAGGCTTCGCGGTGGAGGTAGCCTGCCGAGAGCCCCGCTCCCTGCACGATGATCTCGCCCGGCGCGTCCCCGACGACCGGTCGCAGGTTTTCGTCGACAAGCTGCACGCGCAGATCCGGGAGGGGAATCCCGATCACGCTACCCAGCCCCTGCTCAACATCTTTCTTCGAGAGAGGCCGGTAGGTCACGTGGACGGTCGTCTCGGTGATGCCGTACATGTTGACGAGGCGTGGCTTCTGGTCGCCGAAGCGGTCGAACCAAGGCCGCAATCCTTGCAGCTCCAGGGCTTCGCCGCCGAAGATCACGTAGCGCAATTCAAGTGGCCGACTTTGCCCAGAGATCACGGCGTGAACCAGTTGCCTGAATGCCGACGGCGTCTGGTTGAGCACCGTTACGCGCTCGCGCGACAGCAATTCGTGGAATGCGTCGGGTGAACGACTCACCCAATACGGCACCACCACGAGCTTGCCGCCGTAAAGCAATGCGCCCCACAACTCCCAAACCGAGAAATCGAAGGCGTAGGAGTGGAACAGCGTCCAGACGTCGGTGGCGCCAAACTGGAACCACGCATCGGTTGCCTCGAACAGCCTGACCACGTTGCCGTGACTGATGGGTACACCCTTGGGGCGTCCCGTGGAGCCCGAGGTGTAGATGACGTAGGCCCAATGCTCGGGCTGGATCTCCAAATCGAGGCGGGTATCGGGTTCGTCGGCGATTTCCTCGATGAGCTGAATCCGAAGGTCCTTGGAATGGGGTGGCGTCTTCACCCCTTGATGAGTGACCAGGACTTTGGCCGCGGAGTCTTCCAGCATGAAAGCGAGGCGGTCGAGCGGGTAGGCGGGGTCGAGCGGTAGATAGGCACCCCCAGCCTTCAGAATCCCTAGAATTCCAACCACGAGCTCGATCGATCGTTCTGCGCCGAGGGCCACCAGCGCATCCGGCCCGACACCAAGCCGCCGAAGCCGGTGGGCAAGGCGATTCGCGCGACGATCTAGCTCACGATAGCTGACTTCCACGCCGCCAAACACGACCGCGACACCCTCCGGATCGCGATCGACCTGGGATTCGAATCGGCGGCACAGGCAAGGGCGGTTCGGAAAAGCTAGCGACGATTCACGATTTGGGGTCGGCATGATTGGCTAGGCTCCTCAGTTTGCCCCACGGAAGATCTCCAATGAAAGAGAAATGTCGCGGCGGCTGATGGTCGCAACGCGATGGACTATTCTCCGTCGTTGAGATCCTCCTTTCGCGCACCCGTGGCGACTGCTTGCAAGAGCCGACGGAATGGCGCCCTGAGCGGCCGGGGGAGAAGACTCTCGGCCTTGAGGAGCCGCTCGACGTCTTGTGCGTCGACAATGCGCCCCAAGCGCAGAAAACCACAATAGGCGAGCGAACCCAAGACCGGACCGACAGCAATGGCAGCGAAATCCGGCAGGAGGTGTACGGCCGCTGCAACCAGGACAGCCATGCCGATGGACGCGAATACGACGCGCAAGAGGAATTGCAAGTCGATGGTGAACGAGTAACGGCGGGCGACCAGGATCATGGTGACGGCCCAGATGGCTTGACCGAGACCGTTGGCGAGAGCGCCACCCAGCGCCGCGTAGCCACGGACCAGGAAGTAGTCCAGGGTTAAAGTCGCGGCAGCCGCGGCCAGACCGGCCAAGACCACGCGCCGCTGGCCACCAGCGGCCGTGACCAACGAAATGGCCGGGGTAGCCAGCGGTGCGAACATCGCCAGCGACCCTGCTAGCATGAGCACCGGTGCCGCGTCGAAGTAGCGCGTGCCGTACAGCACGCGCAAGAGTGGGCCAGACAGTACGGCAAGGCCCAAGCAGGCTGGCATGACCAGCAAGACCACGTACCGCCAGTAGAGGCGCGCGACCTGGATGCCCGCCTTCGCGTCACGTCCGCGCTCGGCGTACACGCTGACGCCGGCAGCGCGCGAGAACGGGCCGACGATCTGCCCCGGCATTAGACTAAGACTGAACGCCACTGAGAAGTATGCGACTTGCTCAATGGCCGAGTAACGCTTGAGGAAGATCATCTCAGAGCGGTTCCACACGACCATCGCCAACACCGTCAGGATTGTCGACTCACCGATGAAGATGGCGAACTTGCGGCCCAAGCCAGGCGGCAACCTTGGACTGTGCTCGGTTGCCGTCTCGGCCATGCCCATGCCTTTCAGGTAGCCAGGCAGACGCGCCACGGTTAGCTTCCACCGCACAACGCAGTCGCACGTCCGCGCGGCCAGACCGGCAGCGGCGAGCCCCACCAGGCCCCAACCCGCCAGCACCACGAGCAACATCCCTGCCACATGGACTAGCCCCGAGCTAATCGACGCCACCACATTGGGGCGCAACTCTTGAACGGCGTTGTTCACCGAGCTCGCCATGCCCATCAGCCCCGTCGGAAGAATAGCAAGCATCGCAAGGGATGCGAACACACGCTCGTCGGCCGGCAGAGCCAGATTGGCCCATCCAAGGCCCAGCAGCGAGACGACGATGAGGGCAACCGCTTGAGCGCCTAAACCCGTACGCAAGACGGCTCGGAATACCTCCGGACGGCGCTGCCCCGCGTACTCCGCCATGTACTTGAAACCCGCGATCGCAATGCCCGCCCCGGCCAACGCGGCTGCGGTTGTCGACAGCCACATGACATAACTGAAGGAGCCTAGCTTCGCGGGCCCCATGACACGCGCCACCATGATGGACATGAGGGGCGGCAGGATCATGTCGACCAACATGTCGAGCCCGCTCCACAAGCTGTTACGCGCGACGGTACGTGCTAATGACATGCGACGAGGAGGCCACCCTACCATCCGGGCAAGTACCGAGTCGACCTCCGACCGCCGAAGTCACGCGCCCGTCACAGGACCAGCGCTCGGCAGGCTTTCGTCTCTGGTCCGTCTCTGCTGAACGCCCAGGCGCCAGCGGGCCATCAGCTCAAGCTGGGTGCGGACAAGGTCCATCTGACACTGGATGAGCGCCGCAGCACTCATCTCCCTGGGCCGGGTGAGGTGATCGCGCAGGCGGTGCGCGAGTTGCTCCGCACGCGCCTTGAGCTCGTGGTGGATCGACGCGCCCTGCTCGGGCATCCGCGCTTCCGCGACCGCACGCTGCACAGACGCCCGAGGAGGCGCATCGGAAGCGACGGAGGCGGAAAACGTGCGCTCCATCCACCCCCCGACACGGCTACACAGCAACTGCTGCGCGGCCAGTTCCGTGAAGGTGTGGTTGACCTCGCGCAAATACTCGCAGTCGACACGGTCGGCGAGGCCAAAGGCGCGAAAACCGTCCGCGAATTGCTCGGCGTAGTTGTAGCGGTCACCTGCGCTGCCGGTATAGATCGCCAGGATGCGGACTCCTCGGTCGGTCAGTCGGCGCAGTTGCGCGCCGAATACCTCTCTGGGTGGCTGCCTGCGACGATAGGCGGGCGGAGGCGTCTTGAGCGCGTTGGTTTCGCGGCGGTCCGGCAACCACCTCCCCAACCAGCGCCGCAAGCTTGCGCCGAGGTGGCGGTGCGCGTAGCCGATCAAGACCCCAAGATCGCCACCTCTATCCCGGAATCGTTGCAGATAGAATCGCGGGGTGCGGTAGCCGAATGGATCCAACAGAATCATCCCCGCCACCCGCTTGTCGGCCAGCGCCACATTGACACTGTTGTCTGCCCCCGAACACAACCCGCCGAACACGAAGAGGTTCCGGCCGGTAGTGGCCGTCAAGTGGTCCATCGCTGCTTGTCCGTCGGCAACGGCAGCATCTGCGGCATTTCCGCGCGCACGGGGCTGACTGTCGCCCAAACCCGAACGGTCGTAGCGAAGAACGTGGAATCCGGCTTGCGCTAGCCGCCGCGCCAGGGTCACCGTCATCCGGTGCGGACCGACGCGATGGACGACTCCCGCATTCAACAGAATGACGGCGGGAAGGTTTGCTTTCGCGCGATCATCGGACGGCCACGTCTCGATGCCGATTAGGATCGAGCCCGGACCGAAGGTGACAACGCGTTCCTTCAGCATGACTCGCTCACCGCCGCGACGATGGCGTTGACGATTTCACCTGGTACCAGCGTCGAGTTCAGCGCTTCGTCAGAATTCCACGGCGATGTGCTCTCGACCACGCGCACGTCCGTAGTCTGCCCCTCAGCCAGCCGCGCGACAATCCCCTCGGATGGCGCGTCTGGAGCGGAAAGAATGGCGACCATGTGCTGGGCCGAAGTGAAGCGCGGCTTTGAGAGGTCCAGCCGGGCCATTGCCTCGCACAATTCGGGTGTCAACGCCCAGCCGATCGCCTGTGGCGGAGCATCGGGACGGGGCTGCCAACCTTGTAGATCCCATCTCATGTAGGCCGCGTGGCTGTGGGCCAGTTCCGCTAGGTAGGCCTTCCCGGTCAGCAAGGGATCCCACAAGATCAGACGGTCCAACTTTACTGGGCGGGTACTGGCCGCGAGGGCAAGGTTGGCCCCGTACCGCAAGCCCACCCACATGACCTTGGAGGCCTTGCTCCGGCGCACCAGCTCATCGTGGGCACAACGCACATCCTTCTCCCAGCGCGCGGGTGTGCCTTCACCGCTCGATCCGCTTGAGTCCCCGGTGCCAAAGTAGTCGAATCGGAGCACATGCGCACCCTCCCTGGCTAGCCGCGCGGCCAGCACGCGGAAGACGCGGTGGGCTCGGATGGCTTCCTCGCCAAATGGATTGCACAAGAGCACGCCGCACGTGGGCTTCCGCTCCCCTTCGCCGGGGTGGTAGATGCCGAACAGCGGCTCGCGGCTGTCGCCGAACTGGAAGGCCTCCATCAGCTGCGATCGTAGGCGGCCGCGATTTGTTCCAGCGACAGGAAGATGACGTCGCGGAGAGCGCCCCGCTTCCCGATGGCCTTCTCAACCTCGGCGATGGCCCGCACAGCGATGAACGAGTGGCCACCCAGGTCGAAGAAGTTGTCGGTAGGCTCGATGCGAGAGACGCCGATGATCCTGGACCAAACATCCGCAATCACCTTCTCCGTAGGTCCGAGGGGACGCGAAAAGGCCGAGGTGGAGACCACCGTGTACTCCGGCGCTGGCAAGGCCTTGCGATCGATCTTGCCGTTCGCGGTCATCGGGAACGCGGCCAACGCCACGAAGTGCTGCGGAACCATGTACTCGGGCAACGAGGTGCGCAGGTGCGCCCGCAGAACGCCGTCCTCGACACGATCCTCCGCGGGAATCACGTACGCCACCAGACGTACGTCACCAGGATGATCTTCGCGCACCGTCACGGTCGCTTGCTTCACGCTCGTGTGCCGCGACAGTGCCGTCTCGATCTCGCCGAGTTCGATGCGATGCCCACGCACCTTCACCTGGAAGTCGGTCCGGCCGAGACACTCAAGCAGTCCGCCCTCACGCCAGCGGCCTAGATCCCCCGTTTTGTATAGACGTCGGCCCGCCACCTCCGGATCGTCGATGAAGCGCTCCGCAGTCAACTCGGGCCGGTTCAGGTACCCCAGCGCCACCCCCTCGCCGCCAATGTAGATTTCTCCCGGCACGCCCAACGGACACGCTCGCAGCCCCTCATCCAGCACGCGAATCGTCGTGTTGACGATGGGGCGACCCACCAGAATTCCGTCACGGGGATTCCGCACCCGCCAGCACGCCGACCAAACCGTTGTTTCCGTCGGCCCGTACATGTTCCACAGCTCGCCCGTCCGCTCCACCAAGGCCTCCGCTAGATCGATCGGCATCGCCTCGCCTCCGCACAGAGCACGGAAGCGACCGTTGCCTCGCCAGCCGGCATCTATCAGCAGGCGCCAGGTCACCGGTGTCGCTTGCATGATGCTCGCCTCGCTGGACTCTATCAGCTGCCGAAGGGCCGCGCCGTCCATCGCCTGATCGCGTCCCGCCAGCACGACACGCGCGCCCACCGCCAGCGGCAACATCAGTTCCAGAAAGGCGATGTCGAACGACAGCGTGGTCACCGCGACCAAGGTATCGGCTTCGGCGAGACCGGGCTCGCGCAGCATCCCGTGCAGAAAGTTCAGCGCCGCACGGTGCGGGATCGTCACCCCCTTGGGCTTCCCCGTCGAGCCCGACGTATACAGAACGTACGCCGCATCCTCCCCGGCGGCGGTGGTCGCAGGCCGGGTCGCCGGCTGGGCGGCGATGAGGCCCTCGTTCTCGTCTAGGTTCAGCGTCTTCCCGTCGGCGCAGCCGTGCCGGTCGGCCAGCTGCGTCTGCGAGATGACCAGAGCAAGTCTCGAGTCGTCCACCATGAACTCCAGCCGCGAGGCCGGGAATGCGGGATCCAGCGGCAAGTACGCTCCACCCGCCTTCAGCACCGCCAGCATCGCCGCCACCATGTCGGGCGAGCGCTCGAGGCATATGCCCACCAGCGTGCCGCGACCGACGCCGCGCGACTGCAGCAAGTGCGCCAGTCGATTGGCGCGCACCTCAATCTGACCATAGGTTAGCGATCGCTCTTCGAAACGGATGGCCTGGCGCCCGGGCATTCGCGTCACCTGCTGCTCGAACAAGCTTTGCACGGGTGGTGAAAGGTCCAGCGCCGCGCCCACGCTGGTAAACCGCTCGATCTCCTGCCGCTCCTCCTCGGCCATCACCTCCAGGTCCGCCACCCGCTGCTGCGGGTCGGCCACAATGGCCTCCAGCAGCCGACGGAAACGGTCGCGGTAGCGCCGTACCGTGTCGCGCGTGAAGATGTCCGCGTTCAGGGAGAAACTGCCAATCAGGCCGAACGAGCGCTCGACAAACCACGCCGAGCAATCCTCGGCCAGCCCCGCCTGGAACACGGGGACCCGCTCGTGCGACAGATTGCCCCATCGCGAAGGACGCTGGCGCGCATCCTGGAATGAGAAGAACGCCTGGTATATCGGGAATCGGCTGTCATCGCGTGGCAGCCTCAACTCGCGCACCAGGTGTTCGAAAGGCACGTCCGGATGGCTGAGGGCTTCCAGTACCGTGGCGCGCACCTCGCGCACGAGATCCAGAAACGTCATCCTTTCGTCGACCTGCTTCCGCACGGCCAGCGCGTTGACGAAGAAACCCATCAGGTTCTCTACCTCGGCGTGCGACCTTGCACGAACCGGCGTGCCCACCACGAGGTCGTGCTGCCCGGTGTGTTTCCAGAGGAAGGCGTAATAGGCGGCGAACAGTGTCATAAACAGAGTCGCGTCGGCTTTCCGTCCCATCTCGTGCAGCCGGTCGGTCATCTCTTTCGAGACGTTGAGCCACTCGGTGATACCGGAATTCGAGGCCTCGGCCGGGCGCGGCCGGTCCGCGGGCAAGGCCAGTGGCTCATTGTGGCCCCGCAATTGAGTTTTCCAGTGCTCTACTTCGGCGCGCAGCCGCTCGCCTTGCAACCACTGGCGTTGCCAGGCAGCGAAGTCGCCGTAGCTGACGAGCGGCGGCTCCAACGGCGAAGGCTGGCCGTTGCAGAACGCGGTGTAGTGCGCGTTGATCTCGTCGTAGAACAGATCGAAGGACCACCCGTCCCACACGATGTGGTGAACGACGAAGACCAGGACGTGTTCATCAGGTCCGAGCCGGAACAGACGGGCGCGGAACAGCGGGCCGTTGTGAAAATCGAAGGCCTCCTTCGTCAACTCGCGGATGCGCGCCCGAAGCCTCGACTCGCGCTCCTCACCGCCAAGCACGCTCAGATCCTCCGCCGGAAATAGCTTGACCGGCACCTCATCCAGCACCGCCTGGACATCGCCACTCTCCCCCTCACGAATCACGGTGCGTAGCGAGGGCTGCCGCTGAACCATCTTATTGAAAGCCCGCTCGAACGCCGCCTCGACGAGAGGGCCGCGCAGGCGATGCGCGGCGGGCGAGTTGAACATAGTGTTGCCTGGCTGCAACTGCTCGATGAACCAGACGCGCTGCTGCTGTAGTGACAGCGGAGCCGTGCGCTGGTCGGGCCGAACCACTATCCGACCAGTGTCCCCGTTGGGGGAGGGATCCCGCCCGATACGAGCAGCTAGAGCCTTCACCGTGGGTGCTTCGAAGACTATCCGCATCGGCAGCGCCAGGCCTAGATCTCGATTCAGCGCCGCCATCAATTGTGCGGCCAGCAGCGAATGTCCCCCCCACTCGAAGAAATTGTCCTCGAGGCCAACGCCCGCACGACCCAATCGTCTCTCGAACTCCGCCAGGACTCGTGCTTCCAGAGCACTTGCCGGCTGTGCCAGCGAAGCCTGCCCGGGGGTGCTCTCGATCGCGGGCAGAGCCTTGCGATCGATCTTCCCGTTGGGCGTGCGAGGAAACACCTCCATAGGAACGAAATGCTGCGGCACCATGTAGTCGGGAAGGGCTGCTCGCAGGTGCGAGCGTAACGCTGCTTCGTCGAGGCGACCAGCCATGGGAATGACGTAAGCCACGATCCGGAGGTCACCCGGACGATCCTCGCGCACGATAGCGATCGCTTGCTTCACGCCCGGATGTCCGCTCAACGCTGCCTCAATCTCGCCGAGCTCGATGCGGAAACCGCGGATCTTGACCTGGAAGTCAGTGCGACCGAGGTACTCAAGCAAGCCCGTGTCGTGCCAGCGGCCAATGTCACCGGTGCGGTAGAGGCGACTTCCCGCCGAGTACGGATCGGCGTGGAAGCGCTCAGAGGTTAGGTCCGGATGGTTGAGATAGCCGAGTGCCAATCCATGACCACCGATGTAGATTTCGCCCGGCACGCCGATGGGGCAGAGGCGCAAATGGGCATCGAGAACACGCACGGTCGTATTGGCCACGGGGCGTCCAATGTAGATACCCTGCCGCGGGTGTTCGACACGCCAAAATGTCGAGTACACCGTCGTCTCGGTCGGGCCATAGCCGTTCCAGGCTTCCCCGGTGCGCTCGAGGAAGGCTTCGGCCAAATCCACGGGCATCGGCTCCCCGCCGCAGATGGCCTTGAAACGGCCGTGTCCGCGCCAATCCGCGTCAATCAGCATCCTCCACGTGACCGGCGTGGCCTGCATGACCGTGGCCCCGCAGGTCTCCAGTAGCCGGCGCAACGCGGGTCCATCCATCGCCAGCTCGCGACTGGCCATGACGATGCGCGCGCCAACCGACAGTGGCAGCATCAACTCGAGGAATGCAATGTCGAACGACAGCGTGGTCACGGCCACCAGCACGTCATCCTCGCGCAGTCCCGGCTCGCGCTGCATGGCGTACAGGAAGTTCACCGTCGCACGGTGGGGAACCGCGACACCCTTGGGCCTGCCCGTTGAGCCCGAGGTATAGAGGACGTAGGCCACATCCTCGGGCGACCGGTCGGCGCTGTGGCCGAGCGGGGATGCGGACTGGGCTTCGATTTCCCCTGCGGCAACGTCCAGCGCCAGCGTTCGTTCTCGGCCGCAGCCATGCCGGCTCGTAAGGTGCGACTGGGAAACGACCAGGTTCATCGCCGAGTCCTCGACCATGAAAGCCAGCCGAGCTGCTGGGAAACCGGGATCCAGCGGCAGGTATGCCGCGCCTGACTTCATCACCGCCAGCATGGTCACGACCATGTCCGGGCTGCGCGCCATGCAAATCCCAACCAGACTGCCTCGGCCGACGCCGCGCGATTGCAACACACGTGCGAGCTGGTTTGAGCGCGCCTCCAGCTGCCCGTAGGTGAGCGTCTGATCGTCTTGGGTCAGTGCCACTGCCTCAGGACGGCTGGTGGCCCGCGCTGCGACCAAATCGCACGCACGCGCGCCGACCGGATAGTCCGAGCTTCTGGCGCCGAAATTATCGAGAGTCTCCCGTTCCCCCGACGCCAGTACGTCCAATTCGGCTAGCGCGCGTCCTGGGTTGCCGATCACCTCCCGCAGGAAGGTCTCGAATTCGGCCAACCAACGTCGGATCGTCGGAGCAGTGAACAGGTCGCAGTTGTACTGGCACTCGAGGCGCAGCCGTCCGCCGACCTGGGCGGCGTTGATGAACAGCTCGAAGTTCTCGTAGCGCCGCGGGGTTGTGATGAACTCCATTTCCAGCTCCGGGAAGCTGTTGCGTTCGGAGTCCATCGCCTGATCGATATTGAACACCACGCTCACCAGCGGTAGCCGCGAAGGGTCGCGCGCCAGCGGCAGCTTCTTGAGCAGGGTCCCGAACGTGTAGCGCTGGTGCTCGTAGGCATCGAGCATGGTGGAGCGCATGGTCCTGAGCAGCGCCGACAGCGGTTGTCCAGGGTCGATGAAGCTGCGCAAGGGCAGCATGTTCACGCAATGGCCGACGAGGCGCTCGTGGCCATCGAGTGACTGTGCAGCGGCGGGAATGCCGACGACGATATCGGTTTGGCGGGTCAACCGGTGCAGAAAGGCGCTGAACGAAGCCAGCAGCGTGACAAACAGGCTGGCGCCGTTCTGGGCGCCCAACTTTTTGATCGCGGCCACCAGTTCGGCCTCGAGCACGTGGTCCTCGCGTCCTGCGCGTTGCGAACGCAGGGGCGGCCGGGGATGATCCGCCGGCAAATCGAGCGGCGGAGGCGGTGTTCGGAATTGTTCCAACCAGTACCGTTCGTCGGCGGCCAGGTGTGGCGCATTTCCCGAGGACTCGCCCAGCGCGTAGTCGGCAAACGAGTCGGCGCTCGGCAGCGGCTCTACCGTTCGCCCGAGGCGCAGGGCGTACAGCGCCGCAATCTCCCTCACCATAACCCAGTAGGACCACCCGTCGCAGACGATGTGATGGGCGATCAGCATGATCGCCACGTCCTCGGGTCCAAGGCGCACGATGCGGGCTCGGAACAACGGTCCCTTCTGCAAATCGAAAGGGTTCTCCACATCGTGGATGGCCAGATCCTCGTAGCGACGGTCCCGTTCGAATGCGTCCAGAGACGTCAGGTCCACGACAGGGATTTCGATAGGCGACGGAGCCGCGATACACAGGGTCATGCCGTCTGGGCTGAAGGTTGCCCGTAGCGCCTCGTGGCGGTCGACCAGATCCCGTAAAGCGCCGCTCAGAGCCTCGATGTTGCTCTGGCCTCGCAGTCGCAGGATCCCCGGCTCGTTGTAGGAGAGCGTGGCCCGAGGGTTCAGGCCAGCGGCGAGCCAGATCTCGCGCTGGGGCTCGGTGGTCGGCACGGTGCGCTCCAGCGCGGGGCCGTCGCCAAACGGGTCGTAGTCGACCGCCGCTAGAATCGTCTTCGATGCCTGATCGCTCATGCCGCGTCGACCTTGAGGTACTTTCCGGGTCGCTGGGGATCGGAAACGAACCAGGCTGGGTTGCCGTGCGGATCGCGACCCAGGCGCGCGCCGGGTACTGGCGGCAACGAAGCGAGCACGGCGGCATCACCGCTCAGTAGGCCCATCCCGATAAGCTCGCGCACGCTGGCCTTGAAGGTGTCGATGACGAACTGAATGTCCTCCTCGGTATGGCCAAGGGTCAAGAATGCGGGCCGTCCCTCCCAGGCGTGGACGCCGCGGTGGCGCAACTCGAACCATAACAGGCTGCCGTGCGCCTGGTTGTCGTCCATCCAGATCTTGTATAGCGAGCCAAAGTTGTGGATGTGGACCGGTGCGCGGACCTTCTCGAAAAATTCGTTCAGCTCGGCCGCGAACGCGTCGGTGCGGGCGTTGAGCGCGCGCTGCAACTGCCCGCCATCCTGCTTGAGGCGCCGTAGCGCCGCGCGCGACGCCGCCAACGCGGGCGGATGTCGAACGAAGGTGCCGGCGAAATAGGTCACGCCCACCGAGGGCGCCGAGTCGTCGCCGTATTGCCAGGGTCCGCCGTCCAATGCGTCCATGAACTTCGGCTTGCCGGCGATGATCGCGAGCGGCATGCCCGCGCCGACGACCTTCCCGTAGGTGGCGACATCGGCGCGTATCCCGAAGTATTCTTGGGCACCGCCGAGCGCGATGCGGAAGCCGGTGATGACTTCGTCGAAGATCAACGCCGTGCCGGCCTTCTCGGTGAGCTCGCGAAGAGCGTGCAGAAACTCGCGCGGCACCAGTTCGGGGCGTCGAGCTTGCACCGGCTCGACCAGCACCGCGGCCACGTCGTCCAGGCGGCCCTTCAGAATCTCCAGCGACTCGGGCGCGCCGTACTCGAGAATCAGGGTGTTCTGCACCGACTCGGGCGGAATGCCGGCTGCGGCCGGTCGCGAGCGCAGGCTTTTCGAACCGCGCACCACGACCTCGTCGAAGATGCCGTGGTAGTCGTTTTCGAACATCACTACGAGCGGGCGGCCGGTCACGGTCCGGCAGATTCGGGTGGCGCCCAGGACGGCCTCGGATCCGGTGTTGCAGAAAGCAACGCGCTCGAAGCCTGTCAGCTCTCGGATGAGTTCGGCCACCTCGGCAGCCAGCGGAGTCTGCGGCCCGATCTCCATGCCCTTCTTCAGTTGCTCGGTGACGGCCTCGACCACCCAGTCCGGAGTGTGGCCGAAGAAGTGGGCGCCAAAGCCGCATGTGATGTCGACGAGCTGATTGCCATCGATGTCCAAGAGCTTCGCCCCCGATGAACGTTCGACGACAATGGGGTAAACCATTTCCTTGTAGATGGGCTTGAAACCCGAGACCACGCGGGGATCCGCCAACAATGAGCGGTTCTTGGCCGTGAACTCTTTCGAACGTCGGGTGCGCTCCTGATACCGGCGCGCGAAGTCCGCGATGAAATCCTTCTGCTTCGGTGAGAGGTCGGCCCCTGTGCTGGTCAGATCAATCCTCACCTGCGGCCCGAAAGCCTTCGCGGGCGCGGCCGGCTGCGGAGACGGCGGTGCTGCGGCGGGCGGCGGGGACGCCTCCGGGGGCGGCGCGGATACGGCGGCTTCGGCCGGTGGCTGAAACGTTGCTGTTTGGTCGGCCGTGGCATCGGCGATCGCCGCGCCTCCGCGCAGCAGTTCAAGTTGCCGCATCATGATCAGTAGCTGCTGCGTGATCACGATTTCGGTCACGTCCTGCGCCCCGCCGGGAACAGCCAGATGGACGACCCCGGGGGAGATGGCCGGGAACACGCCGACAGGCGCGGGCTGCGCGGCCGACGCTGACTGCTGGACATGCGCTTCCGCGCTCTGTTGGGGCGCGGACTTCGTCGATGCCTCTTGGGGCAACGTGGACGGCGGCGCGTGCTTCGCCAAGTGTTCGGCCAAAGTCTCCACCGAAGGGTAGTTCTCGATGAGCTGGCGAAACGATAGCTGCACCTTGAAACGTCTCTGTAACAAGGTGGAAACCTGGGTGAGAACTAGGGAGTCGAGCCCCAGCTCGAGAAAAGTCATGTGTTCCTGGCCTGCGGCTATGCCCAGCCCAGACACCTCCTCGACAAGGTCACGGAGCGTATCCAAGAGTTGATGGTTGGACTGAAGGGAGTCTTGCGCGTGGGCTGTCATGTTGTCTCTCTTCCGTCGCCACCGCCGACGGCTCCCAAGCGTCCGGGATAGTTCTGGAATGCTAGAGAGCTAGGCAGCTAGACGCGGTCAATATACACCGATTCTAGATGGATTCTAGGCGAACTGGGTGTCGAATCCCTCGTGCTTCCAACGGCCGTTTCTCACGGACGCGGTTGTCCGGATTGGGAGTGCGTCGATTGGCGAGTTAGGGCTCGCGCGACTTGATTGCGGCGTGACGATTGGGGACGGACCGATTCCGGTTGCTTGCGTCCACGAGATCTTTCCCTGGTATGATGCTTTGGGGGCCCCGTGGCGGGACCCAAGAGTATCGCGAATATGTGTGGAATCGCCGGCATTCTACGTCTCGACCAGCGCGCGCCTGTGGCCACGCGTGAAGAGCTCAACCGCATGGTGGGTGCCATTCGCCACCGCGGACCGGACGAGTTTGGCCTCTACCGAGACGCCTGGGTCGGCCTCGGGCACGCCCGCCTTTCAATCATCGATCTTGCTACGGGCCAGCAGCCGCTCTCTAATGAGAACGACGATCTCTGGATCATCTTCAACGGCGAGATCTTCAACTACGTCGAGCTGCGCACCGAACTCGAGGTTCTTGGCCACCGCTTTCGCACCCGTTCGGATACGGAGGTCATCGTGCACGCCTTTGAGGCCTGGAGCGACGCTGCGTTCGAACGTTTCAACGGGCAATGGGCGGTGGCCTTGTGGGATTGTCGCCGCCGTGTGCTGACTCTCTCGCGCGATCGCCTGGGAGTTCGGCCGCTCTATCTGGTCGAGCACGCTGGCCGGCTTTTCTTCGCGAGCGAAGTCAAAGCTCTCTTCGCTGCCGATCCGACGATACCACGGGCGTTCGATCCGCGGGGCCTCGACGAGACCTTCACTTTTTGGACAGTCGTGCCTCCGCAAGGGGTCTTCGCGGGGGTGACCGAGGTTAGGCCCGGCCACGTGCGCCGCGTGGCTCTGCCCGGCCCCGAAGGCTACCAGACGGTCGTGACGGAGCGCCCCTTCTGGACGCCACGCTACCCGCACACGACGTCACCGTCGCCTGCCGCCGACGGTCCGGATTTCTTTCGTGGTGACGCCGAAGCCGCGGTCGCGGCTGTTCGCGCCCGCCTCGAAGAGGCGACTTCCTTGCGCATGTTGCGGTCCGACGTGCCAGTGGGCAGCTACCTGTCGGGCGGACTCGACAGCTCCCTCGTGGCGGCGCTGGCACTGGCGGCCAAAGGGCAGCGCTTCAGCACGTTTTCGCTCCGCTTCGAAGACGCCGAGTACGATGAAAGCGTCTACCAACAGGAAATGGTCGCGCGTCTGGGCAGTGCCCACCAGGACATCGTTGTCTCGCGCAAGGATATCGCCGATGCGTTCCCCGACGTCATCGCGCACATCGAACGGCCGGTCCTGCGCACGGCGCCGGCGCCGCTTTTTCTGCTGTCTGGCCTGGTCCGCAAGGCGGGCATCAAGGTCGTGCTCACCGGCGAGGGTGCCGACGAGATGTTCGCGGGGTACGATCTCTTTCGTGAAGCGAAGGTCCGGCGGTTCTGGGCGAAGCAGCCTGCTTCGACCTTTCGGCCGCGTTTGCTCGAACGTCTCTATCCCTATCTGGCGCGCTCCCCTGTGGCGCAGCGGGCGATCGCGCGACAGTTTTTCGGCCGCAACCTCGGGTCGTGGGCCACGCCGGGGTTCGGGCACGAGCCGCGTTGGCACACCACAGCGGCTTTGAAGCGTTTGTTCGCGCCCGATCTGCGCGCCGCCTGTGCAGGCGAAGACGTGGTGGGGGCCTTTCTCGGCACATTGCCGCTCGACTTTTCCAATTGGTCTCTCCTGGCGCAAGACCAATACATCGAGATTCGCACGCTACTCTCGGGCTATCTGCTCTCGTCGCAGGGCGATCGCGTGTTGATGGCCCACTCGGTCGAAGGGCGGTTTCCTTTTCTCGACAAGGATGTCATGGACCTAGCGGCTGCCTTGCCAGCGGAGCATAAGCTGCACGTGCTCGACGAGAAGCATGTGCTCAAGCGTGCGGCGCGAGACCTCGTGCCCGCCTCTATCTTGCGGCGGCCGAAGCAGCCCTACCGCGCGCCCGATGCCCTTTCATTCGTTGCAGCCGACGCACCGGCCTGGGTGGAAGAGATGATGGACGAATCCGCGCTACGCGCCGCGGGCGTTTTCGATGTGACAGGGGTGCGCAGTCTATGGAGCAAGTGTCGCGCCCGCGCCTCCAGCGGGCAGTTCTCGAATAGCGACAACATGGCCGTCGTGGGCGTTCTCTCGACACAGCTTCTTCATCACCAGTTCATCCGCCATGCGCCCGATCCTGGGCCACCCGTTTCGTTCACCACCTTGGTGGAATCATGACCAACTCCCTGGATGCAGCCGTTCCCCTTCTTCACGACTATCTCTTGCAGACGGCCGCCCGTCTTCCCAACAAGGTGGCGGTCGTCTGCAAGAAGGAGCGTTTGACCTACGCGGCGCTCGATGCCACCTCGAACATGCTGGCCCATTTCCTCGTGAAGAGCGGCGTGGCGCGAGGCGACCGGGTAGTCATCTTTGCCGACAACACCGTGGAAGCCGCGGTGGCTTTCTGGGCCGTGCTCAAGGCCAATGCCGTGGTGTCGGTGGTTAGCCCAATGACCAAAGTCGACAAGCTCACGTATTATCTCAACGACTGCCGCGCCAGCGCACTGGTCACGGACGCGCATCTAGCGTCCGTCTTTTGCCCGGCGGGGGCCCTCGCGCCTCATCTCCGGTCGGTGATCGTCTCGGGCCAGCCAGCCGCCGCTCTGCTGGCTTCGTTGCCGGGCGGTGTGAGCTGGAATGAAGCGCTGGCCGGCGGAGAGCGCGCGCAACCGCCTTCCCGTCGTTGCCTCGACATCGATCTGGCCGCCATCGTCTACACCTCGGGCTCCACGGGCGATCCCAAGGGCGTGATGCTCACGCACCGGAACATGCTCGCCGCCGCCACGTCCGTATCGACCTATCTCGGTCTGCGCGAGGACGATGTGGTCCTCATGGTGTTGCCGATGTCCTTCGACTATGGCCTGTACCAGATGATCATGTCTTTCCGCGTGGGCGCGCGGCTGATCATCGAGCGATCCTTCACCTTCCCCGCGGCCGTGGTCGCGGTGATGGTTGCGGAAGGTGTCACGGTCTTCCCGGGCGTGCCCACCATTTTCGCGCTGCTCACGGAGATGAAATCCATAAGCACCCATGACTTTTCGCGTGTCCGGGCGGTCACGAACACGGCCGCGGCACTGCCGGTGAAACACATCTCGCGGCTGCAGGAACTTTTCCCCAAGGCGCAGATCTTCTCGATGTACGGCCTCACTGAGTGCAAGCGGTGCACGTACCTGCCTCCCGCCGATATTGCACGCAAGGCCACGAGCGTCGGCATCGCCATTCCCAACACAGAACTTTGGATCGTCGACGAGAACGACCAGAAGGTGCCGCCTGGAAGCGTCGGGCAACTCGTTATCCGCGGCGCCACCGTGATGGCGGGCTACTGGGAGAAACCCGAGGCCAGTGCCAAGAAACTGCGGCCCGGCCCCCTACCGGGTGAAAGGGTGCTTTACACGGGCGACTTCTGCCGGCTCGACGAGGAGGGCTATCTCTACTTCGTCGGCCGCATGGATGACATGATCAAGTCGCGAGGCGAGAAGGTGGCGCCGAAGGAAGTGGAGAGCGTCCTCTGCAACATTCCAGGCGTGAAGGAAGCGGCGGTCATCGGCGTGGCGGACGACTTGCTTGGTCAGGCGGTGAAGGCCTTTGTCGTGCTCGAACATGGCGTGTCCCTTACCGAGAAGGACATTCAGCGCGAGTGCCAGAGCCGGCTTGAGAGCTTCATGGTGCCAAAGCTGGTGGCCTTCGTGCCCGACTTGCCGAAGACCACCACCGGCAAAATCAAGAAGACCGATCTGGCATGAGCACACCCGCTGATCTTGCTCTCGATGAAGCGGAAGTTGCCGCGGCTCGCGCCCACGTGGAAGAGGCGCAACGTACGGGGCACTGCATGTTCCTCGGGCTCGAACTGCTGGTCGATAGCGGGGCGCTCGTGCCCCGGGCCGAAACGGAGTTGCTTGCCCGCACCGCTCTCGCCTTTCTCGGTGGCTTGTCCACGGCAGCTGACGGGACACTGGCCGTCATCGACATGTGTTGCGGTTCTGGCAATCTGGCCTGTGCGTTGGCCGCACACGAACCAAGGGCTCGTGTTCTAGCGGCTGATCTTACGGACAGCTGTGTTTCGCTCGCCCGTCGCAACGTCGCTCACCTGGGTCTCGGCGAACGCGTTCAGGTTTTTCAAGGTGATCTCTTCGATGCCTTCCTGACGCTGCCGGGTGGTCTCGGTTCTCTCGATGGGAAAGTCGCCTTGGTCGTCTGCAACCCCCCCTACATTTCCTCGCTCCGTCTGGGCAAAGACCGGGCGACGCTGCTGGATCGGGAGCCCCTGGAAGCATTCGACGGCGGGCCCTATGGTCTTAGCATCCATCAACGGGTCATCAAAGACGCTGTTCCTTTATTTCAACCAGCGGGCCGTCTGATGTTCGAGATAGGCGTCGGTCAAGACCGGCAGCTCAAGATTCTCTTCGATCGGAGCAAGGCCTACCCGTCCCTGTCATTCGTCGCCGACCCACGCGGTCGGCCGCGGGTGGCAGTCGCCGCTCGCGCGACCTCGGTCCCCGACGCGACCCTTTTGTCTTCTCCGTCGTCTCCTCCCCCCTGCTAAGTTCTTGTCTCATTCGACTTCCAGCTCGAAGGATTGCCACATGAATGATGTTACGCAAATCAAGTCCCAGGTCCGTCAGTTCATCACCACCAACTTCTACGTCGCCGAGCCTGCGGCGTTGATGGACGAGGATTCCCTGCTCGACAAGGGCATCATCGACTCGACCGGAGTGCTCGAGCTCATCGGTTTCTTGGAAAGCACGTTTGGCCTAAAGGTTGCGGACGCCGAGATGGTGCCCGAGAACCTGGACTCCATCGGGCGTATTTCGGCTTTCGTAGAGAGCAAGAAGGTCTGAGATCATGGCTGCCAAGCTGGATGCCTCCGTCTTCAATCTCGATCCCGCCGCAGAGGTGGAACGGATCGCCGGCCGTTTGCGAGAGATGGTAGGCCGAGACCTGCGACGCCGTGGCGTGGTGGTGGCCCTGTCCGGTGGGGTGGACAGTTCCGTCTGCGTGGGCTTGGCGGTAAAGGCCTTCGGGTCCAAGAAGGTCTTTGTCGTTCTACTGCCGGAGCGGGAGTCGTCCGAAGCCAGCGTCACCTTGGGCGACCAGGTCGCCCGGCACTTCGACGTCGAAGCCGTGCGCGAGGACATCACGCCCGTCTTGGAGGGATTGGGGGCCTACCGCCTGCGCGACGAGGCCATGCGCGAGGTGCTACCCAGCTACGGCGCCGGCTGGAAGTCCAAGCTGGTTATTGCTGGCGGCACGCAGGGCGGCTTCAACTACTTCAAGCTGGTGGCTCGCGCTCCCGACGGCTCCATGCACGAGGCTCGCATTCCCGGGACGCCATACCTGCAAATCGTCGCCGCCCAGAACTACAAACAGCGCGTGCGCAAGACCATAGAGTATTTCCACGCGGATCGCTTGAACTACGCCGTCGTCGGTACGCCCAACCGTCTCGAGTACGACCAGGGTTTTTTCGTGAAGAACGGCGACGGATCGGCCGATGTCAAACCCATCGCCCATCTCTACAAGACCCAGGTCTATGCGCTGGCCCGGCACTTTCGTCTGCCCGAAGCGATCTGTGGCGGACGGCCCACCACCGACACATACACGCTGCAGCAGGGCCAGGACGAGTTCTACTTCGCCCTGCCGTACGAGAAGATGGATCTCGCCCTTTGGGCGTTGAACCACGCACTGCCGCTTGAGACCCTCGCCGAGGCCTTGGGGGTGAGCAACGATCAAGCGGCGCTGATTTACAAAGACATCCAAGCAAAGCGCGGCACCACGCGTGCGCTGCACAGCCGCCCGTTGCTTGTTGAGGAAGTGCCCGAAGTGAAGCCGTTCTAGTGCCTCGACCGCGACGTTCTGCAACCAACTGGCTTGGTCTTTCGCGCGCTGGCGTCGTTGCTCGTCGGTTGAATACGTCGAGTCTCAGGATCAAACACTTCGGCATTGCGTCTAATCCGCAGGGTTGAGCGGT